>JFJP01005643.1_pt1 | contig 29431 bp, 24 predicted proteins | sample 431651 | NCBI WGS metagenome assembly JFJP01 (sample SAMN02602958, study PRJNA72255) | Microbial mat metagenome, whole genome shotgun sequencing project. | biome: fresh water; feature: sink hole; material: water; isolation source: purple microbial (photo- and chemosynthetic) mats found in... | reverse complement strand
TGCGCCCGCTGCCGCACAGCAAGGGTACTTCGGTATGGCTGCCGTCCCAGGTGGGGTCTTCGATGCTGTCAAACACCTCGCGCAGCTTCTGGCCCCAGGTGCCGTGCACCATTTTGAAATAAGGGTTGTGCTCGTCGATGCAAGTGATTTTGTCGCTTTGCAGTGCATCGGCCTCATACACGGCCATGTCGAGTGGCAGCCCCACCGACAGGTTGGATTTCAGCGTGGAGTCCATGCTGACCAGCACACACTTGGCGGCTTCATCCAGCGGGGTTTGCGGTGTGATCACACGGTCCAGCACAGGCTTGCCGTACTTGCTTTCACCGATCTGGAAGAACGGCGTTTCAGGCGTGGCCTCGATGAAGTTGCCCGCCGAATACACCTGAAACAGACGCATGCCTTCGCCTTTGATCTGGCCGCCAAAGATCATGGACACGTTGAAGTCGACACCCGAGGCCTTGAGAGACGCGCCGTCCCGGTCGAACACATGGCGCACGGCCGAGCCGAGCACGCGGGCCGCATCGAACATGCTGGGTGCGTTCCAGATGGTGATGGGGTCACCGTCTTCGTTCTTCAGCTTTTCCACCTGCAAAATTTCGCGCACCGATTGCGAAATGCTCAGGTTGCCCGCCGACAGCAGGCACATGAAGCGGTCGCCCGGCTTCTCGTACACGATCATTTTGCGGAAGGTGCTGATCTGGTCCAGCCCTGCGTTGGTGCGGGAATCGGACAGGAACACCAGTCCGGCGTTGAGTTTGACGGCGCAGCAGTAAGTCATGTGAATACGAGGGTAAAAAATTCAGTGGGTCGCCGGTTTCGTGTGCAGCCACTCTCAAGCGGCCAGCCACTGGGTAGGGCTGTAAACCCGCAGGGGGCCGCCCTGGAAGTCGCGTCCATTTCGAGTGATGACTGCCTCGGCACCCGACATTGCCGCAGCATGTGCCAGCACGGCATCTTCAAAGTCAGCCATGGAGCTGTCCAGGGCGATTTCCACCACGGGGCGTGTGACAGGTGCCACTTCCACCAAGCTCAAGAGTTGGGCTAGCAGTTGCCTTGCGGCGGTATCGCCTACCGCTTTCTCAGCCACATAGTGAATGGTGGTGACCGTGGTGGCGCACACGCAGCCGGCCAGAAGCCCGGATTCGATTTGCGCGAACACCTGTGCAGCGTGATCGGCGTGGGGAGCGCGGTCAAGCAGGAGGTCCAGCACCACATTGGTGTCCAACGCCACTTTCATCGGTGTTTGTCGGCCAGGTGGGACTGGTGGTCGGTTTCCGAGGCGGTAGCCCCTTTCAGCGCACCGCGCAGCTGCGCGGTGATGGGGCTGGCACTGCCTGTGGCAGTCGGCGAACGCTGTGCCTGGCCGCTGAGTTGAGCAAAGTAATCTGCCACCAGTACCGACACCGAACGCCCGTTGGCACGCGCGTAGTCTTTCGCGGCTGCAATCAGCTGCTCATCAAGGCGGAGGGTCAGTTTGGTGGACATAAGGGGTGACGTACACAAAAACTTAGATTGTACGTTTGGCCACGTCGGGTGGTGTCTTGGACGCGAGCCATGCGTCGTTTTACGCTTGTCTCCGGTGGATGGCGAAACACATCAAAGCAGTTTCTTCAGCCGATAGACCAATTCCAGCGCATCGCGCGCGCTCAGTGCATCGGGGTCAACCCGAGCCAGTTCAGCCTCCACTGCACTGGGCTCGTTGATGGCTGCCACCGGTGGCGCGGCAAACAAATCCACCTGTTGCTGTGCATTGGCGCTTTGTGCTTCGAGTGCGGCCAGGGCGTGGCGAGCGTGGTTGACCACCGCGCCGGGCACACCGGCCAGTTTGGCCACTTGCAGGCCGTAGCTGCGGCTGGCGGGGCCGGGTTCGATCTGGTGCAGGAACACGATGTCGTTGCCGTTTTCCGCTGCGCTCACGTGCACGTTTTGGGCGGCGTGGTGGGTGGCCGGGAACTCGGTCAATTCAAAGTAATGCGTGGCAAACAGGGTGAGGGCCTGCACCTTGTCGTGCAGGTGTTTGGCGATGCTGCTGGCCAGGGCCAGGCCGTCAAAGGTGCTGGTGCCCCGGCCAATTTCGTCCATCAGCACCAGGCTGTGCGGGCTTGCGCTGTGCAGTATCTGCGCGGCCTCGGTCATTTCCAGCATGAAGGTGGACTGGGCGTTGGCCAGATCGTCGGCGGCACCAATGCGGGTGTGGATGGCATCCAGCGGGCCCAGGCGGCAGCTTTGGGCTGGCACGTAGCCGCCCATGCTGGCCAGAAGCGCAATGACGGCCACCTGGCGCATGTAGGTGCTTTTGCCGCCCATGTTGGGTCCGGTGACGATGTGCATGCGGGCTTTGGGGCCCATGAGCGTGTCGTTGGGAATGAAGGCGCCGCTGCTGGTTTCGGCCAGCCGTGCTTCAACCACCGGGTGGCGGCCCGCGCGGATTTCAATGCCTGGTTGCGGCATGAAATCGGGCGCGCACCAGCCCAGCGTGAGCGAGCGCTCGGCGAGCGCACACAGCGCGTCCAGCGCGGCCAGGCTGCGGGCCAGCGCACCCAGCGCGGGGACAAATGCTTGCAGGCGGTCCAGCAGTTGCTCAAACAACCATTTTTCGCGGGCCAGGGCGCGTTCCTGTGCGCTCAGGGCTTTGTCTTCAAAGGCTTTCAGCTCTGGCGTGATGAAGCGCTCGGCGTTTTTCAGGGTCTGGCGGCGGCGGTAGTCGTCGGGCACCTTGTCGATCTGGCCCTGCGTCACCTCGATGTAGAAGCCGTGCACCTTGTTGAACTGCACGCGCAGGTTGGTGATGCCGGTGCGGGCGCGTTCGCGGGTTTCCAGCTCCAGCAAAAAACCGTCGCAGTTGGTCTGTATGGCGCGCAGCTCGTCCAGTTCGGCGTCAAAGCCGTGGTTGATGACACCCCCGTCGCGCACCAGTGCGGCGGGCTCGGGCAGCAAGGCGGCGGTCAGCAGCTCGGCGCAGCCGGGGGGCGGCAGCAGGTGCTGGCCGAGTTGAAGCAGCAGCGGGGGCAGTGCGGATAAATTTGAAGCGAAATTGGCCTCTGACGCTTGTTGGTATTCATTTCTTCGCTCTGCAAAAAAATCGCCTATCTGGGCCGATTTGTGCAGGGTCTGCGCCAGCGCCACCAGCTCGCGTGGGCGCACCTGGCGCAGCGCGGTGCGGGCGGCAATGCGTTCGGCGTCGGCACAGTGCCTCAGGGCCTGGCGCAGCCCGGTCAGGCCCTGGCCGCCTTGCCAGGGGCGCAACCAGGCCAGCGCAGCCAGGCGCTGCTGGGCAGTGCTCCGGTCGCGCTCAGGGTTCAGCAACCAGTGCTTCAGCGCCCGGCTGCCCATGCCGGTTTCACAGGTGTCGAGCAGGCTGAACAGGGTGGGCGTAGTTTCGCCGCGCAGGGTGTGCGTCAGCTCCAGGTTGCGGCGGGTGGTGGGCGGCAGGTGCACCAGCGCCTGGGGGCGGGCCACTTGCAGTTGGGTGGCGTGGGCCAGGTTTTTGAACGCCGGACCCTGGGTGTGCTCGGCAAAGTCCAGCAGGGCGCTGGCGGCGGCGTGGGCCTGGGGCAGGGCCTCGGCATCCCATGCAGCCAGGCTGGCGGCTTGCAGTTCTGGCGGCCCAGGCCGCTGTCAAACTGCCAGGCCGGGCGCGGTGTGAGGCTGAGCGTGCCGCCGTTGCCCGCCACCAGCCGGGGCAAGGTGTGCAACCGGGCCTCGAAGGCGGGCGACACGTCGGCCCCGTAAAGCAGCTCGGTGGGGCTGAGTTGGGCTACCCAGGCGGGCAGCTCGTCGCTGGGGCATTCGGCCAGTTGTATCAGGCCCTGGGTCAGGCTCATCCAGGCCAGGCCAGTGGTGTTTCGTGGGCCCGGGTGTATGGCCAGCAGCAGGTTTTCGGTCGGCATCGGTCACGGTGCCGGGGGTGACCACGCGCACCACTTTGCGCTCCACCGGGCCTTTGCCGGTGACCTCGCCCACCTGCTCGCAAATGGCCACCGATTCGCCCAGCTTCAGCAGGCGGCCCAGGTAGGTTTCCAGTGCGTGAAACGGCACGCCTGCCATGACCACAGGTTGCCCAGCCGACTGGCCGCGCTGGGTGAGCGTGATGTCCAGCAGGCGGGCGGCTTTTTCGGCGTCACCCCAGAACAGCTCGTAAAAGTCCCCCATGCGGTAGAACACCAGCGTGGTGGGGAACTGGGCTTTGGCCGCCAGGCCATCATGGGCGTGTGGCCCTGGGCTTGCAGCTCGGCGGCGGTGGGGGCGTTGGGCGGGGCAGACAGACTCATGGGGCAACGGTGTGGGCAGGGGGCGTGTTCTATCATGCCTGCCACAGCTTTTGGGGCAGCAGCGATGGTGGTCATTCTCAAGGTGGGCGGTCAGTCGGCGGCGGCCAATTGCATCCGCATGGCCATGCACGGCGACGGTGCAGTGTGGCGCCTGGTGCATGTGGCCACGCTGGCGCAAGCCAGGCTTGCGTTGGCACGCGATGCGGTGGACCTCCTGCTGGTGCATCACCCGCTGCCCGATGGTGCCGCATTCGATGTGCCGCCGATGGTGCCGGGCACGCCGGTCATTCTCTCGATTGACCGGGGCAACGAACTGGCTGCAGCACAGATGCTGGAGCTGGGCTTTACCGACTATGTGTTCGAGGACACCAGCGCCGGGTTTGCCAGCCTGATGCTGGCGCAAATTCGCTCGGCTTTGCGCAACAGGCAGACCGCCAGTGCCCTGCGGCGGCAACACGCGCTGGTGCAAGCCATCAGCCACATGCAGGCCAGTTTCATCCGCACCGCCAACAACCGCGAAGCGTTCAACGGCGTGTTGTCCGATCTGCTGACCCTCACGGGCAGCGCATTCGGGTTTGTGGGCGAGGTTTTCTACGACGCACCCGACCAGCCGTGGCTGAACATCCACGCCATCAGCAATATTGCCTGGGACGACGCATCTCGTGCTGCCTACGCCGGCAGTGGCACCACGGGCATGGTGTTCCGCAACCTTGACGGTCTGTTCGGCGCGGCCTTGCGCACAGGCGAGCCGGTGGTGTCCAACGAGCCAAGCCAAGACCCGCGGGCGCATGGCGTGCCGCGCGGACACCCGCCCCTGCAACATTTTCTGGGCCTGCCTGTGGGGCCCAAAGACGCGTTGTTGGCTATGGTGGGTTTGGCGAACAAGCCCGGTGGTTACACCGGGGCTGACGTGGAGTTTTTGCAGCCGGTGTTGGACACCATCGCCCATCTGGTTGAGGCGCGCCGCGCAGATCTGGCCAGCCGCCGCACACTGAAAGCACTGGAAACCACGCTGGAGAGCATTGACCAGGGTATTTCCATGGTCGACGCGGAGGGCAATTTGGTGCTGTTCAACCGCAAGGTGGCAGCCATGCTGGACATGGACCCGACATGGCTCGGTGATGGCAGAACCGAGCAAGAGCTGGTGACTTTCATGAGCGAACGCGGGGATTTTGGTGCCGACTTTGAACTCATCTCCGAGCCCTCGGTGCGCGAGTTCATGCGCCACCCGTCGCCTGGGGCGGTGCTGCCCGATCGCTACCACCGGCTGACGCCCGATGGCCGCTGGTTGCAGTTGGACAACCGCACACTTCCGGACGGCACGCGGGTGCGCACCTACACCGATGTCACCGCGCAGCGTCGCGGCGAGCAGGCCCTGCGCGAGGCGGGTCAGCGTCTGGCCACCATCGTGGACGGTACCCGTGCGGGCACCTGGGAGTGGGACTTGGTGACCAACGAAGTGGCGCTCAATGAGCGGTTTGCGTCGTTGGTGGGCTACACGCTGGATGAGCTGCCGCGAGATGTCAAAGCACTGTACGACCTGTTACTTCACCCCGCTGACGAAGAACGGCTGGCCGCAGCCAACCAGGCCCACCTGGAAGGCCGGGCCGAATACTACGAATGCCAGTTCCGGTTCCGTCACAAAAAGGGGCATTGGGTGTGGCTGATGGAGCGTGGCCGGGTCAACTCGGTTGACTCGGAGGGCCGCCCGCGTGTCATGTCGGGCACCACCATCGACATCACCGTCAGCAAACACGCCGAAGACGCATTGCGCGTGACAAGCGAATTGCTGAAGGAGCGGACCCGTGCCCTGGAAACGACCTTGCAAGCCATGTCGCAGGGTCTGATGGTGGTCGGGCCGGATGCCCGGGTGCGCCTGTACAACCATCAGGTGTGCGCCTTGCTCCATTTGCCCGACGACCTGATGGCCAGTTTGCCGCTGATTTCAGAAATGGTGCATTTCCAGAACAGGCGCGGCGACTTCGGCCCGGGCCTCGAGTCGCTCGAGCCCTCCGTGCGCGATTACGTGGCGTCTGGCGCAGCGGCAGTCGATGACTCGGTCCCCCGCAAGTACGTGCGCCGCACGGCACAGGGCCGCTTTCTCGAGATCAAGTCAGACCCCTTGCCCGGCGGCGGCTTTGTGCGCACGTTTGCCGATGTGACTTCGTACGTCGAAGCCGTCGCAGCCGCTCGCGAAAGCGGAGAGGAAGTTCGTCTGCTGAACGAAACCCTGGAGCATCGCGTGGCTCAGCGCACGGCAGAGTTGGAGCGGTCGATGCACGATATCGAAACGCTGTCTTACTCCATCGCCCACGATTTGCGCGGGCCTTTGCGCGCGGTCAACGGGTTTGCAGCGCTCATTGCCGTGGATGAGGCCGATCGCCTTTCGCCCGATGGCCAGGAGTTGTTTGCCCGAATCACCGAGGCATCGCGCCGCATGGGGGAAATGATCACTGACCTGCTGGAGCTGTTCAAGGTGGTCCGCGCCGAACTCAACCTCGTGCCGGTCGACATGGCCGCACTGGCGCAGGAGGCAGTGCGCTCGCTGGTACCCTCGTTTCCGCGCACCGAGGTGGGTGTGGAGCCCATGCCCCAGGCGCTGGGAGATGCCACGCTGTTGCGGCACCTGATGTTCAACCTTCTGGACAACGCCCTGAAGTATTCATCCAAGGCAGCGCAACCCCGCATTGCCGTGGGTTACGCGGCACCTGGCGAGCAAGGTGAGGCGGCGTGGTTCGTGCGGGACAACGGGGTGGGTTTTGACATGTCGCGCGCTGACAAGTTGTTCGGCCTGTTCCAGCGCCTGCATTCCCCGGCCGATTTCAGCGGCTCTGGGGTGGGGCTGGCGGTGGTAGCGCGCATCGTGGAGCGCCACGGGGGCCGCATCTGGGCGCAATCCAGCCCAGGCCAGGGGGCCACGTTCTGGTTCACCCTCGGAGGGGCGGTGCCCCGCTGATCAGAAAGGCGCGTCGCCTTCGGGCTTGGCGGCAGGCGCCGTGGCAGGTTGCTGCACAGCAGCAGTCAGCGCGGTTTCGGGTGTGACCTGAGATGCGGCGGTCTTGGCTTCTGCTGCTGCGGTTTCATCTGCAGTGGGCAGGCCCTGGCGCAGCGCAGCTTTGTCGCCCGCGCTGGCAAATTGGCTGTATTTACCCACCACGCTCACCAGTTGCCCATAAATTTTGGGGTTGGCAGCCAGGCACTCCTTGCGGTGCAAAAAGTCGGACTCACCGGTGAAGTTGCCCACCAGCCCACCAGCTTCGGTCACCAGCAAGGCACCAGCGGCCATGTCCCACGGTTGCAGGCCGGTTTCAAAGAAACCATCTGAAAAACCAGCAGCCACGTAGGCCAAGTCCAGTGCAGCCGAGCCGGGGCGGCGGATGCCTGCGCAGCGCGGCATGATGTCGCCCAGCATGGACAGGTAAGGCTTCATCGCGTCGCCGGGGCGGAACGGGAACCCCGTGCTCAGCAGCGTGTCGCGCAGGTGAATGCGCTTGGCCACGCGGATGCGGCGGTCGTTCAGATAGGCCCCACGGCCTTTGGTGGCGCAAAATAGGTCGTTGCGGGTGGGGTCGTAAATGACCGCTTGCTCCAGCTTGCCTTTCACGGCCAACGCAATGCTCACGCAGTACACCGGAAAACCATGGATGAAGTTGGTGGTGCCGTCCAGAGGGTCGATGATCCACACGTGGTCTGCGCCGCCGTGTTTGCCCGCACGCTCGCCGGATTCTTCGGCGAGGATTCCGTGGTCGGGGTAGGCCGTCAGCAAGGTGTCGATGATGGCCTGCTCGGCCGCCTGGTCGACCTCGGTCACGAAGTCGTTGGTTTGTTTGGCTGACACTCGCACGGACTCCACGTCCAGCGCGGCGCGGTTGATGATGGAGCCAGCGGTGCGGGCGGCCTTGATGGCCACGTTCAGCATGGGGTGCAGGTTGGACGACATAACTTGTGTGAAGAACGGGGGGCGCGCCGCAAGATTGCGACAATGGGCGCTGATTTTACCCGCCTGAACCGCACGACGACCTGCCCATGAAAACCCGCTTCATCCTCATCCAGACCAGCCACGCGGGCAACGTGGGCGGCACCGCCCGCGCCATGAAAACCATGGGGTTTGACGACCTGGTGCTGGTGGCACCACGCTGGGCCAACGTGCTGCGCCGTGAAGAAACCATACAGCGTGCCAGCGGGGCCAACGACGTGCTGGCCAACGCCCGGATCGTCGAGACGCTGGACGAGGCACTCGACGGAGTCAGCCACCTGTGTGCCACCGCCATGACGCCGCGCGACTTCGGCCCCCCCACACGCAGCCCACGCCAGCACTTTGAGTTCTTGCTGAATAAAGAGCAAACAAATGAATACAGGCAAGCGGTAGGGGCTGAAAATGATTCAAATTCCTGGCCCGATGGCGTGGCCTTCCTGTTTGGCAGCGAGCGCTTTGGCATGCGCAACGAAGACGTGTACCGCAGCCACGTGTGCCTGAGCATTCCCACCCTCTCTACCTTCGGCTCGCTCAACCTTGCTGCTGCCGTGCAGCTCATTGCCTATGAGTGGCGGCAGGCCTTGGGCGGGTTTGAACTTCCACCCACAGGTGCGCCAGTGGCGCGCCAAGCCAGTGCACAAGCGGTGCAAGGCATGCTGGCGCATTTTGAGCAGGCGCTGATCGCCGTGGATTTTCTTGACCCCGCTGCACCCAAAAAACTCGTGCCCCGGCTGAACCAGTTGTTCAACCGAGCTCAGCTCACGGAGGAAGAAGTCCATATCCTGCGCGGCGTGGCCAAAGCGATGTTGCATACCGCTGCCCGCCAGCGCCCTGCCGGGCAGGACTCGGCAGGGGCTGCATGACAGGCGCTAGACTGGCTTTTTTTTGACCCATCCCACCGGACCTTTGCCCAGCATGTTCCAACGCCTGCGCGCCGATATCGATTGCATTCTGGAGCGCGACCCCGCCGCCCGCACCCGCTTCGAGGTGCTGACTTGTTATCCCGGTCTGCATGCGCTCATCCTGCACCGAGGGGCGCACTGGTGCTGGGCGCACGGACTCAAGTGGTTGGGGCGCTTCATTTCCCATGTGTCGCGGTTTCTCACGGGAATTGAAATCCACCCGGGTGCGGTCATTGGCAATCGGGTGTTTTTCGATCACGCCATGGGCACCGTCGTGGGCGAAACAGCCGAAATTGGCGACGGCTGCACCATCTACCAGGGCGTGACCCTGGGCGGCACCAGCCTGTACAAGGGGGCCAAGCGTCACCCCACACTCGGCCAGAACGTGGTGGTCAGCGCGGGTGCCAAGGTGTTGGGCGGTTTTGTGGTGGGCGATGGGGCCAAGATAGGTAGCAACGCTGTGGTCATCAAACCTGTACCTGCCGGAGCGACGGCAGTGGGCATACCGGCGCGCATCATCGCGTCCAAAGAAGGCACCAGTGCGGACGCCACACCCGAACAGAAGTTTTCTGCCTATGGCGTGACGCAGGATGACGATCCGGTCAGCCAGGCCTTGCGCGGACTGATCAACTCCGCCTCGGGGCAGGAGCACCAGATTGCCTTGCTCTGGAAGGCCATTGAAACCCTCTCGGCCACGCGTGCGCAGGCAGATTGCCCGCCCGACTGCGTGCCCCAGGATGCCCAGCGCAATGAATGCTTTGAGGCCGAACGCCTGAACCAACTCGTGGGCAAGTGACGGAATATGACTGCGTCCACAGAACCCACTGATCTTGTCGAGCCCACCCTGTTGCCCGATGCGGCAGCCGAGGCGGTTGCCCACCCCGAGCGTGCGCTCAAGGTGGTCGATCTGTACAAGGCCGCCATCGGGCCGCGCCATCAGGCGTATTACCTGAAGCAGTTTGCCCGCCAGGAAGCGGGCGCGGGGTTGCGCTTGGGTTGGCATTGGCCGGCCTTTTTGTCGGCGCTGAACTGGTTCATCTTTCGCAAAATGTGGGTTTGGGCGGGGCGCTACACGGCACTGCTGCTGTCGCTGGGCATCGGGGTTGTCGTGGCGGGTGATCAACTGAGCCTGACGCGTATCGAGACCTTGGCCCTGGGTGCCATGGTGTGGCTGGGTTTGTCTGTGCTGGGCGCAGTGATAGCCAATGGTTTGTATTACCGCCATTGCATGGGCTTGATACACCGCGTGTTGCTCGATGGTTCTGACCGTGAGGTGGCGGCCGATGCGCTGGCCGAACAGGCATGCAGCAACCGCCGCTGGACCGGACAGGCGTTGGTGAACGTCGCAATGCTGCTCTTCGTCCCTGCGCTGGCCACTTTCGCTCCTTGGGGCGGCGGCGATGTGCTGAGTTGGCTGCATGAGGAAACGCCAGCGCAGACCCCACCCCATGCGCTCGTTGCAACTGTTCCTGCAACCGTTGCTGCCACACCTGATCCGGAGCGCCGCGTGTTGCCCGCCGGCAGTGCCACCCCCACGCTGAAGATCACCGAACGCCCGGAACAAACTCCTGGCACGCCGGCTCCTGCTTCTGCACCGGCACCGGCACCGGCACCGGCACCGGCACCGGCACCGGCATCATCGCCTGATGCCTCCTCTGCCGGTGCGCCTCTTGCGGCACCACAAGCGGTTGAACTTGCTCCCACATTGGCAGCCTTTCCGCCAGCGGCGGTGTCTGAGTCTCAGGCTTCGGCGCTGGCTGGGTTGGTGCTGTTGGGTGAACCGGCGCCGGTGGTGGTTCCCACCGAGCAACCGGTGAAACCCAAGCCCGAGCCGAAACCAGCTGTCAAACCCGCGTCTAAGCCGCTGCCGGAGGGGGGGGCCAAAACATCGGTCAATGCATCTCTCTCCGCTCCCTCACCCCAGGCAGTAGATGCTGTATTTGGCGTCCAAGTGGGCATTTTTGCGCAGCCCGCCAACGTAGCCAGCGCCGTTTCCCAGTTGAAGGAAAAGGGTTTGCCGGTCTACACCGATGCCATCACCATGGGTGGCCAGCCGCGCACCCGGGTACGGGTCGGGCCGTTTCCCCAGCGTGCAGACGCTGTGCGAGCCGCCGAGCAAATCACCGACTTGGGCTTGCCCGCAGTGGTGGTGCCGCTGCGTGCCGCTTCAGCCCCGGTCCGCTGACGTCTGCTTGGCGGGACGTATGGCGTTCTTGGGTCGGAAGGCCCGGCACACTGCGTCGTCGGCCTCCATGTAGGGTCCGCCGATCAAATCAACGCAATAGGGCACGGCAGCAAAAATGCCGGGTACGGCCACCGAGCCTTCGGCCGCGCGCAGGCCTTCCAGCGTTTCGGCGATCGATTTGGGCTGGCCTGGCAGGTTGATGATCAAGCTCCTGCCGCGCACCACTGCCACCTGCCGCGACAAAATGGCCGTTGGCACAAAGTTGAGGCTGATCTGCCTCATCTGCTCCCCGAAGCCTGGCATCTCCTTGTGGCCCACGGCCAGCGTGGCCTCAGGTGTCACGTCGCGCAGCGCGGGCCCTGTGCCGCCGGTGGTCAGCACCAGGCAGCAACCCGCCCGGTCTACCAGATCCACCAGCGCTGCGCTGATGGCGTCCTGTTCGTCAGGGATGAGCCGGGCCTCGAAGGTGATGGGGTTCTTGAGCGCCTTCGACAACCACTCTTTCAGGGCTGGCAAACCTCTGTCTTCGTAAACGCCAGTGCTGGCGCGGTCGCTGATCGAGACGATGCCAATGGTCAGTGGGTCGGTGCCTTCCGGGATGTTCAGTTCGGTCATGGTGCAGGTTCAGTGGGCGTCGGTGCCCTGGTCTTCGGCGGACAGGGTGGTCTTGACGTGCTGGAAAATCTCTCGGTATGCCTTGCCGTGGCGCACGGCTGCGCCCGCACTCTCGGGTGGCTGCTTGGCTTGTGCGTCTTTGCGCGCCTGCCTGATGAGTGCGCGCAAATGCTGCGGGTCTGGCTCGTTGCCTTGGGTATGCGCCACCGACAGCCATTCGGTCAGCGCGGCGTCGTTGGCCAGCAGTCGGTCACGCCATTGCTCGGCTTGGTGCAGTGCCAGTTTTTCTTCGGCACTGCCTTTGTGCTGCGTTTCCAGGGCGGCTTGGGCGGCCGCGATGGTCTCAGGCTCCAGCAGGCGCATCAGTTTGCCGATGAACTGCATCTGGCGCCGTCGGCCTTCAAAGTTGGTGATGCGCTTGGCCTCGGCCAGCGCATCCTGCAGCTTTTCTGACAAATCAAGCCCCGCCAGCAGGTCTGCACGCAAGGTCAGCAGGTCCTCGCCCAGTTGTTGCAGGCGGTCCATCTCGCGCTTGAGGTCGGTTTTACTCAGCTCGGTGGTGCCTTTCATTTCCGCCTTCAGTTCAATGTCAAGCTCGCTGCCTTCTTCGACGAATTGGCCTTTGACGTAGTAGCCGCGTTTGATTTTTCTGGACATGTAAATGGGCAATGCCGGGGCTTGCGTAGGGCGGAATCAAGGGTGGGCGCCACCGTGACAGGGGCGTGAAAGTATCATAGCCGCCAGCATGAACACACCATCTTCCCGCACCGAACGCTCCCCACGCAAGGCTCTGCCAACCGCGTCATCACAACCCGACGAGGGATTCCAATACAGCAAGAATCGTTTCGAAGAACTGGTGGACGCCGCTTTGGGTCACGCCAAAAAGCTCGGTGCCGCAGATGCAGGGGCCGAAGCCTCTGAGGGCGCAGGCTTGAGTGTTTCGGTCCGCAGGGGCGAGCTTGAAAACGTGGAGCGCAACCGCGACAAATCGTTGGGCGTCACGGTGTACATCGGTTCACGCCGTGGCAATGCATCGACCTCTGATTTTTCGCTGGCCGCCATCCGGCAAACGGTTCAAGCCGCATACGACATTGCGCGCTTCACCGCAGAGGACCCTGTGGCTGGGTTGCCCGACCCTGAGGACGTGGCCACCGAGTGGCCTGAGCTGGACCTGTTTCACCCATGGGCTATCACGTCTGAAGGTGCGCTGGAACTGGCATTGCGCTGCGAGGCAGCGGCATTTGCCATCAGCAAAAAAATCAGCAACAGCGAGGGCGCGGGCGTGTCAGCCCAACAGTCACATTTCTTCACGGCGCACATGCGTGGCGGCGAGCGTGGCAAACCCGGCATTTTCAGCGGTGGGTACGCCACGTCGCGCCACAGCCTGTCGGTGGCGCCCATTGCAGGTAAAGGTGCCAAGATGCAACGCGACCACTGGTACAGCTCCATGCGCGACGCGGCAGACCTGGCCAGCCCGGAGTCTGTCGGACGATATGCAGCCGAGAGAGCATTGGCGCGCCTGAACGGTCGCAAAATCGGCACCACTGAATGCCCGGTGTTGTTCGAGTCCCCGCTGGCTGCCGGTTTGCTGGGGGGATTCGTGCAAGCTGTCAGTGGTGGTGCGCTCTACCGCAAAAGCAGCTTCTTGCTGGACAGCTTGGGCAAGCAGGTGTTTTCGCGCCACATCGATGTGTTGGAAGACCCTCACGTTGTCAAAGGCAAAGGCAGCTCACCATTTGACGATGAAGGCGTGCGGACCCAGAAGCGCAAAGTGGTGAGTGCCGGCAAGGTCCAAGGGTATTTTCTGGGCAGTTATTCCGCACGCAAGCTGGGCATGAAGACCACGGGCAACGCTGGCGGGTCGCACAACCTCACCCTGACCAGCCGCCAGACCCAGCCGGGCGACGACCTGCCCGAAATGCTGCGCAAGCTGGGCACCGGCCTGTTCGTGACCGAACTGATGGGCCAGGGAGTGAACGGTGTGACCGGCGACTACTCGCGCGGCGCATCGGGCTACTGGGTGGAAAACGGCGTGATTGCCTATCCGGTAGAAGAAATCACCATCGCAGGCAATCTGAAAGACATGCTCAAGGGCATTGAAGCCGTGGGAGCCGATGCCTACAACTACGGCTCCAAAACGGTGGGTTCTATCCTCATCAACCGCATGAAAATCGCGGGCAACTGAGCGCCTCTCCAGCGCACAACTTCTGCCCCTCATGACCTTTTCCCACGAATGGCTGGCCTTGGGTGCAGCCGCTTGCTGGGCACTGGCAAGCCTGAGCGCAGCGCCCGCATCTGCTCACTTGGGGGCATTTGCCTTCACGCGCTGGCGCATGGTGTGCGCTGCCCTGCTGCTGTGCACCCTGGCCACGGTGCAGGGTGGCTGGACCAGCCTGACTGATCCGTCTCTGGGTAACCCGTGGGTGCTGTTGGCAGTATCAGGTGTGATCGGCATTTTTGTGGGTGACAGCGCGCTGTTTGCCTGCATGAACCGTCTGGGGCCTCGTCGGTCGGGCGTGCTGTTTGCCACACACGCATTGTTTTCCGTGGTGTTGGCCTGGGTGTTTCTCGGTGAAACGCTGGGTGGTCTGGTGGCGCTGGGCGCGGTCACGCTGGTGGCAGGGGTAATGATGGCCATTGCGTTTGGCAAGCGGGCTGACGAGGTGCACGCCTGGGAGCAGGTCAAGGGTGCCCTTTGGGTGGGCGTCGCGCTGGGGCTGCTGGCCGCGTTGTGTCAGTCGGTGGCCACACTGATGCTCAAGCCCTTGATGGCCGTCGGCGTAGACCCGGTGGCGGCCTCGGCCGTGCGCATGCTGGCTGCGGTGGCTGCCCACTGGACTTTGCGCGCCACGGGTGCGGAAGTGGCCAAGCCGCAGAACCCGCTCACCCCAAAGGTGCTGGCCACGGTCGCGTGGAACGCTGCACTCGCCATGGGGCTGGGCATGACGCTGATTCTGGCGGCCCTGCGTGGGGGCAGTGCCGGGTTGGTGGCCATTTTGTCCTCGGTCACGCCGGTGCTGTTGCTGCCCTTGCTGTGGGTGGTCTACAAGCGCCAGCCACCGTTGGCCGCCTGGGCGGGCGCTGCGCTGACGGTGGCAGGCGGTGCGCTGGTGCTGAGCCGCTGATCAGCCGGCCAGCGCTGCCTTGATGGCGGCAGACACCTGGCCCATGTCGGCCTTGCCCGCAAACTGCGTCTTGGCGGCACCCATCACCTTGCCCATGTCAGCACCGGTCAGGGCGCGACCGAGTTCAGCCGCCAAGCCTTGCACCAGCGAGCCCACGGCGGCAGTGATCTCTTCGGCGCTGAGGCGTGCTGGCAGGTAGGCCTGCAGAACGGCCATTTCGGCGGTTTCCTTGTCGGCCAGGTCTTGGCGGTTGGCCTTCGTGAAGGCTTCGATGCTGTCTTTGCGCTGCTTGATCAGCTTGTCCACGATGGCTACCACCATGGCGTCGTCCAGCTCCACGCGCTCGTCCACCTCTTTTTGCTTCATCGCGGCGGTCAGCAGGCGGATGGTGCCCAGGCGCTCGGCGTCTTTGGCGCGCATGGCGGCTTTCATGTCTTCGGTGATTTGGGCTTTCAGGCTCATGGTGTGTGCTCGGGGGAAAAGTGCAAAACCCGCATTGTCCCCCAGCGTCGGTTCCGGCTGGGTCAGTTGGCAGGTGCAAGCGCCTCAGAGGTCCAACTCCAGTGCCATCAACTCTTCAATGCGCTGGCGGCGGCGAATCAGGCGTGGCTGGCCGCCTTGCGCTTTGGGCTCGATCAGCACCTCCGCAATCAGCGGGCGGCTGTTGTAGTTGCTGCTCATGCTGGCGCCATAGGCCCCGGTGTCGTGGATGACGAGGTAGTCGTTCTCTTGCACAGCAGGCAGGTCGCGCGTCAGTACCACGCCGCCTTCGCCTTGCGTGAACACGTCGCCGCTTTCGCACAGCGGCCCCGCCACCACACTGGGGTAGGTGGGGGCGTTGGCGGGCAGGTCACCTTGCGCCGGGACGATGCTCATTTCGTGGTGCGCGCCGTACATGGCAGGTCGCATCAGGTCGCCAAAACCGGCATCCACCAGCACAAAGTGCTGGCTGCCCTGGTGTTTGGTGGCGCGCACCTGTGTCAGCAGCGCGCCCGATTCGGCCACCAAAAAGCGGCCGGGTTCAATTTCCAGGTGCACAGCGTGACCCAGGTGCTGTGCCACCGCTTTGCGCGCTGCGTCCCACAGGCTGAAGTAGTGCGCGGTGTCGATGCGGTCGCCACCTGGCTGGTAAGGAATGGACAGCCCACCCCCCGCCGAAATGGCCTGCACGTCGGCACCGCTGGTCTTGACCAGATCGACCATGGCCTGGCAGACCTGTTCCAGGTGGCTGTAATCCACACCCGAGCCAATGTGCATGTGCAACCCCACCAGTTGCAGGCCATGCTGGCCGATCACGGCCAGCGCCGCAGGCAGTTCGGTGTGCCAGATGCCATGTTTGGAATGCTCGCCGCCCGTGTTGGTTTTGTTGCTGTGGCCATGGCCAAAGCCGGGGTTGATGCGCAGCCACACGGGGTGGCCCGGGCTGCGCTGGCCCAGTTGGTGCAGCATGTCTATGCTGCCCGCGTTGACCGGAATGCGGTGCTCCACCACCAATGCCAGTGTGGCTTCGTCAATCAGGTCGGCCGTGAACACGATGCCAGATGCGCCTTGGGCATCGGTTGCCGCGGTGAAACCTGCTGCCAGCGCCCGGCGGATTTCGCCAGCCGACACGGCATCGACCACCACGCCATGCTCGCGCATCAGGCGCAGCAGGTGGATGTTGGAGTTGGCCTTCTGCGCGAAGCGGATGGTGCCAAACACCTTCAACTGGTGGATGCGGTCAACGATGGTGTCTGCGTCGTAGACCCACAGCGGTGTGCCGTGGGTGTGGGCCAGGTTGCGAAGGGTGTCGGGGCTGAAGGGGGTGGTGGCTTTGGGGGTCATGCCATGCAGTTTGCCTGCTCAATGTCATTCTGAAAAATGCTTTAATGTTTACATTCCATTCAGATCTGATATGTCATGAGGCTCACCCACCGCCACATTGAGGTGTTTCGCACGGTCATGCTGGCGGGTCAGGTCACGCGGGCGGCTGAACTGCTTCACACCTCGCAACCCACGGTCAGCCGCGAACTGGCTCGGCTTGAGCAGTTGGTGGGCTACCCGCTGTTCGAGCGTGACAAGGGCCGCATGCGCCCCACCGTCAGGGCCATGGCCCTCTTGGAGGAAGTTGAGGCCAGCTTTGTGGGGCTGGAGCGCATCGCGGCGCATGCGCTCAGCCTGCAGCAGTACACACGCGGTCGCTTGCAACTGGCCTCCTTGCCCGCGCTGGCCCAGGCCTTGGTGCCTGAGGCGGTGGCTGCCTTTTCACAGGCGAGCCCCGAAGCCAGCGTGACACTGCTGCCCATGGAGTCATTGCAACTGGAGGCTGCGCTCACCGAGCAGCGGGTGGATCTGGGTTTGAGCGAACAACACAGCGTGCCAGATGCCTGCCTGCAGCAACCTTTGCTCCGCACCGAGGAGGTGTGCATCCTCCCGGTCGGGCACGCCTTGGCAAACAAGGTGCGCCTGTTGCCATCTGACTTCAATGACCTGCCATTTGTCAGCCTTTCGGCCACCGACCCTTACCGCCTGATGATTGACCAGGTGTTTGCCGAAGCCGGCATTGCGCGCCAGATGAGGGTGGAATCGGCCAGCGCTGCATCGGTGTGTGCCCTGGTGGCCGCGGGCCTTGGGGTGGCCCTGGTCAACCCGGTGACGGCGCTGGCCATGGCGGGCCACGGGCTGGTGCTGCGCCGCTTCAGTGTGCCCATTTCATTCAATGTCAACCTTGTGCTGCCACAGTGGCGGGCGGTGCATCCTCTGCGCGACGCGCTGACGGCGACTCTGCACGCCACCGCACAGCAGGTTCAGCTGCGGCTGAATGCGTTGGTGGGGCCGGACTGAGTCAAGCGCCCTGCAGACCCAGCCGGCTCATGCGGCTCAGAAACGACAAAACCCGCCTTGGCGTCCCAAAGGCGGGTTTTGGTGTTGTGATTCAGGCAGGCTGGATCAGAACAGTTTTTTCGGCAGCTGCATGCTGCGCACGCGCTTGTAATGGCGCTTGACGGCGGCTGCTTTCTTGCGCTTGCGCTCGGCGGTGGGCTTCTCGTAGAACTCGCGGGCGCGCAGGTCGGTCAGCAGGCCGAGTTTTTCGATGGTGCGCTTGAAGCGGCGCAGAGCGACTTCAAAGGGTTCGTTGTCTTTAACGCGTACGGTTGTCATCAGTTAACAATTTCCATGGATGCGCTGAATTGCAAGTGTGGGGAAGATCGGGCCTCACACCCAAGGGTCAGCAATTGTCCCCGTCTAAGGGTTGATCAGGCAGACGGGGTTTTGCCAGCAAAGCTTGGGATTATATGTTGAGGCGGCGGGGGTTTTGTGGCCAGGGCATCTGATGGCGCGTGGCTGCGGTGTTCAGGTGTTGCCACTTTGCCACGCTTGTGCGAGGCGGCGGGTGAGGTCCGTTGCATCCGTGTCCGTGCACAACTGTGCGGCCTGTCCGGCCCACAGGGGCGAGAAATCTCCGCTGCCCTGGCGCTCGGCACTGGCTCTCAAGGGAGCCAATGGGGTCGCTGCCAGCGGAAACGCAGGTGCGAGTGTGCTCATGGGCCCCAGCTCTCTCATCAGGCGATTGACCACGCCACGGGCAGGACGGCCCGAAAACAGCCGCGTGACAGCGGTGTGTGCGGCTGCCGGGCTGGCCAGCGCGGCGCGGTGCACGGCGCTGGTGGTTGCTTGAGGGCAACGCAGGTAAGCGGTGCCCACCTGCACGCCGCTGGCACCCAATGCACGGGCCGCCACCACAGACTCATCTGTGCCGAGCCCTCCTGCCGCCACCACGGGAACGTCCACCGCCCTGACCATCTGTGGCAGCAGTGCAAATGTGCCCATCTGCAGGCTCAGGTCGTCGCTGAGAAAGTGTCCCCGATGGCCACCGGCCTCCAGGCCCTGGGCCACGATCACAGCCATTGGGCCTCTGCCACCGTGGTGGCGCTGGACACCACACAGGCCCCCAGTGCCTTGACGGCGGCGAGCAGGTCTGCCCGGGGCAGGCCGAAATGGAAACTCACCACCTCGGGCCGGTACTCGGCCAGTACCGCCAGGCCCTGTTCATCAAAGGGCAATCGAAGTGGACCGGCGGTGATGTCCGCTGGGTCGATGCCATGTGCCTCGTGGTACGGGCGAAGTGCTGCCAGCCAGTCCGAGTCGGCGTACGGGTCTGCTGGCGGCATGGTGTGACAAAAAAAGTTGACGTTCACCGGTGCATCCGGGCACGCCTGACGAAAGGCAGCCAACTCGGCCCTGAGGGATTCAGGGCTCAGCATGGCTGCAGGCAGGGCCCCCAGCCCCCCCGCCTGGGCGACAGCGATGGCCAGGGCGTGGTTTTGCGAGCCGGCCAAGGGTGCCTGCAGCACCGGGTGTTGTGTGCGCAGAAGTGCCAGCAACCGGGTGGTGTTCATGTGTGCCCCGTGGAACGTTTGGCAGCCATTCCTTGGGCGCACGCATGTGCACTGGCCCACGCCCACTGGAAGTTGTAGCCCCCCAGCCAGCCTGTGACGTCTACCACCTCGCCAATGAAGTACAGCCCAGGCTGTTTGATTGACTCCATGGTTTGCTGAGACAACTCCTTGGTGTCCACCCCGCCGGCCGTGACCTCGGCTTTGCGGTAGCCCTCGGTCCCATTGGGCGTGATGCGCCATTGCTGAAGGCTGTCGGCCAATTGCGCCAGGGCTTTGTCGGGCACATCGCAGGACGGCCTCGCCAGGGCCGCTGTGTCCAAGCCGGGGACGGCACCTGTGCACCAGGCATCTGCCAATCGTGCGGGCAACAAACGGCCGAGTTCGTTGGGCAGCAACTTGCGCGACTGCCGTTTGGCCTGCTGCAACTGCTCGCCCAGGCGCTGACCTGGAGCCAGATTCAGGGTGAGAGGCTGGCCGCTGTGCCAGTAGCTGGAAATCTGCAAAACCCCAGGGCCTGACAGCCCCCTGTGGGTGAACAGCAGGTCCTCCAGGAACTCGGTTTTGAGCTTCTTATCGCCCACCGAGAGTGCAGCCTCCAGCGACAAGCCCGCCAATGCCGCAAAAGGTTGCCATTGGGCCTCGTCAAATGTGAGAGGCACCAGTGCAGGGCGGGTGGGCACCACGTTCAGTCCAAACTGGCGGGCCAGTCGGTAGCCAAAGTCTGTGGCCCCGATCTTGGGAATGGACAGTCCGCCCGTTGCCACCACCAAGGCTGGCGCAGACACCGAGCCTTGATCAGTCTCCAATTCATAGCTGGAAATACCCGTGGATAAAGCGCTGGATGCCGAAAAGTGTATGTTTTTGACGCTGCAAGGCTGCCAGCGGGTGACGTGTCCGCCCGCCGCACCGGCGGCGCACTCCTTGAGCAGCATGGCAATCAGGTCCTCGGCCGAGCGGTCGCAGAACAGTTGGCCCTTGTGCTTCTCATGAAACGGTATGCCGTGGCTTTGCACCAGGCCGATGAAGTCTTGCGGGGTGTAACGCGACAGGGCCGAGCGGCAAAAATGCGGGTTGTCGCTGATGAAGTGCCGCTGCGGGGCGCGCACGTCCAGGTCGCGGTTGGTGAAGTTGCTGCGCCCACCGCCCGAGATGCGGATCTTTTCCGCCACTTTCTCGCTGTGGTCCAGCACCAGCACATTCAGCCCGCGCTGCGCCGCGACTCCGGCACAGAACAGGCCTGCTGCACCGGCGCCAATGATGACGGCATCGAAATGTTGCATGGGCGGCAGTGTATGCGTGGGTCTCGCACGGAAGGTGTGGGCTAACATGATGTCCAGACAAGCGCGGATTTCACGCGCGACTGAGACAGAGGTTCATCCATGAAAACAGTCGGTGGTTTTGACATCGGGCAGTTTGGTATCCGCACCAAGCTGATTGCCTTGTTTGTGCTGATCAAAGTGCTCCCTTTGATCCTGCTGGCCCTGCTGGCATGGGAGGGTGTCAGCCATCTTGGCAGCAGCCTGGCCGACGAAACCGACAACATTGCCGTTGAGGTCAAGGACACCGTGGCGGCGATGGGAAAGACTTTTTCCAAAGAGTCCGTCAAGGCGCTGGATGATCGCGCACGCGAGGAACTGGAGCGCCTGACCACAGACACAGCCCGCGCGGTGGCCGATTTTTTGTACGACCGTGATCGCGACGTGTTGCTGGCAGCCACTCTGGCACCTGACAAGGCCCAATACCAGGCCTTCATGGCCAACCGCACCCGATTGCTGGCCGACGCTGGCACATGGGAACTGGGCGCAGACGGCAAAGGCTGGGTGCCCAGTGTTCAGGCAGTGCCCGCAGCCAAACTGGCCAGCCCCAGCAACGGTGAAAACAGCCAGGACTTCCACTCCCGCCCACCCGAAACCGTGGTGCGCAACGTGTCAGCGCCGCTCTACCATGAGATGACTTTTGTGGGGCTTGATGGCAAGGAGCGTGTCAAGGTGTCGCTCACCGACGTGCTGCCCAAAGATCTGCGTGATGTTTCGCGCAAGGAAAACACCTGGGCCAAGGCCGAAAGCTACTTCGCCGTCCTCAAGGCCATGAAGCCAGGGGACATTTACGTATCAGACGTGATCGGGCCCTATACCCCTTCGCGTGTCATCGGTCCCGTCACGCCAGCCAAGGCTGAGTCGCTCGGCATTCCGTTCGAGCCCGAAAAAGAAGCTTTTGCAGGGCGCGAGAACCCCAATGGCCAACGCTTCAAAGGCATTGTGCGCTGGGCCACGCCTGTGGCCAAAAACGGAACGGTCGTGGGATATGTGACGCTGGCACTGGACCACACGCACATCCGCAGCTTCACCGACAACCTGATGCCCACCCCGGCGCGTTACACCGCCATTTCGGATGCCACGAACGGCAATTACGCCTTCATGTGGGACTACCTGGACCGCAGCATTGCCCACCCCCGCCACCACTCCATCGTGGGGATTGACCCGGCCACGGGCGAATACGCCACACCATGGCTGGAGGCCAGCATCCACGAAGGCTGGAAACAAAGCGGCAAGCCCCTGTCTGAATACCTGGCGGACGTGAAAACCTTCGACGGGCAGACCCGAGAGAAAAAGCCCGCTGCCGCCCTGACCAAAGCCGGCGCACTGGGCCTGGACTGCCGATACCTCAACTTTGCCCCCCAATGCCAGGGCTGGCACGACCTGACGGAGCACGGCGGCTCGGGCTCGTTCCTCATTTTGTGGACGGGTGTGTGGAAGCTCACCACGGCAGCCGCCATTCCCTACTTCACGGGCCACTATGCCCATACGCCGCGCGGGTTCGGTTACGTGACCATTGGCGCGAACGTGGACGACTTTCATGCCCCGGCGCTTGCAACTGCCAAGCTGATGGACGCCAAAGTGGCCGAGTTCGGCGAGCGCGTCAAAACCCAGCAAGCCGGTCTGCGGGAGCTGATTTCCGACTCCATGAACCGCACCGCCACCAGCCTCACGCTGTCTACGCTGGTGATGCTGGCGTTTGTGGTGGTGGTGGCCATCTGGCTGGCCTCCTTGCTCACCCGGCGCGTGACCGATCTGGTTGCCGGGTTGTCGCGCATTGAGGCTGGTGACCTGGGCTTCCGGTTCAAGGCATCCTCTCAGGATGAACTGGGTGTTCTCAGCGACTCGCTTAACAAGATGGCCGACAGCGTGCAGGCGTCTTTCCGCCAGAGCGAAGACGCACGCCGTCAGGCCGAGGACAACAGCCGCATGAAGAGCGACTTTGTGGCGAATGTGTCGCACGAGTTGCGCACCCCGCTCAACGGCATTCTGGGCTTTTCTGAACTGATCCGAGACGACGCGCAGACCGATGACGTTCGCGAGTACGCCGACACGATCCATCAGAGTGGGCAGCATTTGCTGTCGGTGGTCAACGACATGCTGGACATTGCCAAGATCGAGTCTGGCCACATGGCGCTGGAGCCCCGCGAGTTTGCCTTGCGCCCCGTGTTGGACGAAGTGGCATTGCTCCATGCCGCGCCTGCACAGCAGAAAGGTTTGGTGCTCAACACCTTGTTCCAGGACAACCTGCCCGATAACTTCCACACCGACCCCACACGGTTGCGCCAAGTCATCAACAACCTGCTGAGCAATGCGGTGAAGTTCACCGAGCGGGGCGAAATCACCCTCAGCGCGCGCATGGATGGCCACCGGCTGTTGGTGGGCGTGCGCGACACGGGCCCTGGCATTGCACCGCAGGCCCATGCCTCCGTGTTCGAGCGTTTTCGCCAATCCACAGCGTTTATCACGCGGGAGCACGGCGGCACTGGTTTGGGTTTGGCTCTGGTGCGCGAGTTTGTGCGGCTGATGGGCGGCGAAGTGCGCCTTGAGTCTGTGCCCGGCGAAGGCGCTTACTTTGAGTTCTGGGTGCCAGCCGGAGGCGACGCACTCAATCTGGCAGCACCCGGGTCAGATCCTGCGCAGTGATGGGTTTGACCAGAATGCAGTCAAAGCCCGCTGACAAGATGCGCTGCTTCTCGCTCTCAAGGGCATGCGCCGTGTACGCCACCACGCGCATTCCGGTCCAAGCGGCAGACGCCCGGATGCGCCTGCACACCTCTTCTCCGTCCATCTCGGGCATGCTGATGTCAAGCAGCACGCTGTCAAACGGGGCTGACTCTGACAAGCGTTTCAGCGCCGTGATGCCGTTGTCGGCCTCCTCGGTTTCCCAGCCACGGCGTTTGAGCAGCGCCACCGCCAGTTTGCGGTTGATGGCGTTGTCGTCGACAACCAGGGTTCTTCTCATGATCAGTGGGGCGCGAGCGTGTGATTTTGTATCCGGTTATACCGCATTGGCCAGCCGCCACTGCGGTCGCGGGAGGGCGGTGGCATGAGGGAATGGCTGCTCCGTCTGTGGCCCCGCAGCCTGCGGGGACGGCTCCTGGCGGTGCTGGTGCCCATGCTGGTGCTGTCCATCGGCGGGCTGGGGCATGTGCTGACGCTCGGCGGCGAAGAGTCACTGCTCGATGAGAAAAGACGACATTTGCTCGGCATCAACGAGTTGTTGCAGATTCACCTGCAGCAAGCTGGCGGTTTTGAGCGGCTGGAGCAGGGCAGTGGGGAGGCGTCCGTGGCCGACCGCTATGCGCGCATTCAGCGTCTGAACGCAGCCCTGGGCCCGTACACCGACCAAGTGGCACAGGCGTTCGGTGGGGTGGGGGTGGGCTACTACCACCGGGAGCTCGACGCCATCGTCACCTATGGCCCGAGCGCAGATTTCGGATCCAAGGTGGGGGTCAGCATCGCTCCAGACCACCCGGGTCGCCAGGTCATGGCCAATGACCAACCGCGTGTCGAGAGTGGGCATCTGGTGCGCGGCAACATCCTCAACGCCATGTCACCAGTTCACAACGGGGGTGTGGTGCAAGGCTACGTGTGGGCCAACCAGTTGCTGGGCGATGTCGAGGCCGATATTGCCCAGATGCGTCGCACCGTTTACACCACCACCGGCCTGGTGGTGCTGGCCGCGATGCTGTTCATTTACGTGGTGGCCACAAGGCTCACGCGTGATGTGGTCACCATCCAGGATGGTTTGCGCAACATCGCCCGCAATCTGGGGGGGCGGATCCCAGCGCTGCGGGGCGAAACCGGCGAAATTGGCCAGGCCATCAACACGTTGGCGGCAGCGTTGGAGGACGCGCGGCGGGCAGAGCGCGAGGCCGCCGACCGTGCTCTGGCGCGCACCGAAGGACTGTTGCGCACGGCCATTGAGGCCATCGACGAAGCTTTCATGGTGTACGACGAAAACGATTGCCTGATTTATGCCAACGACCGGTGTGGTGAGGTGTACAGCCGCTCGGCAGATGTCATCGTGCCTGGCAACAGCTTTGAGCACATCATCCGCACCTGCGTGGAGCGCGGTGAGTACACCGAGGCCATTGGCAATGAAGATGCCTGGGTGGCGGAGGCAATCGAGCAGCACCGCCTGGGGCAACGCTCGCGCGAGATGCGGATGGCCAACGGGCGCTGGCTGCGTGTGATCGACCGGCGCACGCCCAACGGACACATCGTTGCCTTCCGTGTGGACGTGACCGACCTTCGCGAGGCACGCGAAGCCGCAGAGGCCGCCAACCGGGCCAAGGGGCTGTTCGTGGCCAACATGAGCCATGAAATCCGCACACCCATGAACGGTATTCTGGGCATGACAGAGTTGCTGTTGACAACATCCCTGAACGATGAGCAGCGCGACTTTGCCGAGACCGCCAAGCAAAGTGCCCAGGCCCTGCTGACCATCATCAATGACATCCTCGATTTCTCGAAAATCGACTCCGGCAAGCTGGACATCGAGACCCTGGACTTCGACCTGCGTGTGCTCCTCAACGAGGTCAGCAGCCTGCTGGGCATGCGGGCTGAAGAAAAAGGCATTGAATTTGTCAGCTTGGTGCACCCGCTGGTGCCGTCACGTCTCAGGGGCGATCCGGGCCGCTTGCGCCAGGTGCTGCTGAACCTGGTGGGCAACGCCATCAAGTTCACACCGCAGGGAGAGGTGACGGTGTCCACTGCTTTCGCCGACGGGGTGGAGCCCGTGCGCCTGCGGTTTGAGGTGCGCGACAGTGGTGTGGGAATCACGCCCGAGGCGCAGGCCACGCTGTTCACACCGTTCACACAGGCGGACAGTTCCATCAACCGCAACTTCGGTGGCACGGGGCTGGGGCTTTCCATCAGCAAACGGCTGGTCGAGCTCATGGGCGGCACCATCGGTGTTACGAGTCAGTTGGGCCAAGGGTCGGTGTTCTGGTTCGAACTGCCGTTCGAAGCCCAGGTTGATGCCCCTGAGGCAGCAGACGCACCGGAGGTCAACCTCGCAGGGCAGTGTGTGCTGGTGGTAGACGACAACGCCGCCAACCTCAGCTTGCTGGACATGCTGCTCAAGAGCTGGGGCTGCGAGCCCCTGCTGTGCAACAACCCCAACGATGTGATACCCCGCCTGTTGGAAGCCCACCGTCTGGGCATGACGGTGCACGGTGCCATCATCGACATGCACATGCCCGACCTCAACGGGGAGGAGTTGGGCAAGCAGATCAAGGCCCACCCCGACCTGGCCGGGTTGCCACTCATGCTGCTCACCTCCGTGGCCATGCGTGGCGACGCCGATCGCGTGCTGGGGGTCGGTTTTGCGGCCTATCTGCCCAAGCCCGTGCGTGGTGACCTGTTGCAGCGTGCACTGGCGGGTATGTTCACCCAGCCCGCGGGAACTGAGCGCGGCCCGCTCATCACGCGCCACAGCCTCAACGAGGCCAGTGTGCAGGGCCGCATATTGTTGGTGGAAGACAATGCCACCAACCAGAAGCTGGCAACCGCGCTGCTGCGCCGCCAGGGCCACGAAGTGGATGTGGCTGCCAACGGGCTGGAGGCCTTGGCTGCCTTGGCACAGAACGACTACCGCATGGTTCTCATGGACTGCCGCATGCCGGTGATGGACGGTTTTGCGGCGACTGCAGCCATCCGAAACGCCGAGGGCAACGTGCGCGACCCGCGCATTCCCATCATCGCCATGACCGCCGACGCCATGGGCGGAGACCGCGAACGTGTGCTGGAAGCCGGCATGGACGATTACCTGTCCAAACCCATAGACGGCCCACGCTTGGCGGCCATGGTGCAACTGTGGATGCAAGGCCGACCCGACGACAGCGCCCCGCCTCTTCGGCCTGCTCACACCCGGGCGTTTGATCCTGAGGCTGTGGTGGCGCAGCTCGACGGTGACCAGGCCATGGCCGTGGCGCTGCTGCCCGACATTGTTCAGGCCCTGTTTGAGGAAACCGAAACCCTGTTTGCGGCCCTGAACGCAGAAGACGCACCCGCTGTGGCCCGCGCCACCCACACCGCCAAGGGCCTGGTGGGCAGTGCCTGTGGGCTGGTGGCCCTGCACCTGATGCAAGCCATGGAAGAGGCTGCGCGGCAGGGAGATCTGCCCAAAGTGCGAGAGCAAATGCCTTTCTGGGAAAGCGCTTTGCGCGAACTCGCCGACGAAGTGCGCCGCTGGCTGGCAGAGCGGCAACAGGCCTGAGGTACACCCAGCTCGGGCGGTCCTGACTCAGGCCGCGGCACACTCCCTGTCCGGTGCACTGGCCTGCAAGGCTTGCAGGCCCTGCAACACATCGCCCACCACGATCACGCTGGGGCTGCCCAGCCGTTCAAATTGCAACATGTCTGTCAGCGTGTTCAGGGTGCATACGGCGCGGCGTTGCTCAGGCAGGCTGGCGTGTTGCACCACTGCCACCGGCGTGTGCGGCGGCAAACCGGTCAGCAGCTCGGCCTGAATGTGGGCCGCGCCGCTGACACCCATGTAGATCACCAATGTCAGCCGTGCGCTGTGGCAGGTGGCAGCCAGGGCGCGCCAGTCGGTACCGGTGCTGCCGGGCTTGGCGTGCCCCGTGACAAACACCACGCCGTGTGCGTGTTCCCGGTGTGTCAGCGGCACGCACAGTGATGTGACTGCTGCCAGGCCGGCGGTGATGCCGTTGACCACCTTCACCTCAATGCCCTCGGCCTGCAAGGCCTCCACCTCTTCACCGCCGCGGCCAAACACGAAAGGGTCGCCGCCTTTGAGCCGGACGACCTGTTCCCCGTCGCGCACGGCCTGCACCATCAGTTTGTGGATGAACGCCTGCGGCGTGGACTGGCAGCCCCCGCGTTTGCCCACATACACGACGCGGGCCTGGACTGGTGCCAGTTCAGCAATGTCGGGGCCGACCAGATCGTCGATGAGCAGTACCGTGGCTTGCTGGATCGTTTTGAATGCCTTGAGGGTCAGCAGCTCCGGGTCACCCGGACCCGCACCCACCAGCGTGCAAGAGCCTGTGACAGTGGTGGGCCGCCGGGGTGGAGCGACCGGGGGAATGGCGTCAGAGTAGACCTGTGTCATGCAAGGGCTCCGGTGGAAGCTGTTGAGGTCGCCAGGGCACACACGTGGCGCACCTGCAGGGCAATGGGGTGGGGCACGGGCAGGTCACCCGCCAACACGCGCCGGATGTAGGCGGCCGTCTCGGCGGGGTCGGTGCCAGGCAGATCGGGCAGGGTGGACAGCGGGCCGGTCTGGGCTTCCTGCACACGGGTTGCCTGGCCTTGCGCAAATGCGTCCATGGCCGGTGTGCGGCGGGCATCGGCCACGGGTTCGCCTTCGGTGCCGCGCAGCAAGAGGGCGGTGGTATGAGTCAGCGCCAGGGTGGCCGTCATGCTGTGCAGGTATTCGGGGTGGGTGTAGCTGCTCACCAGCACCGAGGGCCCCTGCACCGGCACCATCAGCTTGACCAGGCTGTGCGCCGGGTTGCGCAGTCCCACCACTCGGCGCACGTCCAGCAGGCGCTGCAAACCCGGGTTCAGCACCCCTGTGGGGGCAAACACCACTTGGCCGGAACTCACTTTTTCAATAGCTGACAGTTCTTTCACATCAAGCGCCAGGAGCACTTTTTGTGATGAAATTCTGTTGTTCTCGGTTTCGCAGCCGTGCATCACCACGGCCAGGCCTTCGCGGGCCAGCAGCAAGGCCAGCAGCGGGGTCAGCACCGGCAACTTGCGTGCGCCGTTGTAGCTGGGCAGCACCACGGTGGGTCCGCCTGCGGTGGGAACCCGCTGGAGCCGGGCGTGGGCCGCATCCAGGAAGCCTGCCATTTCGTCGGGCGTTTCACCTTTGATTCGCATGGCCAGACAGAAGCCTCCGACCTCCAGGTCGGTCACGCCACCGTCCAGCACCTGGCCCATCAGGTCGGCCGCCTGCTCGCGGCTCAGCGACCGGGCGCCGTCTTTGCCACGGCCGATCTCTTTGATGTACTGGCTGATGCTCATTGCCGCATTGTGTGTGTTTCAACACAACTTGCGGTCATAAGGCTGCAAACGGGGCAGGAATGAGCCGCACTGGGTGCCGCACTTCAACGTCCCCTGCAGCTACGACAGCCGCAAAGCCTCACGCGCATGGTGTACCCCTTCCTCGGTCACATCGATTCCCGGGCACTCTGCTTTCATAGGTGGCAGATGCGGCAAGGCAAACTTTGCGCCGGGTGGGCCGGTCAGGCTCAAGGGGCCTTCGCTTGTCCGTCCGATCTGGCCCTTGGCCAGGTGCAGTTTGATGAGAGCCGCATTTTGGGCGGTGCTGCTGACGTGCGTAGGCGAACAGCCACACTCTCCCCCTGCTGCCGCTGAGCGCACCGCTGGCGGCCGGACTCAGGTTCACCGTGACCGCTGCACTGCCCACGCTGGTGCGCCACGCACCCTGCACCTCGGCCAGAGTGCTGGGGCTGGTTAACGCATCACCGCAATCATCAGAACCAGAACCCGCCCTGTGGCAAGTCGGGTGTGTAGCCCACAAGGCTCAGCGGCATGGAGCCTGCAGCACCGGGGTCGGTGATGGTGCCGTCGACCTTGCCGTCGGCATCAAACTCGCCACCGTCGGTGATGGCAAAGTCCAGCCGTAAGCGCCCGCCTTCTTCAACCATGGTCCCGCCAA
>JFJP01037527.1_pt1 | contig 29436 bp, 15 predicted proteins | sample 431651 | NCBI WGS metagenome assembly JFJP01 (sample SAMN02602958, study PRJNA72255) | Microbial mat metagenome, whole genome shotgun sequencing project. | biome: fresh water; feature: sink hole; material: water; isolation source: purple microbial (photo- and chemosynthetic) mats found in... | reverse complement strand
TAATGCGCAACATTACTATGCAAACCAACGTAATGACTATGCCTCTGAACCCAGAAGCTGGTTATGGTACTTGGATTACTAACGCTCAGTTCGGTACTACTGCATCCGCTGGTGCTAGCCAAACCCATCGTTTAAGTGAAATTACTCTTAACTCATACAAACTAGCTACTAACGAGTATATGATGTATGAAGAAGAAGAAGATTCTCTGATTGCATTAATGCCTATCGTTCGTGACGCTATGGTTCGTCGTGTTGCTAAGTCTGTAGACAAAGCTTACTTGCTAGGTGCTGGTTCAGGCGCTGACCCAGTTAAAGGTCTTGCTAAGTATGATGACGTATCTGCTGTAACTGCTCAAGTTGCTAATGCCGGTACAATCGCTCTTCTACGTTCACTGCGTAAAGATCTAGGTGCTTGGGGTCTTGACCCTAACGATGTTACTTTCATCGTTAACACTGAATTCTACTACGACTTGCTAGAAGATACCACTTTCCAAACTATGGATAAAGTTGGTCCTAAAGCCACTATCGTTAATGGTCAAATTGGTATGGTTGGTGGAAGCCCAGTAATTGTTTCAGCAGAACTTCCTGCTAAGACAGCAGGTGTTAATACTGGTGGTAATACTGCTAACGTTGGAGCTATTGCTCTAGTGTCTGGTAACTTTATCGTTGGTAACCAACGTGGTTTGCGTTTTGATCAACAAGACCTAGTTGAAACTCAACGTAAGGTTTTAGTTGCTTCCCTACGTACAGGTATGACGCAACTAACAAGTAATCTTGGGCATGGCGTATCAGTGTTTAGGTGGCTAGTATAATTAGCATAGCTAATTAACTAATAAGACTGGACTTTAAGTAGTCCTGTCTTTAGTAAGAGCTTAATGAGTTCTTACTAAAGATAAATATAGGCGAATGGGTTTAGCTGCCCTGGTAATACTAGTGATATTACCTAGCCTTTTCTTTCACTAGGAGAAAATAAAATGACAGTAGGAATTTATAAATTAAACTTTACTGGTACAGATAAAGTTTATATAGGGCAGAGCCGCAGAATAGAGAAACGGTTAGATGATCATTTAGCTTTATTTAAATCCCGTACCCATGCTAGAAAAATGCGGGCAGCCTATATAGAGTATGGTAACCCTACATTAGAGGTACTATGTGAATGTTCTATAGAAGAACTAAATGATTTTGAAAACGAAACTATAGAAATATGGGATGCAGTAGATAATGGCTTTAATAGCGCATATAAAGCAGGAGAATATATACCCCAATGTGGGGAATTAAATGGATTATCTAAATTTAGCAATGCACAAGTATTAGAAGCGTTCAACTATTTAATAGACTACCCTAAACTACGCTATAATGAAATATCGGAACTAACAGTGGTTTCTGAGCATGTAATAGCTAAAATACTGGAAGGAAGTATGCATAGGTGGTTAGCAGATGAGTACCCAGATAGGTACTTGCAGTTAGCTAGCCTGAAAAATTCACGTAATTTAGGTGAGAATAACCGTAGTTCTAAGTTCTCTAATGATAGCATAATAAGTGTATTAGAATATATTATTAGTAACCCTATAGTACCACTTACTAAAGTGGCTCAAGTAACAAAAGTGAATTAGGTGGGTAGTTAAGAGTATCTCTAAAGGTAGTACACATAAATGGCTTAGTGAGTATGATAAAGAAAAGTATCAACATATGCTTAGTATTAAAGGTACCAGAGTGTTTAACTCTAATACAGCAGAAACTAAAGGCCTAGTTTTACCTAGTATTATATCTCCTGAAGGCCTAGTTTATACAGTTACCTGTGTTAGAGCATTTTGCAGAGAGCATAACCTAAGCCATAGTTGCTTAGGAAGATTATTTGCAGGTAAGACACCTGCGCATAAGGGCCGGACCCTAGCACCTAATAAGGAATAACCATGGGACTCTCACTAGTAACAAAAACAGAGTATAAGCAGTATCTAGGGTTAAATAGTCCAACTCAAGATTCACTTATTGACCTAATTATACCTAAAGTTAGCGAGTTAGTAAAAACATTTTGTCGTAGAACTTTTATAGATTATGCAATTGACGCAAAAATAGAGTTTCATGAGGGTGGCTCTACTATTATAGTTCCAGAAGAATACCCAGTACTTTCTATTGTATCACTAGAATACTCAGAGGACTATGGAAAAACGTATACCACCTTAGTAGAATATGATGATTATGCTTTATCTAAATTTAGTAATAATATTGTGTCTACATGGTACGATGGATTTCCAGTAGCAATAAATGGTTACAAACTAACGTATAAAGCAGGATTTTTAGTAGTTCCTGAAGATTTAAAATTAGCAGTACTTGATCTAATTACCTACTACATTAAAAATGATATGGCAATTCATAGTAATAAAGCACCCGGTACTAACGATATACAGATTCAGTACGTAACTACTACTAACCTTCCATCGCATATCAAGCGCGTGCTTGATCAGTATGCAGCTAACTATAGTTAAATATGAGTGCCACAGAACTTTCCGCTTTCATGAAACAGGCAATTTTTGAGAGAGTATGGTACGTAAAGTATAACACCCTTAATAATGCCGTTAATAAGTTTGATACAGTAGCAAGATTTACAGATGCAAGAGGTACTGTTAGAGCGCAAACAGATTCGAAAGGATCTTTATTAGGTAATGCAGGCCTTATTACTAGAAGTAATATAGATAGTTTAAAAAATGATATTCGTAATATAGAAACGCACAACTTACTATCAGGGGTGCGAACAGAAGTATTAGGAAGTATTGACAAAAAGTCTGAAGCTAGAGTTAATAAACTAGTTAAGTATATACTAGGTAGTATAAGTTACGAATCTATGGTTAAAAGGGTTCAAAATTTAGAAGGTGCTACAGTTGTAAATACGCCTACCCCCTATGTTCCAAAAAGTAGCACAACCTCACTAGAATTTTTTCAGTCCCCTGATAACCTTATTGTAGAAAACATAGGGGTATCTGATGTTAGCAAACTCTGGAAAGACGAAGTTGCTAGTGTTAGAATAAGCAGTAATGGTACCTTTGGCGGGCTATCAAAAGAAATTGTACAAGCAGTTAAAGCTAATATTAGCGCAGTAGATGGTGGTCACTTAAAAGCAATTCTAGGCCTTAGATTAGAAAGAGCTTTTTCGTTAAAAGACTTACCTAGTACTTTGGAAGCAGTTATACCAGGACTTAATACTGTAAAGTATGACGCTACAGCTCAGATGATAGGCGAATCCCCCGAGTATACAGCTGCTAAAGCAACTCTAAGTAGACAGCTAGAAGCAATGGTTAGTATGATTCACCTAGGGGATGTATACTCTTCGTATATGCGGCATGATGAGACTTTATTAGCCTCTATATATAAACATATGGGCAGTTTAGGGATACATACTTTAGTAGAGATTCAACTTAGTCGTGCTAATGCGAGTTCAGGTATAGCTACTACTAATGCAGGCAAAGCACTAAGTGATCTGCTAGACATTATTGAGAAATGTGACGTTCCTTATGGCGATCCAGCTTTTTTTGAGAAAAAAGGTAAAAAACTTACAGCTAAAGCTATAGAAGAAAAAGAGAACCAGATAACTAAGACGTATAAGCGGCTACTTTCGACTACTGCAGCAATTGCAGAAGATATTAAAAATAAAGCAAAAGATTTACCAGAAAATAGTAGTGAAGCTAAGTTAATAGCCGATCTATTTACAGGACCTAATAGTACCTTTCTAGAAGAGTTATTAGACGCAAAAAGCTCAAGAAGTATAAAAGAGCATATATCTCATGTAATTGCGTCTAATCTTACTGGAAAACCTGTACAGGTAGTAGATGTAAAAGCTAAAGCTAAAGATAAGAGTCCAGGTAGTAAGCAGAATGCTGCTAAACTTAAAGATGCTGCTAACAAGCTAAAAGCTGCTTTACAAAAAGTACACAGTACTGTAAAACAGGCACAATTAGCGCAACTGCAGCTAAAGCGTAAATTTGAAAATATTAGTGAAGCAAGAATAGCTTCCGCTGCACCTCAGATTAGAAACCGGCAAGGCCAGTTTTATAGTCTAGCAAGTCTTCAGGTTCTTATTAATTCTCAGTTAGAAGAAGTTATTGAAAATAATATGGGAGACGAGCCATGGCAGGGCGGTCAGCGTAAGATACTTAACTATGATACTGGTAGGTTTGCTTCAACTGTAGCAGTTGAGCGTATTACACAATCAAGAGCAGGAGCTATTACAGCTTTTTACTCGTACATGAAATACCCTTACCAGACGTTTCAACCTGGATACGCACAAGGATCTCCAAAATCAAGAGACCCTAGGTTGCTCATTTCAAAATCTATACATGAGATAGCAGCTACTAAAGTTAAAAATAGATTAAGGGCTGTGTTAATTTAATCAAATACAGGTGAACGGGTTTAGCGGCCCTGACAGTACTCGTAATGCTGTCTAGCCTTTCTTTTACGAGGAGAAAGTAGCATGACATGTGGAATTTATAAGCTAAACTTTAATGGTACTAATAAAGTGTATATTGGTCAGTCTGAAAATATAGAGAATAGATTCAATAGACATATTAGAGAATTAAAGTCTAATAATCATAGTGTAAAAATGAATCAAGCGTATATAACTTTCGGATTACCAGAGTATACAATCTTGGCAGAATGTAGCACTACAGATTTAAATGAGTTTGAAAACGAGACTATTGAGATATATAACGCAGTAGACAATGGATTTAATACTTGTTATAAAGCAGAACAATTACCTATTAGTTATGGTGAACTTAATGGTAATGCTAAATTTTCCAATTCTCAAATCGAGGAATGCTTCAACCTATTAGTAATCAATACTGAGTTATCCTTTAGCGAAATATCTAATATTACTAAGGTATCAGTAGGTATAATTGGAGGTATTTCAAGAGGCTCTAGCCATATGTGGTTATCAAGAGAATACCCTGAAAAGTATAATATACTAATAAATTTAAAAGGTAATAGAAAACCTAAGTACGGTGATAAGTGTTCCGCTTCAAAAATTTCTAATGAGTTAGTAATTAAACTACTAGATTTATTAATAGATGATAGATGCCTAAGTTTACTTACTATATCAGAAGATACTGGTATATCTTATAATATAGTAAGAGCTATTTCTTCGGGTGAAACACATAAATGGTTAGCTGAAGCATACCCAGATAAGTATACTAAATTAGTACTATTAAAAGGTACTAGATACTCGAAGGCGAATTCCGCTGTATCAAGAGGGATAGTATATCCACGTATTATATCCCCAGATGGTGTGATATATACGGTAGATAACGCTAGCCAATTTTCTCGACTGTATAGCTTAGATACAAGTTCTTTGTGTAAAGTATTAAAAGGTAGTAAAAAGCATCATAAAGGTTGGAGAATATGTCCAGAAGAACAAGTATAATTAAGGCATTAGCTGAAAAATTTAAAGAAATTGATGGTACGGGAACTTATAAGTCTAACCTTTATGGATCGGCTTTTCCCTTTCTAAAATTTTGGGATGAGGTTAACTGTTTTCCATGTATATATATATCAGCTGGATCTGAGCAAAGGGAGTACCTACCTTCGTTTACCTGGGCCTATCTCGGGATATCAATAAAGGTATACTGTAAAAATGCAGATAGCCCCCAGGAAGAATTAGAATTACTGTTAGAAGATATAGAAACAGTAATTAATAATAACCGTCAAATAGTGTATGACTCAGTAAATGGGTATGAAACTACGGAAATACTAGTAGCTAGTATTACAACAGACGAATCTCTTTTAATACCCTATGGTGTAGGAGAGGTACAGGTACAGGTAAGATACCAGTATCATGCGTAGACTATATAGTCTATAACAAGTATCAACGCATTAAATACAGATAAATATCTAGTTTAGATGCTTAGATACACAAATTAAGGAAATAAATATGTCAACTTTTAATTTGGTAAGAAATTCTCGCGTTTTCTTTACAACCAACGTAGACGCTAATACTGGTGTCATCCCTACTTCAGGTAGTACCATTACCTCTAGTAATACTTTTGAAATCCAGGTTCTAGACGGATTTAGTTTTTCACAAGCAACTAACGCTGATACTATTACCCTAAGTGAAGCGGGTAACATCCCTGTTCGTGGCCAGCGCTCTTTTAATACTAGTCTAGGTAACGTTGAATTCTCTTTCTCTACATATGTACGCCCAGCTAATACAGGCGGAGTAATTACTGCAGAAGAGTCTGTGCTATGGAATGCATTGTTTACTAGTGCAGCAATTTCAGCAACCCCTGTAGCTACTTATGCTGGTACTACTATTACAGCTTCTTATGCACCTTCAACAGGTATCTTAGCACTAAGTGGAACGGCTCATACATATTCAGGACTTGTATTAGGTGGTACATATGCACTTACCGGAGCTATTGGTGTAGGGGCAAATGAATTTAATACTACTGTTAAAGTTCTAACGCTAAGTCCTACATCTAGTACCTTTCAGTACTTATCTGCACCAACATCAGCCGCAGGACCAGATGGTTTTGATACTGACATTAAGTTCTGGAACTCAGCTTGGACAAGTAATTTAGCAGATGCTACAGATACTGCAGTCCCAGTAGCGTTTAGTCAGTTAACCTCTGCACTTTCAGATAGAAACCAACTACAAAAGTTTGGTATGTATTTCGTAGTTGATTCAACTATGTATGCTATTGATAACTGTGCTATGGATGGTGCTACTATTGATTTCGGTTTAGATGGTATTGCTACTATTGCTTGGACTGGTAAAGCTACTACACTTAGAGCTCTTCCAAATACTGCTGTAGTATCTCCAGCTAATCCCGGAGTATTCAGTGGAGCAGGAAATGCTACTGGTACTGCAGCTGCAAAAAATACTGCTGCTAACTATATTACTAACAAGCTTTCTACTGTTAAGCTTAAATCTAATATTGGTGGAGTTGACGGCACTACGTATACTTTAGCTCTTACTGGTGGTAGCCTTAGCATTGCTAATAACATTACATATATTACACCTGCTAACTTAGGTATTGTTAATAACGCTATCGGATACTTTACAGGTACACGTGCGGTATCCGGATCAATTAACGCCTACCTACGTACTGGTAGTAGTTTAGTTCCAAATAGTACTGCTAAACTGTTACAGGATATGTTAGCCGCGTCTACTACTACTGTAGATCCTAAGTATCTACTACAAATTGAAGTAGGCGGTTCAAACAATGCTACTCGTGTAGAGCTACTAATGGATGCTGCTATGTTGCAAATTCCTACTATTGACGCTCAAGCAGTTATGTCTACTACCATTAACTTTACTGCTCAGGCTTCTGCATACGTTCGTACAGCTACATCACAGTACGATATTGAGAATACTAACGAATTACGTGTTCGTTACTTTGCACCAGCAGCATAATTTTTAGGTAAATTATTACCTCCGAGTAGTGGCCTGATCACCACTGCTCCTTTTTATCTAGTGTTATAACAATTAAAGGAACACAAAATGACAGAAACAACAAAAGTATCTAGCCTTAAATCTCTATTAGTGCCAAGTAAAGCAGTTGAGATTGAATATCCTGGTATGCCAGGATTTATGATTGACGTAGTATTTCTTGCAAGGGAAACTCTAGTTAACATTCGTAAAAAAGCTACTAAGACTACTTTTAAAAATAGACAGCCTGTAGAAGAACTTGATGATAAGTTATTCTTACAGTTGTATGTAAATGCCTGTATTAAGGGGTGGAAAGGGCTTACTTTAGCCTACTTAGACCAGCTAGCCCCCGTAGATTTAACTGGGCAAGACCTTGCAACAGAACTTGAGTACAACCAAGACAATGCGCTATTCTTAATGCAGAATTCTGCTAATTTTGATGGCTTTATTAGTGACACGGTTACAGACCTTTCAAATTTCACGAAAGCCAGTACGTCGAAGTAAATAGACAATTATCACTATATTTTCAAAATAGCGAACTTGGTATGACCAAAGATGCTTATTTGGAAATGTGTGATACACTAGGATCCGAACCCCTAGAAGAAGAAATTCCTGTTGAGTATGAGGATTTACATACCGAAGTGCAACAAGCCTTTAGTATATACAGTAAACTTCGAGACGACTGGGACGGAATGAGCGGTACCTACATGGGTAAGCACTTTGAAGGGATCCTAGATATGTTTATAATACTAGAAGTACCGGCGGAAGATCACAAGACTATGCTAGAGTTAGTTGATATTATAGATAAGCATAGGTCTAAAGTAATTAGCGATAAAAAGCCAAAGCCTACTAAGAAATAGTAAAAGCCCCTATTAGAAATAATAGGGGCTTTTTATTGGTCTGTAAATTTACACCTTGACAGGTCTATCGTATAGTGCTATAATGGAGTAGATAAAATTAATGACAGCATTTTTTCTGTGCTGACATATAGGAGAAAACATGGCTGATACAATTACTAATATACGCGCTGTAGTTAAAGTAGATAACCTAGATAAAGCGGCTAATGCTGCTAAAGGGTTTAGAACAGACTTAGAGCAAGGCGCTAAGGCTGTTAATACTATAAAAATGCCTGCCTCTGCTCTTAGTCAGGCAACTGTAATTCCAGGTGCTGCTGCTATTAATAGCGCCAGACCTAAAGGGTCGGCATCAAATCCTGTAGTAGGGGAATCAAAGAGTTATCGTAGTGTTGGAGCAGGAGCGGGAACAGGCTCTGCATCTAGCGATTTTGCCGCACAAGCATCTGGTTTGGGCGGACTTGTTCACGTCTACGCTACATTCGCTGCTAATATATTTGCAGTAGGCGCCGCTTTTACTGCTTTAAGTAAGGCAATGGATACTACTAATTTGATTGCTGGGTTGGACCAACTAGGGGCTGCTACTGGTAGAAACTTAGGTAGTATGGCTAAACAGATGGTTAAGGTTACTCAAGGAGCTATGTCAATGTCACAGGCAGCTACATCTACGGCTATGGCTGCAGCTGGTGGTATGAGTAATACTCAAATGCTTAGAATGGCTAAAGTAGCACAACAAGCTTCCTTAGCACTAGGTAGAGATTTGCCTGATTCTATGGAACGTCTAACTAAAGGTATTATTAAAAGCCAGCCGGAACTTTTAGACGAACTAGGTATTATGACCCGTATGATACCAGCTCAGCAAGCATACGCAGAAAAAATTGGTAAAACAGTTACAAGCCTAACTACGTTTGAAAAGCAACAAGCATTTACTAATGCAGTGCTAGAGGAAGGTGAGCGTAAGTTTAAAGCTATTGAACTTAACTCAAACCCTTATAGTAAAGTACTTGCTAGTATACAAAACTTAACTCAATCCGGGCTAGAACTAGTTAATAAAGTTCTAGGACCACTAGTAGAAATTCTATCATCAAATCCTACAGCTTTAGCCGGAGTATTAGGCCTAATAGCCGCTACTCTATTAAAACAAGCCATTCCTGCATTAGGTATGATGAAGGAAAATGCTAAAGCTGCCGCCGAACAATCAAAGTTACTAGCAGTTACTAAAGCTTCCGAAGCTAAAAAGGGGTATAAGGCTGAGGCCTTAGCGGCAAAACAAGCTGCAGTAGATATTGCTAATACAGAACTGGAAAAAGCTAAACAATTAAGTACTACTGCAAAAGCAGCAGCAGCAGAACGCGTAAAACTAGCTGAACAGGAAAAAATACGTAAAATTGCTGATGCAGATAGAGCTTTACAGATTGCTAAAAATAATGCTGAACGTGTAGCAGAAATTAAAAACAATGAACTAGACACTCTTCAGGCAAAGATGGAAGCTCTAGCGAAAAAAGAAGAAGCGCTTTCAAAAAATAAAAAAGCAAGTACATTAAAGATACTTAAAGATCCAAACGTACAGAATGTTAAGCCGGAGCAGATTGATAAGATGCTAGCAACAGCTAAAGGTTTAGAAACTAAAGCTATTAATGCTAATTTAGCCGCTAAGCAGGCAGCTTTAGCAGGGGATAAAGCTAGTGCAGCAAGTAATGAGGCTTTATACCAAACATACAAAAAGTCTTCTACAATGCAGCGAGAGTATGCTGCCGCAGTAATAGCTGCTAGAGAAGCACATGCAAGCTATATGAAGTCCCAAGATGCTGCATCAGCAGTTCATGCAGCAGAATCATACAAAGCCTCAAAAGTAATACTACAAGCACGTGAAGAAGAAGCTAGAGCAATAGCAGATTCTGATAAAGTAGTGAAAAGCTCTGAAGCTGCAAGATTACAGGCGCTAGCTAAAGTAGCTGAGGCAGAAGAACAATTTAATAAGACAGCTAAACAGAATGAAAAATGGTACATTGCTGGAAACCAAACACGTGTTATTGCTGAACGTGCTCTTTTAAAAGCTACTACCGATAATATTCTAGCACAGACGGCACAGACTGCTTCGACAAAAGGATTCTTTGCAGCATGGAAAGAAGGTCAAGCTGAAATAGCTAAAGCTAAATTAGGCTCTTCTGAAATGATTAAGATACCCGTACTAGATAGCTTTGGTAAACAGGTTATGGAAAATGGGGTAGCAGTTACTAATCTTGAGAAGATTATAACTCCTCCAATGGGCAATATTAGAGCTTTGTGGACTAGCCTTAAAGTTGGTATTGGGGCTGCTACTACGGCTATAGGTACCTTTCTAAACTTTGCTGGTCCATGGATTCAAATTATTGGTTTAGCTGTAGTAGCTTTCGAGATGCTAGATTCATGGCTTACTAGTTCCGCTAAAGAATTATCTGCATTTTCAGAAAGCTCAGATACAGTAAAATCTTCTTTAGCTAATGTATATAAAACTTTAGAGGCAATAAATAAGAAAGACTTAAAAGACTTTTTGAGTATTGAGTCTTTACAAGCTAAAGCTAACGCTCTTACTGATTTATCTGCATCTGTAACAAAATTAGTATCAGATTATTCTAATCTTATAGCTACACAAAATGTATGGGATAAAGCTATAGACGGGTTTATGTCAGGAATGTTTGGTAAAGGGTCTGTAGATAAACTAAGAGTGAATTTATCTAATTCTATAGTATCTGCTCTAAAAGCTGCTGAAAGTGGGCCTGCAAAAGACCAGGCAATTAAAACTTTAAAGAACTTATTAGGCGAAAAAGTAGACGTATCTAATCTTAAAGCAATTGATGAAGCTCTATTCAATTTAGATGAGGCATCGGTATCTAATGCTTTACGTACAATTCCAGATGTACTCCAAAACCTATCTAGAGAATCAGCAAATGCTGCTGCTCCTTTAACAGCCTTTGCTCAATCCCTATTGGATATTAGTAAACAGTCAACGGTAATGACTAATGCTCTAATACCTCGGGATGACTTTAGTAAAATGGGTATGGAGATAGCAAAAACTTCTAAGTTTATGGAAGAGTCTTTAAAAGCAGGACCTATTGAAGCACTATTAACACTAGAAAAGTTATCTGGAAATATACAAGCGTTATCTTTCTTACCTAAAGGAACTGCTGAACAATTAGGTTCCGCTAGTAAAGAATTAAAAAGATTAGCCGAGAGCATAAGTGCTCTACAAAAAACCAAACAAGAAGCCAGTGCTAATATGGATACTAATACAACTATCATATCTGATAATAAGGGTTTTGGTATGGGGTATAGTGATAGATTAGAGAAAACTAGAGGAGCAGAGACTGGTTTAAAAGCTGCACAAGATGTATATAACATAACCGTACAAAGATTAAAGAAAGAAGAAGATGCAGCCGCTGCAATACGTAAAGAGTATGAAAACTTACCAGAGCAGTTTGCTCAGTCATCCTTCAAACTTTTAGCAAAAGGATTAGCCGTAGCAATGAATGACTCTGCTGTTAATAGCGCTAAAGGCTTTTTAAGTATTATGCAGCAAGGGGGTTCAAACGTAGAGTCAGAGCTTATTGGTTTAGAAAAACAACAGATTTCAGGACAAATAGCTTTAATAAAGTCTAATTTTAGTATTGTAGAACAACAGGCTAGATTAGCTGCTACAATAGAAAAAAATAGTTTAGTGCAAGAACAAGCAAATCTACTAGAACAAGCCAAAAGCCCTATTAGTAGTGAAACTAATAGGGACGCACTATACAAGAAGATAGAGGCTATTCAAAAGGCTCTAGATTCTAACACCTCTAAGTTTAGTATTATAAATGATGGTGGAAAATCTGCTAGTGTGGACGCATCAAAAGGTGTAGCCTCTCCTGCAACACTTGCTGCAATGAAGGATATGGAAGGGTATATGACTGCACTATTTGGTATGTGGGGTCAGATTGCAGGAAAACAGTCTGAACTATACGTACTAAACCTTAAACAGATGGTAGCTGAGAAAAATGAGTTAGTAATAGCTGATGAAAGAATATTATCTGCTAGAAGCAGAGATCTAACAAATCAAAAAACCTTGCTAGATATGCAGAAGGGTAATGCTACATATGTAAGTAGTGAACTAGCTAGTAAATTAGCTAAAAATGCTGCAGATAGTATAGATACTAAATTAGCTCTAGATAGCTTAAATATTAGAAAGCAACAAAATGCTAATTCCGTTGCTTTAGAAGACTCTTCCAAAAGATTACTTAATTCTAGTGGCAAAACAAATGCAAAAGAATTAGAACACAATAAATTAATTAAAAGCACTATTAGCTATCTAGATGAACAAACTAAATCTATGAAAGAAACAGCGGAATTAGATAAAAGTAAATTAGATATAACAGTAATACAAGCTAACGAACTAGCCAAAATAACCTATGAAAAGGGCATTCAAGCTTCTATAGATGCAGATAGATTTAATACCGATAAAGAAAGCTTAAGTACTAAACAATCTCAGTTAAAGTTTTTAATGGACATAGGTGCAATAACTGCACAAGAATATACACAAAGACAAGCTATACTAGAACTAGAACAACAAAGTTTAGTTTATGCTAATGATAAACAGCTAGCCGCAGATAAGTATAATTCTGATATGCTAGCCAAAGGTATAGCTTTAGCTAATACTGTACAAGCAAATCCAAACGCGGATACCAGTGTACAGGTTCAGCAAATAAATGACACTGCCGCAGCCTACGAAAGACAACTAGCTTTACTAGACCTGATTTACGCTAATAAAACCAATATTATTGAAAGAGATAAAACCCAAAAGTTACTAGTAGACGCTCAAAACGAGGCTATGACTAAAATGGTGTCTCTAACAGAAGTACTTGCTAACGCCTTTGGAGACGTAGGTGCAGCGATTGGTACAATGGGGCAAGAGGTTCTAAAATTTAATGCTATAGATGAGCAATTAGCTGTACGTAGAACTGCACTTACTGAACAATACAAACAAGAAACTATAGAAGCTGAAAAAGCAGTAGCGGCTGCTAGACTAGAATTTGCAAATGCAGGTGGGGATAATGGTAATACTGAAGCTTTAACTGCTGTGGAAGAGAAAGCTAATAGAGCTAAAGCAGCTGCTGATAAAAAATACTCTAAAGATAAGGAAACATTAGATAAAAAAGTATTAGCAAATGAACTAAATGCTATAAATAAAACAGCTGGAGCCGCTAAGAAAATGTTTGCAGAAAAAACTGCTGCATATAAAATACTTGACGGTATTGAAAAGGCTAGCGCAGCATACAAAGCTGCAATGGACTTAAAAGAACTAGCAATGGATATGAAAAAATTTGCTGTTCGTATTGGTCTTATGGAGTCTGAAACAGTAGCTAATACAGCACAACAAACATTTATTATGTCAGAACGTGCTGCAGCAGCAGCAACAGATATAGCTATAACAAGTTCCACAGAAGCTACTAAAAACGCGACCAAAACCCCCGGTGTATTCATGACCTTTTTAGAATGGTTAGGGCCTCCGGGCATGGCAGCAGCAGCAGTAGCTATAGCTGCAGTACTTGGATCCTCTGGAGGGTCTTCTACTGTATCTACAGTAGGCATGACCGCAGAAGACATGCAACAATCTCAGGGTACTGGGCAAAGCTGGCAAGATGGCAAGCTTGTAGACAACGGTGGTGGAGTATTTGGTGACTCAGAGGCAAAATCCCAATCAATTGCTAATTCATTATCAATTTTAGAAGCTAATTCTATAGAAGGTTTAAGCTTTGCCAATAAACAAACAGACTTACTAGCAAAAATTAATGATGGTATTAAAGGGGTAGCAGAAGCTGCCTATGGAGTACAAGGTATTAGAACGGGATCTGGCTTTGGTACTACTGAAAAGAGTACAAATAATCCAGGATTTCTAGGGTTATTTGCAAGCTCTAGTTCTACTTCTATTATCAATGCGGGTATTAAGTTAGTAGGTACGTTTGAAAGTTTAGGAGTTGCCGGGGACGGCCTAATTCAACAATTTGAAACTGTTCAAAATACTAAGACTAGTTCAGGTATATTTGGAATAGGGGCAAGCTCAAAAACCTGGGTAGATAATAATTTAAAACCTTTAGAGGAAAAAGCTGCTAATGCTATTAGAGAAACATTTAGTTTTATGGGTGAGCTACTAGTAGATAGTGGAGAATCTATAGGGTTAACCGTAGGGGAAACTTTAGCTAGAATAAACTCTTTAAATATAGATATATCCGCGTCTCTTAAAGGACTAACAGGTTCAGAATCTACCGAAGAATTAAACGCTGTGTTTAGTAGTATTTTAGACGATGCATACGCTAAGCTAGCCCCTAGCCTTAAGAAATTTAGGAACTTTGGTGAAGGAATGGCAGAAACGTTTACTAGAGTAACAAGTGATTTTGATAAAGTAAATTTAGCTTTTGAATCCATGGGCCTTAGCACTATAGGATTTACGGAAATAGCTAGTAAAGCTACTTCCGAAATGCTTTCTGCACAAGCAACAGCTGAGCAAGCTATGATTGCTGCAAAGAACGCAGTTCCTAAATTCGCATTAAACGTAGAAAATATAATGTCTAGCGAAAATAATGGTGTATATAAGCCTATGGATAATAGTGCCGAAATAGACGCTGCAAATACGCTAGTCGCTGAAACTGCTGAAAAATACAGACTAGCTACTGAGGTAGTAAACGAAGCTAACGCTAGTATGACTACTAAAGGATACGATGTATCCGAAGCTATAAGCAAAGCGGCTGGTGGGCTAGATAAGTTTCAGCAAAGTGCCCAGCTATTTGCTGAAATATTCCTTACTGAAGGTCAAAGATTTGATATAGCTAGATCAAAGTCTACAGATAGAATGGCAGAAATAGGTAGTTCGAATGATTATGTAAAAGACCTATTTAGAACTATATCTGAGGGTAACGACTCACTAATTAATACTAAAGATGAATATTACGCTGTGGTGCAGGCTGCGCAGGCATCTGCTAATGTTGCAGTAAATGCTAATGACAAAGTAGGTAAAGCACAGCAAGAAGCTGCTGTTGCTGCGTATACTGCACTTATGGACCCTGCATTATTAAATGGTTTTAATAATATATGGGAAAATCAGAAAGAATCAGCTCAAAGTGCTTACGACTTACAAACTAGATTAATGAGAGCTCAAGGGGATGAGGCGGGAGCCTTAGCAAGAGAACTATCTACATCTAGACAGCAGGAAGTACAGGATGCTATAGACGCAGGCCTAATATTAGACGCTACCTCACATAAACTAGTATTTCTAGCAGAGGATGTGGCTAGTTTTATTGACACAATAGGTATGTCTGCTAGTAACTTATCAGGTATACTTTCTAGTGCTATTAAAGATGCCACCTCTGCTGAGGATGCTAGGAAAAAAGCTTCTGATGCTACTAAAGATGCTATATCTAATGCACTAATAGACGCAATGTCAGCCCAAATAGTTGGGGTAGTAATGACAGGCATTATAACCCCAATGATGACTAATTTAGTAGGGTCTAGTGTACTAGCTGGTACTAATCTTGCTACTGGATCTATGATAGCTGGTACTAACTTAGCTGTTGGGTCTACAGTAGCAGGTACTAACCTAGTAACAGGAGCTACTGTAGGGGCTACCAACATAATGACAGGAGCTACTGGAAGTGCAGCAGCTATGGCATTAGGCGGTACTGTAGCAGGTCAAAATGTTTATGATTCTTCAGTAGATGCTGCTAATGCTACAGAAGATGCTGCAGAAAACGCCTACACTAATTTAACTAATGGTGGGGCAGGTGCTGCAAAAGATATAGCTAAAGGGGCAACAGCTTCCGCAAATACTATAATAACTACAGCAAATAATACTAATGAAGCAGTAGCTAGCACTGCTAACTCGGCTTCTTCTGCAATTAGCGAAGCTTCTAATACTTTATCAAATATAGCAGGAGCAGCTATAGCTGCAGCCAATGGAACTGAATTTACTCCTACAGAAGCACCAGACCCTATAGTAATTACTACTACTAAAATTGAAGCTATTATTGATAATTGGGAAAGAGTACTAGGGGATCCTAAATTTATAGAGTTTATAGGCTCCACTATACCTGATTTATTTGGAGATATGGGAGCTGCAGGATACGAGACGTTTAGTGGTACAGATATGCTACCAACAAATACAGACGATACTAAAAAGGACGCAGCTGATGAGAAGAAATATGGGGAAGAGTACGACAAATTATTAGAAGCTCTCAAGAAAGATACTGAAAAATTTGAGGAACAATTCAAAGAATTAGGTAAAGGTAAGTTTCAAGCAACTATGGATGCATTAACTAAAGCTACTGAAGATAAGCTAACCGAAGCAACTGCTTTAGCAGTACTTGCGGGTAAAAATACCGATGAAGCTACTGCAGCTGTAGGTAGATGGAGCAAAGCTCAAAAAGATTACTTAGTAGGGCAGCAGAAACAAACGATACTAGACGAAATTAATAGTTTAACTCTAACAAGAGCTCAATTACTAGAAAAAGAACGCGCTGATATTGATGAGGCTAATTTAACCGAATTTGACAGGCTACAGTTAATTAAAGAAAATAATAGAATAAAAGACCTAGAACTAGAGTTACTAAATGTACAGGGAAGAACCCATGAAGCTTTACTAATCACAAGAGAAAAAGAACTTGCAACACTTACTGAAGCTGAAAAACTTACAAAACAAAAAATATACGATGCGCAAGATTTAGCTAAAACGCAAGATTTACAAATATCTTTAATGGAACTAGAAGGTAAAGGACAGGAAGCAACCTTACTTAATAGAAAGAAAATACTAGTAGGATTATCTGCTACGGATGCTGCAACTCAAAACCAAATATGGATCAATGAAGATTTAAATAAGGTTAAAGGTCTAGAAGTAGAGCTTATGCAGGAACAAGGCCTTACGTACCAAGCCTTACTAATAAGTAGGGAACAAGAACTATTTAATCTATCTGAAGCCGAGAAACTCGTAAAACGCAAAATATACGCAGAGCAGGACTTAAATAAAACCGCAGAACTACAATCCCAATTATTAGTTTTAGAAGGTAAGGCAAAAGAAGCTACTCTGTTTACTAGACAGAAAGAGTTAAGGGCCCTATCCGCTACAGATGCCGCTATTCAAAATAGAATCTGGATGTTACAGGATGAAAAGGACAATCTAGATAAAACAAATAATCAACAAGTAGAAATATTAAATCTATTAGGAAAATCAGCTGAGGCTTTAGCTATTACTAGAATTGCAGAGTTAGACGCTATGGATGAATCTTTAAGACCACGTCAATTATACTTATACGCCTTACAGGACGAAGCTGCTATACGTGATAAGCTAAAAAGCAATCTTAAATCTAATGTGGATAGTTTAAAGGGATTTATTAAATCATTAAAAGAAGCTAAGGATTCACTACTATTGGGTGATAAATCTATATTAACACCTGCACAAAAATATGCAGAAGCTAAATTACAAAAAGATATAGTTGTAGCTGCCGCTACTGCTATAGCTATAACAGAAGAAGATATAGCAAAACGAGACGAAGCTATCGGTAAATTACCTGGTGTAACAGATGCATTCTTAGACGCATCAAGAACATTATATGCTAGTTCTGAACAGTATACTCAGGATTTTAATTCTGTTCTAGCTATACTAGATAGTACAAGGTCCAGTCTTGAAGCTCAATTAACAGATGCAGAACAACAGCTAAATGCTCTTAGTACCATAGAAGAAAACACTTTTAATTCAAATGAATTACTTGCACAACTACTAGTAGCTCAAACTAGTACTGCTAGCGCCTTATTAGCATATATTACCTCAGGTACTGGAGTAATAGATTCTACAGGTACTAGCGCCCCGGTAATGCCCCATTCAGTAGATACTTTAGGTACTATGCCTCCAGTAATTACAGATACTGGTACTACTGGAGCAGTAATTACAGATACAATGGCTTCGAGCATTGAAGACATATACCAAAGCGTTTTTCATAGAGCTTCTGACCCAGGGGGTAAAGCCTACTGGGTAAATAGAGCTAATTCTGACATGTCATTAGCAGAAATTGAAGAAGCTATTAGAGCACATCCAGAGGCTAGGGTTCAAGTCCTATATGATAAGTTAGCCGGAGAATCCGTTCCAGGAGATAGGGCTGGGCTAGACTACTGGATAGCTGAAGTTAATTCAGGAAAGTCAAAAGCAGATATTATCAAAGCTTTTGCGTATTATGCTGTACAAGTAGATCCTATTAACTCAACTAAACTAGCTAAAGATATAGCTAGTGGGGCGCTATCAGTAGTTCCTGAAATACCTGGATTTGCTAAAGGCGGTCTAGCTAGTGGAGTAGCAGTAGTCGGCGAAAGAGGGCCTGAGTTGGTAGACTTCGCAACCCCTTCGCGAGTGTACAGCAACAAAGCTAGTAACGATCTATTAAATACACGTGAACTTGTAGAAGAAATCAGAAATCTAAGAAAAGAAGTAATACAATTAAGAAAAGAACAGCAAGAACAAACAGGACATTTAATTGCATCTAACTATGATGCAACCAATAAAGCATCGGATAACGTAGCTAAAGCTACGGAAGACGCCGCTAAGTTAGCAGCATGGAACCAACGTTCTATGCTAAAATTAGCATAAACAAAGCCCGAAAGGGCTTTGTTTATCTTATATTAACTAGGTATATAAGATAAACAAGGAGAATAAATGACATACAGTCAAGCATGGTTAGAAGACCCAGCAGCTATACGTGGTATACTAGTAGAACTAATGGTTAGTATAAATGGAGCAGTAGATATACCTATTTATATATCTAATATTGGTTATCTTACAGAAGACTCTATAACATCTTTCAATCCAGTAATTACTGGAAGTCTATCAATATCAGAAAGCCTATCTATAGATGGTGGAGTATCAATGTCTTTCGGAGATATTTCAGTCTCTAATCCTAATGGTGATTTAGATATATGGTTAGACAGTAGCTATATATGGACAAATAGATCTATTAAAGTATACGTAGGAGACCCTAGGTGGCCTCTTACAGATATATCACAAATAGATGATATATTTTTAAATGTATTTAGTGGAGTAATAGCAGGAGTAGATAGTTCTTCTAGAGATACTTTAAATATTAAGATAAGAGATAAACTAGAGAAGCTAAATTGTCCTATATCTGAAAATAAAATAGGTAATACTTACTACGGTAATACAGGTGATACTCAGACAAATCAAAAAGAAATTCGACCTTTAATACTAGGAGAAGTATTTAATATAGAACCACTTATATACGATCCTAGTGTACTTAAATATATGTTTAATGATGGTACTTCTGAACGACTAATTGAAATTAGAGATAACGGAGTACCTCTGGCCTTAAGTACTCCAAATGCAGTAGATCTAACTACTGGGATACTAACATTAGGCCACCCACTAGTAGGTACTATTACTGTATCTGTACAAGGATTAAAAAAGTCTATTAATTTAGATACTGGGGAACTAGAACCTATCTATGTAAATAATATTGCTAATATTATTGCCGTATTAGTTACACAGTATGGTAAAAGTAGTACTACTTTTATAGATAAGCTAACATACTTAGATATTGATTTACCTAATTTTGCGGCTTTTGCTATAGCCAATCCACCGCCCGTAGGTATATTTATTAATAGTAAAGAGAACGTACTAGATGTATGTCAGCAATTAGCTGGCAGCATAGGTGCTCAAGTATATATGAATAGACTAGGTAAATTGCAGTTAATAAGGTTAGGTGATAGAATCATTCCTGCAGATATTATATCAGTACCAAGTATTTTACCTCCTATAAATATAACAGATACAGATATACTGCACCATTCCTTATATATCTCTAGGGTAACTGAAGTAGCTGCAATTAAAAAGGTAGCTTATTGTACTAATTATACTGTACAAGAGGGACTACAGACTGGTATACCAGATGAGCACAAAAAGATATTTGAAACAGAAACCTTATCTGAAGATAATATTGACGAAATAGTAGCTAGAAATTATAGGCTAGTAACAGAAGCCGAGCCTATACCAAGTTTATTAATTAGCAAGATCGATGCAGAAAATGAAGCTTTACGATTAAATAATTTATTTAAAATTCAGCATACAGTATATAAATTTAAAGGTACAAGTAAACTTATGTCTTTAATTCTAGGGCAAGAAGTTTATTTATATCATAGTAGGTTTGGATTATCTGAAGGTAAGGTAGGTCAAGTTATATCTTTAGCTCCAGACTGGGCTAATAGTACTATAGAAGTAGAGGTATTTATTTAATGGCAATTATTCAAAATGAAAATGATAAAATATTACAGGCATCTACTAATAGGTTAACCGCAGTAGCGGTAGCTCTAGAGCCCTCCTCTACTGTATTTATTAAGTCTAGAAATATAGCAGGCACTAAACCTACTTCTATAGAGTTAAAGACTGCGATTACTGGGTATAATAATACACCTGACTATAAATGGGAATATAGACCTACGCTATTAAGTACATGGACTACTATGCCTGCTGCTACTGCAGCAGCTTTATCATATAGCGTATTTAACACTCAAAGAGGTGAATCTAATGGTGTAGAATATAAGGTCACTACTAGTAAAAGTGGGTGGGAGGAAGCATCAGATCAATCTACTATAGAGTATAAATCCACATCTAATGATTTGCCAGTAGTTACTATTAGTAGGCCTAGCATTTCCTTACCAGCTAGTGGCGAAGGAGTATGCGATTATAGTAATACTGCAACAGTAATTACTGTAACTATTGATAAAGTATCTTTAACCTACAATAACGTATTAGGACCTAATACGTTTAATGTAGTTGCTAGTGTAAGTAGGGGTACTGCTACATTAGGTATAAATACAGATGGATCTTTTGGTAGTATTAGCGGTATGAACGGTACTCCTTTAACCGCTACTGCTGAAATTACTTATACTGTTACCAGCAGAGACGTAGATAATAATGAGAAGGTAGATGTAATTAAACAAACTATTAGTAAAGTTGCTAGTGGTACTGCGAGTACTATCACATACTTATCTGCTACAGCTGATACAATAGTAAAAGATGCTGTAAGTGCTGCTCAATCAGGTAAACACTCTACTACACTGGTAAGAGGTTATTCAAAGACAGGAAACTCGTTAGCTCAACTGTATGGGTATGTTAGCACACAATTAGGTAGCAAAGCTGTTGGAAATAGGATAAACTCCTCAAATATATTAGATACACCCATTTCAGACAGTGAAAATATTTTAGATGTAACATATAAATTATATGCAACTGTATCTAGTACTGAAGTGCTAGATACAGAAATAATACCCATACTATTTAAAAACTCTAATAGTATCGTTGTTAATCTAACTAATGACTCTTGCTCTATACCTGTAAATTCTAGTAATACTGCAGGTGTATATACTAATGCTGGTACTGATATTCATGTATATCAAGGTGCTACTGAGCTAGTTTACGATACCTTAGGTACTATAGCTGGTACATGGAAAATATCTAGTAATACTAGTGGTACTACGGGAATTAGCCCTGGTTCGTTATCTAGTTCTACAAGTTTGATAAAATATGCAATTGCTGCTAGTCCTAGTAATATAACTGCCGCAGTAGCTACTATTAGGTATACTATTACAGGAACAGATTTAAAAGGTGTAGCATTTAGCGTAACTAAAGACCAGACATTCAGCAGAATTGCCGCAGGTATTGATGCTGCTATAGGTCAATTAAGTAATGATAGTCATGTATTACCAATACTAGTAAGCGGTACCCCTAATTATGTAGGATGCAATACTACAATGACTGTAAGTGTGGGGGCAAAGGATGATTCTAATAATTGGACTTTTATACCTACTACATCTACTGGAGTTATTTGCAGTAGTACTAATTCTGGTAGAACTCAGACTATATCTCAGGTAACAGCTGCATTAAGTACAGTTACTATAGTAGCTAAACATAAACAGTATGTTTATTCAGATGTAACCTGTATATTTACTATTACTAAAGGTCAGGCTGGAGGTATAACCGCTAATTTAAGTAACGATACACACGTAGTACCAGTAACTACTGCAGGTGTAGCAGATTATACTGGATGTAATACTACTATGACAGTATATGTAGCAGGTATTGATGATTCAACTAACTGGAACTACGTAGTTACTACTTCTACTGGAGTTATTTGCAGTAGTACTAATTCTGGTAGAACTCAAACTGTATCCCAAGTAACAGCTGCAGTAAGCACCGTTACTATAGTAGCTAGTAAAGCTAATTATAGTGATATTACTTGCATATTTACTATTACTAAGGCTAAGCAAGGGGATACTGGAGCTAAAGGTGACGAGGCTACAAAGGCTGTAACACTATCTATATTTAAGTGGGCTGCCTCTACACAAACAACTTCTAGTGTGCAGAGTACGCTTACCTGGTCTACAAATACTGCAACCCCAATACCTTCTGGCTGGGATACAGCAGCAATTACATCCCCAGGATCCGGGTACACACTATATATGTGGTCAGTCACAGTAACTGCACTAGCTTCAGTTACTAGTACTACTTTTAACTGGAGTACTGGTAGTATTGGTAGTATTGGTTATAGACAGGATGGTAGTATAGGTATACAAGGTGCCGGAGCTAGAAAGGCATACACAGTGGTAACTTCTACTCCACCTGCTGCTTCTGGAACACCAATAGGTGTGCCAGTTACTATAGGAGGAGATGCGGGACCTGGAAGTATATGGAGTACTACGTTACCTACAGTATCTACAAGTACTGCTAGTACTACGTATACTTTATGGGTAGTAGATGGAAATTATTACCCTAGTGGTAGCCCAAGTTACTCTAATCAAACTGTATGGGGTTCACCTTATTTAGCTACTTTTAAAGTAGATTCTTTACAAGCAGTAAGTGCAAATGTAGGGGTGCTTAATATAGCTTCTGGTGGAAATATTCACTCAGGAAAAGCTAGTTCTGCTGATGATACAACTGCAGGATTTTTTCTAGGTAATGATAGTGGTACCCCTAAGTTTTCCGTAGGTAGTTCAGCTAAATACCTAACCTGGAATGGTACTGACTTAGATATTAAAGGGGCTATCAAAGGCGATAGTAGTATTGATATTACTGGTTCTGCAATTTTTGGTGGAGTATACTCTGGTAGCTATGCACCTTCCGGACACTCTGTCGCACTTTCTGCTAATCCTAATAGTACAGCAAATGCGGGTATATACGCTAGATCTGGGTCTGCCTCTAGTATGGCAGTTTGGGCTTCTGGAGCAGCTCTAGGTAGTACTGGAGTATATGCTACTTGTACTAGTACTGGTACAGCAGGTAAATTTTATCCAAATGCTGGTGGAACAGGGATTTCTTCAAATGGACCATCAGATTTCGGTACTATAAGGTGTGACGCTGCTGCAGGAGTAGTGCCTATAAGCGTTACTTATTCTACTACAATGTGTACTAATTTAAATGCTAATTATTTAGGTGGAAAGTTAGCGAGTGCATTTTCATTAACTGGTCATAACCACTCAGGCGTATATGCTACAGCAACACATAACCATATTGGAGTATATTGTAATGGAGCTTTAACTGACGCTGGGTATACTGGCGTTAATGCAACTAGTGGATTAACTTTTACAAGTAGCACTATAAGTGGATACAGGTTTAGTAGTGTAGTAGGTAGTGCTACAGTTAGATATGAGGCTACTTCAGATAGAAGATTAAAGGAGGCAATAGTACCTGAAAAACTTGGTATAGAATTTATACTTAAACTAAAGCCTGTAAGGTATAAACTACGTACTGGGCCTATAGATTTTCATGGATTTATTGCGCAAGATTTAGACGATATAGATTTAGATAGTACTAATGATAGCCTAAGGATAACAAACGAAGATGGTACTAGAGGTATAGACTATGTATCTTTAATATCTCCAATAGTAAAAGCTTTACAGGAATTAACTAGTAAAGTTAGTATTTTAGAAGTAGAATTACAGGAGCTAAAGAATGGCAAATTATAAAGAAACAAATTTATCTGGAACTAGCTGGGTACGCTGTTGTAATATTAATATTACAAATCCTAGTAGAGAAGTTAATACTTCAAATAAGGCTGTAGCAGTATTTCAAGAAGAAAAACTTATAAATATTGATGGTACAAGTAGTATATTACCCTACGGTAACTGTGTTAAGTACTTCGACCCTACCAACGGTATTATACCTCTTAGAAACCCTTACACGGGAGAACTAACTGGTACAAACATACCACATGCAGAGTTATACGTAATTTTATACAGTCTATATTTACAAACAGCAGAAGAAAGAGATGCTACTCAAGTAGCACAAGCATAAAAAATTTTATACTTGCGCGATATTAGCTAAAGTGATATAATAGTTAAAAATGTACCTGGGAAGGAAAAAATGGCAAGAAATAATTTAAGAATTATATACCAAAATGTAGTTGACGCTAGTTCAACTACATTTTCTGCATCCAGTACTGCAGGTACAACTAACGTAGCTAATCTCAAGAAAGACACTAAATCCCTAGTATGGAGGTCAAACGGAAAGTCTAGTGAGACTATTACAGTAACTTTCACTCAGTCTATTATAGGTGGTATCATACTACCTTTTTGTAATCTTAGCAGTACAGCTATACTTACAGTTCAGATATATACTGGAGCTTCTTTACTAAAAACCTATAGTACTACAGCCTGTCCCTATTCAGGGCTAGGCTTATGGGACTGGGGGGTATTACCCCTAGGTTCTAATAGCTACTCTTATGGTGGTGGTGCATATGGTAGAATATGGTTCACCGAGGGTCAAATTTCTTGTAATAAGTTAGTTATTACTATTAATGATTCGAATAATGCTTCCTCTTACTTAGAATTATCAAGATTAGTTATAGGTAGTTATTGGTCTCCGCTGTACAATACTGAATTCGGTCTATCAACAAGTATGAAAGATCTTAGTGAACACACTCGTACAGAGTCAGGAGATCTTCAAACTAATAGAGGTATTAGGTATAATACTATGAACTTTGACTTAAAATACTTAAATGCTGCTGATAGGTTATCTATTACACAAATTATGCGCGGTAGTGGGATTCCAAAACCTTTATTTATTAGTTTATTTCCAAATGACGAAGATTCAAATAAAGAACAGTCTCATCAAATATATGGTAAACTATCTCAATTAGGGGATATTACACATCCAATCTTTAGTATGTATAGTACTAGTGTTGATATAGAGGAGATTTAATGACAGTTTTTTATTCTGGTCAAACTGATTATATAGATATACTTAATACTTTGGCTACTGCTAGTCAAATAGCGGGAATAGGTACAAACTTAGCAACTATCGATAGTAAAGTAGCCGAAGTCTTAAATAGTGCTACTAGTGCGTCCAGTTCTGCTTCTAGCGCTTTAAATAGTGCAACTACTGCTAGTCAGTATGCTACTATATCTACTAATAAAGCTGCAGCGGCACTTACTAGTGAAGCAAATGCACTAGTAAGTGCTACTACTAGTACTACCAAGGCTAATGAGGCCAGTACTAGTGCTTCTACTGCTAGTAGTGCTGCAACTAGTGCTAATGTAGCAGCCACTAGTGCCTCAGCTAGTTTAAGTTCTGTCAATCAAATATTTGATACCTTTGATGATAGATTTTTAGGGGCAAAAGCATCCGACCCAACTCTAGATAATGATGGGTTTCCTATACTAGCAGGAACCGTTTACTATAATACTACTCTAAGCAGTGTAAAATTTTATAATGGTAACAATTGGGATGCTCCTGCTTCTAGTGCAACCGCTAGTGCTACTGCAGCATTAGCATCTGCAAATGCTGCAAAGGCTTCTGAAGTAGCTAGTAGTGCTTCGGAAGTTTCTGCTAACAGTTCAAAAATTGCTTCAAAAGTATCTGAAGATGCCTCAAAAGTTTCTGAATTAGCCGCGAAAGCTTCAGAGATTAGCGCTAAAGCATCTGAGATAGTAACTGTAGATAAAGCAACTATATCTACAGTTAACGCTAATAACACAGTAGAGCTGTATAATAATTTTATTAGTAAGTATTTAGGAAATAAGTCTTCAGGCCCATTACTAGATAATAATAATAATACTTTATTATTAGGAGCTATGTACTGGAATACTACTACTAATGAAATGAATACGTGGTCAGGTAGTATATGGGCTCCAATACAGTCTATATCTGCATCTATATCTGCCAACTACTAAAGCCGCAGAAGCAGCTATATCTGCTACTACTGCTACTAATCAAGCGGCTTTATCAACTACTAAAGCAGCAGATGCTGCTACATCTGCTACTACTGCCACTGATCAAGCTGCTTTAGCAACTATTAAATCCACGGAAGCAGCTACATCTGCTACTACTGCCACTGATCAAGCTGCTTTAGCGACTACTAAAGCCGCAGAAGCAGTTACATCTGCTACTACTGCTAATAACCAGGCAGGTATATCGACTACTAAAGCCGCAGAAGCAGTTACATCTGCTACTACTGCTACTGACCAAGCTACTGTATCAACTAGTCAAGCTACTTTATCAACTACTAAAGCTACAGAAGCAGCTACATCTGCTACTACTGCTACTGATCAAGCTACTGTATCAACTACTAAAGCCACAGAAGCAGCTACATCTGCTGCTACTGCTACTAGCCAGGCAGGTATATCGACTACTAAAGCCGCAGAAGCAGTTACATCTGCTTCTACTGCTACTAATCAAGCGGCTTTATCAACTACTAAAGCAGCAGATGCTGCTACATCTGCTACTACTGCTACTAGCCAGGCAGGTATATCGACTGCTAAAGCCGCAGAAGCAGCTATATCTGCTGCTACTACTAAAGCCGCAGAAGCAGCTATATCTGCTACTACTGCTACTAATCAAGCGGCTTTATCAACTACTAAAGCAGCAGATGCTGCTACATATGCTATAAGTGCGGAAATTTCTGCTGTCACTTCTGCTAGTAATAAAGATGTAGCGGTAACCGCCGCAGGTACAGCAGTTACAGCATCTACTGAAGCAGTAACTGCTAAAGTAGCTACAATTAATAGTATGAACGTAACTATTAGTAATGCTTCAATAGCTACTACAAAAGCAGCAGAAGCTTTACAATCTGCCATAGATGCAGATTTATCAGCAAGACAGGCGTCAGCAGGAAACTTAATACTATCTGTAGCAGGTAAAATAGGTACTGTAACTTTAAATACATCAGATATTATAGGGTATCAAGATCCTGTAGCATTATCACTAGTTTTTGGGGCATAATATATGGCATTTTTAGAAAAAATAGTATTAGTAAATACTACAGATACTGTAGTATTTACTTGTCCTGTGACTCAAAGTGGGTCTATACATGGACTAGTAGTCTCTAATACATCTAATTCAGATAAGACTATTCATATTAAGGTATTTTCACAGGAATTAGGTACTATTACTAGTATAACTGGTACAGCATACACAATAGCTGCTAATAATTTATTTACCTGGCCAAAACCTATTAATATTATGGCAGGTGATTCATTAATACTGTCTGCTAGTGAGTCTAATAGTATAACAGCTATTGCCTCAATTTATATTAATGCAGCTACTCCTGCACAGATAGGGTTTACTCCTAGAGGTACTTGGAGTAGCACAGCTACATATATTTCAAATGATGTAGTATCATTAAATAATACCTCATATATAGCAGTATCCCCTAGTACAAATAGTTCCCCACCATCTGCTAATTGGATGGTTATGGCAGGTAAGGGTGACACAGGTATTATGTTTAAGGGTAACTGGTCAAACGCATCATTTTATAACCCAAATGATGTAGTAGCTTCTACTATTACTAATCATTTATATATAGCAAATACTTCTTCTAATAATAAAGAACCATCATTATTAGATTCATGGGATTTATTTTTATATAATGATTCAGTAAGTGCTTCTGCAACCTATGCTACTAATGCAGCTACCGCAGCAACTACAGCAACTAATAAAGCGGCTGAAGCAAGTACAAGTGCTACTAATGCAGCTACCGAAGCATCTACAGCAACTACTAAAGCAGCTGAAGCAAGTACAAGTGCTACTAATGCAGCTACCGCAACAACTACAGCAACTACTAAAGCAGCTGAAGCAAGTATAAGTGCTACTAATGCAGATACCTCAGCAGCTACAGCAACTACTAAAGCAGCCGAAGCAAGTACAAGTGCTACTAATGCAGCTACCTCAGCAGCTACGTCTTCTGCTTCATCTACCTTAGCCCAAAACTGGGCAACTCAACTAGTTACCCCAGTATCTGCAGGTGAATACTCCGCAAAATATTGGGCACAACAAGCTGCTACCTCAGTAACAGGTCAATTAGTATACAGAGGTAGCTGGTCTGCAGATACGGGTGTATATCCTAGTACTCCAGCACTTGGTGACTACTACAAAGTTAGTATTGCGGGTACTGTTAGTAGTATTTCTTATGATATTAATGATTCTATTATATACAATGGTAGTACTTGGGATAAAATCGATAGTTCAGATACTGTAGCTTCAGTAGCTGGAAAAGTAGGGGTAGTTACATTAGTAAAAGCTGACATAGGATTAGCAAATGTAGATAATACTAGTGATGTTAATAAGCCGGTTTCTACTGCTCAGGCTACTGCGGATACTGCTACCCTTAATGCAGCTACTGCTGCTTCTACCCCTATTGCACATATAGGCACCGGTGGTACTTCTCATGCTAGTGCTACTACTACTGTAGCGGGATTTATGACAGGGGGAGATAAAACTAAACTTGATGGTATTGCGATAGGGGCTACAGCTTATACCCATCCAGCAAACCATCCCGCTAGTATTATTGCACAGGATACTAGTAATCGATTTGTAACAGATGCTGAAAAAGCTTTCTGGAATGCAAAACAGCCCGCTGGCACTTACGCCACCGGAACAGGAACAGCGAGTGGCAGCAACACCGGCGATCAGATCATCCCTACCACGCTCCCTGCGTCTGACGTATCCGCCTGGGCCAAAGCCGCCACCAAGCCAAGTTACACCGCTGCTGAAGTCGGGGCGCAGGATGTGCTGGTGTCTGGTGCCAACATCCGAACCGTCAACGGCAACAGCCTACTGGGCGCTGGCGACATCACCATACAAGGTGGCAAGCCAAGCATCACCGGTGACACCAC
>JFJP01038541.1_pt1 | contig 29456 bp, 24 predicted proteins | sample 431651 | NCBI WGS metagenome assembly JFJP01 (sample SAMN02602958, study PRJNA72255) | Microbial mat metagenome, whole genome shotgun sequencing project. | biome: fresh water; feature: sink hole; material: water; isolation source: purple microbial (photo- and chemosynthetic) mats found in... | reverse complement strand
ACACACATTTGAAGTTGATGTGTTTCATGATAAAAATGAAGGACTTATAATAGCTGAAATTGAACTTTCCTCAGATGATGAAAAATTTGAAATTCCGGAATGGCTGGGAGAGGAGGTTACGGGTAACCCGGCTTACTATAACGCCAATCTGATTAAATGATATCTATTTTTTGAAAATAAAATAAACAGCAAGAATCAGAAACACAAATCCAATGAGGTGGTTTAATCTGAATTGTTCATTCTTAAATACGATCAGGGTAAATCCTGTAAAAACCAATATCGATATAACCTCCTGAATAACTTTAAGTTCAACAAGAGAGAATGGGCCTCCGGTTCCACTGAAGCCAATCCGGTTAGCAGGTACCTGAAGGGAATATTCAAAGAATGCAACACCCCAGCTTAGCAGAATTACTGCAAGAAGGCTGATATTCTCGAAGCGGCTCATTGTTTTCATCTTAAGATGGCCATACCATGCAACTGTCATGAAGGTATTCGACATCATAAGAAGTAAAATAGTATTAAGACCCTTCATTTTTTTGTGATTTGGGAGAATACTTAAAGGACTTTCGAATAGATCTGCTTTGGATCGCCGGGTCCGTAGAAATCTTTCAGGCTTGCATTGAGAGTGTAACCGTTTTTACGGTAGAATATCTGAGTAGGCTCGTAAAGTGGTCTTCCGGATGTGTCGAGCCATAAGATTTTACCTCCTGAATTTCTTACATCATCTTCAACTGCTTTTAGAAGAAGCGAGCCAAGTTTTTTTTGTCGTGAATTCTCATGCACTGCAATCCAGTAAAGATCCCATGAATGTACAGAAAATGTATTTTTTACATAATTTGCAAAAGCTATAACGCCTTCATCATCAGTTATTTTCATCCAGTGATAACCGCATTCATCTGTTCCGTAAATTAGAGTATCGTCAACGAGCCCTAATGCTATTTCTATTTCAAAATCATAAAAGAATCCGGTAGATTTTAGTATCTCTTCGATACTGTTTTTATCATCAGCGGCTAAACCTTTTGTTATAGAAATCATGCAAGGTTAGTTTAAATCATTAATAATACGCTGAACCACTTCATGAAAAGTATAGCCTCCCATTTTTGTGGCAGCAACAAATCCTCCGTCAGGTGATATACATGGATTTGCGTTAATCTCTATTACGTAAACATTTTCGTTGCTGTCTATTCTGGCATCAACACGCGCATAGCCTTTAAGTCCAAAAAGATGCCAGCAGTCGCGTGCAGCTTCTTTAAGTTTTTTCTCAAGCTCTTTACTTATCTTATCTCCTGGAAATTCCCTGACAGTATTGGCATATTCAAAGGTTTCCATTTCCCATTTTGCCTTGAAGTCAATAATTTTTGGCTTATCATCCGTATAGTCAACGAAAACAATTTCAGCGGGAGGTAAAACTTCCGGACCATCCTTTCCGGCAAGAACACTCATATTGAATTCCCTTCCATCTATAAAGTCCTCAATAAACCAGTGAGAATCATCGAGATCTTTTAGTTTGGCCTCAGATTCCTTTCCCCAGACAAATACCGAATCCGCTGTAATTCCAAGTGAACCATCTTCCCAGATAGGCTTTACAATATACTTTCTCCCGGGAATAAGTGAATTTCTCTGTGATGGAAAATAGCACGATGGGTTGCCGATACCTGCACTCTTCATCGCTTTGCTTGCCATGGTTTTATTTGTTGTAACAAACATTGCCTCCAGCGGGTTCCCGGAGTAGGGGATAGAATACAAATTTAGAAGAGCCGGTATGAAATAATTCAGCTCTCCCTTGTTATTAATTGATTCAACAAGATTATAGACAAATTCATATTTTTCTGCTGCAAGTAGTGGTATCTCGTCCATGAACCTGTCCGTTATCCCTTTTCTGTCAACTTTATACCCCATCTGAATAAGATGTTCTGCAATATGATCCACCTGTTCAATTACATCCAGTTCATCTGCCAAAGCATCCTTTCCGGGTTCATTATATATAATACAACATCTCCTCATATCTTATCGATTCTTAAAAAATTGAGCTACAAATTTAGAAAAAATTATTCCTTAATCCTCTTAATGGCTGCTTTCATTATCATTTCCATTAATGTCTGGTATTCAATGCCATACATCCTGGCAAGAATTGGCAGATCGCTGTGAACAGGATTAAGTCCGGCAAGGGGATTAGCTTCAATGAAACATATTTTACCATTGCGGTCGGCTTTGAGATCCACTCTTCCTGCATCGACGGCATCAAGTGCTTTCCATGCTCCGAGTGCAACAGCCTTGCATTCATCAGCTATATCCTTATCGAGTGGTTTATATGTGCAATAATCGTGATAGTTTTCTTTTACTTCAACTGAATAAGGAAGATTATCTTTGCAAATTACTTCCATACCTCCAATAGCAACAGCCTCAGCCCCGTAACCAACCACTCCAACAGTAAATTCACGTCCTGGCAAATATTCTTCAACCAGGGCAGGCTGATTGAATTCATCAAGTATCCACTCAGCCATTTTCTTTAATTCAGCTGGTGTATGAACAAGACTCTTTTCTGTAATTCCTTTTCCTGTACCTTCCGATACAGGTTTTATAAAAAGAGGATATACAAGTTTAATGTTATCTAATTCATTGATATTTCCAATAAGAGTGCCCGGACTTACAGGAACACCTGCAGCAGAAACTACAAGTTTGGCAATATGTTTATTAAGTGATAAACCCATAATAACCGGACCGCTGAAAACATATGGAATCCTGTACTGGTCGAGTATGGCAGGCACAACAGATTCCCTGCCGTCTCCATATAGGCCTTCTGCAATATTGAAAACCATATCCCAGCGTTTACCTGAGGCAAGTGCCTCTATAAGCTGAAAAGTATTACCGATGGGTTCTGTTTCATATCCCATAAGTTTCAGCGAATTCTCCAGGGCATCTACAGTTTCCTGCTTGTCGAATTCGGCAGTTTCATCCATGGAATATCCCCGGTCAATGTACCATGACCGAAGATCAAACGTCAAACCAATTTTCATCTATACGAATTATTTTTCAGGATATTCACATAATAGCCCCTTGTAATTACGCAACACAATTTTTTCCTCATTATGCTCAACAACATAATTAGGAAGAAGAGGAATTTTTCCTCCCCCGCCCGGAGCATCAACGACAAAAGTTGGTACTGCGTATCCGCTTGTAAAGCCGCGGAGACCTTTTATAATTTCGAGACCTTTTTTAACTGTAGTTCTGAAATGACCAGAGCCCGGTATTAAATCGCACTGATAGAGATAATAAGGTCTTACCCTTATTTTGAGCAACTTATGCATCAGTTCCTTCATCACAGGAACATTATCGTTTATCCCTTTCAGAAGAACAGTCTGGCTTCCCAGAGGAAACCCGCCATCAGCAAGCTTAATACATGCTTTAGCACATTCATCTGTAATTTCAGATGGATGGGAGAAATGAAGGCTGAGATATACAGGGTGATATTTTCTGAGGGTATTTATCAGGTTATCAGTAATCCTCTGCGGCAAAACAACAGGAATCCTTGTACCTATCCTTATCATCTCAACATGCTCAATTGCCCTTATATTAGATAATATGTAATCAAGTATCTCATCTGTAAGTGTCAGCGGATCTCCTCCGCTTATAAGTACGTCTCTTACCTCCTTGTGGCTTGCAATATAATTAAATGCCTTTTCAAAATCCTGTTTGCCAAGCTTGTCAAGTCTTCCGACCGAATGAGATCTTGTGCAATACCTGCAGTAATTTGAACAAACCTGGGTAACTGTAAACAGTACCCTGTCGGGATATCTGTGAACGATACCTTTAACAGGAGAGAAGGATTTCTCATGCAGCGGGTCAGATTGCTCGCTTTTAGTTTCAATTAATTCTTCAACAACCGGAATTACATTACGCCTCAGGGGATGTGATGTTTTGGTGTTATAAATCAGTGAAGCAAAATAAGGTGTTATCCGTAATGGGAGGCGGCCTTTTAGATTGCTGATTGCCATTATCTCCTTTTCAGATAGCTTCATGATTTTTTTCAGATCGTCGATGCTTGTATAAGCATTCCGAAGCTGCCATTTCCAATCATTCCAGGATTCGATAGTTGTCAGGGGGTTTTCGCGCCAGGCTCTTCATCAGAAGAGCAACCCACGAGGCGACTCTCTCCATGGAGCGTCGTAGCCTCATTATTGTTAGCGTTCATATCAGATGATGAGAATTTTCACCTTTTTTTAATTTTTTTGTTTTTTAATTAATACCTGTTTTTTAAAATATTTAGTCACGAAAATAAATAAACTATAAATACAATGTATCACATGAATACCATAAATATTAACACAATTACTATTTTATTAACAATCATTTTTTTTGAGCAGAGCACTGTAAGACGTAATGTTAACAATATCAGTAAATTAAGGGATGATACTTTACTGTTATTATTGTAACAGAAACTGGTACTTTTTTTGACAAATTTCAACATCCTGTAATTTCATTTTTCATTTAGCCCGTTTTGATAATTTTCAGAATCTAAAAATCTGCTTTTATTTCCAAATTTGCCATACTTTTGCAATCGGTTTTAATACAAACAAAGAACATCAGATTATGTTTATTTTTTTCACAAATGAAGTGTTTTTCTTTAAAACAAATATATCGACCATAGCTAAATCAATATTGTTTAATGCAAATGGAATCTGAAACAAAAAAGGGGCAAAAGAATTCCCGGTTAAGATCTTTCTTCAGGGACGTCAGAGAGTCTGTTTCAGGTTCCGAACAGGATTTTACAGAGGGGAAACTGAGTCGTGCAATCCTTTTGCTTTCGGTTCCGGCTGTTCTTGAGATGGTTATGGAATCGGTCTTTGTCATTGTGGATATATATTTCGTTTCCAAACTTGGTGCCAATGCTGTTGCAACTGTGGGAATAACAGAATCAATGATCACCATTATTTACGCAATAGCAATCGGTCTTGGTACAGCAACAACATCAATGGTTTCAAGAAGAATTGGTGAAAAAGATCCTGATTCAGCATCCAGAGTGGCATTTCAGGCAATTCTTACGGGGTTAGCAGTCTCGTTAATAATCGGTATCCCAGCCTCCCTGAATGCAGAACGACTCCTTGGATTAATGGGAACCTCACCTGAAATAATTGATCATATGTCGGGCTATACCAAGATTATGCTTGGTGGTAATGTTGTGATAATGATGCTGTTTATTATTAATGCAATTTTCAGGAGTGCCGGCGATGCTGCTGTAGCAATGAAGGTATTATGGATTGGAAATATCATCAACATTATTCTTGATCCATGTTTAATCTTTGGATTAGGCCCATTTCCGCAAATGGGGGTCACCGGTGCAGCAGTGGCGACCACAATCGGAAGAGGGTCAGCCGTGGCTTTTCAGTTTTACCTCCTTTTCTATGGAAATAAAAGGATAAAGCTTTCAATAAATCACCTTTCAGTTGATTTCAGGATTATGCTTAAGCTTCTGAAGCTTTCCTTCGGAAGTATTGGTCAAAACCTTATAGGAACAACCAGCTGGATTGCTTTGGTTAGGATAATTTCAGTGTTCGGAAGCGAGGTGGTGGCAGGTTATACAATTGCAATCAGAATAGTCGGATTCACAATTCTGCCTTCATGGGGACTCAGTAACGCGGCGGCAACTCTTGTAGGACAGAACCTCGGAGCTAAGAAACCTGAGAGAGCTGAAAGAGCTGTTTGGGTAACAGGATGGATAAATATGATATTGCTTGGGGTTATTGGTGTCATATTATTCTCATTCCCCGGAGTATTTATCAGGTTATTCATCGACAATGAAAATGTTATAAAATCCGGTATCCTCGCATTAAGAATTATAAGTATTGGATTTATAGCCTACGGATTAGGGATGGTGCTTGTAAACTCATTTAATGGGGCAGGAGATACATCAACACCTCTTAAGATAAATATTTTTGCCTTCTGGCTTGTTGAGATACCTCTGGCCTGGTATCTGTCACTTAACGCAGGTTTCGGTGAAGAAGGTGTATTCATCGCAATTGTTGTCGCTGAATCACTTATGACATTAATTGCCTGGCTTGTTTTCAGAAGAGGAAAATGGAAACTGAAAATGGTATAGAAAAAGGCTCAACGGCTTAACGGTAAACACCGCCTTTGCTAAAGCTATTGGGGTCAAAGGCATAGGAGTTAACTTAAGATTTTCTTTATAGTAAAAGAGTGAGAAAGTTTAGTACAATCATAATGTAAAGCATTGAATATATGTATGATAAGTTTCCCCTCCTTTTGAAGGAGGGGTGGCCGCAGTACAATGCTGATTTTTTTATTTCAAAGTTAATTTGCGGCCGGGGTGGTTGATTATTTATTTCTATTTTTATTTTTTTGCATTTTATGACATTCCTCTAAAATCAACCACCCCGGCTGGGAAACAAAACTACGTAAAAGCCTGATAATTAAGAATCCCAGCCACCCCTCCTTCAAAAGGAGGGGAAAGTTTTCATATTTCTACTTCTCCTATAATTTACTTTAGTCAACGCCTATGGGTCAAAGGGCGTAACGGAGTAAGAAATATCGCTGCTAGTCTGAATTTAGACCTGTGTCTTTTCTGAGTTTCTTAACTGAACCGCGATTCTTTTTTTCTTCGAGTCTTTTCAACTTTGAAGTAAATGTGGGTCTTGTCGCTTTTCTGGATTTTGGAATAGTTAATGCTTTGGAAATAAGAATATAAAACTTCTCAATTGCAGCCTGTTTATTTAATAGCTGAGAACGCTCTGTCTGTGAAACAATTAACAGCTCTCCGTCCTTATTTATTTTATTTTTGAGTTTTCTTAAGATAAGTTCTTTTTCATCTTCTGAAAAACCTGAGGACACTGAAATATTAAACCTTAGTTCAATTTTTGTACTGACTTTATTTACATTTTGCCCCCCGGGACCACCGCTCCTTGATGCTGAAAAAATGAACTCATTCTCAAGTTTTCTGATTATTAAATCTTCGGGGTTCATAAGTCCTGGGTTTCAGAATTAAATAAAAAACAGTGCAACACCGGCAACGCTGACTATAGCACCTATAACTTCGGATAATGTTACTTTTTGTTTATAAAGAATAATTGCAGGTATAATAATAAACACCGGAACAAGAGCCATTATGGTAGATGCAGTTCCTGCTTCGGTGTATTTAACTGCAATAAGTGAAAATGAAACTCCGAGAAAGGGCCCGAAAAATGCTCCGATACTTGTGAGCCTCATTCCCGAACTGTTATGTAATGCATCTTTTACACTTCCCCATCTTGAAAGTACTGTTACAAGTACCGAAAATCCTGCTATCCCTGCAATAACTCTGATCTGTGTTGCGGCAAACGGATCATAACCTCGCATTCCGAATTTACTGAGCACTAAGCCAAGTGCCTGCCCAACAGCACCTCCGAAAGCATAAACAATTCCCCGGGGGGAAAGTTTTAATGAGAGTTTCTCGCCTTTTCCTTTACGGCTGAAAATTGCCAGTGCAATACCTGTAAATGTCAGTGTCATTCCAAAATAATGAAGCAGAGTCATTTTTTCACCAATAATTATGAAGCTGATAAGTGCTGTAATGGGAGGGACCAGCGTCATTATAAGCATAGAGAATCTGGATCCTATTATTGTATATGATTTAAAAAGGAATAGATCTCCAAATACAAAACCGACTAATCCTGATAATGTGAGCCATAACCAGTTTTCATAACTGGCATCAGTTGGAAGTAACATTCCGCGTGAGAAAAGGGTATAAACGCAAAGAAAAGATAGTCCGATAATTAGTTTGAGAATGTTTACAGCAACTGATCCAATCTTATGACTGGCCGATTCAAATGTTAAAGATGTAATCGTCCAGAAGATTGTGGTGAGCAATGCGGCAAATTCGCCAATATGGTTATTAAAAAAATCCATCGTTTGTGAAATAAAGAAAATCCTTTAACCGCAGAGCTCGCAAAGATAAATCATTAATAATACGATCTTTACGGCCCTGCGGATAATGACTTCTTCCTTTTTCCTTTTTCCTTTTTCCTTGTAGTAGTTATTCTTCTGTGTACTCAAAAACATACGCCCCTGAGCCTGCTTTAAACGTAAGTTTATCACCCGAAGCAACAATATCTGAGAAATTTTTATTCTCAGAAAGATCCTTTCCGCCTATTGTTACTTTTGATTTACCTGCAGGTAAAACAATCGTAGCATCAGTATTTGCCGGAATTCTCACAATAACTGCAATTGTTTTTCCAGTTCTTTCCCAACCGGAAGATATTTTTCCGTAAGGGCTCTCAAATGAGGCTTTTGAATAAGATAGTTTTTTTATCGGGTGAGGCTGCAGAATAAGGTGTTTATATCCCGGACTCATGGTTTCTAAACCGGCTGATACTCTGTACATCCAGTCACCTATGGCTCCATAGGCATAATGATTGAAGGAATTCATTCCCGCATCCTGAAATGTGCTGTCGGTTTTTTGTCCGTCCCATCTCTCCCAGATTGTAGTTGCGCCCATTTTAACAGGGTATAGCCACGATGGATAATTTTCCTGTAGCAGCAGATCATATGCAACATCGGTATATCCGTTTGAGGATAGTACATGACACAAATACGGCGTTCCGAGGAATCCTGTAGACAGCCTGTTCCCTCTGCTCTTTATATCTTCAACAAGAAGTTTTGCTGACCTGGCAGTAAGGTTTTCAGGAAGCAGATCGAACATCAGGGCAAGAACATATGAGGTCTGTGAATTGGTTCCTACTCTGCCTGATTTTGTAACATATTCATTAATAAATACTTCTTTTATTTTTAAGAAAAGATCAGAGTAAGTCCTGGCATCATCGGTTTTTCCCAGTGCCTTTGCAGTTTCAGCTAAAATACTTGATGAGTAGGCATAGAAAGCTGTTGCAATAAAATCGTGTTCGGTATATCCGTCAGGTTCTGTGTGATTATTAACTGGCGGATGATAGAATAACCAGTCGCCGTATTTGCTTCCGCCTTTCCATATATAGCCGTCACCTGCTTTCTTTCGGATATATTCAACCCAGGCTTTCATTCCCGGATACTGGGTTTCAAGAATCTTTTTATCTCCGTAAACTGTGTACATTGTCCAGGGTGCAATAACTGCTACATCACCCCAGCCTGCAGACGGTTGTGCAGTAACTGCAGTCTGAGGGTTAAGTACGTCAGGTACTACATCGGGCACTTCACCTCCATTTTTCTGGTCAGCCGATACATCTTTCATCCATTTAGTAAAGAAAGCCGCTACATCCATATTATATGCTGCTGTGCGTGCGAATGCCTGTGCATCACCTGTCCAGCCAAGCCGTTCGTCTCTTTGCGGACAATCGGTAGGGACATCAACAAAATTTCCCTTTTGACCCCACTGTATATTGTGCTGCAGTTGATTAAGAAGTGGATTCGAACTTTCGTAACTGCCAGTAACTGCCATGTCTGAGTGAACAACAACACCGGTAAGATTCTCAGCGGTAAGCTCACCCGGAAAACCTGAAACTTCAACAAACCTGAAACCCATAAATGTAAATCTTGGTTCATAAATTTCTTCACCGTTTCCGGCTATTGTGTAATTAAGCTGACATTTTGCTGCTCGCAGATTTGTAGTATAAAATTCGCCGAATTTATCCATTACTTCCGCATGGTTTAAAGTAACGACTTGACCCTTTTGTCCATTCACCTTGAGTCTCAGCCAGCCAACCATATTCTGACCCATATCAACAACAAGTTTTCCCTTTGGAGTCCTGAATATTTTAACCGGTTTTATCTCCTCAATTTTTCTTATTGGCGCTCCTTCTGAAGCTATAAGATTGTTATTATTATATACTGAAGTTTTTACATTAATCCAGTTTTTGTCAGAATATCCTTTTGTATTCCAGCCCGTAAGCACTTTTGTTGCATCGTACGTTTCTCCGTTATAAATATCATTCATTCTTACCGGTCCGTTATTTGTTGCCTTCCACGATTCATCACTGAGTACAAGTGTTTCGGAACCATCTGTGTATGTAATTTTCAACTGCATTAGCAAGCCCAGCTGTTTTCCATATATTCTCCAGTTATCTCCCCAGGCAAGTGATCCTCTGTACCAGCCGTCACCCAGTATAGCACCTATCGCATTGTCACCCTTAAGAAGCATCTCAGTAACATCATAAACCTGATACTGAAGCCTTTTTGAGTAAGATGTCCAGCCGGGTGTAAGAACCTGGTCGCCCACCTTTTTGCCGTTCAGATGAAGTTCATAATACCCGTGAGAGGTAACATATACTCTGGCACTTTCAATTGTTTTTGTGAGGTTGAATTCTTTTCTGAAATAGGGAGAAGGAGCATACCTTAATGTATCACCGGGCATTTCAATCCATTTTGCTTTCCACTCATCACGTGAAAGAAGTCCGGTTTCAAAGAAAGCTGCTTCACTCCATTTCGACTCTTTGCCTGAATTGTCCCAGATTTTTACCTGCCAGTAATATCTCTGAGATGACTTAAGTCCTGGTCCTGCATAAGTCTGTAAAATTGATTCATCAGAGTTTATTTTTCCTGTCTGCCAGACAATTTTTGAAGAACTGAATTTGCTGTCTGTTGCAACTCTCAGCGAATAAGCTGTCTGCATAATGCTGTTGCCTGCAGATAATATTTTCCATGAAAACCTGGGTTGCATAATGTCAATGCCAATCGGATTTTTCTTATGCTCAGAGGTTAATTCCTTTACCAATAGGTCCTGAGCAAAAACCGGTCCTCCAATAAACAGGAGAAGCAAAGTAAGTTTAATTAATTTCATCGTTTTATGTTGTTGATTAGTTGAATCAAGATTATAAAAAAATGTCTGAATAAAAAAATATGAATTGCTGAAAACTTGAAGGAGATCCCTCGCTGGTGCTCGGGATGACACTATTGTTGGTGGTATTGAGGGGAAAAAGTGGCGATTCGCAATTTGCTTTTTGAGACTGTCATCTCCTCGAATCGCCACTTTTCCCCCTATGTGATCCCTAAAATACCTGTCATTCCGAGCGTTAGCGAGGAATCTCATAAATAATTGTTTTATTTTTTTATTGATAACCGGTATTCAATTAAAAAAATTAAGCAAATGTCAATTTCATAGCCGAAAGTTTATAAATTGCGGTTCACTCTTACAAACCGGTTTTTATGAATCCGTTAACAGCTATTTTATTGATTTCTCTTGGCAGTTTGGGTGCCGCAAGTTTCTATGTTCCATTTAAAAAGGTTAAACTCTGGGCATGGGAATCATACTGGATTTCTCAGGGAGTAGCCGCCTGGCTTATCGCTCCGTTTTTGTTCGCATATCTTTTTGTACCAAAGGGAGAACTTTTTTCTATAATGCATGAAGCCCCTGCTTCGGCAAAACTTATGGCTATGTTTTTTGGTGCTTTATGGGGATTTGGCGGTTTAACATTCGGATTGAGCATCCGTTATCTGGGAGTGGCTTTGGGCCAGAGTATTGCTTTGGGATTATGTGCTGCTTTCGGCACACTTATTCCTCCATTAATAGCTGGTCAGAACCTCTTTTCTTCAACTTCCGGAATTCTCACAATTGTTGGCGTTACAATCACAATTGCCGGAATTGCTGTAATTGGTTATGCAGGATCGCTGAAAAGCAAAGAAATGACAGATGAAGAGAAAAAAGCTGCCGTTAAGGAGTTTGCTCTTAAAAAAGGGATCCTTATTGCAATATTTGCCGGGATAATGAGTGCCTGTTTTAATTTCGGATTTGAAGCCGGCAAACCTATTGAAGCTGTTGCTCTTGCCCACGGAACTAATCCTCTTTTTCAGAAAAACCCTTCTCTTATCTTTATTCTATGGGGAGGATTTGTGACAAACCTTCTTTATTGCGGATACCTGAATATCAAAAACAAAACTTACAGAGATTATTATACTGTCTCCGGAAGCGTGCTTATTAATAATGTATTCTTTACTTTCCTGGCAGGCTTCCTCTGGTTCCTTCAATTTCATTTTTTCGGTATGGGATCAAGCAAACTTCCTGAAGGAATGGCAGTATTCGGCTGGAGCATCCTTATGGCACTGAACATAGCAATCAGCAATATCTGGGGAATCTTTCTCAATGAATGGAAAGGAGTAAACAGAAAAACAATTTATGTTTTGATTGCTGGTATTATTGTCCTGATTCTTTCAACCTTTGTAGTAAAACTCGGGTAAAATGGAAACAAAAAGATTTGGATTTAAGATGAAAATGCTGCCTGGTTTCAAAGATGAATACATTAAGAGACACTCTGAGATCTGGCCTGAACTTGTAAGGCTGCTTAAAAACGAAGGAATTTGTAATTATTCTATTTTCCTCGACGAAGAGACAGATACTCTTTTTGCATATCAGGAACAGAAAGGAGAAAGCTCATCGCAGGATCTTGGGAATACTGAAATTGTACAAAAATGGTGGAAATATATGGCCGATATTATGAAAACAAATCCTGATAATTCTCCGGTTTCAATTCAGTTAAGCCCCCCTTGGGGGGTTTGGGGGTAAAAAGGAGAGTGGTGACATAAAGGTAGAATAAAAATGTAATAGAATATGAAAAAGGATGTTATTGAAAAGGCTTACAAGGCCGCAAAAGAGCAGTATGCTGCTTTAGGCGTTGATACAGATCAGGTTATTGCTGAAATGGATAATATAAATATCAGCCTTCACTGCTGGCAGACAGATGATGTCGGCGGATTTGAGAAAGCAGGATCAGTTCTCGGAGGAGGAGGAATTCAGGCTACAGGGAATTTCCCGGGTAAAGCAAAAACTATTGAACAAATGCGTGCCGATCTTGATAAGGTTATGTCTTTGCTTCCCGGAAAACAGAGATTAAATCTTCATGCAATTTATGGTGAGTTTGGTGGTAAAACTATTGACCGTAACCAAATTGAAACCAAACACTTTCAGGGCTGGATCAACTGGGCAAAGAAAAGAGGCATCGGTCTGGATTTTAATTGCACGTGCTTTTCACATCCTCTTGCTGATGACGGATATACATTGTCGAGCAAAAATGAAAAAATAAGAAAATTCTGGGTGGAGCATACAAAAAGATGCAGGGCAATTGCTGCTGATATGGGAAAACAGCTGGGGAGTCCTTCTGTTCATAATATCTGGATCCCCGATGGCTCAAAAGATACACCTGTTGACAGAAATACCTTAAGGAAGCAGCTTAAGAAATCGCTTGATGAGATCTTCTCTGTAAAGTATTCTAAGAAATATCTCAAAGATTCAGTCGAAAGCAAACTCTTCGGAATAGGCTCAGAATCGATGGTTGTTGGCTCACATGATTTTTATGTTGGCTATGCAATAAAAAACAATACAATGATTACTCTCGATAACGGTCACTTTCATCCGACCGAACAGGTTGGTGATAAGATCTCTTCAATTCTTCATTTTGTTGATGAGATCCTGTTGCACCTGACACGTGGTGTTCGCTGGGACAGTGATCATGTTCTTACATTTAATGAGGAACTGATTCTGATCACTCAGGAAATTGTGCGTTGCAAAGCATTAAAAAGAGTAAATGTAGGTCTCGATTTTTTTGATGCCAGTCTGAACAGGATAGGGGCATATGTTATCGGAACCCGATCGGCCCAGATGGCATTTATGTATGCATTGCTTGAGCCACACAAAACACTTATTAAACTCGAAGAAACTAATAAGTATTTTGAAAGGCTTGCTCTGCTTGAATTACTAAAAGCAAAACCTTTCGGAGCTGTTTATGACTATTACTGTATGCTTAATAAAGTACCTGTTGGTCAGGACTATATAGACGAAATTTCGAAATACGAAAAAGAGGTTTTGCAAAAAAGGTAGCAATATTATTTTTACGAAATTATGGGGGGTATCTAAAAAGCTGATTTTAACCCCCAACCCCCCCGGGGGCATTACATAACATTGGCTTTCAATAAGTCCCCCCTGGGGGATTTAGGGGTGGATTTAAGGAAACTGACTTTTTAGACAGCCTCTATGAAGGCAAAAAAAACCATATGAAAGAATCTGTATTTGCAATTTTTGATATCGGAAAAACAAATAAAAAGCTACTCCTCTTTAATGAGGAGTTACAGGTTGTATCGGAGTCAGAGCAAAAATTTGCTGAAATTACCGATGATGACGGTTTTGAATGTGACGATATTGATCGTATTGAGAAATGGATTAAGGATTCCTTATCACACCTTGTAAAATCAGATAAATTTGATTTGAAAGCTGTAAATTTTGCAACATACGGAGCTACACTTGTCTATATTGATGAAAATGGCAAAAGGCTTACGCCGGTATATAACTATCTTAAACCTATTGATGAAAAAATTCCGGAAAGCATTTATAAAAGAAATGGAGGCCGTGATGAATTTTGCAGAAGAACTGCATCTCCTGCTCTTGGAATGCTGAATTCAGGTATGCAGATTATTTGGCTTAAAAAAGAAAAACCCGGGGTGTTTGCCCGTGTTAAGCATATACTTCATTTTCCTCAGTATCTCTCATTTACTCTTACCGGTAAAGTTTACTCCGAACATACATCAATTGGATGTCATACTGCTCTGTGGAATTTTGACGAAATGGCCTATCATTCATGGGTTCGCAATTATGGATTGAACTTACCGGAACCTGTTCCTGTTGAAACATACGAAGAAGTGGTAATCGGGGGAAAAAAGATTAAGGTAGGAATTGGCATCCACGACAGTTCTTCTTCTCTGGCGCCTTATTTTTCCGGAAGCAAGGGGAAATTTCTGCTTCTGTCAACAGGCACCTGGTGTATCAATATGAATCCCTTCAATACTGAAAAATTAACAGCTGCACAGCTCGATCGTGATTGCCTTTGCTATATGAGCATTACAAGGCAACCGGTTAAATCATCCCGGCTATTCCTGGGCCACCTTCATGAAACAGCTGTAAAGTTAATCTCCAAACATTTTAATAAGCCGGAAGACTATTTCAAAAACATAAAAGCTGACAAAACTTTATCAGCATTTTTCCGGACAAAACTGAATGGCAAAAAGGTTTTCTTCATTGCAGGACCGTATTCTCACGATCTGAAAGCCTATGTTGATATGTACGAATTCAGTTCATTTGAAGAAGCATATCATCAGCTCATGAATGAATTATGCGATCTCACAGCAGAATCTGTGAAACTCGTACTTCCTGAGAACGACGATATTGAAAATATTTACATTACCGGAGGGTTTTTACAGAATGAACTGTTCATCAATCTTATTACAGAAGCCTTTCCTTCAAAACACGTCTTTACTTCTGAAATAAAAAATGCATCGGCTCTTGGTGCTGCCCTCGTTATTTCAGGATCAAAACCTGAATTGAACCTGGGCCTGAATTCTCTAAGCTAATATTACTATTTACTATGATCCGAATTTTCACAATTCTTTGTTGTCTGCTAATAGTTACTTCTCTGATCTCTTGTAAGAAAACATATGATATAGATGCTGTTGTAATCAATGAAATTATGGCGGTAAACTCTCTTACAGCATCAGACCAGAATGGTCAATTCGACGACTGGATTGAATTGCATAATATTACTTCAGATGCGGTTGATGTTTCCGGTTATTATTTGTCAGATAGTAAGTCTAATCCTGTAAAATGGAAGATCCCGGCTGGTACTTCAATTACACCAAACGGATATCTTATCATCTGGGCCGATAAAGATACTACTCAGAGTGGTCTTCATGCTAATTTCAAGTTATCATCGCTGGGAGAAAATCTGGTACTGTCAAAGCCTGATAAATCAACTCTCGATAAAGTAACATATCCTCCGCAGACACTGGAATTGTCATATTCTCGTCATCCCGACGGATCAGGTGATTTCAGATGGCAGAATCCTACCTTTAATACAGGAAATGGCAATTCTGAATAAGTATTTTAATTTAATAATTACTGCAGAAACATCAACATACAGATTTTTATTCCGATGAAGTTAAAGCTGATTTTATTTTTCCTGTTCACAATGCTGGTTATTCATCCCGCTAAGGGACAGGATTCAGCATTTGGCGTTTGGTATGGTTTGAATGCCGAATATGCTATTAATAAAAAGATTGAACTGGATATATCATGGAATCTGCGTACATATAATCAGGGCAAGAATATTGAACAGTCATTTATTGAGGGAGGTTTATCATATAAATTCAATAAGTATTTCTCATCGTCACTTGCCTACAGATTTACAGAAAAAATAGAACGCAACGGGAATTTCTATCCCAGGCATAAACTGTTTTTTGCCTTAAAAGGGACACTGCCGGCTGGCAATTTCTCCTTTTCATCAAGACTGATGTTACAATACCAGAACAAAACATATATTGAAAAGCTTTCCGATGAGATCCCTGAGTATGCCATAAGAATAAAACTGAAAGCTATATACAGAATACCTTCTTTCCCCGTTAACCCATATATATATTACGAATCATTCAGCGGCCTGAATGGTGTTTCAACACATTTTATTGATAAAGACAGGTTTTCAGCAGGTTTTGAGCTTAAGATTACCCGAAAACATTCGGTCGGAGTTGGATACATTCATCAGCGCGACTTTGAGCCAAAAAACGAGAATCTGAATATCCTTTCACTGGATTATAACATAAAATTCTAAAAGTTATTAATTTTAAAAATTAATTAATCATAAAAAACTGCAATATGAAGAAAACTAAGGCGATACTTATACTCCTGTTTGCATTTGGGACCGGTGTGACAGTTTTCTGTCAGAAATCAAGCCCGAAAGATAATATCAAGAGTATTATTGTGACTGAAGAAAAATATGATCAGCTTGTTAAGAAACAATACACCGAATCTGAAACATATTATGATCAAAAGGGAAATATAACAGAGGAGATCATTTATAAGCTTGGCAAAATCGACACCCATTTTAAGTTTGTGTACGATGAGAATAATAACAAAATACGTGAGGAAGAATATGATTCCTCCGGGAGAATAAAAGAATCGTCGGAGTACAAATATGAAAACGGACTTCGCACAGAAAAGACTATCTATGATCAGAACAAGAAGATTAAAACAAAAAAGTTTTATAAGTATACTAAATACTAATTAGTGGAAATTAAAGATTTTAGTGAAGCTCTTAAGGCTTTCGACCCGATTGGTCTTAGTGAAATGGATAAGGTCGGGTTAATGAACCGTATTGACTCAAAATATGTCTTTTCGGCAAGCCTGATTCCGGATTTGCTCTCAGCTCTTTCCGGGTTCTACAAAGTACTTGAGATAAGCAGCATAAGATCTTTCTCTTACAGAACAACTTACCTCGATACTGATGATTTTCTCTTTTTCAGGCACCATGTAACCGGAAAACTTGAGAGAAATAAGGTTCGCTACAGGCAATATGAGGCAACCGGAGTAACATTTCTTGAAGTTAAGAGAAAAACCAACAAGAACAGAACAGTAAAATGGCGAATTAAAAATTCTTTAACTGAAAATGATATTTGTGACGCCAAGGCCGCGGAGTTTCTGCAAAAACACATACCGCTTAACTCTGCTCTTCTTAAACCTGTAACGATTAACAGGTTCAACCGTATCACTCTTGTAGGTTCAGGTATGAATGAACGTGTAACCCTCGATTATAACCTTTCATTTTCCGATCCTGCAGGAAATATTGCTGGTTTACCTTACATTGCAATTGCAGAGCTAAAGAGGGAATCTGGAGCCGGCAACTCACAAATTGCCAGAGTCTTAAAAGATTTTTCAATACGTACAACAGGTTTCAGCAAGTATTGCATTGGAACGTCTTTACTTTATAATGTTCCCGGAAAGAACATTATTAAATCAAAATTATTATTGATAAATAAAATAGAAAATGAATTTACAAAACGTGCTCGTGCCTGAATTAATTAAAATTGCTGGCATCGAAATAATTGATCTGCCAAACTTTATGGAGTTTGTACTCCGGTTTGTTTTGAATACTACTGTCATAATGTTACTGGTCAGATGGTTATATTATTCCACTGCAAAGAGAAAAGACTATCTTTTTACATATATTCTGATTGCAAGCGTTGTATTCCTTTTGTGTTTTCTGCTTGAGAGTGTAAAACTTCAAATTGGATTTGCCCTCGGACTTTTTGCGATTTTCGGAATAATACGTTATCGCACCGACTCGATGCCAATAAAGGAAATGACTTATCTTTTTCTGGTTATCGGAATATCAGTAATTAATGCTTTAACAAGCGATAATACAAGCCTTGCTGATCTTCTGTTTACAAATTTTGTTCTTGTAATAATTACTTATGGCTTCGAAAAACTCTGGTTGATGAAACACGAATCTTCAAAATCAATCAGATACGAAAAAATAGATCTTATCAAACCTGAAAATTACGATAAGCTTCTTGAAGACCTTAAAACAAGAACTGGAATTCATAACATAAACAGGGTAGAAATCGGTAAAATTGACTTCCTGAGAGATACTTGCAATCTGACGATATTTTATTACACTACAGATAAAAAATTCAAATCATCAGCAGAAGGTTTCTCGCAAGGTGATGATAATGATGATGATGAATAGTACTTCAATTGATTTTTAATACTGAACCCTATGAAATTCAGACACTTTCTTCAATCTGTATTTGCTATTTCACTTCTGTATTCTAATGTAATTTACTGTCAGCCTGTAACTGAACGCCAATGGTCTTCCTTTCGGGGCTATATGTCGAATGGGGTACTTGATAATGCAAATCTTCCGGATACTTTTGATCCCGGTAAAATGATTAATATCCGCTGGAAAAATGAGGTCCCCGGACTTGGTCTTTCAAGTCCTGTTATCTGGGAAAATAAGCTGTTCATTACAACTGCAATAAGCGAGGCTGACAAAGCCGGGTTTAAGCCAGGTCTCTATGGCGATATTGAACCTGTAAATGATTCATCTGCTCATGAATGGAAGGTATTATGCTACGATAAAAATACAGGAAAACTTATCTGGGAGAAGACTTCATATAAAGGTGTTCCAAAAATGAAACGGCATCCCAAAAGCACTCATGCAAATACATCAGTTGCAACAGATGGAAAGTATGTCGCTGCTTTCTTCGGATCGGAAGGCCTTTATTGCTATGATATGAATGGGAAACTGCTTTGGAATAAAAACTTCGGAATTCTGAAATCTGTTTTTTTCGCTGTAAAGTCTGCAGAGTGGGAGTTTGCCAGTTCACCAATTATATATAATGGTGTTGTTGTAATTCAGTGCGATGTGCTTGAAAACTCCTTTGTTGCAGCTTATGACGCAAAGACAGGAAACGAACTCTGGAAAACTATGAGGGACGAATATCCGGGATGGTGTACACCAAATATTTACAAAAACGGCGGACAAACCTTCGTTGCTGTGAATGGCTATAAACTCCGTGCAGGTTACAACTTTGAAACAGGTAAGGAGATTTGGAGAATGAAAGGAGGAGGCGATATTCAGATCCCAACTCCCGTTATTGGCAACGATCTGATCTATTTCAATAGTGCACATGGTCCAAATTCACCTGTAATGGCTGTAAAAACAAGTGCAACTGGCGATATAACCCTTAAGGACAAGGAAACCTCAAATGAATTTGTTCAATGGAGCGTCCCCCGGGGTGGTTCTTATATGCACACACTTCTTTTATACAACAATCGTCTTTACAATGTAAACTGGAACGGATTAGTGGTATGTCTCGACCCTCTGTCCGGAAAAGAGATCTATACAGCCAAACTTGGAAAGTCTAAAAGTTTTATTGCCTCTCCGGTAGCATCTGACGGGAAGATCTATATTGTTGATGAAGAAGGTACTGTATTTATAATTCAGGATGGCGATACATTCAAACTTCTTTCTGAAATACCACTGAAGGACATCTGCCTCACAGCACCTGCAATAACTGATAATATGATCTATTTCAGAACTCAGAAATACCTGTTTGCTGTTGGGAAAAAGTAGAAAAACATTATTCTTTCTTCAGAGCCATTATCAGAGATTGCCCTGAAATTGATCTGACTGAAAAGAATATTGCTGCTAACCCGGTAACTGCAATTGAGACAATCATCGATAACAGAAACAGCCATGGAATATCCTCATTTGCCCTCAGCGACGGGAGAGTAGCAATAATTGCTGATATAACCCCGGAAGCTGTGCCGGCCATCAGAATTATTATTTGTTCATTCATAATTATCCTGCGAATTTTCCTGAAAGTGAATCCAGCAGCAAGCATTACAGCCAATTCCCTTTTCCTCTGGTTGTAATTTCTGAGGAGCACGAATCCAAGTCCGGCAATACCGGTTATCATCCCAAATGCACCAAATACTCCAAATACCGACAGATAGGTATTTGTAACTTCATAAAACGATTCAAGACGGTCACTGGTCTTTCCTATGCTTACACCATATCCCGAAAGTCTGTCATTAAGAATACTTTTATATGAATCTGCTTTTTCCTGATTCCCGTCTACCAGTATAACCGAACTGCCTGAAACTGAAGGGAAATACTTTGTCAGGTTCTCCTTGCTGATTATAACATAGCCCTGAAAGACAGACGACTGTAAGCCTCCCGCAATTATAATATTCAATGGCTGCCCTGTTTCTGCCCTCATAATAAGTGTATCACCAACACTTATTTTCAGTCCCCAATCCAGAACAGTCTGATCGGCAACTCCATAAATAGTTCTATTGCCTGCTTTTTTACCAAGATAATCCCAGGCAGTTTCTGATCCGTTCAGTTTCAAATGTTTTGAAAATGAAAAAGAATTCCTTTTTTTGAAGTCATCCTGACTTGCACCCAGCAAAGGAGGGGCAGTAATATGGTTAAGATTAAGACAACTTGCATCATTACCTGAGACCCGCTTGATTTCTGTGAATCTCATATCTGCAAGTGTATCATCATCAAGTCCGAGAACAGATAGCCCCCTTAAAGTATTCAGATTCTCCTTTACAGGGATATTGCTTTCGCACCAAAGTAAATAACCTCCTGTACCTGATGCGTTTTCAGATAGTCCGGTGCTAAAATCCTTTCTGTTGACTCCCGTTATAAAAACTGCGAAAATGCCTGCAGCAATAAAAAGAACAGGTGTTACTGAATGAGAAGGATTGAATGCATAAAATAGTCGCGAAAGCCCTGTATTACTCTTTATCAGAAGTGATCTTTTCTTGTTTCCGTCGATATAATATTGTCTCCAGAAAAATATTGCAGACACGAGGAAAAATGCCCCGGCTACGAAACTCAGAATGATCTCCTTATTTGTATTAATTAAAGAAAATGCAAACAAAATAACTGTCGATATAAAAAAGGTGGTCAGAAGACGAAGATTCAATTTGGAGGATACAAATCTGTGAGTCTCGTTTTCCTGTCTGTTTAGCTTACCGAGATATTTTCTCGTCTTGATAAACATAAATACAATCATTATAACAAAAGTTGTAACAAACCCTGCGATAAGAGGTGCAAAACTAAAATAGACATTCAGGGTATTGGTCTGAACCGCACCTTTCCATACAGAATTCAGTGCCATTGTAATAAACATACTGACCAGATATCCGCCAAATGCGCCTGACAGGCAACCGGCAAATCCAATGAATAACGATTCGAGAAACAGGAGCCTTTGAATCCATTTGTTTTTAAAACCAAGAGCAAACAGAGTCCTCACCTGACCTTTCTTTGAATCGAAATAAAAGGATACTGCAAATGAAAGAAGTACAATTGCTGCAACAATCAGGAAGAAACCAAGACTAATGAATAATGTTCCGAAGTCAACACTTTCATCAGCGGCTTTAATCGATTCGTCTGACAGGTTGGTAACATAGAATCCGCTAATTCCAGGGTCAAGCGATCCGTTAAGTACTTCATTTATATCACTTTCTGATGTTCCTGAAGCAAATCTGATAGCTGTTGCAGGTCCAAAGTTGCTTCCCCAGAGTTCTTTACCCTTTTCATAGTTAATAAAAGCTTTTGGTGTTCCCTTGAATTTGTTCCAGTACTCTTCATCTTTATCACGGATAGCATCCATTTTTATAGGAACACCTGCATCCCAATCAGAACATGATTCACTTCCGGCGATTCCCGGAAATTCCGGCATAAGCAGTGAATCAGCCCATAATCCTTTCATCTCAACAATTTTCCTCACAGTAAAAATGTCACTCGATTCAACGAGCTTGTTCAGAGAATCCGGCGCATACCAGAACAACCTGACTGAATCACCTTCATTTACTGAAAGGTCATCAGCAAGCCATCTGTTAATCAGAATATCATTTCCGGACGTTGTTTCGGGATAAAGGCTGGCAGGGAGAGCTGCCACAAATGAATAGGGTGTGGAATGCGTAGCAGTACTTATTCTATTGCCAAGATAAGTTAAAACAGGAGCGGAGGATATTCTTGTTCCAATTGCATTTACAAGTTCTTCATCTAAAAATATTCTGTCGGAAGTAAGCTCAATCTCTCCTGTTCTATCTATTTTCCTGATTCTCAGCCCCACGTCAGACAATCTGATTTCATCTTTAAGAAGAGAATAGATAATTTCCCCTGAAGTGCCGCTGTTTTTATCAATCAGAAGTCTGTTTACTTTTACATGTTTGCTGCTTTCATTTCTGAAATCTTCCAGGTTAATGAAGATATTCATTGGCAATATCTGGCTGATTGATAACGAGAAATTACCTCCGGCTTCTGAATCAAGTATCCGCCCGATTTTCAATACAATTGAGTGGTTTTCATGAGCGGCAGGAGCGAAGGGTGCGTCTGCCGGGATATCAGTTAGTTCACTGAATCTGATGATAATATCATCACCTATAGTTAATTCAAGATGCTCCGCAAGTCGTCTGTTTACAGCAACCTCACCCCGGTTTATCATAACAGAATCAATGCCCTGAAAAGCAAAGTAATTTTTATCGACAGCAAAGATAGTTGTATTGAATGCCTCCTTCTGGGTAATCAGGCTCTGGCTTATTCCTGTTATTTCAATCAGTCCTGAACATTTGATTTTACCGGAAACGCCAACCCTTTTTACAAGTTCATTATCGAAATACCTGTTGCCTGAACTCACAACAATGCCTGTATTACCAAGTTTGTCGGCAGCTGTTTTCTTAAGACTTAGTCTCACTGAACTGCCTGTAAGAAGTGATCCTGTTATAACTGCAGACAGCAAGGCAATTATAAGTACCTGGTAAAAAACAGGTTTACGGTAATATTTAATAGTCTTCAGGACAATACTGATTATACCGGGAGTCATGACTTTACTGTACAATTAATTTACCGTCTTCGAGCTTAAAAACCTTTTTCATCTTTTTTGCCAGATCAGCTGAGTGAGTGGCAAGAAGAATTGTAACGCTATATTCCCGGTTCATTTCAACAAGAAGATCACCGAGGATTTCTGCATTTTTGCTGTCGAGCGATCCTGTAGGCTCATCGGCCAGAAGTATTGATGGACTATTGGCAAGTGCCCTTACTACAGCCGATCGCTGAGCCTCACCCCCTGAGATTTGAAATGGATATTTATCCTTAATATCTGTAATTCCGGTTTTTTCCATCAGTTCTTTCAACCTGCTCTCTTTTAAAGAGTATTCATCCCTGCTGTATTCTGAAGCCAGTAATGGCAGGAAAATATTTTCTGAGACAGTAAGATGCGGAAGCAATAAATGCTCCTGAAAAACAAAACCGATATTTTTCTTTCTGTATTCAGCCGATTCATTGTCGCTGAAATTTGCTATTGTTGAACCTTTGAATTTAATCACGCCATTATCAGGCTTATCAAGCATTCCGATAATGTTCAGCAGTGTAGTTTTGCCCGATCCTGAAGGCCCCATTACTGCTATTGACTCACCTTCTTCTACTTCAAGAGAAAGATTATTCAGAACTAATCCCCTCTGGGTGAATGATTTTGATATGTTAATTATTGAAAGCATATTTAATTTTTTGCCACCAAGGCACAAAGGCGCCAAGGGAAATCTGTGAATTTATTTCGTCATTATTGAATTATAAACCTTCGAGAGGCTCACCGACATTTTTGCAAGTGACAACTCCTGCAAGACAGTAGCCTTTCCTTCAGCACCAAGCTTAATGAGCATTTCTCTGTCATTCAGTGCTTTAATCAGGCTGTCCGACAACTCCTCAATAGTATCCGGAGAGTACGTGATACCGCCGCCTGTCCGTCCGACAATTTCCGGAAATGCCCCGGTAGCAGGCTGGACAACAGGTATCCCGGCGGCATTTGCCTCCAGAATATATAAACCGTAACCATCATATTTCCTTACAGGAACGCTCATTACATCGATATTACTGAAGAACTGTTGTTTACTGTTTCCATGGAATTCAGGGTAAATTTTGATAAAGCTTTTAAGTCCGGCTTCTTTGATTTTTCTGATCTGTTCTGCAATAAATGGTTTATCATCGCCGGTATACCCTCCTGAAATATGAAGCGTAAGTCCGGGCAAACTGCCACCCAATTTGATGCGGATAAAAGCATCTACAAGTTTATCAATGCCATTATGTGAATTGACCCTGCAGAAATATCCTACAGCAGGCCAGTTCTCCTTTTTAGCTACGCTGAGAATATCATGGTCAGGATCAAGTCCAAGCGGAACAACATAAAACTTTCGATCGGCTATCCCTGTTTTTGAAAGGAAAAACTGCTTGTAGTACTCACTGGGTGTCAGGAATGCATCTACGTTTGGTGCTTCACTGGCAATCAGGCTCCAGGCCTTAGACTGGAAAGGTTCTGCCATTTCGTTTGTCCAGTCGTCTTCATTTAAAATTGAACATACGATTTTAACATCAATCTTCCTTTTCAACTGTCTGGCTAGCCCTATTATTAATGCATTGGAAAGGTGAATTACATCAGGCTTGCCATCCTTGCACAGGTAGTCTACGAGTCTTGTAAGCTCCTTTTCGGGAAAGGCGTTTTCGCCTTTAATCATATTAAGGGTCATGTCTTCAAGCCCTTCGGTACGTGTTGTTCCTGCTCTTTTTGCAGCCATTCTAAGCATTGGCCCCGAATCGAAGATCTTGTCAAAAAATACAGGCATATTCTTAAGGAATGGCACTTTTTCTCTCAGGTACATCGAGATTGCACCGAAAAAGACATTCTTATCCATCCCTGATTCAACAACACCATCTTCCGGTGGAAGATATAAAGGTATAGCTGATGCATTAATTCCGGGTACTTTTCTGATCGCCCTCAGGTATATCATATCGCGGTAGCAGTTACCGCAGTAAAATGATCCACCTGAACCTGTTATGAGATATACAATTTTCATAATATCTATTTCTTCTCCGTGTCTCTCTGTGTAGCCGAAGGCCTCTGTGCCTCTCTGTGAAACAAAAAAGAACTTTCACAGAGTTACACAGAGAACCACAGAGTTACACAGAGTAAATTTATATTACTTTTCTCCAAAAGCCAATAATCTTCCGTCTTCAGTAAGGATATAAAACTTACCTTTCACAACTGCCGGAGAACTTCCTACCGGGGTTCCAGCATTAAAACTCCATTTCTTTTTACCGTCAGCCAAACCAAGAATTGAAACATTGCCATCCATTCCTGCAAATAACACCTTAGTCGAAGTTACAACCGCTGAACCCGTAATGCGGCCTTTTGTCCGGTAATTCCATAATAATTTACCTGTCATTGCATTGTAGCAGTAGAGAAATTTATTTTCATTCCCTAAAACTACAAAGTTGTTCCCAACCGCAGGAACAGCAATTATTGAACCCGATTCTTCGTTTCCCTGGACCTTCCAGATAACTTTTTTTGTCTTAATATTTAATCCGAAAACAGTTCCCTCATAATCACCGAAATAGGCCATATCGCCAGCAAGGGCAGGAGAGGCTGCAATATAAACACCAATATTTACTGTATCCTTTTGTATACCAGTAACAGGATCGACTACTCTTATTATTCCGTCGCATCCGCCAAAAACAATTTTACCGTTAATAATCGATGGTGTGCCGTTTACATAATTATCTGTCTCTATTTTCCAGAGCGATTTTCCGGTTTTCGGATCGACACAGTGAAGATAATAATCATAACTTCCTACGACTATTCCTGCTTTACTGCCTGAGATCCATACATTTGCAGATCCGGCAATCTGGTTGTCGGTCGTATATTCCCAAATTTGTTTGCCGCTAACTTTGTCAACTGCCTTCAAAATGCCATTATTACAACCAATTATAACTTTATTGCCAAAAACCAGAGGGGGAGCTTCAATTGCACTTCCCGCCTCAAATTTCCATTTTATCTTACCATCAGTTGAAACAGCAACCAGTGTTCCTTTATCTGTTCCAAAAAAGATTGTTCCGTCACTTATCACTGGTGATGACTTGGTCCTGGCCCCCGAGGATACACTCCAGAGCAGCTTAGGAGCCACCGGAAACTCTGAATCATATCTTCCTGCCAGATCGGCCTTGCCTCTGAACAGAGGCCATTCAGTGTCTCCTGTTTGAGCTTTTAAAGAATGCCACCAAGGCGCTAACACACAAAGGAACACCAGGCTAATCATCTTAAAGAAAAGCACTTTGTGAACCCTGGAGTCTTGGTGTCTTTGTGGCAATTTCATTTTTACTTTTTACTTTTTACTTTTTACTTGTATTTACTTAATGCACCTGTCGGACAAATATCAATAACATCCTGGCTTTTTGTTTTAAGAATGCCATCAAAGTCCTCTGTAAGTGGCTCTGAGATAATACTCACAAAACCCCTGTGTAAAAAGCAAAGAGCCGGTTCATCATTCGAATCTTCACATATTCTTACACATAACCCGCATTTTATACACTTTGCATTCTCAAAAACAAGTCCGGTTTTATGATTAATCTTTTTAACAATCGGTGAGTTGACAATCTTGCCTTTCGGATCTTTTATAGCAAATGATTCAGCCAGCTCCCTTAGCCTGCAGTCATTGGCAGCACGACAATCGCAATGCATGCAACTTTCCGATTCAGATGATGCTGAATCATAATCAGAAATATCTCTGACCCTTTTTAATTCAGAAACACATTCCTTTAGCCACTCAAGTTGTTCAGAGGGTTCAACTCTGCCAATTCTTGAAGAAAATCTTTTGAAAGGTTTGGCATCGGGGCTTACCTCCGCAGAAACATTATCATTTATTTGTTTCGCAATAAAGAGCTTCATATTCCTGATTGAAACAGGCATGTCAATCTTCTTCCTTCTGCACGCATTCTCGCAATAAGCCTGACAATCGATGCATTTAATCGCACCTGATTTTATCTCTGATTTTATAAGTTCAACTACCCCCTCATAATTTTTTTCTGCAAAAAGCCTGTTCATGGTCGGGATATCGTAACCTGCAGGACAAACTACTCTGCACGGAGCTTCGCATTCAGCTCTGTGTTCTGAAAGGAGAAGCTCAACAGCTTTCTTACGAAGAGCAATTACATCTTCACCCGATATATCAAGGTCCATACCATCCTGAATCAGGGCAGAACATGAAGGTACATAGCTGCCATTTCTCTTGTCAAGAACCATGCACACCATACACGATGAATAGTGGGGTATACCTTTCTTATGACACATGGTCGGTATAGCCAGGCCGGCACCTGTGGCAACATCCAGAATGGTTGATCCTTCGGGAGCTTCAAATTCTCTGTTATCGATCTTAATCTTAACCATTAATGTTTATAATTTCGATTGCATTTTCGGGACAAACAATTCTGCAGTTATCACATTTTGTGCAAATTAACTGGTCTATCTCATGCTTTTCATAAGGTTTGAATGGTATGGCAAATACCGGACAATCCTGTGAGCATTTGGTACATCCTGTACAGTTGTCATTTACGGAATACTTTATCAGATCTCTGCATCTTTTTGCCCTGCAGATCCCTTTTGTATGTTCCTCATATTCTTCCCTGAAATACCTGAGCCCTGTCAGAACAGGATTTGGGGAAGTTTTTCCAAGTCCGCAAAGACTGCCATCCTTAACCGATATACATAGTTTTTCAAGCTCATCTATATCCGACAGAACTGCTTTGCCTTCACTCAGTTTTGTAAGTATATCAAGCATTTGTTTTGTACCTATCCTGCAGAATGTACACTTACCGCACGATTGTTTATGCGTAAATGTAAGGAAGTATTTGGCCATATCCACCATACAGTCCGTATCATCAAGTACCACCATACCTCCTGAACCCATCATGGCGCCCATCTTGGTAAGTTCCTCAAAATCAACAGGAGTATCAGCTTCACTTGCAGGAATACATCCGCCTGACGGACCTCCGATCTGGACAGCCTTAAATGTTCTTCCCGGAGCAACTCCATCACCTATGTTTTCAACAATCTGTCTGATTGTAATTCCCATCGGAACTTCAATAAGTCCGCCTTTTGAAATTTTTCCGGCGAGTGCAAATACCTTTGTCCCCTTGCTTTTTTCTGTTCCTATTGATTTGAATGCAGCGGCACCATTAGTTATTATCCACGGAACAAGTGAAAGCGTTTCCACGTTATTTACAAGGGTAGGCTGATCCCTCAATCCTTTTACAACAGGGTAGGGAGGCCTTAAATGCGGTGTTCCCCGTTTACCTTCAAGCGAGGCAATAAGTGCTGTCTCCTCGCCGCACACGAAAGCCCCGGCTCCTTCGAATATGGTTATGTTGAACTTAAAATTACTTCCGCAGACATTATCTCCAAGAATTCCGTTCTCGTAGCACTTTTTGAGTGCCGCTCTTACTCTAGAAACTGCAAGCGGGTATTCAGCTCTAATATAAAATATTCCTTCATTTGCCTCTGTTGCGAAAGCCGCTATTATCATTCCTTCTATTACCCTGTATGGAAATGACTCAAGCAGCATCCTGTCCATAAATGCTCCGGGGTCTCCTTCATCGCCGTTACATACGACATATTTTCTCACACCGGGTGTTTTCTGCGAAATAGACCATTTCCGGCCTGTTGGAAATCCTGCTCCTCCACGCCCTCGTAAACCGCTTTCTGTTATTATTTTAACAATAGAATCCTTATCAGAGGAATCTATACATTTCCTGAGAGCTTCAAAACCTCCTGAAAGACAATATTCATCATATGAGTCTGGTGATAAAAAACCGCTGTTCAGCGTAGCAATGTGAACCTGGTAATTCAGAAAACTATTCAGGTATTTTTCTCTTTTTGCAACAGGAAGATTTATCTGACTTGTAAGCTTGTCATCGGAAAGAAAAGTATCAACAAGATCGTTTATACTGTGCTTTATTCGTTTATTTAAGGCTCTGGGCTTTATATGTTTAAGCAGGATCTCCTCAACCTGTAGTTTATTCACATTTGTGTACCTCGAATTGGTGTGAGCATCGTTTACAATTTCCATCAAGGGTGTCTGATTACAAACCCCTACACAGCCAACAGATTTAAGTTTGATATTGAGATTATACTTTTCCTTTATGTTAAGAATCTCAGTCAGCACTTCCTTGCTTCCTCCTGCCACGCAGCACGATCCTATTCCTATTCGTACTTCTGCGTCATAATCCCGAATTATCTCTTCCGAAATTGATTTTAGATTTTTATTGCCGGAAATCAGGAAATCCTTAATTATATCCTCTGCCTGAGTTGGCTTGACATGA
>JFJP01039369.1_pt1 | contig 29464 bp, 45 predicted proteins | sample 431651 | NCBI WGS metagenome assembly JFJP01 (sample SAMN02602958, study PRJNA72255) | Microbial mat metagenome, whole genome shotgun sequencing project. | biome: fresh water; feature: sink hole; material: water; isolation source: purple microbial (photo- and chemosynthetic) mats found in... | reverse complement strand
ACAACAACAAATTCCTTCAAACTATCACTACAGTGCTGCTTGGAGATGCTCGACATACCCTTTTCCTGCAATACAACCACTGATATTGACACAAAGACTCTCTACAAAACCATGGTTGATCAGCTGTGGTGCCTTAGCATGGAAAAAACTACCACCCCAAACAAATTCCTACTGGTGACAATGAAAGGCCAAGTGCTCACAGCCAGACAATGGGCTGACCACATCCTACCAGAATTATATCAACAACACATCACAGACAAACTTGATGTAACTGTGCTCCAGCAATTAACACCCTGATGCCTTGATAAACCACTCATCCCTTTGGCTATGACTAGATACACTGACAACCTCAAACTCTGCTCTTCATATATTCATGCAACAGCAACTGCTTCCACTGGTAGTTCCAAAAACCAGCACCACCTCTGGCATCTCAGCTGTGATGACCACTATTACTTCAACCATCTCTACTCAACAACCAGTGGAAACAGCTCCACCCTTTGACTATCAGGCCAAGATCAAAGAAATAATGCATGAGATTGAGACCAAACTGAAAGCTAAGCTGGAAGCTGTGATAGCTAATCTCCAGGCTTTGGTAGACAACCTGGAACAATGATTCAAACAGAAACTTAACCTACAGATGGAATCTCTCAAAGCCACTCAAGTGGATAAGACCACACAGGATAATCACTCATGCAATCTTGAGGAACTCACAAAAAGTGTGCGATTCCTGATCAATCAAGTATCCCGTATTGCTGACACCTTGAAAATCCCAACACCAAAATCAGGTGTTGGGCAATCATAATGTGTCCCCAATGCACCACTCTGGCAACTAGATTACAGCACCGCCCCACCCTCACACCTACACCTATAATATGTACCCAACCCCAACAACCAAAACAACAAACCATAGGAGACTACTTTCACAATGTCCTCAATAATCTCATCCTGCCTACACTGCAACCAGTGACTGGACACCCCACTACCCCACCACTTCTGGTTACCCAAGATGCCATCACTATTCCAACACCCCCTGCTACCCCCTGGCAGCTGACTTAACAATCCCAATGCCATTATCCCAGATACAACAGCCCCCTATCCACCCAATGACTCACCAACAACCAATCAATCGTCACCACACAATGAGCCATGGGGTGAGTGATATGTGGGCAATGCCATGTATGGTGACAACTTTCCGGATAGTGTCAAAAAATACTGGAACTTTGAATCCCCAGCATCTTGATATGCAAGCTATCACAAATGAACTGGTGCACTTTAATGCCAGTGTATTTGCAGCACAAGAAACAAACATCCACTGGGACCCTTTGACCAAATACCAGATCTACCAACAATGTAAAAGTATGGTGGCCCAAATCAAAATTACCACTGCCTTGAGTCAGGAGCCAGCAGAAGATTGGTACAAACCAGGCAGAACACTTTTACTAACACAAAATCAATGGATGAGTCGCATCATCTTGCAGGGCTTGGATCTTCTCCTTGGATGATGGGCCTACCAAGAATTCCTGGGTCAAAATAACCAATGTGCCATTGTGATATCTGGTTACCATGTGTGTAACCAAAAATTTGATGCAGCTTTGAATACAGTTTCTGCCCAACAGATTTGCTTGCTGCAGGCCCAAGGCATCCCAAACCCAAAACCCAGGAAACTGTTCTTGACAGATTTGATTACCCAAATCAAGCAATGGTGGCAGCTGAATAAAGAAATTATTTTGTGTATTGATGCCAATGAACTGATTGATGACCCCCCAATCTGATGTTTCTCGCTTGTTCACAGAGACCAATCTGATCAACCTTCATCATCACTGCCACCCTGCCCTCTGCAAACCAGCTACTCATCAATGCAGCAGCCAAGCAATTGATCTAATTGCAGGCAGCCCATTAGTTGTGTCTGCACTCTTGCACACCTGGATACACCCATTTGGTGACCCAGTATGCATTAAAGGAGATCACCACCTTCTGGGCATTGACCTTGACCCAGAAGTGCTTTTTGGCAATGTGGCTCCATCTCCTTACCTCATGCAAATATGTGGAACCAACAGCCAACACCCACAAAAAGTAACTAAATTCTGCAAATGTGTGGTGGATCAATGCAACCAATATTGATTAGCCAAATGAATTGCTTCCCTGCAAACACTGCCTAAACTTGATTCTAACCACTTTGATGAATTGGAAGACATTGACACATGCTTGACAAAAAATTTACTCCAGGCAGATCAAGCTTGTACACCACTGAATGCAACACCATGGTCCCCGGAATTAAATCAGGCGTATCTACACCACTGTTTATGGTCTATTGCATTGATGGCTCACTGCACCAAGCATGACTTTTCAACACAAATCAATTTAATCCAACAGAGGCTCATGCCATCACCACTCAATGATCAGGAACTGACACATTCCCTTATGCAAAACCTATGCTCAGAAAGCCTTTAAACAGCCAAAAAAGCTGCTGCATCCCTTTGTAAACAGCACTTGGAAGTGGTCTTGAATGATGCATGTGCCACTAATCAGCAGAAAAAATCACAGGCATTAACAAACTTGATTAGAACCAAACAAAACCACCATTGTTACGCAGCCTTTTGGCATACCATTAAAATAAAATCACAGGGTGGGTTGGCCTATATCACAGTGCCCAATGGTGACAATCCTCCCAAATTATTATGGATCAGGAAGATATGAACCATATGCTATTAGAATACAGTCATACACATTTTGCCACAGCCCAGGGAACCCCATTCACAGTTGATCCGCTAAACTGTCTCCTTCAATACAATGGACTCATGCCTCTCAGTAACCAGATCCTGCAAGGACACACAGACCTTACCGCACTCCAAGTTGACAATGCCACAAGGGCCCTTCTTTCAAACATGCGCAACAAAATGAAACCATATGCCAATTGAGAGCACCCATTGATTTATGAAGAGCTCCAGAATGGCATTAAAAATGGTCCAAAAAACAACCACTTCACCCTCTGGCCAACACCTAGGAATTTATAAGTCACTACAAAAACATGTACTAACAAAAGAGGCAATGGAAGCACTTCCACCAACACAATCAGCAGCTCTTCTGAAACAAGGAAAGGGATATTCTATTTCTGGTTTTTGATATCATGTCCCTCATGCTGTTGCATACCTACACACTCAACCAATGGAATACCATGTGGACTCTCTTTATCAAAAGAGCTTGGCAACCCTGACCTTAACAGGTTAAGATGTATCATATTATTTGAAGTGGACTGGCAGCTTCTCTTGAAATGGCACTCTTCCTACTGCTTCTTGCCAAAGAGTGAAGCAGCCCATTCCCTAACTGCAAATTAAGGCAGTAGACACAAAAATGTAGTGTGATCTACCAAGTCACGCAACAAGTTATCAAGACAGAACTCATTAAATTGAACCAATGCTCTGCAATAGATATGTTTCTCAATGCATGATGGTGCTTTGACCTCATGGTCAAAGCCTGTCATAACATGGCATGCCAACACCATGGCACAGCAGATGATTACCTCTGTTTGCATGCACCAACCCATCGATTGCTGAAATATTATGTAAGGCACAAATATGGTGTATTGGAGGATTACAACACCTTTGACCAACACCCCTGGCATGGAGCAGGGCAGGGTGCAGCTGATGCTGCTCTTTGATATATTGCTCTCTCCAACTCCCTTATTGATCCTACTCTGACATTGACAGTATTCAAAAGCATGAAAGCATTTATCAATGATGTAGCAATGTTGGTTGGAGGTGACCAGATGTCATTATAGACATTAATTCAATGTGCTGAAAACCAACTACGATGGTGGACTCAATTAATTCAAGCATCTGGTGGGGCACTCAACCCCACAAAGTGTTGCTGCTCACTCTATACATGGACTCCCAACACAACAGGAATCCTATGCTTAGACACCACCCCCATTAATAATGTCATGATTGCATCATGCCATCAACAACTGCAACAGACAATCAAAGTACTCAAGCCCAATGAAGGCACATGCTACCTTGGTATTTATGTGACATGCATGGGTAATACAAAGCCAATGCAAGACCATATTTGGCATCAAGCACTTCTTTACACAAAGGCTTTTCAACAGATGCATATGTCTCGATGAGAAGCAGGGGTCCTTTACTGCTCATGTTTCCTCCCAGCACTTACATATTCCTTCCCCACCATGGGCCTACCAGCTACCTTCCTTGAGCAAATTCATAAACTCTCCACCTCAACCATTCTGAATAAGATGGGCTATCACTGGAATCTTCCAAGGAGTCTGGTTTTCGCACCTTGCCACCTTGGTGGGATTGGCCTCTGCAATCTAACCCATGAACAAAGTGCCCAGCAAACAATTATTCTTTTGCACCACATGCATGCAAACACCCCCTTAGGCTTGGCCATGGAGGCATTTGTCAGGACCTATCAACTGTGGGCCAGCCTTTGCAATCATGTTCTCTTTGATACCCAACCATGCCCTTGGATACCGAGTCAATGGCAATCTTTTTTATGGCAGTCTATGCACACCAACAGCATACAAATCACCTACCAATCATGGACTCTCTTGCCCCTCCATGTCAATGACTGATTTCTTATGGAGGACTTTAATGACCAAAACTTTCTTCACTACAATTGGAATGGTTAAATGCATGCCGCATGTACCTTCAAGTGACAACACTGTCTGAAATTGCTGACCATACTGGCTTGGAACTCCTGCCACAGATCCTCATGCTCAAGCTGCACAAACCCCCAAAGGGTCTGCTGAACATCAGTTATTCTACCTTGCGCTGGCCACTAGTCCACTGCCCTTCATCCATCCTCATGTTGGCATTTTTGGATGTCATTTATCCATACTGTTTACACTGGTTTTGCTAAAGGCACCAGATTGACCCAACTGTTGGGACTGTGGCTAGAACACTATGACAAATACTGTTTCTGGCATTGGCATCTGCAAGATGCAAACCATCTTGTCTATCACCACACTCCAACAGCTCCTACTTGCATGGCCCTCTCAACAATGTGCTGACGAACCATGCAAAAATTCTCCCCAACTGTCCCAACTATGCTCGAATTCATGGGACCCCCAGTAACTCCCCTCAATCCTATGCTTGGCCAAGTCTGACTACCAATCACCATGGTGATGGCCCCAGCCTCACCACCTCCCCAGATCCTAATGCATACAATGCCACAACAACAATTCCAATCTTCCCTCCCATTGTGGAAACTCATATTATTTGGATCCCTCTGCAAAGCATATACAAACAAGACACTCTACCACATGCTCATCAACAAACACCCAATCATGCTTGTCAGTGATGCCTCAGTCCAGAACAATGGACAAAGTGGCTTTGCTTGGGTAATTGCCAAAGGTGCCACACCATTGTGGCGAGGCCTTGGGCTCACACCAGGTCCAGAGGAGGACATGTACTCAGGAAGAGCAGAAGCATTTGGCCTTTTTGTGGCAATCAGCTTTCTCCAGTACTACATCTTGTGTTACCAACCAGCAATACCTGCAACAACCATCCCATGCTATTGTGACAACTTAGGTGTTGTTATGAACCTCAACTTGCTTACAACCACCTTTATTGTGCGACCCAATGACACTACCAATGATGGCTGCAACATTTATCTCACCATCCAGCAAGCAGCTACAGCATGTACGGCACTCAAACTCCAATATTGTCATGTTAAAGGCCATCAAGATGCTAACCTGCAACATCCCCTGATGGTGGAGGAACAACACAATGTGGATTGTGACAAACTGGCCAAGAAATTTGTGTGCACACACCCTCAGCAAAGCACAGCCTTGGCCCATCCAGAATTTGATATTGCTGCTCTGCATCTCAAGATTGCAGGCAAGCTGATTTGTCATAAAGTACTACTGGCTCTATGGCATGCAGCAGCAGTACCACTTTATTGGGACTACCTATGCTGATGATTCACCTGGGCTCACTTGGATCTCACATCAATACAATGGGATACATTCAAAACTGCCCTTAACTCCTTTTTACGTAACGACCAGTGGCACTTGATTCTTTTTATCCATGATAAGCTAGTGCTTTGCACATCCAAATTCCACCCACATTTGGGATCTCAATTGTGCCCTTCATGCCAGCACGGCTCCAAGGACATATGGCACTTCTTCAAGTGCCCGGATAGATGCCATCTCCTTATGAACCTCCAACAAGACCTCATTGCCATTACTACAAAACATTCTCTCCACCCAGCTATTCTAATGACATTATGGCTGGGATTGCTGACCATTTGTAATGATACCCCATACCAGATGTACATGATGATCTACCCATTGTACTACACACCACAATTACAGCCCAAACCTGCATAGGCTGGGACCAACTTTATCAGGGATGTGTAACTCACCTCTGGGAGGAGGCAGTCCACCAGCTTAACCCTCACCTGAAAGTCAGTGGTCATCTAATTGTCACCCAGATGGTTCAAGCAATATGGCAGTACATATTAGCCACGTGGACCCAGCGCAACCAGCACCTCCATCAAGATGCTGGGCAACTCAGCCAACCCAACTACCTCCAAGTTGTTAGGAACTTATATGAGCTCCATCCCCAACTCCCCCCAGCAGTGCAAGAGGCTTTGTTTCAATGCCCAGTTGACCAAATGCTCAACCAGTCACCTGTGTTCCTTTGCTCTTGGATCAAACAAAGTCAATGCTATATTCAACAACAACTACAAGCAGCAAAAAACATGCAAAACTCAACACTCCTGATATTCATTCATTTTTCCAACATGTCACACCATCAGCAAATGATCTCCACCCACCATAGAAATCCATATCAACATGCACCAGTGTGGGTCTTCTGTGTACGGTTAAGTCATAGAGTGATAACACTTAAAAAGCAAGTTTTTTGTTTTTCTTTTCTTTTGTTCCTCTCTAAAGAGCAGCATTTATATTTGTTCTGCATGGTTAATTTTTTATGTTACTGTACACAGGTTAATTGTTCTTTGCTACTCCTCAGTTGATTGCTGTTTTTGTTTCTCTTTTGTTATTCTTTCAAAAAACATCAATTTTGGCACCCTTGACCATCCCAGGCCACAAAGATTGATTGTTGTTTTTGTTTTCTTTTGTTTTCTTCTGGGGCACCATCTGAAAAAGGCTTTTCTGCAGCTGATTGTTGTTTTTGTTTCTGTTTTGTTTTCCTTTCTCTCAGGTAATATTGTTTTGTTTTTTTGTACCAAGGCAGGAGGCATCAAGATGTGGGCATACTAGGATGAGCCACAACAGTGGAAGGCATGGGGACACCTAGAAGGTGTGGAGAGACACCAGAAGGCATGGGAAAGCATTGCAGGACACCCAAACACTGGAAGGCATGGCTACAACAGGTAAGCTGTTGTTTTCTTTCATCTTTTGTTTCTCTCCCATCAGGAGCAGTGTTTTGTTTTTTGCTGCAGCAGCTGATTTTCTTTTCTGTACACAGGTTGATTGTTCTTTCTATTTTTGCTCTCTGCCACACAGGGTAATTGTTTCTTTTGTTTTCTTCCTGGTCCCCATCTAGAGCAGCACAAATATGGTCTGGCAAGTGATTGTTTTTGTTTTTTTGCATTCAAGTAACACTCTTAATATTTTCCTTGTCACCATTGAACCCAATGGTGTCTCCACAAAGATTAATTGTTGTTTTTGTTTTCCTTTGATTTTCTTCCAGGGCACCATCCAGAGCAGCAATGTTTTGCTGTTGATTGTTGTTTCTATTTCTCTCTTGTTTTTCCTTTCTCATGGTATGAATGTTTTTGTTTTTCCTGGCAGACCCTTATGCAAGAGTTGCTACTCAGTTGAAATTTGTTTTTCTTTCTTTTTGTTTTTCTTTTAAATGGTGATTTTTTGGCACCCTCAACTGTTCTGCTGCCACAAAGGTTGACTGTTGTTTCTGTTTTCATTTTTTCATTTTTCCTCTTTATTTAAAGGTGCCACTTTCTGTTCAAAGGTGCTGCTGACTTCATCTGTAGGCACTCACTTGGTTGATGCCACTCCCCTTTTTACTGCTGATAGCTCAAATTTCACACAAGTTCATTGGTGCCACCTGCTGCTTGCACAATTTTTTCTGCAATTTCACACAGGTTGGTTGATTTTTGCTGTTGTTTCCTCCTTCTTGTGTTTTCTGTGTGACTGACCCTGGCATGTTGTTTTATTATTTCTCCAATGCAAAACTTTATGTTCTATTTTTGGCAGAACTAGCTACAGATTTATTGTTGCCCTTCTTGCCCAATTTTCCCCAAACAAGTTGATTTATTGGATTCCACACTGATTGTTGCTGTTGCTTGTTGATTTTTCTTCTGCTTGTGCTTTTTAATCTTTGCCTTCTTCTGTCACTTGCCAAATGATGGCAAAACAAAACCTGGAAATTTAATGTTTGGTTTCTCCAGAAAGTTCAACCATTATTTCTGTCTTTCTGCTCTTTTGGATATATATAACTTTGAAACTAAATTACTAAAGAATAAACAGTGCTACTTGTTATTTTGTATTTGCTTTTTCATTCCAGAAAATAGTCTGAGCTTTTTTGTCCAGTCTGCAAAATTTCTACATGGAGTCAAGGACTTTTTTGTTTTGTCCATAATGTGTTCTGGATATGTAGTTTGGCATAATGAATTTCATACTATTTATCCAATGGTGTTTGGGCACTGTAACCAACTACTACATCATTTCTTAGAGTCCTATTTTATTTGCTAAGGTTGTTAATTTAATTCTTATGATTGAGATGTTTTTGTCTGCATCAATTTTGTATGTAAGTGCTCTCAAAAAATTATCACAAGTCCAGATATGAGCAAAATAGCCACATCAAACATTTTGAAATAACTAAAAAACCTACCAGACTCCCACATGCTGGCTCCCTTTTTCCAATGGTCCCTCATCTCCATCATCATCTTTGTCACCATCTTTGTCATTGTCTCCCTTAGACCTGGTAGTCATTGCCACTGTTGTTGCAATCCTGAGCATTATTGTCAATGCATAGTCAATAATTACAATGATTAGATATGCAAAAAAATTGTCAAGATGAAAATCTTACACCTTGTCATTTGTATTGCTTAGTCTATTATTTGAATTGTCACACTTGTAATTTGTATGCTTTGTCTTTTTTCAGATTTACTCAGTAATGAAATGAGAGGAAAATATAGGTCCTTTCAAATATTATTTCACTCTTGTCTGTTTTCATCCAGATTCATCATTTTATTAACTTTTGGAAATTTACAACACCAAAAGGGAAGAAAGAGGGTTAGCAGTGGATGTGTCAACAGGCAATCCATTAATGACAGTGGAGCTCACTTATCCTTGATGCACCTCAAATATGTGTCATTTTCAAGGATAGCTACCATGACTGCTATGCCCCACTTCACTTGCTCCTGTTTTGTACTTGCCCAATGAACATGTTTGTGGAATAAATGGAAGCATCCTAGCAGAACATTTTACTATGGTCATCTAAAAGTATAATATAAAGTAAGGATCTTGCTAGAACTTCCAAGATTTTCAGCTTGTAATGACATGCATTCATAGCAACCACACCAAGTATAACCTGCATATACTCAGAAAACATCAAAAAGCTTGAAACACTTATTTAAAAACTTGAATTCATAAAACAAAACTTAAAATTTTTGCAAGTTTTTAGCAAACAATTCAATATAACTTGACAGATATATTCAAACTTACATTATGCTACTCTCTGATGTCATTGATCATGCGGGCAGTGAATTTTGATTATCCAGCTGATTTTTTGTTTGGTTTCAGCAAGATATATGATTCTTCCAGTACATCATCTGTTTGCTCCGTGCACTGTTTAGTAATCTACTAAGGTATGGGTATGTTCTACATCCTAAAGCCTCCATCAAGTTTCTCAGTATGATTGTTGAGCTGCTTTTCAGCTCTTGCATAACTTCTGTTTCAAATTTTTGGCAGATTGTCTGTCCATTCAATGTCACAAACCATGGTCTGCCTTGTAGCATAAACATCATGGAAAGTTGATTATGTTCTTTATGTGGACATGGATGAGTTGGCAATGTGCATGCACTAATAATTCAATAGAAAACTTTCCAGTTCATAATCCTGGTGCCAATTTATGTAGTCTGGTCTTGTTCCTGTTGAAGGAGGCATGCCCTCCCTAACATGTCATTTCTGCATTCCTTGCTAAAAGAAGTCCTGAAGCTGCTCTGTTGGCTCTTTTTGGAGAAAACAGTGATAGTTTTGTGAAAAGTCCATTGCAAGTATGTAACATGGATTTTTCTTCCAATGCCCTCAGCAAGTGTTGGGGTCGCTCTTCAAGTCAGGCAGCCATGATGTACAGCTTCTGCTTTCTCTGTTGATGAAGATGAGCCATCATTCAAAATGATGACTTGACCACATTGTGTTCCAAGAACAAATGAATGGCAATCCACTGAGAGGACTATTGATAAAGCATCCATTATATATCTTTCCATCTGCTTGATATTATGTTAGAGTTAGTTAGCTGTGTCCTCAGTGAATGTATGACAAAATGAATAGGACAGACAAAATCACTCAATCCTATGTATGTATGGACAATGCAAATTTTATTAAATAAAATTTCCAAGGACAAAAAACAAGCAATCCAACACTTTTGAAGTATGAATTTTCTTGTTGTGCCGTCTGGTCGATCAAGTCATTGATTTTTCCTACAAACGTGTTTGACATGACAACCGCTTATGTTTTCAAATATGTCAGAGATAATGATAATCAATCATTATTCTACTACGTATGCTTTGTTCAGTTTTGTTTGAAAACAACGATTTTAAATTATTTATAGAGTTCCATACGGTAGTAGAACACGGTTGGGATAATCGTCATGAAATCGTGCGCAAGTGTTTCAGCATGTTGGTCGGCGGGATATTGTTGATCATAATGTTGGTGGCGGTTCAATTTTACCAAAGAACCATGGGGGGTGGTAACAAATCAGGCATCGCCTTCCCGAACTGCCAAAAGTCAGTGATGATGTGCTGTTGTGACTCATATCAGTCAATAATTGTCACGTCACATGCATTGCACGTCGGCGGGTGGTGCGAGACCATGTTCAGATGTATGATTGCCATGCAGAAGGACTGCCCACAAATCATCCACGCCATGACGACATTGAAAGGACCAACTGGCAGATTCGCCTTTGGATTTCACCGATACGGCGCCATGACCGTTCACACCGGCAAAAACATACTCGGACCGATACACGGGCCGAAAGGACGCGGTGGATCGATCGGTGAAAGTATTTTCGAGGCCGGGCGATATACAAAAGGAGGCTTGCATACAGGAAAAGGGTTCCGTTGGATTGGCACGGCTCAAGTACAACCCTCCCTCGTAGTGATACCAATACAAGTTGGGGTCATCGTGCGATCGGATCGATACGCACCGTTCATTTTCCTCGACAACACAATCGGCATTGCGCTCGTTGTCGAGGCACTCGACCACTTCGAACAAGACTTCATGTGCAGCACGCGCAATGAGTCCGTCGCGGTAAATGCCCATGTAATAATCTAACATGCCAAATGAGCAATGCAGTAAGGGGCAACCAAACTCGTCCACCACTGTAAGATTGTTTCCTTCTTCTGCTAGTAGTTGTTGTTGTCGTTGGGTAAATTCAGTACCGGGACAGTAATCCTTATAATCTTTCACGCCATCATTGTCCGAATCCGAATGTGCAATCGACGCATTATCGGCCATCGTTTTATTATAAACACCAACACCAACATTATTAATCGACACGCTGTTGTTGTTGTTGCTGTTGTTGATGATGGATGAAGATAGGTTGGGTGCCAACTGCAAGGTGGCCGATTCCGGTATCGGTACAGTGCGTATAGTGCACCCGTCATATTCGTCCATGGCGCAATCGACCAGATTTTCGATTGCCACCACACACTTGTGACAAAATTGCTTGCATGTGCTGGAATAGAGATCCACGAATACGTCACAAGAATTGGGATCTTGATTTTTTTGTTGCTTAAGAGCATCCACCACACAATCATTACAAGTCTTCGGCGATGATAACAAGCTGCGCAGACAATTACCATACCTTGCCTTGACATACGAACAACTCTCCACTTCATAAGGAAAAACAATGAAAGTGTCCGTATCACCGATAAGCAAAAGCATCATCCAGAACGCTGCAATGTAAAGTGCTGCACATGCAATTACCAACTTCATTCTCTTTGTTTGACTTGCACGATTGGCCTCATCATTGCCTTTTGTTGCCTCCAACCCTTCCAGTTTCCTCGTCATATCAAGTGAGATCTGTCCCTTGTTTCCGTCATGCTCCTCATCACAATCCACTTTCATTTTTGCTTCGAGTGCATCTGGAGAGTTTTTCATCTTTCAAAATTGTTCAGATTGACCAAACAACAGTCCTTACTTGCTTGCTTGTGCGATTAATGCACATGAAACAGAAGCTCGAGTTACCTTGCGCCTCGTCGGCCAAACTTCCTTAGAGGTACTCTTAATTGTTATATCAGGAGTAGGAACGTAACAAGTTACGAGTACCTGGTACCGTAGTGTGACTGTGTACATATAATACGAATAGTGTATATACAGTAATGAGTCCTAGGACTGATTCGGAGCACTATAAGTAAACGATATCGTTCCGGATTGTACCGTGTTTATTACGAATTACGATATACACTCGTATATACGATTACACAATACTCCGGCTTGGTACATGTATACGATTGAAAAGTCCGTGCTGTAAGTCCAACACGTTGGTGATTGGCTGGGTCACCAGTATCCAGTATCCAGAAACTATCCAGAATATTGGCTACGTTACGATTTTTGTAAGTAGAGGGACTGCCTTATTTCTCGTAGATCTGTTTGCACGGAATAGAGAACCCCTGTATGATACATTGAAAAAAGGGCGCAGAGCTGGGTGCTTATTTGTACAACAGCCCACTTCACTCCTCCTTTTCAATACACAGGAGTTCCATATTTTGTGTGTACAGATCAATGAGAAATACAATTACTATGATTGATGTTCATAATAACTTGATCAGTTTGACATTGAAATTTCCAACCAAAAAAGCTATTCCTCTAACTCTGCTCTCAATTCTAACAGATTATGATGGAAATTTCAAATTGTTTTTGACTGTTCTTAAAAGTATTCACTTGACAATAACAGATATTTGAGACCAGCATACTTGAATTAGTAATGTAAGTGCTGGAGCTTTTCATAAGAGAGAAATATGAGCCAAAACTGACTCATAAATAGGCAATTGTCATAGTCCTGACTCAGTTGATTTTAATGTCTACTTTGAATGAGTTTTGTTTGTAACACAAGAGAAATGTCACATCTGTTGTATTTTAACAGGTACTGCCTGTCTAGATGCTGGTATAGCTCTAGGTTTTTGGTTTTCCAGTTACTTGAGAATTAAAGAACCCCAACTTTCAACATTTGAATGCATCTTGTGTGATTTTTGAGTATAGTTGACAGAAGCAATGGTCAGTGCACATGGCAATGTTTTTAAAAAATAAAGTTATTGATTAATGTTATGAAAAATGAAAACTGACCTCTGATCAGTAATCTTTTGGGGAATTGTTCATAAAGATTTTCAAGCTCAAGTTGTGATGAGGTCAAGTTGTGATGAGATCAGTAGTGCCATGACACTCATGGAAAGGATGGCTGTAGGTCATAGGGCATAAGATGTAATTGTATGTAAGAACATAAAAGTAATACATATGATGATGCACTTGTAGAAATGCTGTGTTGAATAAAGAATGAAGAATAGGTAAAAATTGTGAATATTGCAGGATTACTGTAGAAATGTCAAACTTGAGGTATAGAAAAGGCACACTCCCTCATTTGACAAATGGTGTTGAGGTATAGAAAAGTCAAACTCCCTCATTTGACAATCATGTTGCAAGTTACCAAACAAGTATAGCCTTGCTTTGGTGAACTTCAAAGATCTTATAAGTAGGCTTGCTTGGTCAGGGAATCAGCTGTCATGTCAGAGTTCTGTACCTTGTTTATGCTGGATTAAGCTTTTGGTTGACATAGGAGCAGAAATGATGGTACTTGCTAGAATATGCTTGGTCCTTGGTCAATGTTTGAACATAGAAGCCATCTTGACTACACCAGATTGATTCTTAAATACACAGCAGTGAACTTTAGGAATACAGCTTTGTTTATCAAACCATGCTTGTGAAATTCTTTCAAAGATTTATCAAAGGAATACACTCTCTTATGGTGGTGGATATTACAATGTACTCTGCTTTTGTAGAAGAAGAGCAAATTCTCCCTCTGTAGCTTGGATTGCCAGATGACTGGGAAACCTGCATACTGAATGACATAGCCAAAAATTGAAAGTGTAATCACTTACTGCAGCTGTGGCTATATTAGAGACCCACATTTTGAGTAACAATAGGGAACAATGGGACAGGTACAAGCTAGTGCTTAGGTTTGAGTTGGGACAGGGTGTGGGTCAATCCAGTGATGGTTAAGTCATTAGATGCCATGTTTGGGAGTCTAGGGTGGGCAGAAGTTTTGAATGAGGAACTGGAAGATGGCACAAGTAGAAGACCATGCCATAGGAGTCAGGTGCTTGTGGATCTGGTGTTTGGGATGGCTCAAGTTGGGAATGTGGCTTGGGCAATGTAGTCAAGTGATGCAAATATTATTGGTATGGGTCACAGAGGTCAGTTGGGGAAGCAGGTTCACTAGGCTAAGGTGACAGGTGGATGGTATTGATGAGTAAGTTGGGGGCAGCATTGTTGCAATCCATGCCAATGGGTGATTATTGTGTAGTGGTGGTAATGGCTTTGAGTGGAATGGTGGAGGAATAGATGGCAAGTGGGTTTGGCTCCACTAAGCATTTATTGATGCTCTTGGTAATGGTGGCTGTGGGAAGGTTGTTGGTTATGTTGGATTTTGGTGTTGATGCCATGGCAATGAGGAAGGCAAGGATTGGCAACAATGGCAATGACGACAATGCAAGGATTGGTTTGATTGCATGTTGCATTGTAGGATGGTGTAGTTGAGTGCTTCCAGATTGATGGGCTGTTGATTATGGGGGATGCTGCTGTGCCATTGGTGGTGAAGATTGTGGCAGAGTTGCTTTGCAGGGGTAAGTGGCTGGCAAGGTGGAGGGTTCTGGGTGGTAAGGTTGGGTTAGGAGGGCTTGCACCCATGCTATCAATTGATTGAGTGTTGGTAGGCTGAGGATCTTGCATTTGAGTGTGGCAAGATTGACTGGTGTGGGGTAGATTGGGTTGGGAATGCCATTCATGATGTTGGCATCAGTGTACCGTACCTGTGCATCTAAGAGGGAGGAGAGGTGCACATTAGGTACATTCATTGTTAAGGTTGGGGGTATCACCTTTCTCAGATGTGCCAAGCAGTTTGGTTTATGGTGGTGTGTTGCTGTAGGGCATTGAGAGAGAATTTTTGTTACATGATTCTTTATGGTGGGTTGAGTACCATGCTGGGTGATGTTGGACAGTGCTATGAATGGGGCACAAATTGGCATAAAAATGAACACATCATCATTCTTGTGTAATGGACAAAAGGTGAGACAATGTGATCAAACTGGTTAGGGGACCCCAGCAGCCATGGCAGCCATCATGGTGGGGAGCTGATGGAGTCTTGTTCTACAGAAAAACCACATAGAATTCAGTACCAGAGTAATTTTAGTGGCATTCTTCCAAAAAGTACTGAATGACATCTGCAGATCTTGATCTCACATTGTCCACATTGAGATGAGCACATTTGGAAGACCAGCAATATCAGCACATTGACCCAATAATTAAAGGAGTGGTTTTTGGGATAAAGGATACATCCTTGAAGCACCAATTCTTGGTTCTGCTACAGAGTGGCAAACTCTGGGATAACTTGAAAAGCAGACACATTGGTGGATAGCATAAGCAATATCTGGTGTGGTTGACTACTCCCAGAAATTAAGTTTGCCCACAACAGAATGGCAGCTCCAGGCTTTGTCATGATGACATTGAAGATGCTGTCACTTCTGAGAATGCATCCAACTTTAGCTGGTTTTCTCTTGTAGTGAGCCTTCTTTGTTTTGAATCAATGAAACTGAGGTCATTGAGAATGGAATCAATCAGGTGGGGCTGTATAAATTTCATGCAGACATCTGATCTTCTGGTGAACTTGACTCCTAGGAAATATACAAGACTTTCTGTGATAGTTATCTCAAAGCTTTGCTTTAATTCAGCTTCAGAAGTTTTTCATCAGCTGGGTTCTGGCAGAGACAGACAGTATCATCCAAAAACATTAATTAACATTGTCATTGCAACAAAACACATATTCATCACACTTGATTGGGGAAACCAAGTTTCTTGACAAGCAAACTGCATAAATGCTCATACCAAGTTCTTCCAGCATCTTTGGCTCCATAAAAGTTCTGCTTGAGCTTGAGAACATGTCCATCTGTGGAACCATTACAGGCAAATCCTTGTGGCATTTCATATAGAGCTGTGGTTGGGATCAGCTTGAGTATACACTAGAACAAATTCCATTTGACAGGAATGCTACCCAAAGGTCAATGCCAAAATGTTACTAAAGTCTGATAATAGCCCATAAAACCAATGGAGAGTAGGTTCCCAGTAATAGATTCCCTTAATTGGTGTTCCTCCATGCACAGTTAGGCAAGGTTTCCACATGTAAACCTCCCTTGTAGCAATGTGTCACTTGCATCTCATGGACCATAGTAGCACTTTGTTTCCAGGAGGTATGGAAGATCTTGGTACAAATTCCCAATGGGTCTTGTTGCAATAGTCTTGAAACTTTGGATCATGCCTTTCTTGAACTTGCCAGCAGCTGGTGCCTTCATTGCATTACAGAAAGAAAGAATGTCTGCATCACTGGATACAGCAAAAGCATGTAAGGGGTGATCTTCAGTGATGTCAGTTGCAAAACTACAAACTTTCAAGAAATGCCCTGGATGGCATGCAAATGTGCTGAGAACTTTGCAGTCCAAGGCTGCTGCTCATTGGCAGGTTGTGAGTCAGTCAACTGAATATCATTCTAAGGACTCTCATATGGGGTATTAGGCTGATCACCATTGGAAGTGTGGCCCAAAGGTGCCAACAGAAGTGTATGTGCCAGTGGTGGCAGTGAAGCTGGGAGTGTTTGGTAGGATCAGCTCTCTCATAAGCTCCACTTGACTCATCTTGACTTATTCTGGCAGGAAGCAATGCTTGGTGAACCAATGGAAGTGGTTGCTATAATCTTTGCAAAATGACACTTGCTTTGCCATAAGCCATTGGTAGGGAAATGCTTGAAAGTTTCAAACTTGTCATCAAATTTTTGGTGGTATTGGGGACTTGTAAGCCCTGTAGTAAGACTCAGGATAAATCCAACAGATCTAGCATGAGCCCAACTTTGTCCAAGGAAGACACACCAACTCTTGAGCTTAATTCCCACTTGGAGGAGATTTCTATTTTCTTGCACATCCTTGTCCAACACATAAACTGGGCAAAAAAGGGTGTACATGTCTGGCATTTAGGGCAATGTTAACAAAGCTAAAGAGTTTGATAGGTGACTCAGCACCACCTGGCTGGTAGCATGGTTGAAAACATCATTAGCTGTTCTCAAAGCATAGGGCCAGACATGGTGATCAATGACTGATGTCCAGTTGTGATGAGCATGAATCAACATAGCTCTTGCTGAATCTTGAAGCCTTCCAATTTCTGGTGGGTGCCAAAATTCACTGGAATTGGAACCTGAATCCAAAAACCAGAATTCTGCCAACTTTCCTGATTCTAGTGCTCTGGAACCATTTTTCTGCTCATGAATTGGAACAAGCACAATGGGTTTTACCAGAATTGGCCAGAAATTGGTGCAATGTTTTACATCAATTATACATTCATTTGCTATTGTGTTATCATGTTAGTGGGAATATTGCTTAGAATTTATTGTTTTGAAAGAGAAACATTGTGCTAATAGTGCATCCATCCTTTTTGTTGTTTCCATTGTTTCATTGCCATCATTGTTGTCTCAATTGTCACCATTGCCATCTTCATTGCTCTCATTCTTGTCATCTCAATTTTGTTATCTCTACTGTTGTCATCCCTGTTGCTTCCACATCATCATTGTCTCCATCTTTTTGTTACCACCATCATCATCTCTCCATTGCCACTGTTGATGTCTCCATTCTGGCCAACATGTGTCCATTGCACCATTGTTGTCACCATCTTGTCATTGCCATCATCTGTCACCACTGCCAGTATTTTCATGCCCCATTGCCTCCATCATCATCTCTATTGTTGCCTCTGTCAATGTCACCATCTCTGTCATCATGGTTGAGTCCATCCTTTTGGTGCCACCATCATCATCTCTGTTTCTTTTGCCATCCTTGCCTCCATCTTTGTCATCACATTCATCTCCATTGCCAGCAATGATGTCATCATCATCTTGTCTCCACTGTCATCATCTCCATTGCCATTGTAGGCATTGTGTCATTTTTGTCATTGTTTTGTTGTCATTGTTGTCATCATTGTTGCCACCGCCATTGTCATGCCATCATTGCTGCTGTTAGTAAACCTGATAGTTACTCCTGCTGTTTGTTGCAATACTGATCATCATTGTCAAAATTACATTTATTGAATTGGCAGATAATTATATATGAGAAAAATTTGATAAGATGAAAAACTTACATTTGTCAATTGTACATTTGGTCAATCATTTAAATTGTCACAATTTTTCTTTTTTGTCTAGATTTACCAATAATGACATCAGAGGAAAATATAGGTTCATTCACAATATTGTTTGACTCTGTAATTTGTATACTTTGTCTGTTTTCATCCAGATTCACCCATTTATTGAATTTTGAAAATTTACAACACCAAAAGGGAAGAAAGGGGGTTAGCAGTTGACAGTCAACAGGCAATCCAATAATGATAGTGGAGCTTGCTTGTCCTTCATGCAGCTCAAACATGTGTCATTTTCAGGGTTAGCCTACCCACAATACAGCCATGACTGCTATGCCCCACTTCACGTGTTCCTGTTTTGTACTTGCCCAATCTAAAACAAAAAGATGATTGTGGAATGAATGGAAGAATTCTAACAGAACTTTTGGCTATGGTCATTGAACAATCTATAATATACTTCCATAAAGTAAGGATCTTGGTAGAATTTCCAAGATTCTCAGCTAGTAATGACACTACATTGCATTTGTAGCAGCCACACTTAAGTACAACCTGCATGTACTTTCAGAACTCTTAAAAACTTGAAACACTTTTTCAAAAACTAATTCATAAAACAAAACTTCAAAAATTTGCATGAGTTTCAGCAAACAATTTCCACTTGATGGCTATTTTCAAAATTTGTATTGCAACTCTCTGTTGTCACTTTGAGGGCAAGGTCTGAGGTTATCTGGCTGACTATTTTTGTTGGTCTCAGCTAAATATATATTATTCTTCCAGTTCATTTGTTTTCTCCATGGGCTGTTTTTGTAATCCACTTAGGTTTGGGTATGTACTACATACAGAAGTCTCCATCAAGTTTCCCAGTATTGTTGAGCTGCTTTTCAGTGCTTGCATAACTTCTGCTTCAAATTTTTGCAGATTGTCTGTCCATTCAATGCCACTGACCATGATCTGCCTTGTAGCATAAACATTGTTCTTTAAGTGGACATGGATGAGCTAGCAATGTGCATGCATAATAATTCAACAGGAAAGTTTCCAGTTCCTAATCCTGGTGCCCTTTTGTGTGGTCTAGTTAGTTCCTGTTGAAGGCAGCATGCCCTCCCTGACATGTTATTTCTACATTCCTTGCCAAGAGAAGTCATCCTGTCAACATTTTGCTGATACTTAAAAGAACATTTCATACAATCAAAAATATGTTTACTTCAAGTGACACAATTTGTTCTAGGTGAGCCTGAGTGGAAGTCCATCAAAATACAATACAACAGTGCTTCTCTTTGCATTTCATTGATTTCCCATAGATTGAAAGTAAGTTTAGAATTATTTTTGGCAACATGGATGCTATTATAATATTCAAAGAGACTCCCTTCACGCAATGTGGAGTTTCCATTTTTTGGTGAGCTTGAGTGAAAGTTCATCAAAATTTCCATTAAATGATTGTCATAATGTTTCCTTGACTTTCCACAGAATGCAAACTAATCGGAAAATTATTTCTGACAACATGGATGCTATTTAAAAAGTCAAAGAGACTGTCCACACAATTTGGATATGGAGGTTCCATTTCTGCAAGCTGCTTTTTCAGATCAGCTTGAGTGGAAGTCAAATAAAATAAAAGGAAGCCAGTGCTTTTCAAAGTGTTTCTTGATTTTCCATGGACTGAAATGTAATTTGTGAATTATTTTCTGGCAACATGGATACTATTATAAAAGTCAAAGAGACTGTTTTACCACAATTTAGATGTGCAGGTTCCATTTGTGATGTGTTTCAGGTGTGCTTGAGTGGAAGTTTATTAAAATAAAGAAAACAGTGGTTTTCATGGTGTTTCCTTGATTTTCCAATAGATTGATAAGTAATTTGCAAAATATTTCTGGTATATGAATGCCATTTTAAAAGCCAAAGCACCTGTTTGCCCATAATTTGGAGGTGGATTTTTTATATCTGCAATCTGTTTTAGATGAGCTTGAGTGGAAGTTCATCAAAATAAAAAACAGTGGTTTTCATAATGTTTCCTTGACTTTTCAATGATTAAAAAGTTTTTGTGAATTATTTCTGGCAACAAGGATACAGTAATAAAAGTTAAAGAGATTGCTTTCCTACAATTTGGATGTGGGGATTCCATTTCTGCAATCTGTTTCAGATGAGCTTGAGTGGAAGTTTATCTAAAAATAAGAGAGTGGGAATATATCTATTGCTATGGGTGAAAGAACTCTAAGAATTGAAGCAGCTCTAGCAAAAACATCTTTCATGAGAGTAATTACTAACAGTCTGATTTTGACATGGCTTTGTTTGGGAGAAACCAAGCTGATGATCACTCCCCAAGCTAACTAAGGTCACTGTGAATGTTTGGATAGCCAATGGCTTGGGTTTGTGTGGGCAGCAAAAAAATTATACCAAATTTTGAAGCTTATACAGCAAAAGACTTTCACCATAGTAATTAATAGCAATCTCATTTTGACATTATTTGTTATCAAACAAGCTGATGCACAATCCAAAAACTTACTGAAGGCCACTGGAAAGAATATATTGCCCATGGTTGGGTTTGTATGGTTGACAGTTTTGAACTAGAAGAATTGAAGGTGCTAGAACAAAAAACACATTTCACTATAGTAATTACTAGCCATTTGATTTTGACATGGTTTTTGTGAACTGATGCTCAATTTCAAAGCTCCTTGAAGGTAACTGGAAATGTTACTATAGCCAATCACTTGTTTTTGTGTGGTTAACATGTCTTCTTAGTATATGAATTAAAGGTGCTACAGCAAAAACATATTTAAAAATAGTATTTACTGTCTGATTTGGATATGTTTTTTGTTAACAATCAAGCTGATGCTCATCCCAAAGCTAACTGAAGGTCACTGGAAATGTTTGTAAAGCAAATACCTTGGGTTTATGTGGGAGTCAGTTTTACTATGAGAATTAAAGGTGCTAACAAAAACTATATAGCACCATTACTAGCTGTCTGATTTTGACATGTTTTTCCAGCTGATTCACAATCAAAATCTAACTGAAGGTTATTGAAAATGTCTGTATAGCCAATGGCTTGAATTTGTGTTGGTGACAGGTTTTCTTACTTTAACATTAAAGGTGCTACAGCCAAAGCATATTTCACCTTAGTAGGACAATTGCTAGCTGTCTAATTGACATGGTTTTTGTGAACAACAACCAATCTGATGCTCAATCCCAAAGCTAAGAGAATGTCACTACAAATGCTTTTTAGCAAATGGCTTGGGTTTATGTGGGTGAGAGTTCTATTTATTAAAAAATTGAAGCTGCTGCAACAAAAACATATTTCACCATAGTAATTACTAGCTGTCTGATTCTGACATAATTTTCTTTGTATAACCAGACTGATGCACAATCCATATTGTAACTGAAGACCCCTGGGAATATTTGTATAGCTGATGGCCTGGGTTTGTGTGGGTGGCATTTTTTACTGCAAGAATGAAGCTGCTACAGCAAAAAATCCACCATAGTAATTATTAGCTGTCTCATTTGGGTATGGTTTCTGTGAAGAAACCAGCTGATGCACAATGCAAAATCTAGCTGAAGGTCACTGGAAATGCTTGTACAGCCAATTACTTGCATTTGTGAGGGTTTCAATATCTTTTTTTCATTGTTACAAACTTACTTGGATATCATGTATGTTATATTTGATAATTACCAAAAAGCCACTTATTGACAGACTGGCAATGTTTGCTTGGTGCTTTTAACTGTACAAATGTTGTTGTTACCTTCAATATATTATTTGTCCTTGAAAATCTCTTAAGTAAGAAAAATTGGATTGTAAAGTTATGGCCTAGTAGTACTGCAAATATGGTTTGTTATGTATAATTTTTTACCAAAAAGCCACTTGCTGACTGACTGGGAATGTTTGTTTGATGTTTTCAGCTGTATAAATGTTGTCATTAGTTTCAATGGGTTATTGTCATTGAAAACTCTTTTGTTACATGTCCAAACAACCTTAGATTCATAAAGATATGGTCTTCAACAGCATTTCACATATCACTTGTTATATGTCTTCATTGCCAAAAGCCATTTGTGGACATATGTGCAATGTTTGCTTGGTGTTTTCAACTGCACAATTGTTGTAATTAGATGCAAAATCTTATTTCTCAAAGAAAACAGTTTAGAAGTCAGAAAGACCTTAGATTCATAAGTTATGGCCTTCAGTAGAATTGCAAATATGACTTGTTATGTATTTTTATTACCAAAAAGCCCCTTGTACTTGCTGTTAATGTTTGCTTGATGTTATCAAGCATACAATTGTTGTAGCTGGTTTTAATATGTTATGTGTCAATAAACTCTTTTTCAGATGTCAAAGAGACCTTTGATTCATAAAGTTATGCCTTCAGTAGCATTGCAAATATGGCTTGTTATGTACATATTGATTACCAAAATGCCATATGTTAACTGACTGGCAAGCAATGTCTGCATGATGTTTTGACTGTACATTGTTGTCATTACTTTCAGTATCTTATTGTGAATGAAATTACTTTCTCAGAAGTCAAAAAGACCCTAAATACATAAACTTATGACCTTCAGGAGCATTGCAAATATGACTTGCAATATATTTTTATTGCCCAAAAGCCACTTGTGACATGACTAGCTAGGTACTATATTGTTTCTTGGACCAGCACTTATTAGAGGTTGAGAGTGGTGAATGAGCCCATCAATAGAGATATTTTTGTGTTGACAGTTATTGACTTCATAACCATAGTCAGAATAAGCAATCAACAACACTACTTTTTCAGGACCCAACACACTCACATAGGTGCAAGGAACAGATCAACTCCCACAATCAAGTTCAATTGCATCAGCCTCAGTCTGATGAAGCACATAGTTTACAATTTGAATCTCAGATTTTGAGTTGGCAAGTTCATGGATTGTACCAAGCAATCTTTTAAATAGGTAATGCTGATGCATGTAAGTTCCCCATACCAACATTAAGGGAAAACAGTCCATCCTACATTCCAAATGGATTCCTGGAAACTTTTCTGAATTATATGAATTCAAATTTCAGTCAAACAAGTTATGAATTTTATACCTCATTCAATAGCATGAATAGAAGAGTGGATAATATTTATAACAGCATTATTTCAGCCTCTATGCTTGAGTTGAGTGACATTTTGTGTTGGTGGATGTAAAAACTTAAAAGATTGAAACCATTTTTTGATAGTGCAATCTAATTTTCCAGTCATCATTGAATTTGAAAAATAATATTTTCCAGTGGCACAATGATTGAAAATAAAAAACATTTTAAAAACAATGGTAAAACATATTCATCGTTTCTATAATGTCAATGTTTAAAATATGGTTTTTATTTATTTTAATGGTTCTACATGGTTCTAGTACTTACTCTACATGTTGATATTATATGTGTATGTTGTATGGCTAAACAAATAAATCTAGTACTTGTAGTGTAGGACCTATGAAAAATAACATGGCAATGCTGGAAAACAACAGTGACACAACAGTATGTTGTACCTGCCTGGTACCTGGTATCATGCATACCGGGCTGGTAGACCTACCCCCAAGCAGTTATGTAGGGCTAGTAGCTTTCCTACTTGCCAGTCAATGTGTAAAAAGGGGAACAATGTTCTCTTTTCACCTTTTACACAATTTGGGAAAGACTCAAAAAATAACCCTGGTACTGGATTCTACATGAAACCCTGTAGAAAAATCACCTGTCCCTTCCTCACCATGATGGCCACTACAGCCACTGGAGCTCCCCTCCCACACTCGCACATAGGGGGCTTACCTTGCATCCATCTCAAGAAATGATGTGGTTTTGGTTTTCCAAGCCCTTCCACCCCATTCCAACACAAAGTCCTCTCTAACATGGTATGGTACTAACAATGCCGTAGCCACATGCATAAGAAATTTCCCTTTTTAACCCCTTGATAACTGCCACCACTGCCATGAGCCACACCAATCAGCCACAACTACAAACCCAACAGAAATACTTCCTGCCATGCTCAACCCACTCACCAAAAACCTCCCTGATGCAACACCCCCATGCACAACTTTTGATTTGGAGGCATTATGCCAACAAGTCCATTAAAACATGGAAGACAGGGATAGATGGATGGCACAGATGTTGGCAATGACAACAACAACAATGATGCTGCTGACAATGATGCCATACTCCTCACCACTACTGAACCAACCAACCTTCTCCCCCTACCCCTCCCACACCTTCACACAAATCATCTGCAAGCGAGGCCGATGATCACAACACTATAGATGCACATCAGCCCTACCCCTTGCCACTGATGCCAATGACAATGACACTGCCAACATCTCCCTCCCAAACCCTGCACCAACCAGACTCCCTTCCCAACCCTCCAACACACAACTCCAACCTTCTGCCCATAGCAGAAACATGCAAATAAATAAATAAATAACTCAATGATTAATAGGTTTTAGCCTATTGTGCTAAACACTTTATAGTCGGCCACCGCTCGGGAGTTTATCACTCTCGTGGTGGAACAACTTGGTCCCTGGGGGGCCCGGCCTTGGTGCTGATGATGCAGCGATATTATTGGTTTGTATTGGTTGATTTGTTATCCTGGAGAGTTGTTCCATAAGGCATCGCTGTGCTGTTGCGATCCATGCTATGGCGGTGCACTGGCGGGCAGCTTTGATGGAGATAAGCCATTGGTGTTTTTCATGATATGGTAGGCTGAGGGTCAGAGTTAGTGGTTTGTTAAGGAGTATCCTGGAGGTTGTGGGTAAGGAATGGCGGCCACAGTCATATTGTAGTCTTATTTCGATGTCAAGTGCTAGTGGTTGGCTTTGAAAAAGGGCGTGAATTGTCAACTGGGCAGTTCTGGCTTGAGAGATTCTGTGATTGGTCATTGTTGATGTGATTGTCGCATTCGACAGTTTCATGTTTGGTGTTGTCGCATTCTTTGTTTGCGCATTTGGCTGTGCCGCGTTTGTTGTTTTTTATGGTTGCCATTAGCATTGTTGTCATTGTCGCCGTGTTCATTGTTGTTGTGTTAGTCATTGTTGTGATCGTCATTGTTGCTTTTGTAGGCTTCGTCGTTGGAGCCATCATTATTGTTGGTTCCACGGTTGTTGTTAGCACTGTTGGCACCACTGTGGTTGTCGTTAGTGTAAGCGTCATTATGGCAGTCATTTTTATTGCGGTTGTTGTTGGTGCAGTTGTCGGTATCGTTGTCATTGCTGACAGTGGTGGCAATAGGCGATGCTTCCGTGTTGTTGATGGGACATGTAGGAGAGATGCTGGACAAGTGGATAGGCTGATTCAGCTCTCGGCACAAGTCATCCAACCATATGGAAAGGCAGGAGCAGTTTTGGGGTTGTCATTTGCAGGAAAGTGCTAGGGGCAGCGTCAGAGGCTGCTGGCATGGGGGCAATTGTGTCCTCGGTGGTGCTTGGGGTTGAGACACCAATCGATTGAACATACTGAAGAAAATCAATATAAAATGCATCCCATTGTTTTGCAAAGGTAGGGTCGATGGCAGAGTGGTTGGCAGCAGAGATCGACATAGTCAGGGTGTTTGTGGTTGTGTGATCATTGTCCACCAAGTTTGCGGGCGATCGATCATTGCAGATTGGGTCGTCGTCGTTGTATTGCAGGTGGTCGTCATTGTTCCATGAGTTTGATGGGAGGGGTTCCAGGTAAAAGGCCTGGATGAAACTCCCATGTTCGTGATAAAATTCATCCCATGCGGGGATGCACAGTGGTTGAATGGATATTTTTGGCAATGGGCTCAGGCGGTAAAGTAGCAACTTGGCCTCATCATTGTCAGAGGTATTGGCAGTCGTAGGGGTATTGTTTTTTAAACTTGTCTCGCGATAGAGTGTCGTGCTTGGGTGTTCTGTTATGTGAGGTACGGTCCCTTGTTCCATTGATTGTTTTGTGTTTGCTGGGTCATTCTCCTCCATGATCAAGGTGGAGAGACAACACAAGGGTTGGTCATTGTCGTCAGAAATGCATGGCGTATTGTCACTGTCGGTGAGGCAATCGTTGTTGTGTAGTGGTAGAATTGTCATAAGGAGTTCCGGATAACGATCCTGGACATATCTTATGGGTTCTTGGTAAAACACATCCCATTCAAGGGTGCAGATTGGGTTAATGGGAATGGTTGGCGATGGTCGACAATGGCTGTGAAGCCGATTGGCATCATCGGCACCTGCGGAGGTAGTTTTGGTCATTGGGGGAGTGTTTTGTTGTTGTTTTTCGAGTGAATGTCATTTGCATACATATCGACTGCTGGGAAAGGGTTGTTCCAATGTGGCTTCAGGTTGGTGGTGTTGGTGGGGTCGTTTTTGGCTTTCGTTAAAGTAGAGAAGCAGCATGGTGTTTGGTCATTGTTGTCGTCGGTCTCAGAAGTAGCTGCGGTAGTAGAGATCGGCGTAGGATTATTGTGTAGGATTGAAGTTAGGGGGCACATTGGTGTTCGAAGGTGTTGGCAGGGCAAAATCGATACAATCGGTTCTTTACACGATTGTTGAGGTTTGTGGGTGGTCGATAGCAGTGTAGGGCCAGGGAGAGTGACAAGACTTGCCGGCAAAGTTGCCATGGTCATGGTGACTATTTTGGCTTCCCTACCTAGGGAAGCCCATAGCCTTAGTACTGGGGAATTTCTTGCATTCACAGGCTCACAGTGGGTAGGAATTATCATAGCAGAAACATGCAAACCTTTTGACCTTGATGTGCTGCAATGTCAAATCACCGGCAACATGCAGGAAGCCAAATGGCTCTACCCATTGTTGGTGGCAACCATCCAACAGCCTTTCCCTCCACCACAGGCAGCATTCCCACACCATCCAATAACTCACTGCAACTCCTTTACCAGCCCTGATCACTTGACCCATCCACCAGCATCACTGGAACACCCTACAACTCACATGGCACAGCCCACTCTGTCCATGATGGAGCAGATGATGCTCAACCATCCCAGCAGAACCAATAACTTCTGGACCCCCAACACCCTCCACAGGCTCCACACCTTGCCCCAGATCAGGGAGCAGCAACAGCTCCCTATGCATACCTCTGCATGCATGCCCAGTATTTTTCTGATCCTGGCCACTGCATCGACTAGTGCCACCAATACACCAGCCACCAGCCATGGCATCCTTGGCTGCAACCCCATTTTGACTACCCACTTTACATGGCTGGCAACCTCCCAGAGCCACCACCAGCACCCAACCCAACTTCCCTGGGCCAAAAACCTTATGGTCCTTGACCATGACCTGTGGCCACCTTAAGCACCTAACTCCTTGACCACAATCCACCCCTCTTCTCACATGCAACCATCTTGACCCTTGGAATAATTCCCATCATGTTTGTCCTCTCCCATCCACCAAACTGCCCCCAGTTTACTTTACTCAGTGCCATTACATATTCATTTCATTGATTGTGTGGGTCCTTTGGCTTACTATGGTAGACCTTAGTGATAACATATAAAACAGAGGTTCTTTCTTTTTTCTCCTTTTACACACATGTCATAGCAAGCATCATAAGCCAAGTAAGGGCTATGGATCAATACCACCTTGCTCTGGCAGTCTACCAGGTAGGACTTAGTTCCTGGTATACCTAGTACAGCATGCTAAAATAGCAGACCTCTCTAGCATGCTATATTGGTTTTAAACAACAACACTAACTGTTGCATCAGTGTTGTGTTAGGGACACTGGAAGGCATCACTCATAGAGGATACCCAGATATGCACAGGTAAATTGTTGTTTTTCTTTTCTCTATAGTCCAGAGAGTACTCAACACTCCAAGCCCCCACCTCCCTCATAGGAAACTCTATGTGCAATCTTGTAGGTCAATGACCTCTACCAATGACTCCACCATGGTGGCCTCCGAGGCCACTGGCTCCACATTTAAAGAAGTAGGCCACTCTAAGAAGTCTAAAAGACTCAAGACTACACAGGTACAAAAAATTCTGGTCAATAAACCCATAAATACACAATTCGCATCTATTTCCCAAAGCTGCATGCAAATTTGAAATTTAACCCCAGCCACAGCATGTGTCTATTCTTTACAGAAATGCTTAAATATGATTCCACAATTATGATCTTGAATGACAAGGATGAACAGCAGCTACAGCTTAATATTGAAGCCATTTCAATGAACAAAACTGATTTCACAAAGTACTTCACTGTGATGCAGGACATATGCCCAATGCCACATATCATTGTTGGCTGTCATCTCATGAGCAATCACACAGTTCAGGGAATCAAATTTGACACCATGATGCAAACCAAATTTGTTGATTGGCTTGCCAAGGAAAAGATCTTTCTGGAGTCCGACTCACTTGGAATTACTAAGACCACTACTGTTGGATATCTTCTCAAACTCCACACTCAGATCACAAACTGCACCACCCTCAAAGAATTGCTGACTGCTGAACTCCATGACTTGACCCTTGACCTGGACCTTGCAGTTGAGTTGGATCCCTCCCTGAAATCCAAACAGGCTGAAGCAATGTCCAATGGAGATCTATTCATTCCTGAACCGCCACCGTTTGAAGTATTTTCAACCTGCATTCAACATGGATGAGATAAGGAAATAATTGAGATGTTTGTGTTTGGAATCAAATGTGCAATCAACCATGCTTGCCTGTTGAAAGAGTATTTCACACAACTTGGCCACCCTTTGGAATTAGATACCAGATTTGGGGTTTTCCTTCCCACAGGCACAGTACACATGATTGGAGTGGATGCTTACAGAAAACTACTGTGCGACAACAACAAATTCCTTCAAACTATCACTACAGTGCTGCTTGGAGATTGGTAGTTCCAAAAACCAGCACCACCTCTGGCATCTCAGCTGTGATGACCACTATTACTTCAACCATCTCTACTCAACAACCAGTGGAAAC
>JFJP01038623.1_pt1 | contig 29472 bp, 34 predicted proteins | sample 431651 | NCBI WGS metagenome assembly JFJP01 (sample SAMN02602958, study PRJNA72255) | Microbial mat metagenome, whole genome shotgun sequencing project. | biome: fresh water; feature: sink hole; material: water; isolation source: purple microbial (photo- and chemosynthetic) mats found in... | reverse complement strand
ACAGTGGAGCTTGAAAAGAAAAACCCCCGCCGAAGCAGGGGTCTATGTAAGTCTTGTTCTTTAAACTGTCTTGTTTTTGGGGCTCAGATCAGAATTGGGGGCTTTTTAATTCAAATTGGGCATGGTACTCCGGTAGGATTAAATCGGAGAATTTATGACCAAATCAGCTTCAGCTTTCCTACTTCTTGCTCTTTCTTTTTCGGCATTTACCCAAACAAATACCATCGAAGAAATGTCCCTAGATGTTAATCAGCTGATTTCTGCTCACGGCGATAAGCTCAGCGAAGATGACAAACTAAGCGTAAAAAAGAATTTAAGAAATATCCTTCAAATTTTTAAAATGAACGGCCAAGGTCTTCCGACTGGTGGCTCTTATATTTGTGATGCCACTAACAATCAATTAATCAATCTAGATATGAAAACCCTAATTCATGATTTCAGCTCTTACGAGAACTGCGCTGAAGCCTTGGTCAATGTAAAAATGGGTAAAGCTTTTTGTGACTACACTGATAATACTCTTCGCCTGGCCGATGGAAAGTTCGCTTTTGATTTTTCTGATGGCGTAAATTGTAAGGAAGCCATCGAAAGCATTTATGCTGTCAAAAAATTCTGCGACTACACCGATAATACTCTCAGAAAGTTTGATGGATCCCTGCTTTATGACTTCAGCTCAAAAGAAGAGTGTCTCAAAGGTTTGAACTAGGCTTGTTTGGCTTGAGCTCGTTTTTGTAAAAAGAAAGTCATTCCTAGACCCATATAAAAGATCACTGGGGAAACAAAAAGAAAGCCACTCGCACCTTCATCCGCGGCCGCATAGACAGCTGTCACTGTTAGGATTTGCGCTGCTATTCCCGTCAGAAATGCCTTGGAGCGATTGATGAGCTTCGGCAGTCTTGATTCGATCGCGCTCAAGGTGAAGTAGGGCAAAAGCACACTCCCAACAATGGCCGGAGAAAAAATCCACAGGTGCAAGAGATTGCTTTTTGGAACTCCACCCATCATATTCAGCGACACAAACCCGTAGAGAAGAATCAAGAGAAGAATGAGTGAAGTTGCCTGAGCGGCGCGGATCAATTTCATAGGAGTGAATCTTTGAGAGCTGCTTCAAGCCCCTTGAGCCCATCTTTTAATTCCTGCTGGCTTGGCCATCCAAATCCCAGTCGAAAACTTCGATCACTTTCTTCAAACCAGTGGCCTGGGCCCACGTAGGTTTTATATTCTGCCAAAAGCTTTTCATAAAATTTAGCAGTGTCGACTTTAAGCTCAGGCTTAATCCTTGGAAAACAGACGACTCCACCCGAAGGCTCGATCCAGTCAAAGTATTTTTGAGTTCCCATCCAGCTCTTCACAATCTCAAATTTTTCCAGCATATCTTTTTTGATCGCTGGGAAATAATCATTACGGTTGACCAGATAGCGATAAGCAATTTCTTCGTCCACCACGGAGCCGCAGATGAAAATCTGTTCTTTTGCCGCGAGAAACAGTTCCTGAAGTTTTTTATTTTGGGTAATGAGCCAGCCAATTCTAATTCCGGGGAGACCATAAGTTTTAGACAGGGAAGAGACAGAAATCACTCTCTCGGAGAGTGAGGCTGCGATGGGAAGTTTGAACTTGAAAGACATATCCCGGTAAGTTTCATCAAACAAAAGATTAGCATTACTGGCCTCGACAATTTTGATAATTTCTTTCAGATCCGTCTCAGAAATCATGGTACCCGTGGGGTTATGCGGGCAAGTCAAAGAAACCAATTTGGTCTTGGGAGTAATAAGTTTTTTTAAGGCTTCAATATCTACCTGATACTTATTTTCAAAAGTCATAGGTAAATATTTGATACTGGCACCAATCGCCTTGGGCGTTTCAATGTTGGTCGCATAATTGGGCTTGGCCACTACAAGTTCATCACCAGCTTCGAGCAGAGAGGTCGAAACCATAAACAGCGCCGGGGCGGCACCAGCGGTAACCAGAACATCTTCAATGGTTAAATTGGAAGCTTCTCCCTTTAAGATTTCCTTCCTGAGACCGGGATGACCAACATGATCGCCATAACAAATCACTAATTCATTCATATTGAGATTGAGGTCTTTAAAGATGGTGTCAGTGTAGGAGCTCTCAGAGAGATTGTTTTTTATAGTTGAATAACCCATTTGCTCAGGTGATTCAATCTCAATAGGCATACGTACATACTTCATAAAGTCCTTCTGATTTTGTCGGCCAATTTGGCGAAATGAATTCTCTTAAAATATTCTTTAGAAAAGATTACACTAACTGGATCACTTTATAAAAGACTCAATCTATGGACCTTCTGAATCTCGACAACACTAGCTTATCCAAACTCGGTTTCGCCTTTTGGATTTGGGAAATACCCACCGATAAATTAGAGTGGTCATCGGCAATGTTTGAACTCTTCGGCATAGAAACGTCGTCCTTTAACGGTTCATATGACGCATGGGAAAGTGCCTTGCACCCAGATGACAGGGCGAAAACTGCGGCAAAATTTAAGGATGCCATTGAAAAGAAAATCCTTTTTGATACGTCCTTTCGTATCATTTCTCCTTTTAAAGGCATTAGACACATTGCCGCCAAGGGGGTTGTGGATTATGCCTCTGATGGATCTCCCATTAAAGTCAGGGGAGTGAATTGGGATATTACAGAAACTGTAGTCGTGGCTGAAAAATTATCCGACTTAAATTTCAGTTATGAATCGGTAATTGGGACACTCGAAGAAGGTCTAGTTGTTCAAAATCTTGATGGCGTAATCGTCAAATCTAATCATGCTGCTTTAACTATCCTAGATCTTACGGAAGATGAATTAAATGGCAGAACTTCAATTGACCCAAGATGGAAGTGTATAAAACTAGATGGAAGTACTTTTGAAGGCAAAGATCACCCAGTTCCTATCGCTACTAGAACGAAGCAAATCCAAAGAGACGTACTGATGGGGGTCCAACGCAAAGATGGTACTCTGTCGTGGATCTCAATCACTGCAGTACCTCGTTTCGATTCCAGCGGAAATATTAAAGATGTCGTGGCGACATTTGTAGATGTGACAGCAAAAATAAAGTTACAAAGACAGCTGGAAGATCTGGCACGATTTCAGCGAGCAATTTTAGATAGTGCAACCTATATGTTTATTGCCGCAGACACCAATGGAATAATTACTCTTTTTAATTCAAAAGCAGAAGCGCAACTAGGCTACAAAGCGAGTGACGTTATTGGCAAACTCACCCCCGAACTTTTTCATGATAAGGAAGAAGTTGCTGCTCACTCTCATTTTATTAATGAAAAATATGGCATTCAATCTAAGCCGGGTTTTGAAACCTTTGTTATTCTGGCAAAGAAATTCAAGGTGGATGAAAAAAACTGGACATACATCCGGAAGGATGGGACTCGTTTTCCTGTTCACTTGGCGGTGACAGTTCTGGAAAATGCCCGGGGAGAGATTACAGGATATCTGGGAGTCGCAACAGATCTTACAAAGCAAAAAGAGCTTGAGTTCGAGCTGGAGAGAAATAATAAAGCCATGATTCGCAATGCTAAACTCGCCAGCCTTGGTGAATTAACAGCAGGCATTTCACACGAAATAAATAATCCCCTGACTATTATTCTTGGCAAAGCTGAACAGATTAAATACATGATTAAGGATGATGATCCTAAGGACCATATTGTTGCTGAACTTGAGAAGATCCAGACATCATCCGAGCGCATCTCAAAAATTATCAAGAGTTTGAAATATTTTTCAAAATCAAGCAATGACTGCAAGCTTGAACAATTCAATATTTGTGACGTCATTCTGGATGCCTACGGTTTAGTAAAAGAGAAAATGTCAAAACGGGGTGTTGAATTTGCCTTTAATCATCCGGATAAATTATTTATTGAAGGTTATAAGGATCTTCTCGTTCAAACTTTAGTTAATCTTTTCACAAATTCGATGGAAGCAATTGAGCCTTTAGATGAAAAATGGATAAGGGTTGAATTAGAGATGGATGGCCTTATTCTAAAAGTGTCCATTATTGATTCTGGTTTGGGGATTCAGGATAACATTGCTCAAAAAATGATGATCCCATTTTTCACAACGAAAGAAATTGGGCAGGGGACTGGTTTGGGTCTGTCTATCTCTCTTGGCAATGTCCAATATAATGGAGGTCAGTTGACCTTTTCATTAAAAGATAAGCATACCTGCTTTACTCTCGATCTTCCTATCTCACAAAAGAAACCTATCTAAGAATATCTTCGTAGAACGCCCCAAATTTCAGTTTGGGGTGATCTAGCTGTATTTCCAAAATCCACGCATTCGGTAGTAATTCTTCGGGGCATTCGATGATTGCTCCCTTAAAAAAGACATGGTGAGGAAAATCACCAATGCGGTGTCCGTCGCTCCCCATGTTAAGCACATAACCATACTTTTTAGCACGGGCCGTCGCCCATTCATAAAGTTCAGGTCCGCGGGTTTTGTGAGTTTTCCAGTATTCACTGACTTCCTCAAAGATTTTCATGGAAGAGGATGATATTTTTTTGTGTTCAAAGTTGGAACCGATGGTGAAGGTTTCACCATAATCCGCTTCATGCCCACCTATCACAGGCCCGATATCAATGTAGAAAATATCTTCATCCAAAAGTGTGTAAGGATCTGAGGGCTCTTTAAAAGTCTTAAGCGTATTGGGACCAAAACGAAGCTTGGGCGGGTGCCAATTCCTCTCCACATCATGCTTGAGGCATATTTTTTTGTACAGCTCGTGGGCATCCAGCTCTACCATGCCTTGGGTAATTTGGCTCGCCAGCTCGTGGGCCATGTCACGTGCCACGTCCCGGGCATGATAGAACTTTTTCAGATCAAAATTTTCACCAAAATCCTGGATCGCCATTAGATGTTAGCTTTAACCAAGTCTGAAGCTTTTTTTCCGTCGAATTTACCCTTGATCAAAGGCTGAAGCTCTTTCATCACAGCACCCATATCTTTGGCCCCTTTGGCCTTGATATCTTTGATCATCTGAATCACTTCGGCCTCAGACACTTCTTGTGGAAGATACTCTTTCAATACGGCGTGTTCTTTCAAGATTTTATCATGAGCTTCTGTACCTGCCTGGTACATCTCAAGTGAATCCATTAAGCGCTTGGCATGAGAAATAGTGACAGACAGTTCGTCAGTTGGTTTTGCCGCCGTATTGTTCTTAATGAATTCTGCTTTAAGCATTCTTAAAGCGTCGAGGCGATCTTGCTGTCTCGCTTTCATTGCCTCTTTGATATCATTATTAACTTTATCCATTAAACTCATATAAACTCCTCGTTTATTATCTTTTTAAATTCTGCATACTCAGTTCAAGGTTCATTTCTTTGTGGGTGCGTAAAAATTGAAACAAGGTCTGTAATTCATCAATACTTTTAGATTCAATTCTATATTTCTCATCCATGTACTGAGTCTTGCCCTTAAAACCAGACTCTTTGATCAGTCGATTCATCAGCTTCTGAGCATCTTTATCGAAGCCACTCGTAAGGGATAGAGTCATCTTTTTATTTTTTAAGCCTTGAGAAGTGATTTCAGATTCCTTCATGCCTCTGGTTCCAATGCCTCTTTTTCCTAAATTTGTTCTGAGAATATCCAGGATTGCTTTAACTTTCATTTCGCCTTCAGCAACGATCTCGATCACTTGTTCTTTCTCTTTATATTCGGCCCTAGCGTCAGAGCCTTTAAAGTCGAAGCGACCAAGAATCTGCTTTTCTGTATTTTGAAGGGCGTTTTGTAGTTCCATGTCATCAATTTTTGAAACTAAATCAAATGAGGCCATAAAAATCCTTTATTTTCTGATGTGACCATCTCCAGTCACAATAAATCGAGTAGTTGTCATTTCTGAAGCACCCATTGGGCCATAAGCGTGAAGCTTCGATGTTGAAATACCCAGTTCTGCTCCAAGTCCCAATTCTCCACCGTCATTAAAGCGAGTAGAGGCATTGATGGCGATACATGAGGCATCAAGAGAGTTTAAAAACTCTTCAATGACCTTGGGATCTTTTGCCAGAATCGCCTCAGTATGGTGGGACGAGTATTTTTTTATATGTTCAATAGCTTCAAGATGGTTGGAAACTATTTTGATAGAGATTTTTTTATCCAGCCACTCCGTAGCATAGTCTTCTTCAGTTGCTGGATGTTTGATTTCTACTCCAGCTGACTTAAGTGCACTGAGAATCGCTTCATTGTGGGGAAATTTCTCATGCAAAACAAGCGTCTCTAAAGCATTACACACACCAGGTCTTTGAGTCTTGGCATTCAAAACGATCGCCTCGGCATCAACTTCGCAGTCGGCGTGGACGTAGAGATGACAAAGCCCTTTATCATGGGCCACGACTGGCATGGTGGCATTGGCCTTCACATACTGAATAAGTGCGCTTCCTCCTCGAGGAACCATGAGGTCGATGTATTGATCTAGCTTTAAAATTTCCGCCACATCTTCTCGAGTCTCAATTAAGCTGACCGAGCCTTCGGGCAAGACCGAAGCAGTAGAGTGGTGGATGATCTCAAAGAGTTTTCTATTGGAATATTGGGCTTCTTTTCCGCCCTTAAGAATGATGGCGTTGCCGGATTTAATCGCCAGCGCCGCTCCATCTACGACCACATTGGGCCGCGATTCAAAAATCATTCCAATCACACCAAGTGGGATTCTTTGTTTTTGAACCAAGAGGCCATCAGCACGCGTGTGGGATTCAACCACCATGCCGACTACTTGTTTTTGATTGGCCACACTCACACACATCGCTGCGAGGTCTTGAATGCTCTTTGCGCTTAAAGTTAGGCGATCAACCATCGAAGCGGATAAATTATTTTTCCTGGCCTCATCGAGATCTTTTTGATTCTCAGATAAAATTTCATTCTTATGCGTGAGCAGTGCTTTTGACATCGCGTCCAGTGCTGTCAGACGCATCTCTTCCGACAGACCCTGAAGTTTTAAGCTGGCCTCTTTGGCCCGAGTGGCTAGTTCTACAATACTCATAGTTCATCTTTTTTTAAGAGGAGGTTATCTTTATGAATCGCCACTTTGGAATGAACGTATTCCAAAAGGCCACTCATCTCGGCAGATTTTTTGCCCTTGATGAGATCCAGTTCCTTATAATCATACTCAGTCAGACCAACGGCCAGAACTTTACTCTTGTGGCGAATTTGTATCACTTCTCCGCGTTTAAATTTACCTTGAACTTTTTTTATCCCCACCGGTAACAGTGAGGTGTGGCTTTCCAGAAGGGCACGAGAGGCACCTTCATCCACCACAACATAACAATCATTTTTGACTACGGTAGAGAGCCAAGATTTGCGACGTGATTTTTGTCGAACAGGATTTCCCTTAAAGTTGGTCCCGCCCTTATGGAGTAACAAACGAGAGACGGCCTTCTCTTCAAGGAAGGTCCCCAGAATCACATCCACACCCAGTGGTGTGAGTTTTCTTACTGCTTTGAGTTTGGTATCCATGCCACCGCGGCCGACACTGGTCTTAGTGGCAATCTTTACATCTGAGAAGTCATCTCTGAAATCAATTTCTTCAAAACGTTTGGCATCAGGCTCTTTGGGGTTTTTATCAAACAGACCATCGGCCTCAGAAAGCAAGATAAGCTTTTCGGCATCCGAGGCTTCCGTCATCATCACTGCCAGCTGATCATTGTCCCCCACAGTAATTTCTGCAAATGAAACTGTATCATTTTCATTTACGATAGGAAGGATCCCATCTTCCAGAAGACGGTTAATCGTGTTTCGAATATTTAAGAATCTTTTTCTTTCTTTAAAGTCCTCATGGGTCACAAGTATCTGGGCACACGGCCAGTTAAATTCTGCTAAGGCATCAATGTAGGCCTTCATGAGAAGTGGCTGGCCCACTGCTGCTGAAGCTTGTTGATAAGAAATCATCAAGCTCTTCTCGTCGGGTTTTTTAATAAGCCCGCGGCCAGTATTGATCGCCCCTGACGAGATCAGAATAGGAAGATATCCATGAGACTTCAGATCATGAAGATCTGTAATAATACTTTTGATTTTTGTAGGGCTTACGCCACCCTTCTCATCAGTCACTGCAAGTGACCCAACTTTAACCACGATCCGGTGTTTCATTTCTCTTCCTTGGAGATCAGATTTTAGCAGTTAATTTAAATTCTTGCCATGAAGCTTTGCGTAATGATTACATAATCTCATGCTAAGACTTTTTATACTGCTTTCATTCAGCGCCCTGGCCCAAGATTATACTCTTTATCAGGCCGAAAATGAGCACTTTCGTGATTATTCCCGAGAGCAGCTGATGGAACGCTTAGGTGAAGCCAGTGCCTTGCTTCCTCATTACGTCTGCAACGGTCGCGATGAGTTTGATTTTTTCTGGCCGGCCGTGCGTGAGAACGATGCGGGCACTTCGCTTCAGATTCAACCCTACAAGGAAGAAGGGAAAATCATTTACAAAAATGGAGAGTATTTTAAACCCAATGGGGAAGTGCACTCCGATCTAAGTAATGTCTTCGTCTCTCAACTCGCCCAGGCCCTCAAAAAAATTGAAGAGATCCCTGAAGGACAAAGGTTACTCAGAAATCTCGAGCGCTCCCACTTTCCGATTTCCATTGCTCAGGGAAACAATATGTTTAATCCCAGAGATGATGCCGGAGTTGGTTACCGCGGTATTTACCGTGCCAACATTATAGGCATTTTTAATCATGGCCGCATGACCAGTGAAAATGTTCCTTTTAATGATATTGGTGCTGGCGGAACCATTGGCTGGAATCCAAAAACAACGGGCCTTCTACCTCACATTGCTCTGGCCCACGAAATGTATCACGCCTTTGATTCCATCAGAGGTCTTCTGGATATGCGATTTATTGTGGGCACCAAATATGAATTTGCTTTTGTGTCTGAGTACCGGGCCGTTTATTTTGAGAATATCGCCCGCAAAGCCGCTGGTGTTGCGTACCGTACTCACTATGGTCAGGATCAAACTGGTCCTGGCGTCCTTGATGAGTACGGTGAGCCGAGAAAAATGCCATCACCTTGTCTTAAGTAAAAACTAAAAAGTCATCTCTGGCACATTCGCTGGAATAACCAGTTCTGCCTCAGTCAGTTTTTTAATTTCTTCAACCGAAACACCAGGCGCTCTTTCAAGAAGATGAAATTTTCCGTTCTCAAGTTTAAGCACCGCTAGATCTGTCACCACGAGCTTCACACAGCTCACACCTGTAAGCGGAAGCGAGCATTTGTGTAAAATCTTCGAGGCACCATCTTTTGAAGCGTGAGACATCGCCACAATGATATTGTCCGCACCGGCCACAAGATCCATCGCTCCGCCCATGCCTTTAACTAGTTTTCCTGGAATCATCCAAGAGGCGAGTGCCCCTGTTGCATCCACTTCAAACGCTCCCAGTACTGTTAAATCCACATGTCCGCCACGAATCATGGCAAATGAATCTGCTGAGGAGAAAAAGGCTGCCCCTTTTATCACAGTCACAGTTTGTTTACCTGCATTGATAAGATCAGGGTCAACAGTTTCATCAGTCGGGAATTCTCCCATTCCAAGAATACCGTTCTCACTCTGGAACATAACTTCCATTCCCTGAGGGATGTAGTTAGCAACTAATGTAGGAATACCAATCCCTAGGTTTACGTAGTAGCCGTCTTTAAGTTCACGAGCGATTCGCATCGCAATTTGATCACGAGAAAGTGCCATAATATTTCCTTCTTACTTTTTAATTGTTCTCTGTTCGATACGCTTCTCAAAGGTTCCTTTGATCAGGCGGTCGACGTAAATTCCCGGGACGTGAATGAAATTTGGATCCAGCTCACCCGGCTCAACAATTTCTTCTACTTCCACCACAGTGATTTTTCCGGCAGTGGCAATCATGGGATTAAAGTTCGCTGCTGTTTTTCTGAAAATGAGGTTTCCGAATTTATCTGCTTTCCAAGCTTTCACTAAAGCGAAATCTGCTTTTGGGAAAGCGGGCTCAAGCACGTAAGGGCGGCCATCAAACATTTTGATGTCTTTACCCTCGGCCACAAGTGTTCCATAACCAGTCGCCGTAAAAAATCCTGGAATGCCGGCACCAGCTGCACGAATTTTTTCGGCCAGTGTACCCTGAGGAGTGAGTTCCAGTTGAAGCTCGCCGGAGAGCACTTGTTTCTCAAACAAAGCGTTCTCTCCCACGTAGCTAGAAATCATTTTTTTAATTTGTTTTTTCTCTAGAAGGATTCCGAGACCAAATCCATCTACTCCGGCATTGTTAGAAATACAGGTAAGTCCTTTAGTGCCTTTATCGTAAATTTTTTTGATAAGATTTTCAGGAATTCCGCACAATCCAAAACCACCCACCATGAGAAGCATATTATCTTGCAGCCCCTCTAACGCTTCGTCATAGCTTTTAACCACTTTATTAAAACCGGCCATTCCACACTCCTTATAATTTGCACCCTGTTATTTTACCACAGACTGGGTGCCAGGTGAATCGCGAGTTATATGACACTCTCAGTCTACGGCACATCAACTTGAATTGTGCTTGATCTGTTTTTATAGTTCATTTCCATACCAAGGAGTCCTTATGAATAAGTTCCTGATGTTTTTTATGTTTTGTTTTCTGATAGCTGGTTGCTCGTCCAATGAGAAGGCGACGCAAAGTGATGTCGACGCACAAGCGGCAACGGTGTATCCAGAGACTGATCCTACCTATCAATACAAACGGGCAGTTTCCATGGTCCAAGCAAGTCCTGAGCTCACGGACACTCAGAAAAAGCAGTTAGTCGGTGTGATTGATGATTATGCGGTGAAAAGCCAAAAAACTAAAAAGGAGCAAAGCCAGTACCGTGCTGTTCTGGTTAACGGGATGCTTGAGTCTAAGGGGTTGCCCACGGCCGAAGTGGATCTCGCCAAAAAGAATCTTCAAAGCATTGATAAAGAGAACTTTAAGAACTTAGAAAAATTCATCCGAGATTTCCAATTCTACACGGGCGAGAACGCAGCCGCTCACCACGAAATAATGTATCAAGCGATGGGAACGAGATAGATATTAAACTTTCTCAGTCGGCTTAAGGGCCGGCTGAGAATAGTGGAAATAAATCGTGAGCGTACCGATCGCCGCTACCCAGTGCCAAATTGCATGACCTTGAGAGAACCATCCGTGTTGAGTGGGGTCACACCAGATTCTTTGTCCATCAGAAATAGAAAATCCAAAGGCGACGATAAGAACGAGAATGGTGGTGATAAACCAGTTGTACTTAACTTTAACCACATTTCTGGCCATAAATTCAGTCGCTAGAATAATAAAACCTGAAATAAGAACGATGACTTGAAATTTAATGTCTGTGACATACATGGCGTGCATCGCAACTGTGTAAACTGAAGCAAGGCTTAGATTGAACCAGACCAGCTGGTTTGCTTTAATTTTGCTCAAGCGGATCAAATTCATCCCAATCGCCCAACCAACAAAAAAGAACATTCCGACGAAGTCCAGAATTTGCGAGCCGTAAAAGTTAGATTGGTGATAGAAAAAAGACATCGCACCCATAAAGAAAATAATGGGGCCGAACTGCTTCATGTGAGCATTGTGTTTATTTTTAATACCGAGATAAAGAACAAACAAACCTACGATTAAATATCCTAGGTTTGACCAAGTAAGAGCAGGCTCTGATACCCACTGGCACAAAGTTTCTTCACACCACTTAATATTTGGTGCACCGGTTTTTTCTGTGATCTCGTACCACGGACACGACGGTCCGTGTGGATTTGGGTAGGCCATTAGAAGTCCGATATCTTTTCAATCAGCTGTGGGAAATCAAGAAATGGATTACGCACCTTCTGATATTTAGCCACTTGCTCGTGTCTTGTTAGTTCTGCTTGATCAATAGGATCTGCCCTGTGCCACTGTCTTAAGATCATTTCTTGAGCAGGGCTAATTGCAAGCTTGTAGCGAATAGAAAAGTAGAAAAGTGAGCGGGCCACGTTTCCGCGGTGAACTTCTGGAGGAGTGAACATGAAGTGTCCACTGAAGTCTGAAAGTCTGCTGCTTGAGCAATCGTTTACGTTAAGTTCATCATGATCGGCATCAACTTCACCGAACTCATGATTTCCGCGGCGGTTGTTGGCGTCAGAATCAGTTGGAAACAAGTGGTGCATGTCTGATTTCTGCATGTTCTTCTCGAAGTTTCCATTGAACTTACTCTGGGGCCAGGTGTGTTCAATATTAACTTCGCGGCCCATGTTTGAAATATCTTCTACTGCTTTGTAGTAGAACTTTTTTTCGCAATAAACGTCTTCTACGAACATGCCTTTAGCATCTTGTTTTTTGAAAAGCTCACCGAACATAATCTTACGAGCAGTATCATAACCAACAGATACATGACGGAAACATTCACTCTGGCCTTGGCATGATGTCGAGATCACGTCGTGCTTGTCAGCTAAAGTCGAATGGCTTTCATTGAGAATTTTGAAGAGGGATTCTTTGGAAACTTTTCCACCGTAGAAAGCCTCACCGTAATAGGCGAGTTGCCCGTTTGGTAGTTTTCTATTCGTTTGTGCAAACAACGAGAAGGAGAGGAGAAGAAGACACAGAGTTACTGAGCTACGCATTCGATCCCTTTTGAAAAATTTCGGAAATGCTATGATAGCAAAACTTAATTGTCACATTAAAAAAACTAATACCTTCAGAAAAGCTTCAGAGAAGGTAACGCAACATGGTGAATACGGAAGTACAATTGCACTCCCATAGGCTGCTGATCCGTATGAAACGCACCTAGCCCAAGCATGTAGTTCGTTTTATCTCTTCGCTCCTGATACACGGCAGTAAAGCCTTCTTTTCTTTCTCCGCTTCCCTGAAACTGAACATTCTCAATCATAACACCCAGCATCTTATTGGAGAAAAATTTCGCTACTAGTATTTTTTTTTCGATCTGAACTTCTTCGCCAGGTTCACCTACGAGTACGTTTCTCCAGTCGGCCATAGGTTCAGTTTTGTTGGGAGAGCGGAGAGTATCAATCTTATAGTTTCCTGTTAGAACCCATCCCTTGTGGCCAATAACCATTTTGTTTTCGATATAGTTTCGAACAAACTCACCGGTGCAAGTCACTTCCTGGCATTCTAAAAATGGAAATTCATAATTTGAATTGAGGTATTGTCTCCCGACGACGAAGCCAAAAATAGAGATAGGGAAAAATTCAATTTCACCTTTGACCGAATTTACGACGGCAGATGTGCTCCCTGCAATTGACGGGCGTATGAGTCCATAGAGAACATCTTTGGGTTGTTCTTTTTTTCCCCATACGAGTAAATTATAACCACCCTCTGCATAGAGTTCGGCGCCTAGTGCGGGAAGAGTTCTTCCTTGAATGCCGCCATTAACATCAAATTTAGTAGGAGTGGCCCAAGTTGTAAGGGTCGCGAGAAACAGTAATAAATAAATCATGAGACTATCTTAAGCTAAGACTGTTCTTGATACAAAGCGTAAAGAGCAACTCTTTCTAAGGCTTTTTTTAACGCTTGGTTGATAGGCATTCGGTCTTGGATAAGAGCGGGATCAATTTGCGCCATTCGGTAAGACCACGTCACAATCATGGGAGTTTTTTCTTCCGAGGTTTCACCTTCCCAGGTTTTAGTCAGTTCGGGATATTTTTCGCGAATGAGTTTGCAGACCGAGAGTGTGATTTCATGGTGTTTGTCATAGTAACCTGCAACACCAAACATTCTGCAGACCGAAGGTCGTTCTTTATAGGCCCCGCATCGTCCTTTGGAGCCATCTTCGGAATGGGGCTCATACATCAGGCAGTAATCCTGAACAGGATTCTCCAGTTTATCGAGCCATTCCTCCAGCCTGTTCTCATCAAGGAAGCGAAGGGCGAGTGGGAACATTTCTAAAACAGACGCTTCTAGTTCGGGATTCGTGCAGCATTTTCCGCATCCCTCTAAACAATAAAGCCCTGAAGCCTTCTGGTAGTCAGAAAACTTTGCGGCCATTTCATCATAAATTTCTTGCAGCTCTTGGGAGAATTTTCTGATATTCATTAATGATGTCTCAATTTTATTTTACTCTCACTAATCCAGAGGTTGAACCTTTGCTCAAAAAAGAAATGAGCATTGGTTATCCGAATTTCAGATTAAGTTATTCCAGACCTGGTTTTCTCACATTTAAGGCCGAGAACGCCACGAATTTCTCACCTTGGATGTGTCGACTGTCAGGTATTTGTCTGGGGAAAAAGAAACTAGAAGAACTTTTGGGCCTTTCTAAGGCTTGGCTTTGGAAAAGAGTCGACTCTTTGGTGCCGGCGAGTGAATTAGTCGAGCTGAGTGATAAATCTCTGTTTCGTATTGGTGAAAAAGTAACTCTGATCATGATGCTGGGGCCTGATGATTACTGGCTTGGTGAATACATACTTAAGAAAACACATTTTCAAACTCCCGGTGAAGTCAGCTCGATCGAAAAAAATGATGAAGCTCCTTCGCGCGCTTATTATAAAATCGCAGAAGCTTTTGAGGCTTTCGATTTACCGATGGAGTCCCAGGAGAAAGTTTTAGAACTTGGGTCAGCCCCCGGTGGAGCGAGTCTTTTTCTTCTGGAGCAAGATCTTCAAGTCTTTGGAGTCGATCCGGCCGAGATGGATCCGAGAATTTTAAAAAAATATAATTTCAGGCATATCAAAAAAGCTTTTGAAACATTAAATGAAAATAATTTTCGTGAAGACATTGATTGGATTGTCAGTGACGTGAATCTTCCGCCAAGTGTGGTGATTCAAGAAGTAGACCGCTTCCTCACTTTCCTTGAGCCTCGCGGAGTGATTCTCACTCTCAAGTTGCATCAGGACCGCTACCTCAGAATGCTCAAGCCTATCGTTGAGTCTTATAAGCAGAAAGGGTTCACGCAAGTGGAGCTTAAGTATCTGCCGTCATACCGTCAGGAAATTTGCCTGGTGGCCTTAAGATAAACGAAATTTAAGAAATTTACGGATCAGTTTCCAAATCCCGAAGATTGCCAAAAAACCGATGATGAAATCCAGGCCAAAACCGCTTGATGGAGTTGACCCATCGGCAGAGTATGAATTGCAACTTGCGAGGAGGCCACCTAGTTCTTTGTCTTCATTTGGATATAGGTAAACAACTCCATCCACATCATCTTGAGCAAGAAACTTAGGGTTGACCCATCCGTTGGACTCATAAGTCATAACTGAAGCAGGGTCTTTACTATGGGTAAGACCAACTGCATGTCCGAATTCATGAGTAAGCACTCCCTCAAAGCCATAAAGCTGAGTACCTGAGTACACACCTGAATTCATTTTAATTCTTGCCGACCCATTAGCTTTATCCTGCTGTGTTGTGCCACCAATTCCTGCGTCGTTTAAATCTAAGCAACCAACAATAACTTCACCTTTTGGAATAGTCGTTGAATTGACGGAGGTCCCGGACTTTCCGCCAACTTTAATTTTTAAGCGACTCTCGGGAGCGTCATTCCAGATTTCAGCAGTTTTTTCCATCGCCGATTTTAAAACAGCGTCTGAAATTCCAGCGGCAGTGCAACCTTCACTGGAAATTTTAAAGGTCGTATCTTCTGGCTTAGAGAGCCTATAGTTTTTATCAGCAATGATAAAAGCGTGAGCATGTGAAAATACAAAAAGACCGAGAATTATAAATTTAAACATAGATTTCATTTCCTAAAAGTATCCAACGGCACCGAGGGTGTAAGTATAGTTACGGTTTTCCGTGGAGAGCGGTCGAAAGACGTACATTTCAAAGCGGACACCAAAATTGGAAAACCAATCCTGCAAGATATGAAAATTAAAGTCCGTTCCTAAATTGAAAGTTCCTGAATAGGAAGTCGAAGATTCGGGCCTGTAGGCCGTAGCAGTACTATTTCCGTTGGGAATGGTAACTGTGCCGCCTTCGCCTTTAATGGTTTTCCTAAATGTACCGAGACCAAATCTTAGACCAAAAAAATCGTAACCTTGAGGGACCCATATGAAATCGTAGAGAATGAAAAACGAATACATTTTATACTCGCCGTACGAATCGTCTGATTTAACTGTGTGGTAAATGAAGCCGAGTTGCGGTGAGAAACCAAAGCCTTCCGTCATCTTGAAGTTGCTTCCAACGGTGAGAACCGGGGAAAAAGGATTTTTGACCTCATCTCCGTTCTTGTCCTGGACATCAATTAAACTTTTATGAAGACCAGTCGATACATGCACGGCCCAAAGTGGGCTCGCCAGGAGTAGCCCCATAAATAACAAAGTAATTTTCATCCATAGAGGCTAGATAAGATGTCGATCTATTGTCTAGCTAATAAGTTTAACAAATTATGAACAGGATTAAGGTTGCCCCATAAATCCCTGCGGAAAAAACTGATTATAGGGATCATATTCTTTCTTCAAGTCTTGGAATAATCCCAGTTGATGCGGGCCATGAAAGCGTTTGATGTATTTTTGCTTGAGAAGTCCAATGCCGTGTTCAGCAAAAGGGGAGCCTTTCCACTCGAGAACTTTGTCATAGAGTTTTTGGATTTGCTCCAGCTCCAAAGTGACCAAAGAGGCAGTAGCGCACGCCAACCTTCGCAGCTTCACGGTAGAACTTGAGAAGCTCTGGGAACTTCTCCCCAGTCACCTGACAGTCTGTTCCGATTTTTACCACACCCATCTTTGAGTTTTCTTCAAAAATGGCACGTGGGACACTGGCGCGAACGTGATGAAATTTATTTTCAGCAATTTCAAACACGTCATCGTGACCGATATTTTTTAAGTGGCATAAAACGTTGCCGTAAATGTCTTCGAACTGATCAGACTTGATCTCGAGAAAGATCACGTCTTGGTTAGTGCCGAGTTTTTCATCTGGCTTCAGGTAGTTCATGCAGTTGGCATCCAAGAGCTCGCACGACATGATGGCGTCCCGGTGAGATTGAACAGCGTTAAAAATTTCCATGTGGGGTTCAAAATTATCTTCCCATTTAGGAACCAGCATAAAGACGTAAGTCAGGTCATAGTTTTCAGCCGTTTCAATTTCTACTTCTGTCACTAGACCCATCTGACCTTCAGTACCAATCATGAGATCAATAGCTTTTTCAAAACGAGGGTAGGGAGCATTTTTAAATGTTTGATAGGTTTTAAAATCTTCCTGGTAAGGCTTAAGGTTGGCAGAAGTTGTTTTAAAATCATCTTCACGCTTAAGCTCTTTTTCTTCGCCGTTAAAATCTAGATATTTAAGTCTCACCACTTGGGATCTCATAGTTCCAAAACCAAAGCAGCGCTCACCAGTGCATGATGTGGCAATGCCCGCAGTGATCAAGGCCAGTTGTTCAGTCGGAGAGGTTTTTAGGTTGCGGCCTTTAGAGCGCAAAAACTTTTTAGCGTCTTCCCAGGAGACGGCACCTTTCAAAATCAGGTTGCCTTTTTCATTCAGCTCCATGCTTGGAGGAAGTTTACTTAGGTCACAGAGAAAATAGTCGCCGTTTGACCAAGGGAGCAGGGTATCTAATTTGTCATAGGGGATGACGGTAGAAGTCTTTGAGGAGAAGTAAAAGCTAGGTTGATGCGCCTTGAGATGACTGATGAGGTCCTCAGAGGAGTAAAATGTCTTAGTAATAAAGGCCATAAAATCTCACTTGTTTTGTAAGTGTATTTTAGCCTTTTTTTTAAGGAGAGGCCATGGAAGTTGTCGCAGTATTGGGTGCTTCAAGTGATACAAATCGTTATTCTTATAAGGCAATTCAGATGCTGAAGGAGTACGGCCACACGCCTATCCCGGTGCATCCAAGGGAAACCGAAGTGCTTGGGTATAAAGTTGTGCCAGAAATTAAGGCACTTGTTAACCAGGGAACCAAGGTTGATACCCTGACTATGTATGTGAACTCGGCGCTTTCTACAAAGTACCAGCAGGACATAATTGATTTGAAACCCAGACGGGTTATTTTTAATCCAGGTTCAGAAAATCCGGGTCTAGAGCAAGCACTGAAAGAAAAGGGAATCAAAGTCGAAGAGGCCTGCACATTAGTCCTATTGAGGACCAACCAATATTAGTCTGCCAGGCACTTAAGCGGAGAATTTTTGGCGATATAGTTTTCAAATAGAGGCCAAAAGTTTGAGTTCTCAACCTTCTTTGAATTTACCAACAGAAGATCACGAATCAGGGGAGACATTTTCCCCACAGCGTAGGGGATCTCACTCGGAAGTGCGACTGAATAAAATTTAGAATTCTTGAGAGCTTTACCTTCAATGAGAGCGTCTTCAGCTTTGTGGAATCCGTTCAGGTAAGGGACGGCTTTACCTTTTTCTTTATCCCAGGCCTGTACTCCATCAATAGTGGCATCAAATGGCTGGTTTCCACTTCCCAAATATTTTAAGACTTGAGTGAGTATCAAACCAGAGACATAAGCGCGAGAAACGGACCATCCATCATCTCCCCATTTACTGAAATGCGGAAAATTATCGATTAAATCACCAAAGCGGATCGGTCCGGCCGGTATTTCTTCACCTTGGAAAAGGTCAAACTGAATACTTATATCTGTTTTTGCCGTTTCACGACTAAGGCGAGCAATATGATGAGACCAACATGATCTTGGATCTTTTACTCGTCCCTCATAGAGTCCGGTGAGTTTAATTTCTGAAAACCCAATGACTTCAGTCCATGAACGATTAAAATAACGTTCTCTATTGATATAGGCTTCATCTACAAACTTCTTAACTTCAGTGTCTTCAGAAATATCTTTGGTTATGTCATAAAGGCGGTAATCAATGAGTTTATATTCGCCTTCGCCTAAGACATCAACAATGAGGGATCCAACGGCCAGGCCGTGAGCACCTGTTTGAAAAACCGGAATGATTTCCCCTTTGAGGTTTTCCACCATCTTAGGTTGATCCAAACGAGTGTGAGAATGACCACCGATAACCATATCAATTGATCGAGAATGAGAGACCAGAGTTGAGTCTTTATCAAGACCGATGTGAGTGAGGGCAATGAGGAAATCGACACCGTCTTTTTTAGAGCGCTGGGCGATCTTTATGCCTTTTTTATGTGAGGGCCCAATAAAGCCTTGAGGAAGTAGTGGATACTGATAATGAATTTCGGGAGTCGTGAGACCGAAGATTCTGATTTTCATTCCATCGATATCAAAGTCCACGTAAGGCTTGATCTTTTTAAGACCCATTAAGGTTTTGCCTTTCAGATTTGCCGAAAGAAGATTGGCCTGAAGATTTGATTCTTTCATTTGGCGAGCAAGATCGTCGCCACCCATAATGAAATCGTGGTTCCCAAGAACTGTTACGTCTACGCCCAATAAATCCAGAGCACGAAGAGCGTCGGTGCCTTTATTGGAAAAATAATAACTCGATCCTTCGCCGAAATCACCGGCATCAAGGAAGAGAGTTTTGATACCTTTATTGGATGCATCTGCTTTTAACTGATCAACCAAAGTTTTAATGCGAGAATAACCGCCCTTGCCGCTGCGAGAGCCTTCAAAAAAGGAATGCAAATCATTGGTGTGAATGATTTGAACTAGCTTTGCAGAGCTAGTTGTAGTGAAGCCAACGCAAAAGATGGTCAGGGCGAGTTTCAGGAAATTCATGGAGAACTATTTATCTAATTGATCAGATAAAATCCAGACATGATTGATAGGTCGCCTTAAATAATAAAGACAATGTAATTTTTTCCAACAATGGCCATTTAGGCGAGGTTTGGGTACATTCCAGCTCAATGAAATCTGAACTTTTATTACCTGTTGCCAACATGGCCATGTGTCTTGCTGCTATCCATCACGGAGCTGACGCCGTTTATTTTGGCGTGCCCTTTTTTAATGCCCGCGGAAGGACCACTGATTTTACATACGAAGAACTCAAAGAAATGATCGACCTATGCCATCTTTATGGGGTGAAGACCAACCTCGCCTTCAATGTGGTCATTTTTCAAAATGAATACCCCAAAGTGGTGGAGATGCTCGATCAGGTCCTACCTATGGGGCCTGATGCTTTCATCGTCCAGGATTTGGGACTTGCCTCCCTGATTCGAAAAATGGCCCCGAATCAAAGAATTCATGCCTCAACGCAAATGACTGTGACTAATCCGGATGCCATCAAGTTCGTGGATGATCTATCAATCGACCGATTTGTTTTGGGCCGTGAGAACTCACTTCCAGAAATCAAAATGATTCGTGAACAGACTGATAAAGAACTGGAAGTCTTTGTCCACGGTGCTTTATGTGTGGCGTATTCTGGCCAGTGCTTTACTTCTGAATCCCTTGGGGGAAGAAGTGCCAACCGTGGTCAGTGTGCCCAGAGTTGCCGCCTTGAATATGAGCTTTATGTAGATGATAAGAAAAAAGAAATGGGCGATAAGAAGTACCTCGTTTCTCCTAAAGACTTAATGGGGATCTCAGAAGTTAAGGCCTTGGAAGAAATAGGTGTGAATTCATTTAAGATTGAAGGGCGCCTTAAAACGCCTGAATATGTCGCAAGTACCGCCCGCAATTACCGGGAAGTTTTGGATGGACAGAGTTTAAATCTGGGCAAACGTGCGACTGAACTTGCTTCGACTTATTCCCGTGGATTCTTTACCGGCTGGCTCAATGGTGTTGATCACCAGCAGCTGGTGGATGGATCCTTTAGCGCTCACCGGGGTCTTGAGCTCGGAGTGATCAAAGAAGTGAAGAAAAAATCATTCGTCATTGATACTAAAACTGAGCTGCGGGCCGGGATGGGTTTGCTGTTGGTGAATAAAGAAGAAATTGGCTCCAAGATATTCTCGGTAGAGAAGTCCGGCAAATTTCTGGAAGTCGAACTGGTTCAAAAGAATCTCAATCTTGAAAAAGGTATGAAGGTCTATTTGAACTCTGATGAAGGACTGGATAAGGAGCTGCAAAAGGGCTGGCAGTCACGGGAATTTCAAAAACGTATTCCACTTAAGATGATTGTTCAGGGCATTTATAATGAGCCCATTTTAGTTAAGGCGATTGATCCGGAAGGGCGAGAAGTTTATGCCCAGACGATTTCATTTATGGCCCCGGCCAAAAATCGCTCACTTACTGAAGATGAACTAAAAGCAGAACTATCGTCTCTTGGTGGAAGTATTTATGAGCTCGCTGGGTTTGAGTGCTTCATCCAGGAAGGCTGCTTCATGAATCACCGGGAGCTCAAAGATCTCAGGCGCGAGCTGGTGGAGAAAATGAATGCAGCTCGAGTGGCCCCCAAAACGATGACATTGAATAAGGTGGAGTTGCCGGCTGTTCGTATTGCCAATAACTCAACTACAGTCTTGAATATTCTTCTTCGAAGTAAGGCGCAAGTTGATGGGTTTGCTGACGGTGTAGAGAAGGGCATCTATCAGGGGCTTGATCATTCCATAGGACTCGTGATTTTGGATTTCGAGTTCGGAAAAGACTATGCGGCTTCGATAGAGCGACTGAAAAAGTTAAATTTTAAGACTGCTATTGCCACGACTCGCATTTTAAAGCCCAAGGAATACCATAACCTCAAAATGATCATCAGATGCAATCCGGATAAAATTCTGGTGCGCAATCTTGGGGCGATTGAATTTCTTCGCAACGAATGCTCGATCCCTTTGATTGGGGACTTCTCTTTGAACGTCACTAATTCTTTGACCGCTGATTATCTTCTGAACAAAGGACTTGAGACGGTTAATACTTCTTATGATCTGAACCAAGAGCAGCTTTTAGATCTTGTTTCTCATAGTGATCCATCAAGATTAGAAGTCACTCTACACCAATATATGCCCGAGTTTCATATGGAGCATTGTGTGTTTGCGGCCTTCCTCTCTACTGGTAGCTCTTTTAAAGACTGCGGTAAGCCTTGCGAAAAACACGAAGTAAAACTTAAAGACCCATACGGCAATTGGCACTACCTCAAGGCCGATCACGAGTGCCGCAATACTTTTTTCAAAGCGACTCCTCAGTCAGCGAGCTTTCTTTTAGGGGAGCTTAAAAACCGTGGAGTGAATTCTCTGCGCCTTGAGGCCCTGAACGAGAAGGCGCATGACCTTAACCACAAAATCCTAGTTTACCTGAAACTTTTGAATGGATCCATGTCCTCGCAGACTGCGATTGATGAGTTAAAGGTTATGGAGAGTTATGGTCTGGGCAAAGGCCAGCTCCATAAAACCGATACTTATAAAGATCGAAAGAAAGAGATCGCCCCCTAGAAACATCCATTTCCTATAATAATTACCCAAAAAATTCGAATTTTTCTCCCTGGTCTAGAACTGGTTTAGAATCCGTCCCATGAAAAATATCATTTCAGCCTTTTTGTTAGGGACCTTTTTTACTTCAATCGCCGCCGCCGATGTCATTAAAGACAAGGCCCACTTTGATACGGTTGGCTCCGTCGATAGTTTCAGTTGGGCCCCAGAGCGATATAAAAATGATTTTCGCTACGATATTTTTTATTACATCCCTAAATCCATTGAGACATCTTCTAATGTAGGGGCCCTGATCTTTACTCATGGTGGAGGCGGTTCAACCATGAATCGTCAGGGATCTATCAATACCGTTAACATGTACATGCCTGATTTAAAGCGAATGGCCGATGAACTTGGCATTGTTGTTGTTCTGCCTTCGGCCAACGGCCTCAATTGGGGCGGACATACCAGAGGACTCATGCGCGATCTGGGAAGAATGATAAAAAAAGATTTGAATGTAGATGTTAACCGCGTTGGTGTTTCAGGGCACTCCATGGGAGGCATGGGAATAACTAGATCTTATCTTTGGACTGCGGATGAGTTTGCTTTCTTTCTTCCGATGGCGGCCGGCATGGATGTTAATCATCAGTCTGAGCAGCATTTGAATAAAGTCTTCAACGTCCCTTACGTTCATTTACAAGGCTTAAAAGATCACTTTGATGTCTTCATTACTCGCTGCCAAGAGCAACTTAAACGAACCAAAGATTTGGAAACTCAATACGGTGAGCGCTCAATGCTCGACATCGTTTTTTATAATGGCGCACACAATTACGACTATAATCTCTTTAAGCAGAATCTAATTAAACTTTATAAAAATTTTCCGCGTGATCTCTACCAGAAAGAACTTTGGGGAAGTCTCCTAACAGTTCAAGCTACAAAAGTTGAAAACAATATCACTTATGATTTTGATTCAGAGGCCCGTTATTTTTGGGTGGAAGCTGTCAATAGTGACTTGTCGGTCCAAGAGAGAATCGATTTTCACGCCAAGATTGAGGGCAACGTCATTCGAATCGATATGCCTGTAGCACCTAAAATGAGTAAGGGTTTGAAACTCTATCTTCATTCTTCCATGGTTGATCTAAACCAGAAAGTTGAAGTCATGCTTAATGGCAAGTTGGTTGCGACTCGTGAAGGGAAGGCGGGAGTTCTGAGAAATATGGATGCAAACGATGCTGGCTTCAAATTCGAAGATACGATCGATATTAAATTATAAATAATCTAGAAAGAGATTTCCTCTTTGGAGATCTCTTTCCATTTTCCTTCCGCCAAATCTCCCAATTCAAGATTCCCTATTTTTTTACGAATAAGCCTTAAAGTCGGGTGCCCAATAGCAGCTGTCATCTTGCGCACCTGACGATTTTTCCCTTCGGTGATGGTAATTTCAATCCAGATGTCCTGAACCGTTTTGCGAAATCTCACCGGCGGATCCCTCGGGGGCACTTCGGGTTGTGGATCGAGTATTTTTACACTGCAAGGTTTCGTAAGATAATCCTCAATCTTTAAACCTTTCCTCATTCGCTCAAGCTCATCTTCCGTAGGCACACGCTCAACCAGTACCCAATAAGTCTTAGGCTTTTCATTTTTGGGATTAAGCAGTTTCTCAATCATCAGACCATCATCAGTCAAAAGTAGCAGTCCTTCCGAATCCTTATCCAGTCTACCGGCGGCATAGACTCCTGAAGGAAGACTGAACTCCGACAGAGCGCGGGCGCCATCCTCTGGGGTGAACTGCGAGAGAACGTTATAGGGTTTATGAAAAAGGATGTAGCTACTCATGATAAAAATACTAACTCAAAAGTCAGATTCTGTCATAACGGTCTTGAGCACTTACATTTTCTGACTTAACTAATTCTTTATGGCCGCCAGATTAAAAGGGGACTACAACCTAATTAAGCGAGGTGCAAATGGAAAAAGTCATTCTTCTTTTAGCGTTTGGTCTTTTCTCAGTTACAGCAAGTCTCTTTGCGAGTGCCGCCTTCAATTGAATTCTTGACTCACGGATGAGTCGCCTTTAACTTTATATTACCATGTCTGATTACGAACTCGTCTATTCCGATGACCCCAATTTCAAAAAGCGCTGCCCTAAGTGCTCAAAGTTTCCATGTGGCTGCCCCAAAAAAGAAGACCTCAAACCAACTGAGCACACCCTCAAAATTCGTCTTGAAAAAAATAGTCGCGGTGGCAAAACCGTAACGGTAGTTTTTGAACTTCCCGTGAATGAACCTTATTTCAAAGAAATCGAGAAAAAGCTAAAGGCCCTGTGTGGAACCGGCGGTTCTTTTAAGAACAACATGATTGAGATTCAAGGGGATCATAGGGAAAAGATTAAGACCTTTCTGGAAAAGACCGGGTTTAAGGTGAAGTTGGCGGGTGGGTGAGTCTTGGTCTTGTCATTTTATCTTCAGCGTATGTAGAATTTAATAATTAACCCATTCGAAAAAAAGGATTTTATGACATTTCCAAGCGAAATATCTGATCATCAGAAAGCTGACTTAGTTCAAAAATGTATTTATTTGGTTGCAAAGTTCAAAAATAAAGACCTCGCGTTGTGGCAAAAATACAGTGAGCAATTGAAAACCCTAAAAGTCGAAGATTCATGGGATTTTTTCCATGTATTACTGGTTGAATACCAAAAACTAGCGGATAAGCCAGATCTTGCGGCACCAGCTCAGCCGGTGGCACCAAAAGCTCCCAAAGCCTCAAAACCAGCTGCACCTTCTCCAGTAAAGAAGGAAGTGAAAAAAGCTCCTGCTAAGAAAGCTGCCAAAAAAGTTGTGAAGAAAGCTCCTGCTAAAAAAGCTGCAAAAAAAGTAGTAAAGAAGGCACCTGCTAAGAAAGCTGCAAAAAAAGTAGTGAAGAAAGCTCCTGCTAAGAAAGCTGCAAAAAAAGTAGTGAAGACGGCACCTGCTAAGAAAGTAGCGAAAAAAGCTCCTGCAAAAAAATCAGCTTCTAAAAAAGTCGTAAAAAAGAAAGCTAAAAAGTAAATTCTCTTGGGCTGTCGGGTTTTAGTGGCCCGGCAGCCAGAGTCTTTACATATCGAATCATTTTCCTCAAAATTTAGAGATGAAAACGTTCATCCTTTTTGCCCTTCTTGGCCTCTCATGTAACACTTTCGCCCTCTATGAAGAGGACAATCGCAAAGACCTTCATGAGGTGACTGACCCTCAGCTTAAAAAAGTCGCTTCGGCCATTGCCTACCAAATCGAGTTCGTTGAGTTGTCTGGGTGGAAATTTAATCGCTTCTGGACCATGGTGATGGAGCCGTTCCACCAACGAGGGATCTGTGCGGAAGAAAAATTTTCCAATCAACTTTCTATGCGTAACAACTGCACAGGTATTCTAGTTTCTCCCAAGCATCTATTAACCGCCGGCAATTGTATTACTGAGCATTACTGCTCCAATGATCTGTATTATTGGGTCTTTGATTATAATCTTAAATCTGATGCTCCCTTTGTTGAGAAACATCACAGTAAAAACTTTTATCAGTGTGAGAAAATTGTGAAGCGCGCCTTTGACCGCAACACCGGCATTAGTTATGCACTGATGGAGCTGAAGAAAGAAGTCAAAGGCATCACACCTGTTAAGTTTAGGCAGAGTGGTGAAATGGCAGCTAATGAGGAATTAATTGTCTTGGGTCACCCGCGGGGTCTGCCGCTGAAAGTTGCTGATCAAACCAAAGTCTATGACCAAAATGAGCGACTTTTTATCCTGAATTCTGACATCACCGGTGAGAGCAGGGGATCGGCCATCATTAATGCGAAAAGCTATGAGCTGGAAGGCATGATGATTTACGGCACGAGAAATTATGATCAAGCAGGTCGTGATTGTGAAAGCTCTGCTGTGTATCCTAATAATGAGGCGCAAGAGCTAGCGATTAAGACTTCATTTCTTAAGGATCTTCTATGATGATTAAATTTCTTCTTTTATGTTTGGTAACGACTAGTGCCTTGGCCTATCCGGCACTAGGTGACTTCGTTCGCTATGAAGCCAAGTACGAAGGCTCCATGATTGTCATGGAAAGAAAGATTCTTGCTCACGACACCGTGGAAGATACCTTTGAAGTTAGAACACTCGTTACATATCAAAACCGAATTATTCAAGACCAGATTCACGTGCTGCCTCACAACTTTCTCTACACGCCAGAGAAAATCGCCAGTGTGCTGAAAAATTGTTACGCCCGCGAAGGGATGCTGACAGATCTGGTGATTGGAATTCAAAAAATTACGGGATGTGAATTTTATAATGAGGACTCGCAGCTAACGAGCATCATTGGACCAGTCCCATTCGGTTTAGTGCGCTTTCAGAATTATCTGCAAGGGGAAGAGTTTCTTGATTTCAACCTGACTTATTTTAGTCAGCTTTAATTAATTCATCCATCGCTTTGATACCGGCCATGATCTTTTTGAGAAACGATGGCTCGTTCTTAATGTACACAAAGTTAGGATGCTGAGACCAAAGTGCCTTGAGTTTAAGATCAAGCTCAATGGCTTTCTTCTGATCTTCATTTCGAATTGGGTTTCCTAGATCAATAGTAAAACCACCGGCCGCTGCTGTTTCAAAAAAAATCACTGCATCGTAGCGCTCTAATTCTTTTTTGAGAGTCGTTCCCATGGTTTTATAAAAATCATCAGGAGTTGTTGGCCAGTAAGCGCCACCATCTACAGTTCCGCGGTCGCACAGAAGAGTGTGGTGAGGAAACAGACTGGCGTAAGTGTCTTCAATATTATTTTGCACATGAAAAATAGATTTCTGTATGTTTTCAACAACGCTCAGTGAATCCACTCTTGGGAAACCACCTCGGAAAAGCAAAGTGGCCACTTCTGGTACCAGAGAGATAAAATCTTTGTATTCCAGCTTAAAAAGCTCAGCGGCAGTGGATTTTCCACCCCCTGGGCCTCCGCTTAGGGCTATTTTTTTGATCTCTTGTTTTCTAACTTTATGTTTTGGCATATAAGTCGGAGTATAGAGAAACTTATGGATACTGAAAATGGCCTAAAATTGAATTTATGTCTCACCTGCCGCAGGCGGCTTCTGACCTGCGTTTGCCAGTATTTACGCCCATTTGAGACCAAATCACGCTTCGTCATCCTGATGCACCCAATGGAATTTAAAAAGGAAAAGGTCGGGACTGGGCGCTTTAGCCATCTGATTTTGAAGAACTCTGAAATCATTGTGGATGTTGGATTTGATGAAAATAAGCGCTTTTTGGAAGTCTTAAAGGATGAAAATTACCAGACGGTGATTCTTTATCCGGGGGACGAGACTGTTGATCTTTCTAGACCCGACGCCGCTATGAAGCTCGGGACGAAGCCACTGCAGTTCATCGTGATTGATGGAACCTGGCCTTGTGCTAAAAAAATGATGAAGCTCACGACTAAACTTCACCGCTTGCCTCGCGTGAGTTTTGATACACTTCGTATTTCTGAATTTCAGGTGAAGCATCAACCCATGCCGGGATGTTTATCAACTGTTGAATCTCTTCATCAGGTGCTGCTGGATTTAAATAAACTAGGGAAAGAATCGACTCAGGGTTCTGAAGAGAACTTGATGGAAGTTTTTCGCCAAACGGTGAAGCTGCAAATTGAGTTGGCCCAAGATCCTGCTCGCCAAGGCTATCGTAAAAAGCCTTTCAAATTATCTGGCGAGCGCAAGATTTCCAAAAAGTGGGAACACCGTCTGTTGTTTTTTAGAGAGTCTGAGGAGTAATTTCCTGTCTTGGTTTTTCGCCCCACTCATATTTTTTTCTAAAACATTTAATAAGTGCCAAAAGTCTCCACCAGGAAGTGAGCTGTTTATACCCAAAATGCAAAATAATGGTGTGGAAAATACTCTTCATAAGAGACCAGTTCTTATTCACCGAAACGTATTTGTTATCGAGATAAATTCCAAATAACGTAATGAAAAGATTGAAGGCGAGACCAGCTGCAAGGTATGTCGCCACATGCTGAGGCTCTATCCAGCCAGCATACAAGGCAAAAGGAATAACCCGTGGCCTGGATGGAAACACAAGTCGAGATTTCTCGCCAGAGTATCAACCAGACCCATCTGCCATCTCATACGTTGGACCATGAGGTGCTTTCTATCTTTAGGAACTTGCGTATAGCAAGTGGTGATCGGAAGAATTTTGAAGGCGTGATTCTCGCCCGGATAAGCCTTACGAAGGCGTACTATAAAATCTAAATCTTCCGTGATTGAATTCGCTCTGAAACCTTTGACTTTTTTCCATGCTTCTTTTTTTACCATGCAGAAGGCACCCGAGATAAGGGTTGTTGAGCCAAGTAAGCTCCATCCAAGTCTCTCACACAAAAAAGTTCTCAAATACTCGAGGCTTTGGAATGAGGCCAAGAAGTTTTTTGAATCAAGAGTATGTAGGACTCCACCGGCTGCAATGAGTTTTGAATCCTGAGCAAAAGCGCGCAAACAACCTTCAACCCCTCGAGCAGTTGGGATAGTGTCTGCATCCATAGTACAAATCAGATCATACTTAGCATTCTCAATTCCAAAATTGAGCGCTTGGGCCTTACCCATATGGGGAGTCTCTAATACTCGAAGATCAGCTGCCGTGATAGATTGAAAGATATTGGAGTTTTCTTCAAGTCTTCTCAATTGGAACATGGTTTGAAGAAGCTTAAAAGTTTTATCATGGGAGCCATCATTAATGACGATGATCTCTTTTTTTTCCTGAGGCAAAGCAAGATAGGTCTGGATAGTTTCTACAATTAATGACTCTTCATTAAAGGCGGGAATAATGAAAGAGACGGCCGGGATTTTATCTTTATTTGTAGGTTTTTTAAGTTCACGTCGGTATTTTTTGATTTCAACCCAAGACAACAGCATCAAAACACCATAGAGCAAATTGATTGCCAGGAAATAGATCCCAGTAAACTTTAAAAGCAGAAGGCAAATTTCTTGTGTCATTAAAAAGTCCAGACGAGGTTAAGGGTTGAAGTTAAAAATTGGTTATCGAGTTCACCCAGATCAGTGTAATCAAAAATATATTCTGCTTTCAGGTTTGGAATAAGGTAATAACCCGCACCAAAACCAGCTGATTGTGTGTCGATTGTTTCACTGGCAAGACCAATGAGTGCTTGGGAAGCTTGAATCCCTTTGTTGGCGAATAGGGAGAGGGAGTAGAGGCGCTCTTTGTAATAAATAACTTTGAGTCCGTAGTTATTAACTTCTTTAACCTCTGTTGGATCCTTGAACTGTGCCTGCCCAATCATGATTTGTGGGATAATGATAAAATTGGCAATTTTTTCAATTTCAATTCCTACCCCAAGGGTTTGAAGATGCGTAATTGAATAGAGTGAGTTCTGATAA
>JFJP01038690.1_pt1 | contig 29480 bp, 27 predicted proteins | sample 431651 | NCBI WGS metagenome assembly JFJP01 (sample SAMN02602958, study PRJNA72255) | Microbial mat metagenome, whole genome shotgun sequencing project. | biome: fresh water; feature: sink hole; material: water; isolation source: purple microbial (photo- and chemosynthetic) mats found in... | reverse complement strand
ATGGGTTCTAAGTCCATCGGCTACTGAACTTCCCAATAGTGTTGCAGAATTAATTAAGGTTAAATGGGGTGCTAGTTTAGGAAATGATTCTATTATAGTTTATGGTATCCAACCGGGTATTGACAATTGTATTGCTAAAACAGTTTACCCAATAACAATAACAGATCAATCGGCTCCCGAAATTCTTTGTCCTATTAATTCAATAGCATTGGAAGCAGACTTGGATTCCATTATTAATAATGTTTTTAATTATCATGTTCAAGGTGTTGAATTAAATCCCTTAATGGCTAATGACAATTGCGGAATTTCAAGTCTAACAAATGATTTGAATGATTCAATTACCTTGTCAGGTAGTACTATTGCTTTCCCTATTGTAGAAGGAGAGCATCAATATGAACATCGTATTCGTTGGACATTGACGGATCATGCGCTTCAAACTGCCAGCTGCGAAGTTGTATTAAGCTTGAAAGTAAATGATCAGATTTTAGTACCAAACGCTTTCTCTCCAAATGGAGATGAACATAATCCACTTTGGAATATTAAACACATCAATATGTATCCTACAGCCATTGTTCAAGTTTATAATAGATGGGGCATGTTAATTTATCAATCAGAAAAAGGCTATCCAAATCCATGGGATGGTAAAATAAATGGAAAAACAGTTGAGTCAGATAGTTATCACTATTTAATTCTGGATGGTAAGAAAGTTATGAAAAGAGGATTGATTACGATATTAAAGTAATCCTTACATAGTATTGGCTTTGCCGAGTATTAATAAAGCCGGGTTGACTTTCAATCCGGCTTTGTCAATATTATTTTTAGATACTTCAAATTTAACTTCACCATCATTGGTATAAAAGCTAATTCCAGCACCAAAAGAAATGGTTTCTGAACGATCGCCCACGATCAAAGTACTTTTTAAATGAGGAAGCTGTACAATACTATTTAATTCTTTTGACTTGTTATTTGGCACATACAGCAAGTGGCACTTTTCAACATCAGCAACGGTCTTAAAAACCTTAACCTTAATGGGTTGGTTACCAACCTTCATTTTATTTGCCACCACATTCAAATGGCGGGCAACCTCTGTACTGCCATAAACTCCAATGATAAAATAGCCGTCTTTATCAATAGCGGACCATTCAACGTACTTTGTAAAATTGTAAATAAATGCCGCCTTAAACTTTTCATTCTGGGAAAACAAATTCCCTGAAATAGAAAAAGTTAAGAAGAATACAAGCATTATTTTTCCAATCATTTCATATCATTAAATGCGACCCTAAAGATACTAAAATATTTAAAGCATTCATTTTATTTTATTTTTACAAAAAATCAACATTATAAATAGCGCTTCTGTTTAAATAAGTCCATAAACTTTGATGTCAAAGCGATTATTATTATATTTGGGCTAAAATGTTCCATTGGTTGATGACGAAACACAGAACCATATTGTATTCTTTAATACACATCAAAGTATGGATTGCCCTAATCTTGATAGGGGTAAATCTGCATGCAAATCCTTTACAGAATAAAATTGATTTTCTTATACAAAAAGGGATTGATAAGAACGAAGAAGAAGAAGAAGATAGCTCAGTTTATTATTTAAATGAAGCACTTCTTTTGGTCGAAGAGCAAGACCTACTCAGCAGCAAGGCTCATATTTTTAATGTTAAGGCTGAATTGGCATTAAAAAATGGAAATTTCAGAGATGTGATTGGTAATTATATGTCGGCCTTAAAAATATATAAAATCACCCAAGATATAGAATCTCAATTATTCATGCTTACAAAGATTGGAGAAATATATCATATATTTAAAGACGAAAATAAGGCCATCCTATTTTTGGAAGAAGCCATGATTTTAGCCGCTAAATTAAAAGACAGTTCAAGATTATACAACATAAAAGAATCGATAGGAATAAATCTATATGAGATTAATGAATATGATAAAGCTTATGTTTACTTTAATCAAGTGTATCAATATTATAAAAAGAAAGGGCACAACACTCATTTAATTCGTTTATTGGCTAGGCGCTCAGTATTGCTATCCGAATTAGGTCAGTTTGATACTTCCATGGCAGATATTGATGAAGCAATAGTTATCTCGAATTCGGAATCAGACACCATTCAATTGACTATGTTGTATTTGATGAAAACAGAATTATATCTTACATTTAATAAACCAGAAGAAGCGATTAAAATATTACAAATCAATCAATTCAAAGCTAGTGTTAATAAGGAACTAAAGAGTAGAGCCCAATATTATCTATTATATTCAAAAGCTGCCAATCAGAAAGGGGACATTAGTAAATCGCTTCAATATGCTGAACTTGCATTAGAAGATGCCGTTAACGCAGCCGATACCAAGCAAATAGTAGAAATTTACGATGTATTGGTTCAACTTTATGTGGCTTCGGGAGATTACAAAAAAGCATTCGAATACATGCGCAATCATGCCGATATGAAAGAATTGCTTGAAGAATCTTTTGGTATTGTATCACAATTGGAAACGAGGGTAGAAATTGAACGAAGTGAAAAGGATTTGCAATTAAAGGAGGCTGAATTAGAGAAACAAAAAGAAAGGGAAAAACTTCAAAATCTGGTAATTATTGCAGTATCATTGGGGCTTGCATTAATGTTAATTATAGCTGTGTTAATATTTATACAAAACAAGGCACGCAAAAAAGCCAATATCATGTTGGAAAGTCAAAAGAACGAAATCCTTGAAAAAAATAAAGAATTAGAAATACAGCAGGAAGAAATTATTGCTCAAAAAGAAATGATTGAGGATAACAACAAAATTTTGGAGCATAAAAATAAAGAAATTACGGATAGTATCAATTACGCTAAACGTATTCAGGATTCTCTGCTTCCCAAAGACGATGTTATAAAAAACTACTTACAAAATTATTTTATTCTTTTTAAACCCAAAGACATTTTGAGCGGCGATTTTTATTGGTTTCAGGAATTTCCGCCTCAAAAAGAATTTACAGCAAAAAATGCGGACAATATTCTTATGGCCGCGGTTGATTGCACCGGACATGGAGTTTCGGGAGCTATGATGTCAGTGGTAGGAAGCAATTTATTGAATCAGGCGGTACTTGAATTTGAAATGAGTCAACCGTCCGATATCCTCAATTTTCTGCATGCGGGTGTTATAGATATATGGAAAAAAAATCAAGAGAGTTCAGAACTAACCGTGCAAGACGGAATGGATATTGCATTGGTAAACATTAACCTCCGCACCTATCAATTAAATTTCTCGGGAGCAAAGCGTCCGCTTTATATTATTCGAAACAATGAAATAATAGAGCTCAAACCAGATAAAATTATGATTGGCGATTTCACTTTTTCCGATATGCGTTTTACCCATCATGAATTTCAATTACAAAAAAACGACATGGTATATATGCTTTCTGATGGTTTTGGCGACCAATTTGGAGGGCCTAAAAATAAAAAATTTAAGGAGGGAAATCTCAAAAAACTATTCTCTGAAATTGCAAAAGATCCGGTTAAGAAACAATTTACGACATTAAACTCCCATTTCGAAGAATGGAAATCATACTTTGAACAAACAGACGATGTTCTAATTATTGGAATTTCTATTACTTAGATAAACATTCTTTTTTACCCTGAGCTGCTGGCTCATCCTTTATATTTTCTATTCAAAGAAATTCCTTAAGGTATAAAAAAAAAGCTTAGGGAACCACCCCTAAGCTCGAAAACCCTAAACCATTCCGCCTTGTGAGCGGTAAATGATATTGATGCAAAGATAAGCTATTTTTTTGCTTGAAAAAAGAATTTAACATTTTTTATTTCCATCGCTTGTTATATAGCCACCGATTATAAAAAGGTTCCTTTTTCTTACGATAATGCCGCTTGGTTTCTTTCTCCCCCTGCTTCATCCTTTTCCTAACTTCTTTTGTTTGCCTTTTTAAATGGTCTTTTTTATCTTCTTCCTGTTGTTTCCTTACAGCTTCCTTCTCTTTCTGTCTTCGTTTCTCAATCTTGTTTTCGGCTTCTTTTTGATAAGAAGGCTTATTACTATTATCGTTTTGAGGAAGTTGCGACATTATTGGTATTTCGCAAAGAAATGCCATAAAAAAAGCCATATACAATATCCGTAATATTTGCATTAACTTTGCGTTTTATTAGTTAAACGATTCCAAATGGAAAGCACAAAGATAATTAAATTAATGCTGTTCAGCATATTGATGCTCTCGTTTTCATGTGATAAGGATGAATACAACGTGGTACCATATGTTCCTGTTAACTTAAGCCTTAGCATATCGTCCGATTTGCAGCATGTTGGAGTAGGCGATCCCATTACCATCACTCCTTTGGATACCAACATCAGGGGCAGTGAAATAAGGTATTATGGTTTGAATGCCGGAAGCCGATTAAGCTCTATGATTGTTCATGGAAACGGATTGATAATTATGCAACACTCATATGATGAATATGTTGCATACGACATTACCTGCACATATAAAGCAAATGAAGATTACGTGGCCTGTAAGGTAGAAGAAAATGATTTATTATATGTTAAATGCCCCAAATGTGGCTCAAGATTTAACCTTTTTAATTACGGAAGTCCGGAGCATGGAAGCAAAGCAGCAGCTCCACTAAAACAGTATAATGCTATAAAATCGGGCGATTTATTAAGAGTATATAATTAAAAAAGGTGCGAAATATTTCGCACCTTTCATTTATATCTTATCTTAATAACGGTAATGCTCTGGTTTGTATGGACCATCTAAAGAAACTCCAATATAATCGGCCTGATCTTTACTTAGTTTAGTAAGTTTAACGCCAATTTGCTCTAAATGCAAACGGGCAACTTCCTCATCTAATTTTTTAGGCAAACGGTATACATCTATTTTATAATTGTTGATCCACAAATCAATCTGCGCTAATGTTTGATTGGTAAATGAATTACTCATCACAAATGAAGGATGACCTGTTGCACAACCCAAATTTACCAATCTACCCTCTGCCAATAGGAATATAGCATGACCATCGGGAAAAACATATTTATCAACCTGAGGTTTTATATTGATATGTTTGATACCTGGGAAAGAAAATAACTTTTCAACTTGAATTTCATTATCAAAATGACCAATATTACAAACTATTGCCTGATCTCTCATAGCCTTCATATGCTCTATGGTGATAATATCTTTGTTACCGGTTGTGGTTACAAATATATTTCCTTCTGTAACAGCATCTTCCATAGTAGTAACCTCAAAGCCTTCCATGGCTGCTTGAAGAGCGCAAATGGGATCTATTTCGGTAACAACAACCCTAGCTCCATAAGAACGCATTGAATGGGCACAACCCTTTCCAACATCACCATAACCTGCAACAACTACTACTTTACCAGCAATCATGACATCTGTAGCACGTTTAATACCATCAGCCAATGACTCGCGGCAACCATAAAGGTTATCAAATTTAGATTTGGTTACTGAATCGTTAACATTAATAGCAGGAAACAATAATTCACCTTTTTCCATCATTTGGTATAAGCGATGTACACCCGTTGTGGTTTCTTCAGAAACGCCTTTCATTTCTTTAACCATTCTGTGCCACATTTGCTTGTCTTCGGTCAAACAATCTTTTAATGTGTTGAGTATAATCTGCTCTTCACGATTAGAAGATTTTCTATCCAGAAAAGTAGGATCATTTTCAGCCTTAACACCCCAATGAATCAAAAGAGTAGCATCACCACCATCGTCAACAATCAAATTGGGACCTTTGCCTCCAGGAAAAGCCAATGCCAGTTTGGTACACCACCAGTATTCTTCAAGTGTTTCACCTTTCCATGCAAAAACTGGAACACCAGCCGCAGCAATAGCAGCCGCAGCATGATCTTGAGTTGAAAATATATTACAAGATGCCCAGCGAACATCAGCGCCAAGATCAACCAATGTTTCTATTAGAACCGCAGTTTGTATGGTCATGTGTAAAGACCCAGTTATGCGAGAACCTTTCAAAGGTTTTTGACCGTGATATTTTTTGCGAATGGCCATTAGACCAGGCATTTCCTTCTCGGCAATTTCTATTTCTTTTCTCCCAAATTCGGCAAGAGACATGTCCTTTACCTTGTATGGTAACATTTCAACGTTTACTGTTGTTCCACTCATAAATAATGATACTTATTTTTATTTAATACTTGAATACTAATATTTTTATCTTCAATCAATTGCCTTTTTAAATCTTCTAATCCGGCAAATTTTTTTTCATCTCTCAATCTGCTTACAAAACTAATGGTTAATTCTTTGTTATACAAACTATCGTCAAAATTAAATAAGTGAACCTCAACAGTTTTTTCCAGATTATTTCCTATGGTAGGTCTGTAGCCAATATTAAGCATAGAAGGGAACACTCCCTGCTCTGTGCTTGTATATGCCGCATACACCCCCTGAAGAGGCACTAATTTATACTGATCAAGAGGAACAATATTCGCCGTTGGGAAACCGATGAGCCTACCCATTTTTTTTCCCTCTGCCACCAAACCGCTTATGCTGTATTGATATCCCAGTAACTTGTTTGCATTTTCAACACGGCCTGCCAATAGTTCATTTCTAACAAGAGTGCTGCTTATTTTATTACCATCTAATAATTCAGGATGGAATTGTTCCAACATAAAGTTATATTTTGCGGAAAGTTTTGTTAAAAACTCAAAATTACCTTCCTGCTTATGGCCTATCATATTATTAAATCCTAGAAGAAACAAAGCAGTATCTAGTTTTTCTATAATAACTTGCTTTACAAATTCTTCAGCTCCCATTCGTGATATAGCCTGATCGAAAGGAATAATCACTAAATTTTTAATCCCTGCCTTTTCGAGCAATAGTTTTTTTTCATCTAAACTGTTTAGCAATGAAAATGATTGCAGGTCTTTATTCAATACAATTCTTGGATGAGGCCAAAGGCTAATTACAACCGACTCAGTGTTTAGTTGCTCGGCTTTGTGTTTTAAATAAGTCAACAGTTTTTGATGTCCTAAATGAACACCATCAAATGCACCGAGGGTAACCAAAGGTTTGTTAAACTTAAAATTATCAGAAAGGGTATAGACTTTCAATATCTCAAATAGTATAAAGAGACAAAAGTAGTATTTTTTTTAAAAATATTAAAAATTTTCGTAGCTATAAACTGTAAGAACCTGATAATCATAATCGGCATAATAACTATCCTTGGTATTCCTGATACCATTATCATAGGTGTAAGTATTCTTGGAAAAGCCTTTAACTGCACTGCCTCTAAATTGTTCCTCGGCTATAAAACCATTGGGGTGATAAGAGAATTTATTTGATAAATACTTTTCGGTACTTAAAGTTTCTTTATAGGTTTCAATGTGTTGACCTTTTTCATTATATATTTTCTCTACGCGATAATTCAGTTTACTATTGATCAATTTTTCCTCCATCACCATATTGCCCTTCATGTCGTACTTATACTTCATCACATAAGTAATTGATTTATTATTTTCAACTCTTTGCTCTTCCAATAAATTCCATTTCATGTCGTATTTGGTAAGCATCTTGTATAATTTCTTGCCCTTAGCATCGGTTATTAGTATTTCGGCATTATAACCGTTATACAAAAAAACCCTCTTTTCATCTAAACTTCCTTGAAGATAATAATGAATCTCTTTCAATCGGGCCATGTCATCATAAAAATAGTAATTTTTCGTATTTTCGGCACCATTAAAACCCTCTTCAAAGATTTTTCTGTTTTTTTCATCGTATTTAGTAAATACTTTATACGTTGGCTTTTTCTTACTATCATACTGAACAAATTCTATGCGGTTGTTGCGTTCATCATATTTAAAAACCAACATAGAAAGTAAGCTTCCATCGGGACGGTAATTAATTTCTTCAATCCTGTTTCCAAACTGATCATATGATGTTACCCTACTTTTAACACCGCTTTTTTGAGGTTTTCCGTCAATATAATCATGTTCTATTACTTCTTGGAGCTTGATTTTATTTTTCGATAGCATCTCATTATACTTATCTTCGTGGTCTTGCGAGAATAGAGCTTGAAAAGATACTATAAAGAAAAGCAAGTTAATGGACAGAATCGACTTAGCCCATTTATTAAAAAGCATATTTTTTTTATTTAACCGCATAAGATGTTTTACTAGTAACTTTTTTTACGGAGGGGATAAAAATAGGTTTCATTCCCTACCCCCTTTTTAGTTCAATAATTCATCTAAATGCAACCATTCGTCAGTTTTTTTATCTAATTCAGCAACAATAGCAGCATGTTTTAAACTTAAATCGCTGAGCATCTGATGGTCTATTATTGTTTGACTCAATTGAAATTCAATTTCTTTTTTATCTACTTCGAGTTTCTTAATCTCATTACCCAATACTTCAAAAGCTCTTTTTTCCTTGTACCCTGCTTTTTTCGAATTGGAGGAAGAACTCAACTTAGATTCACTTTTTTGAACTTTCTTTTCAGTTGGGGCTAATGCTAACAATTGCTTTCGGATTCGGTACTCAGTATAATTTCCGGGGAAATCTTTTATTACACCATTTCCATCGAAGGCAAATATATGCTGAACAATTTTATCGAGAAAAAAACGGTCGTGCGACACTACAATAACACAACCTCCAAAACGCACCAAATAATCTTCAAGCACTTGTAATGTAGGTATATCTAAATCATTGGTGGGTTCATCTAATATTAAAAAGTTAGGATTATTCATTAAAATAGTAACCAAAAACAACCTTCTTTTTTCTCCTCCGCTGAGTTTGTAAATATACGAGTATTGTTTTTCAGGAGGGAACAAAAATAGGGTGAGTAAGCCTGAAGCTGATATTTTAGAACCATCGGCTAATGTAATAAATTCAGCAATATTAGTAACTGCATCAATAACCCGCATCTGCTGGTCAAATTGCATCCCTTCTTGTCTGAAATAACCAATTACCAATGTTTCACCTAAAGAAACAGTCCCTGAATCGGGAATAACATTTCCGGTTAAAATATTCAGAAAGGTACTTTTTCCAGAGCCATTATTTCCAACAATACCCAGCTTTTCGCCTCGGGAAAAAATATAGCTAAAATTTTGAATCAATACCTTATCCTGATAAGCTTTTGAAATTGATTCCAATTCAATAATTTTAGACCCAAGACGTGCCATATTGGTTCTGATCACGGCTTTATCGTCGGTGATTTTCTCGCTCGCCTTTTTCTTAAGCTCATCAAAAGCCTCTATTCTATATTTCGATTTGGTTCCTCGTGCCTTGGGCATCCTTCTGATCCACTCCAATTCCTTAACCATTAAATTGCGGGCTTTATCAATATTGGTCAAATCATTAGCTATCCGTTCATCTCTTTTCTCTATATAATACTCATAACTACCTTTATAATGGTATAAGCCTTGTCGGTCAATCTCGATAATTCCGTTACAAACATCATCAAGAAAATAGCGATCGTGCGTTACCAACAAAAGAGTACTGGCTGTATCGGCCAAATATTCTTCAAGCCATTCTATCATTTCAATATCGAGATGGTTGGTAGGTTCATCAAGAATTAATAGATCTGGATTATTAATCAAAACATTCGCCAAAGCCAGTCGTTTTTGCTGACCGCCTGACAAACTAGAAACTTTTTGATCGAGATTATTTAATTTGAGCTTGCTCAATATTTGTTTTACTTTGTTCTCGTAATCCCAAGCCTTATTTAGATCCATCAGCTCCATGCTGCGTTGAATATCCTTTTCAGAATTGCTTGTTAAAGCAGCTTCGTAATCTTTAATTATTTTAACAATAGGGTTATCGGAAGCCAGAGACTGTTCTATAACAGTAAGATTAGGATTGAGTTGTGGGTCTTGCTCCAAAAAACCTATTGAAATATCTTTATGAAATGATATGGTACCAGAACTTGGCGAATCCTTTCCGGAAATAATATTCAGCAAAGTGGATTTTCCGGTACCATTTTTGGCAATCAATCCAATTTTCTGACCTTGATCGAGGTGAAAACAGATATCTTTAAACAATACTAAATCGCCAAATGATTTTGACAGATTATCAATCCTGAGATATGAAATCATAAATAAATATTAATTTTACAAAGGTAATCGAAATTTATAAATAGCAAGGATGGTGAAAAAAAGTCGGAACAATCAAGAACGGATGATGCGTATTTTGAAAATTTTTCAGCAGCAGGAACCCAATCCAAAAACGGAGTTGAATTATCGAAACGACTATGAATTGGTGGTTGCGGTTATATTATCGGCACAATGCACAGATAAAAGAGTAAATGCCATTAGCCCCGAATTATTTAAAAGTTATCCTGATTACCCATCCTTATCGCTTGCAGGGGAAGACGCTATCTATGAAAAAATTAAGACTTGCAGTTATCCTAATAACAAAGCAAAGCACTTATCAGGCATGGCTTTGGCTGTTTGTAATAATTACTCAGGCCTATTACCTAGAACTGCTGACGAATTGCAGAAAATACCTGGCATAGGGCGAAAAACCGCACATGTTATCACATCTGTATTATATGGTGACGCTAATCTAGCAGTAGATACACATGTTTTTAGGGTATCTGAAAGAATTGGCATCAGTGCAGGTGCTAAAAATCCTAAAGAATGTGAAGAACGGGTTAGACCATTGATACCCGACGAACTGGTACATCACGCACATCATTGGCTCATTTTGCACGGGCGCTATACCTGCACCGCAAGAGCACCCAAATGCGATATTTGTAAAATAAATAGGTACTGTGATTTCTATTCATTAAAAAATAAATGATAATAGCATTCAAAAAGAATAAAATTCATTATAATTGCAAGAATGAAGGACTTTGGTAATAATAAATATATTAAGAGAGGGTTGTTTTACGGAACCTTAATAATATTTTTATTGACACACAGTTCAGTAGGCATTAGAAAAATAGATTACAGAGAAGGCCGAAATAAAAATATATGCAAGTCATTAAAAAATGACGTTTTGCTGTATTTTATATTTGTAGACAATAAGGAAACCATGCCCTGGACGGATTATGACATTAGAACCACGCTGGATTCCATAAATATTGCCATAAAATGGTTAGGACAAAAAGCGAATGAAAATCAAATGCCTCTTACCATTAAAAGCAACTACTATATTGGAGAGCCATTCGCCACCATAAAAAAGAATTTACCGCAAGGATCTGTATATAAAACTATTACAGAACCGAATTTAAGCCAAGGGATCAATGAAATAAACTTATGGGCAGATCAGATAGCAAAAAAAGCAGGCAGTACATTTAATATTGGTGAAAAAGACGGTATTCCTGAAATTAAAAATCCAAAGAATAAAGAAAGACTCATAGCTTATCTTAGAGATGAAAATAATGTAGAGAGTGTAGCCTTGATATTTGTTGTAAACAATTATTTTAAAACAGATATATCCGTTGCTGTAAACACTATGACCACTGATGATGTAGAATTTGGGATACTCAGTTACAAATATCCATCAGAAATAGCTTATACAATTCTCTCTTTATATGGAGCGGCTCCCCTACACAAAAATCCTTTTCGCAAAAACGATCAAAAAATTAAGTTGGCAATGGAAGCATTCCCTAATGATATAATGAGAGACCCTTATGGAAAAGATATATGGCGCTTGGAATTGGGAATGTATACCAAATACCTGATAGGTTGGAGTAATGAATTGTCACCAGAATATGAAAAGCTGCTAACAGATAGAGGTAAAATATTTTAATTATCAATAAACAATTATCATACAAGTGATTACAAAAGAATACATAAAAAAATGCAAAAAAAAAGCGTTAATTATTATGAACAGTTTTGTAATTGAAAAAAAAGTATTATTTTTACTTGCCTCAATGAAGCATATATATTCATGAAGCGATTAATAAAAAAAGATAGAGATATGTTAAAGCAAACATTTGGATTACTTACGATTGGTGTAATGATTCTTTTTTCTGGTTGTTCCGCTGATGGAGGCAAGAGCAACATGACGGACACAATCAGCATAGACACCACTGCTGTTGACCAGATTAACCAAGCTAAGAAGATTTTTTACTCATTGCCATCGCCCATTGAAACGGCTATGTTGATTAAAATTGCTGGTGCTACTTACAATGAAAAGCTTTTGAACCCACTTTCAAATGTTTCGAGGTATACTACAAATAAAAGTATGGCATTAAATTTGGGGATATACACAACAGATTTGAGTTTTGCCAGTTTGTTTGAACAAACTCAGACCACAATAAATTACATGTCTACATCTAAAAAATTGGCTGAGGGCTTAGGTATTTTGGATGCGATAGACAACAATACAATAAAGAGATTGGAAGAAAATATCAATAACAAGGAAGTTATTATGGATATTATTTCTGAAACCTTTATGGCCTCTAGTTCGTTCTTAAAGGAAAATGACCGTACAGCTATTGCTTCTATCGTTTTGGTGGGAGGTTGGATTGAAGGTCTTTTTATTGCTACCCAATTGGTGAATCCTGATAAGTTGACGGAGAACAAATTGGTAGACAGGATTGTAGATCAGAAGTTATCCTTGGATATCGTTCTTAAGTTATTGGATGAAAACAAAGACGATCAGGATGTTGCATCTTTGATTGCTGTGATGAAAGACTTAAAGTTGGTATTTGATAAGATTGAATTATCACAATCGGCCAATGAAACGGTAGTAGACGATAAGACCAACGTAACTACTTTAAAATCTGAATCTAAATCAAAGATCACTCCATTAGTTTATCAAGAATTAACAGGAAAAGTAAAAGCGATTAGAAACAATTTCACACTTTAAAAACTGAATAGCATATGAAACGCTTATTTAAAGTATTATTCATAGTAACCATTATTGCTGCCGGGTTTACCAATGCTAATGCCCAATGTAAAGCGTTTGCAAAAAAGATTTGCAAACCCATTTTAAATCCATATACCCACGATGGCAATTACCATGCTGCTATACTAACAGAAGGTGAGGAAGCTGAATTGTATAAAACATTCTATTCTAGTATTGAATACAGGGTTGCTGTTATTGGCTCTGATGCCCTTCCAGATGTTGAATTTTCCATTGTTGATGCCAACCGTAAGGTTTTATTCACCAACAGTGAACATAATTATACCAAAACTTGGGATTTTAAATTAGAATCAAGCCAACAACTTAAAATAGTTGTGCGGGTTTTAACAACCGGTGAGTCAAAAGTGGAAGACATAATGAGTGGTTGCGTTGCTATCAAATATTTTTTGGAGCCCTAGTGGCTCTTTTTTTTACCTCATGCGAGGAATTGTTAAACACTGACAGTGATATAGTTAGCGGATTAAAAACTGCCCTCACAGTGGGTGCCGATAGTTCGGTTACTATATTGCATGCTAGCAATGGCTATTTACAAGATCAAGCAGTAAAAATACTCTTGCCTCCCGAAGCTCAGATTATATACGATAATAAAGATAATTCTTTACTAAAAGCAGTAGGAATATCAGGTATGATTGATGATGTGATTATATCTATGAATAGGGCTGCAGAAGATGCGGCTTCTGAAGCCGGTCCTATTTTTAAAGAATCGATAACTTCTCTAAGCATAACTGATGGATTGAGTATCCTAAATGGAAAAAATCCGGCTGCCCAAACAAAAAGCACGGCATTTGATTCTATTGCAGCAACTCAATACCTAGTATCTACTACCCGTTCTCAATTATTCGATGCCTTTAAACCCAAAATAAATATTTCTTTAGGTAAGGATTTAGGCTTAGGTTTTTCAGCGCAATCAGCCTGGTCTTCTTTAACTATTGAATATAATAATGTGGCTAAAACAACATTGGGGCAGTTTGCCGGATTGGAACCTGTTAATTCCGATTTGGGTGTTCATGTAACCAATAGAGCACTAGATGGGTTGTTTATAAAAGTAGGTGATCAAGAACGCTCTATTCGCCGCGATCCTTTTAAATGGATTGGAGATATAGGCAAGATTTTACAAGATGTTTTTGCTAAAAAATAAAAAAAGAGGCTGTGTAAATATTTAAACGTTGGTTTCGACTACGCTCAACCACCGTTTTAGACTTTTTACACAGCCTCTTTCAATTAATCAGAAGCTAATTATGAAATCCTGATGTCACGTGGCGCTTTGGTTACGGCCTCTTCTTTTTTGGGCATGTGAATAACCAAAATTCCATCTTTGTGAACCGCATTTATTTTCTCGGTATTCACTGTCTCAGGCAATACAAAGGTTCTGCGGAACGAAGAATATGAAAATTCTCTGCGAACAAATCTTTCTTCGTTTTTCTCATTGCTCACTTCTTTTTCAGATGAAATGGTCAACACATCATTGTCCAAATTCAACTTAAAATCATCCTTCTGCAATCCAGGCGCAGCCACTTCTATTCTGATTTCATCTTTACCCTCAATAATATTTACTGAAGGAATGCTAGCAGATTCATTATAATTCCAAATGTTGTCTAATAATTTATCACCAAATAAACCGTCAAAAACACTTGGCAAATAGGCATTTCTTTTTAAACTCGGTAACATAATTTTGTCCTCCTAATATTTAGTTAAACATTTATTTATTAATATTTGACTAAATATTTTCAAAGTATGTGCCATTTGCAAAATCAGTCAATATGGCATGATTTAGTAAAACAAGTACGTCATTTTGTCGCATACGGGAATTATAATTTTTCCTTTAAATACTTTCCTGTATATGATTTTTCACAGTTGGCAATGGTTTCAGGAGTACCTTCACAAACTATAAATCCTCCTTCATCACCACCTTCAGGTCCCAGGTCGATAATCCAGTCTGCACACTTAATAACCTCCAAATTATGCTCAATAATGACCAATGAATGACCTTTTTTAACCAAAGCATCAAATGCGGCCATTAACTTTTTGATATCATGAAAGTGCAGACCAGTAGTAGGTTCATCAAATATAAACAAAGTATGATCGTGTTTTGAATCGCGTGACAAGAAAGTAGCCAGTTTAACCCTTTGATTTTCGCCTCCACTAAGAGTGCTAGATGATTGGCCGAGTTTTATATAGCCCAAACCTACATCGGCCAATGATTGTAATTTATCTACCACTTTTATTTGCAAATTACCCGTATGCTTGGTAAAGAAGGCAATGGCCTCATCAACGGTAAATTCTAAAATATCGAATATGCTTTTACCATGAAATTTAACATCCAAAACCTCATCCTTAAATCGCTTGCCCTTACAGGCATCACACAACAATTTAACATCGGCCATAAACTGCATTTCTACCTTAATTTCGCCTTCACCTTGGCATTCCTCGCATCTTCCCCCCTCAACATTAAAAGAGAATGACGAAGGTTCGAAATTCATTTTCATGGAATACGACTCCTTAGAATACAATTTACGTATTTCGTCATAAGCCTTGATGTAGGTAACCGGATTGGATCGACTTGACTTTCCAATAGGATTCTGATCAACAAATTCAATTCCTTTAATCAAGGTTATATCACCTTTAATCTCATCAATTTTACCTGATTTAGGTCCAGTATTGTTTAAAATGCGATTGATTGTAGGATATAAAATACCCTTTACCAAAGTAGATTTCCCAGATCCACTTACACCACTTACGGCAGTAATACAATATAATGGAATGCGTACTGAAATATTTTTTAGATTGTTTTCGTTGGCTCCAAGCAATTCGATATAATTATTCCACTTTCTCCGTGTTGTTGGTTTTTCAATGGATAATTTTCCAGAAAGATATGCCGAAGTTAAGGTATCTGCTGCAGCAATCTTATCGGATGGGCCTGCATAAACAACTTCGCCACCCAATCGACCGGCTAAGGGACCAATATCTACAATAAAATCAGAAGCCCGCATGATTTCCTCATCATGTTCAACCACCACTACTGTATTTCCTAGTTTTTTAAGTTCTTTTAACACTTCAATCAACAGTTGAGTATCTCTAGAATGCAGACCAATACTAGGTTCATCTAGTATGTAAAGTGAACCCACCAAACTGCTCCCTAATGAAGTAGCCAGATTTATTCGTTGCGATTCACCACCTGACAAGCTAGCAGAGAGACGATTTAATGTTAAATACCCTAATCCTACCTGATACAAAAACCTTAATCGGTTATTAATTTCCAACATCAATCGTCCAGCGACCTTTAACTCATATACATCAAGTTCTATTTTTTTAAAAAAATCCAGCAAATCCCGAATCGGCATATCCAGCAAATCGCTAAAAACTTTATCTCGAAATTTAACATAAAGAGCTTGTTTTTTCAATCTTGCACCCCCGCATTCAGAACAAGTAGTTTTTCCGCGATATCGGGCTATCATTACCCGATATTGAATTTTATATTTTTTTTCTTCTAAATAATTAAAAAATCCATTGATGCCTGAAAAACCCCGCACCCCTTTCCAGAGTGTTGAAATCTGCTCATTACTTAGCTCTCTGTATGGTTTATGAATGGGGAAATTTAAACTACTAAGAGCTGAAATCATTTCATTTTTCCAATTCTGCATGGTCTCGCCTCTAAAGCAAGCAATAGCATCGGAGTATAAAGAAAGGCGTTTATCCGGAATTACTAAATCTTCATCGATACCCAGAATCTTGCCATATCCTTCACAAACAGGACATGCGCCAAGGGGGCTATTAAAGCTAAACATATGTTCATTAGGCTCTTCAAAAAGAATTCCATCTTCTTCGAAACGTTTAGAAAACCAACGTTCCTCATCATTATCGGTATCAATCAAACCACATGAGCCATTCCCCAATTTCAAGGCTGTTTGAGATGAATCGGCAAATCGGCTTAATGCATCTTCATCATGAGCAACGATAACACGATCGATAATTAATAAAACTTCTTTATTTTTAAGTGATGCAGGTTTAAGTTCTGAAATTTTTTCTACTTTTTTATTGATAAACAAACGGGTAAAACCTTCTTTTACTAGTTCGTTATATTGCATTTCGAAAGATACTTTATCAAATACAAACCTGCATACCAGAAGAAATTTGGCATCTGTAGGTTTGGCGATAATAAAATCTACCACATCGCTGGCGGAATGTTTTTTAACCTCTCTACCCGAAACTGGCGATATGGTTTTTCCTGCGCGAGCGTATAACAATCGAAGATAATCATAAATTTCGGTAGTTGTTCCCACCGTTGAACGCGGATTTACTGTATTCACCTTTTGCTCAATAGCAATAGCCGGGGGTATGCCCTTTATTGAATCAACATCGGGTTTATTAATTCTTCCCAAAAATTGTCGGGTGTAAGCAGATAAACTTTCAACATATCGTCGCTGACCTTCTGCATATAAAGTATCGAATGCAAGAGAAGATTTTCCTGAACCAGACAAACCAGTAATAACAACCAACTGATCTTTAGGGATAGATACATTAACATTCTTTAAATTATTCACTCTTGCCCCTATAATCTCTATTTCACTTTTATGATGGGATTCTGCCATATTCTAATTAAATTTCTAAAAATAAAAGGCAAAGGAACGAATTAATATTTTTTTTTGTTACATTTGTATTATAATAATAATATTTAACAAAAGAAAGGATACATTATAGACACAATTCTACGCTGAATAATTGATAATAAGATCATTATGAATGCACAGCAAATGACTGACGTAGAATTGGTACAGCGTTATGTATCGGGGCATGAGCCATCATTGGAGGTTTTAATTAACCGACATAAAACAAAGGTTTTTAATTATATTTACCACACCGTTAAAAACCAAGAACTGGCAGAAGATATCTTCCAGGATACTTTCATAAAAGTGGTTAAATCATTAAAACAAAACAAATATCAGGATAATGGCAAGTTATTGTCATGGATTATGCGCATTGCGCACAATCTTATCATTGATCATTTCCGAAAGGAAAAGCAGTTGAAAAGAGTTCAAGCAGACGGCAAAGATTTGGATATTATGAATTTTAAATTGCTAACTGAAGGAAATGTTGAAGATGCGATGGTTGATATTCAGATAAAGCAAGATATCAGGAAGATGGTGGATGTATTGCCCGAAGACCAAAAAGAAGTGGTGGTTTTGCGGCACTTCGTAGGTTTGAGCTTTAAAGAAATAGCGGATATGACTGGAGTTAGCATAAACACGGCATTAGGGAGAATGCGATATGCACTGATTAATATGAGAAAGATGATAGATGAAAAGGAAATTATTCTAAATCGTTAATATTTTTTCACAATAAAAGCAGGAATTATACGTTAAATTATTAAACATTTAACATATAATTTGCCTATGACAAATAGTTATACCCAACGTTTAAAAGAAACAATTGCAAATGTCTTTCCACTTTCTTCACTTGAAATGGGAAAGAAAGGCTTGAAAAGGGAAGCCTCCAAAAAAATGATATCTGAAGATAAGGTAAGAAACATTCTTGCTTTTTCTAAAGCTTATACAGCATTCCAACTAAAGCAAACAAGTGTAGAAATTGATGGTATGATTTCCAATTAGTTCATCATTGAATTAGGTAATCAATAGCTTCTTCTAGTATGGTATCTATGCCTTTTGCTTCGTCGCTGCTATCCATATTAACATAATAATTAGGTGCTATTCCACTTTCAATATGTTGTTTGTAGATATTAAAAAGCGGATTAGCTGAAAAGCGAACCCTCCATCCATTGGGTAGTTCAGAGCTTACGGGCTCTCCTCCACCCCCACCAGTTCTGTCGCCAATAATTATCACATTAGGGAGCGCTGACATAACCGAAGCAAAATCGTTCCCTGAGCTGTATACCATTCTATTGGTTAGCAATACAATTGGTTTAGAATAGGTAAAATTTGCGGGTTCTAAATAACGCGGAATAAACTCAGTAAAATCGTTTTTACCCGGACCTGATTTAAATTTAATGTAACCTACCAAAGTTTTTGAAAGCACAAACCTTCGCGCCAAGGTATCAACAAGATCAATGCGACCACCAGAATTATCGCGTATATCTATTATTACACCTGTATAATTTGCATTGCTGTATTTCTGTAAATAATAATCTAAAGCTGACGGATTGATTTCATTCATAAAACTAGAATAATAAAAATAGCCCACCTTCATAGATTTTCTTTCAAAAGAAGTAGTTTTAATACCTGCAATTAGGGCATAATCGTTTTTAAGATAATTGCGTTCAAGTAATGTATAATTAAAATTTTGCGGATAATCTAGGTACCAATTCCAATAACGAGAAACATCAAAACCAGCAGAAAGATTTACATGCCCATCCTTTAATTCATTTAACATTGCTGACATTACGTCAAAAAGTTCATCATCGTACATATTAGCTCTGATGGAACCCTTGTAACGAGTTTTCACTTGATCCCAATTGATTCCTTTCAAATCGAAATAGCAGTAGCGATCATTTACTATTTTCCACAAAGCATTAAAATTGGTCATCGGATCATCAGAGGAAGCTTGCTCAAATTTCCTGCAAGCATTGAATGAAAAGGCAAACAAAAGCATTAAGATGACAGCAAAGAATTTCATCATTCCATATTGTTTATATGTTCTTCTTTCCATATACTGTCTCTTTAATTATATAATTTAAATACCCTGCCAATCATTAGGGTATTGCTTCTAACAAAAAGTTGATTATTGCTATGATTCAGATATAAGAATTGATAATGCCATGTTAGCCTCCAATTGGAAAACTTATGACTGATAAGATTATATATTGGGAATTCAAAAATAAATTGATTATCGGGCGCATAATAATTTTTAAAAGAAGACGGGTACAACAAAGAATAATTTGCTTCTTTTTCTCTCAGTGAATATGGAATAGAACTAGCATATTCGGGAGCCATAAAAAAACCTGTAACTGGGAGACTAAAATGGTTTATGAAACCAAAAGGCAATCCGAGAAATTTAAAATGGTACGAAAACATGGCAGCAAGACCAAGATTGGTAGTTAAAACGGGTGCTGTAATATTATTTACATTACCATAATTCATTCCGGTATTAAATAGTATATCATAAGTAAGACCGGCCTTTGACTTGATACCCCATTGCTCTAAATAAGAAAAATGGAATAAGTATTGTACATCAAATTTTGTGTTAACCAGCAGGGTTTGATTGCTTTTAATATCATTTTCGGTCATTGCAACATAAGCTGCATAGCGTGTAATCAATGTTCCATGAAATGCATTCTGATAATTGGTTCTTTGCAAAGCGATTGATGGTCCTTTATAATGCATAGGGGAAAGAAATGTGTATTTATAAAGGGGATTGCCAAAACCCAGTTCGGTTACTTGCGTTTTAACCAGATAGGAACTATCGGCCTGCCCGGCATTAAGCCAATGCGGGAAAAATAATACGAGAGCAATAATTATTGACTTGCATTTCATTCGAACCAAATTATTTATAGCCAGATGGAATCAGCGTTGGCTTGTTCCATCCAGACATGAATAAAAAAAAATAGCAGATGTATAAGCCGGGTTCTGTAACCTGCAAGCAGGCTGTTTGCCATTTATCTAGCTTCCCGGTCACCCGGGAAATCTTGCGGCCTACCCCTCTCCACGAGTTCAAAGAACTCCCCTACGAGCAGCAGGGTGCAAAAGCAAAGAGATATACATGGCCTTACAACCCATGATGCGTACGGCACTTAATGTTGCCATTAAACCCGGTGGGCTCTTACCCCACCTTTTCACCCTTACCTTGAATGAACGAGGCGGTTATTTTCTGTTACACTGATATACCTTTTCAGATATCTTCCCATTAAGAAGCATGGTGCTCTATGTTGCCCGGACTTTCCTCCCCAGTTACCTGGAGCGGCAAACCCATCTGCATGTTGTAAAGATATAATATTTTATAAGAACGAGCAATTAGGTGATTAGAGTTATTACACAAAAAAATAAAACTACCCTCATTTACCCTTACTGTTTTTTTGCAGCCAGCAGCGTATTTTTTAGAAGTGAAACTATGGTCATTGGTCCTACGCCTCCCGGAACAGGTGTTATAAAAGAACATTTTGGAGCAACCGAATCAAAATCGACATCGCCCTTTAAGCGCCAACCCGACTTGGTTTCAGGAGCGTTAACACGAGTAGTGCCCACATCAATAATTACAGCACCTTCTTTAACCATATTTGCTTTAACAAAACCCGGACTTCCGATAGCCGCAATAATAATATCGGCAGAAAGACAAATTTCATTAAGGTTTTTGCTTCGGCTATGAACTACAGTAACTGTAGCATCGCCAGGGGTATTCTTCTGAGAAAGCAAAATACTCACCGGACGTCCAACAATATTGCTTCGTCCAATTACCACACAATGCTTTCCTGAAACATCAATTTGGTAGCGCTTTATCAATTCAACGATACCTGCCGGAGTTGCAGAAATAAAAGCAGGCAATCCTATTACAGTGCGACCTACATTAACTGGATGAAAACCATCCACATCTTTATTGGGATCAATAGCTTCGATAATTTTTTGCTCGTCAATATGCTTTGGTAATGGCAATTGAACAATAAAACCATCAACAGAAGGATTATTATTCAAACCACTGATCTGCTTTAGTAATTCTGATTCTGTAACATCGGAAGGAAGGCGAATGAGCGTTGACTGGAAACCTACCTGCTCACATGCTTTAACTTTATGCGCCACGTATGTTTCGCTGCCACCATCATTTCCAACCAAAATAGCAGCCAAATGAGGAATTTTTTCACCTTTTGATGCAATGTTTTTTACCTCATCAGCAATTTCGGACTTTATTTCATCCGATATTTTTTTTCCATCTATCAATACCATAAACAAATAAATTAATTCATGCGGGGCATATTCTTCATCATCTGAGCCATATTAGCGGCACCACCGCTAGTCATCATTTTCATCATCTTGCGGGTTTCTTCAAATTGTTTTAACAATCGGTTTACTTCCTGAATATTAGTTCCACTTCCATCGGCAATTCGTTTGCGTCGCGAACCATTTATCAACGAAGGATTCTCACGTTCTTTAGGAGTCATGGATCTGATGATGGCCTCAATACCTTTGAATGCATCATCATCAATATCGAGGTTTTTAAGAGCCTTTCCAACGCCTGGAATCATTGAAGCAAGGTCTTTCAAATTACCCATTTTTTTAATCTGTTGGATTTGACTTAAAAAATCATTAAAATCAAATTGATTTTTTGCGATTTTTTTCTGAAGTTTTCGAGCTTCTTCAACATCGTATTGTTCTTGGGCTTTTTCAACTAGCGATACGATATCACCCATACCCAAAATTCTGTCGGCCATACGCTCAGGATGAAATACATCCAAAGCTTCCATTTTTTCGCCAGTACTAACAAACTTTATAGGTTTTTCAACCACTGATCGGATAGATAAAGCGGCTCCCCCGCGGGTATCACCATCTAATTTGGTAAGAACAACCCCATCAAAATTCAAACGGTCATTAAATTCTTTGGCTGTATTTACGGCATCCTGGCCAGTCATGGAGTCTACAACAAACAAAATTTCATCAGGATTAACCGCCTTTTTAATAGCCGCAATTTCATTCATCATTTCCTGATCAACTGCCAAACGACCAGCTGTATCTATAATAACGGTATTCAGCGCATTTTGCTTAGCATACTTTACGGCTTCCTGAGCGATTTTAACCGGATCAGTACTGCCCTCAATAGTAAAAACGGGAACCTGAACCTGAGCACCTAAAACTTTGAGCTGTTCAATAGCAGCTGGTCGGTACACGTCGCCTGCCACAAGTAAAGGTTGCCTCCCTCTTTTTGTTTTGATAAGATGGGCTAATTTTCCAGAAAAAGTTGTTTTACCTGAACCCTGAAGCCCTGCGATTAAAATCACTGATGGGCTTCCCTTTAAGTTAATATCATGACTTTGGCCGCCCATGAGTTCAGCGAGTTCATCGTGAACAATTTTAATCATCATCTGCCCGGGCTTAACAGCAGTAAGCACATTCTGACCCAAAGCCTTTTGCTTTACAGTATCTGTAAATGTTTTGGCAGTCTTGAAATTAACATCGGCATCCAATAAAGCCTTCCTCACTTCTTTAAGTGTTTCAGCAATATTGATTTCGGAAATCCGACCTTCCCCTTTCAGCAACTTGAACGAACGTTCAAGCTTTTCTGATAAATTATCAAACATATAGACACATTAACTATTAAGAGCCGCAAAAATAGCTAATGTAAATACAAAAATCAAATAAAATACTTTCTAAAAACTTAATTGCGTTCGATTTCTATCATCACATCATCCTTCATAACGTTTTCGCCCTTTTTAATAAAAATCTTTTTAACCTTACCTTTTATATGCGAAGTGATTTCATTTTGCATTTTCATTGCCTCTAATACCAATAAAGCATCACCCTCATTTACTGCAGCACCTTCTTCAACTAAAACATCAAGTATTTTACCGGGCATAGGTGCTGGGATGGACTCTACTTTTGATTGAGGAGCCTGCTTTTTTAATAAGTCTTTCCTTTTTAAGGAAAAGGGCGTTTCAACAGTAAAAACGTAAGTTATGCTATTAATAAGTACCTCATATTTGTTTTGGTTTACCGAAACCAATTCAACAGCATACTTTTGTCCGTTTAATTCAATATAAGTAAAGCCATCCTCAGCATGGGTTACTTTAAAATCAAAAAGTTGATTTTTATATTTAAAAGATCCATTGGGTTTGGATTGGAAATCAAACTTAGAGCCTTTGCTGCTCAGGGCAATGAAACGGTCATTTTCAGAAGTAACAAGATTAGCATTTGTGTGTTTTTCCATAAACTAAAGAGATTTTATGCGTTTGTTCAATAACCAGGGATTTAAAGCTTTTCCTTTTTCGTAATCGAGCTGAGATTCCTGATCATTTCTGAGTTCATTAACATGACTAAATACGGCAAAAGCAGCAGCCAAAAGCTCTTCATTTTCTTCCTGATAATATAATAAATCTAAATCTTTTTGAATAAATGAAGTATTGATGCGGCCCTGTTTAAAAGCTTTATTATGCAACACTGCCTTACAAAAAGGGATGGTTGTTTTAAGACCTTTAATTTTAAATTTAGATAAAGCGGTAAGACTTGTTTGAATGGCCTTTTGACGGGTTTCGCCATACACTATCAACTTGGCAATCATAGAATCGAAATAGGGTGTAATTTCTGAACCTTCCCGCACACCAGTATCTACACGAACATTTTTACTTCTAGGTATTGAAATTTTTTGAATAGTGCCCAAACAAGGAGAAAAGTTAGACTGTACATCCTCAGCATTTATTCGGCATTCAATAGCCCAACCACATATTTTAATATCTTTTTGAGCATAAGAAATACGTTCACCGTTAGCAATTCTAATTTGCCATTCAATTAAATCAACGCCAGTAACCATTTCAGTAACTGGGTGCTCAACTTGGATGCGGGTATTCATTTCCATAAAGAAGAAATTATTATTCGCATCAAGAAGAAACTCCACAGTACCCGCACTATAGTAATTAACAGCCTTTGCTATTTTCACTGCCTCATTTCCCATTATTTCTCTTAATTGAGGCGTTAATGCAGAAGAAGGAGCCTCTTCCATCAGTTTTTGGTGTTTTCGCTGAATGGAACATTCTCTTTCACCAAGGTGAATTACATTCCCCAATTTATCGCCCAAAATTTGAAATTCGATATGCCGGGGATTGCGAACATATTTTTCAATAAATACCGAAGCATCATTAAAAGCTTTTTCGGCCTCGGACGTAGCTAGGCGAAACATTTTTTGCATGTCGCTTTTATGTTCTACAATGCGCATGCCTCTACCTCCCCCACCCGATGCGGCCTTCAAGATAACCGGATAACCAATATTTTCAGCAATTTCTTCGGCTTCGGAGTACGATTTAACATTACCATAACTGCCTTTGAGAAGAGGAATATTGTGTTTGGTAGCAATTTGTTTGGCTATGGTTTTATTTCCCATTTTATAGATAGCATCGGCAGAAGGACCTATAAAAATAATTTTCTCTTCTTCGCAGCGCTTTGCAAAATAAGGGTTTTCAGAAAGAAAGCCATAACCAGGATGAATGGCATCTACTTTGTTTTCTTTAGCCAGAATGATGATATTCTCAACATCGAGAAATTCAGGAACCTCATCGTTTTGTGCGGGGAATTCAATCACTTCATCGGCTAATTGCAAGTACATTTCATTAGGTTCTTTAAGGGTTTTAATAGCAAACACCTTAATGCCCATTTTTTTTGCCGTAGCAATAATTCTAACGGCAATTTCGCCTCTATTGGCAATCAATAGTGATTTTATTTGGGTCATATTAAATTTAATTAAAGAGGAATATTACCATGTTTTCTTTGCGGGGTAAGCACATGTTTATTTTCAAGAGCCTTTAAAGCTCTGATGAGTTTTACCCGAGTATAAGCAGGATCGATTACCTCATCTATATAACCTTTTTCATCTGCTATATAGGGATTAGCGATCTCCTCGCGGTATTTAGCAGCCAATTCTTTTTTGAGTTTAGCAGGATCTTTTGATTCTGCTAATTCTTTTCGGTAAAGAATAGCAACTGCACCATCGGGACCCATTACTGCAATTTCGGCACTAGGCCAAGCAAAATTAAAATCACCTCCTAAATTTTTACTATTCATAACACAATAAGCACCTCCATATGATTTTCTAAGTATAACGGTAATTTTGGGTACTGTACTATCGGCGTATGCATAAAGTAATTTTGCGCCATGTCTGATTATTCCCGCATGCTCCTGATCTATTCCAGGCAAGAAACCAGGCACATCTTCTAAAGTAATAATTGGGATATTAAAAGAATCACAAAACCTAATGAATCGCGCAGCCTTTATGGAAGAGTTAATATCGAGGGTACCGGCAAGAACCTTAGGCTGATTGGCTATAATACCTATTGATTGACCGGCCAGTCGGGCAAAACAGACCACTATATTGGCAGCAAAATTCTCAGCCACCTCCATAAAACGTCCATTATCTACAATTAATTTAATTACATCTCGTACATCATATGCTTTATTTGCATCATCGGGTACTATATCCCGCAAGCGTTCCTCTATCCTATCTGCGGTATCATCGGTAAGAACAAAAGGAGGGTTTTCGAGATTATTTGATGGGAAATATGAAAGCAATCGTTTCAATCCCAAAATGGTATTTTCTTCATCTTCAAAAACAAAATCGGCAACCCCCGATTTTTTTGAATGGGTGCTTGCACCTCCCAAATCTTCAAAGCTTACATCTTCGTTTAACACTTGTTTAACCACATCGGGACCCGTTACAAACATATAACTTGTTTTGGCCGTCATAAAAATAAAGTCGGTTAAGGCCGGAGAATAAACCGCACCACCCGCAGCCGGTCCCATAATAACAGAAATTTGCGGAATAACACCTGAAGCCTCAACATTTCTGCGAAAAATTCCGGAATAACCGGCCAGTGAAGCCACTCCTTCCTGAATTCGGGCGCCACCTGAATCAATCAGCCCAATTATGGGAGCACCCATTTTAAGAGCCATATCCTGCATTTTAATTATTTTTGCAGCATGAGCTGCGCCCAAAGAACCGCCCATTACAGTAAAATCTTGCGCATAAACAAAAGCCAATCGCCCACTAATATTCCCAAAACCAGTTATAACGCCATCTCCAAAAGCCTTAGTTGACTTTCCAAAATTAGTTTCGGCTGCGGTCATAAATGCATCTATCTCCTCGAAAGTTCCTTGATCGAATAATAATTCAATCCTCTCTATTGCAGTTAATTTTCCCTTAGCATGTTGTTTTTCAGTATTTTCCCTACTATACTGCTTTAAATACGACTCATAACGGGAAGTGTAGCGCTTAAAAAGTTTTCCATTAACATCCATATATAAAAAAATTTACAGAGGTTAAACAGATGTTCATGCTTATTGTTCAAAAATGGTTATTCTTTAACTAGAAGGGTAAGGAGATTAGATATAGTTGCTAGGTTGCTAGGATGCTAGGTTGTTGGGTTGTTGGGTTGTTGGGTTGTTGGGTTGTTGGGTTGTTGGGTTGCTAGGTTGCTAGGTTTTCTGTTTACTCAGCAACATAGCAACCTAAAAAAGAAAATATGATTTTAAAGTTTGTAAAAAAATATAAACTAAAATGATTATATTTGTTACAACCTAAAAAAGAAATTACTATGAAAAGTAAAAAAAATCTAATAGCAAAAAATATTCTTTTAAAAAACCAACCGATTATCTTGATATTTAGTTTTGTACTTAGTTTTCTGGGACAAATTTCGGTTTACTCACAATATTCATTAGAAAAATATTTTGATATTAGAAATGATTCCTGCTTCGAAAAAAATACTAAGAAACCGGCAGATGGCAAGTATATTCGTAATTTTTCTGAATTATCTACCAAATACGGTACCTGTATGGATGTTTCGGGGAATTTCAAAAACGGACTAAAAAATGGTGTATGGAAAGAATATCATTGGGGTAATACCTTAAAATCGCAAACAACCTATATAAATAATCTAAAATCGGGAGAATCAAAGGTTTGGTATGAAAACGGTAATTTGAAAAGCATCACGTTTTATGTAAAGAACAAACCTGAAGGACACAATTGCTTGGTTGAATTTTATGACAACGGATTATTAAAGGGTGTAAAATCGGTTGTAAAAGGTAAAACAACAAAAAACCTTACGTTCAAAAATGATCTCAGCATTAAAAACACCACATTTGTTATTACCCATTTAAAAGATACATTTTACAGGGCTAAATTAAAAACAAGCGAAGCTTTTGAAATAAAATTAGTACATTTAGTACAAGGTAAAAACAAAATTGACACCATGCCTGCCAAAAATATAGCCTTGTCATCTTATAAATTCAGTGGTTACACTGGTTATGCTGAAAATAACTTTAACGGAAAAACTGCACTTTTAGACGCAAACACTTCCAAAGCCATTCGCACCAAAGGTACTGAAAGATTTGATTTCACAGTAAGGGTGGTACAAGGCACAGCGGCATCGTGGGAGTGGGAGAGAAAATATATTGGAAAGGATTAAAATTTCAAAATAGCTGCATTTTCTCCTTAGTTTATGATGCATATCTTGCGAGCTAAATATAGTATTATTTACTCATGTTATCCCTTTTAGAAAGTTTTACATTTGTAAGAAACAGAGGAAGAGCCATGAGAATTGCAATAATTGATGATAATGCGGCTATTAGGGAAGGATTGAAGTACTACCTTTCGAAACGAGAGGGTTATGATGTTATAATAGATGTATCAGATGGATCAGATGCCATAAAACATAAAGATATTGCATCGGCTGATGTTATTATTTGCGATATCATGATGTCACATTTAAACGGTATTGAAACAGTAAAACAACTACAATGGTTATATCCAGGTATTAAAGTTTTAGCCCTAACCATGTACCACGACAAAGTATATCTTCAAGAGCTTATTGAAGCAGGATTTAAGGGCTGTGTTTTTAAAAGCAAAATATTTAGTGAATTAAACAAAGCTATAGAAACTGTTTACAGCGGGCGTTACTATTTTCCGGATGATATGGATCTTGCTTCTTAAACAATTCAACCTAAGAGATACAAAATAATATTTCTTAACTTAAGAAGGGTTAATTTACTCTACCTTACTCATCACTAATTTTCCATGCTTAATACCTTTTAATGCTATTAATTTATCAGCTAATTCCGTTAGACTTTTTGAAGGGCCTTTAAGCGCAATAACGTCCAAACAACTATCATGACTCAAATGAAAATGTTGGGTAGATAGAATGAGTTCGTGATATTGGTGTTGAATATCCATAACTTGATTGTTAATTTCACGTTTATGGTGATCAAATTGCAACACAAGCGCACCTGCAACTATATTATTACATTGCCATTTAGTTTCCACTAGATTTCGCTCGATCAAATGGCGAATAGCTTGTGAACGATTCGGGAAGTTGTTTAAAATCACATACTCATCTAATGCTTCCAACAATTCTGTTTCTAAAGATACTCCAAATCTGGTTACTCCCATAACAATAATTTATATGCAACAAAAGTATATGAATTAAAGAAAAATAAAAATATATTTGCATTAATTAGAGCCCAAAAGAAAGTTTGGTAGTTTTACAATAAATCTAAACCATTATGAAATACTCATTAATCATACTATTGTCATTAGTAAGTGTGTTATTTATAAATGCTCAGGAGACTGTTGACAGTACTTCAAGGAATGAAGATTTCACCGTAAAAGGAGACACAACGAAGGTTAGGATTGGCACCAAAGAAATTCATATCATTGAAAAAGATGGTAAAACATCTGTAGACATTTTTGATGCGTCTAAAAACCGCATAGCTAATACTGAAATGGAAGATGACGGAAAGAAAAAAGAAAAATATTTTAAGATTTATTATTCAGGTGTATCGGTTTCACTTAATAATTTTATTGATGCACGAAATTCATTGAGTCGCAATGCTGATGCTCAATTCATGGATCTCAATACGGGAAAATCTATTGCTTGGAATATTAACTTATTGGAATATGGTTGGCAGATAATGCCCCATTTAGCCTTGGTAACGGGATT
>JFJP01038376.1_pt1 | contig 29482 bp, 45 predicted proteins | sample 431651 | NCBI WGS metagenome assembly JFJP01 (sample SAMN02602958, study PRJNA72255) | Microbial mat metagenome, whole genome shotgun sequencing project. | biome: fresh water; feature: sink hole; material: water; isolation source: purple microbial (photo- and chemosynthetic) mats found in... | reverse complement strand
TGGTAATCCATGGTACAGTGCAGTTGAAATGCCAACGGCAGAATATCATGTGCCTGGCGCAACTGATTACAAATATTGCGATGAAAAAATATTGACAACTAAAACAGATAACTCATTTTGGACTAACCTATATGAGAATGTTGACACTACTTTACTTAAAGATTGGGCACCAAATCCATTTGAACCTCCGTACATTTATGTTTTTGGGAATCAATGGTATGACGCTGAAGTTATGCCTACTATTGAGTATAAAATACCGGGCGCTACTGATAAAAAATATGTAGGGCAAGAGTTCGTGGCAATGTTAACTGCTACTACAACTAATTGGCATGTTCCAGAGGAAGTAAATGCTGCATTAATTGATTTTAGTTGGGTCCCTCCGCCAAAAGAGCAACCTTATATTTACCATTTTAGTTCAGAGCACCAAATGTCCACTGGGTTAACTTATACTGTCCCGATTGCAACTGAGTTAAAATTTGAATCAACTGTCCCACTGCTTTCAATTCATGAAGATAAACGAAATGGTGTTGTAACTAAAAAATCAATTGTGCAGGTAGTAAGCATGTTTTTTGTTGATATGAATAATAAAACATCAACTCCAAGATTTGATTCTTTGAAAAATCGATATCCAGATATACAAAAAATACGATTTATGAATAGTTGGGTTGAAACAATTAAAAGATGCGCTACTAGGTCACCAACACAAAAGTTTTGGGTTATTAGTTCAGAAAATGTGTATGATGATTTTAATTTTGAGTGGCATGCACAGCCTTGGCAAAATTATATGACGCATGTTTTTGCTTCACAATGGCAAAAATGGAGTGATACATTCTTAATAAACAAACATGAATTTTCACGTCATGCTAAGTGGGCTAAAACATTAGAAGAATTTCCTAATTTAAATTTTGTAAATGATCAACCAGTTTACCGGCCAGATGATGTATACAATATTTACTACGTGGATCATTATAATCCAGGTAGTGCAGATCACTTAGCTCGCATTAGTAAACGATATGCTGACATAAAAATTTCAAGATATGTAGACAATTATTTGTCTACATTTAAACGTATAGTAAGTACTGCTGAGACTGAATATATTTGGATTATAAACTCAATCTGCGATTATACAAGATTTGATTTTACTTGGCAACCAGAACCATGGCAAGCAAAAATGCTACATGTATTCCCGTCAGGGGAGCAAAAATTTGGAGATACATTTTATATTCATGTACCAACATTTAAATCTCAAATGGATAGCATTGAGTTATTAGACTGGTTTGATACTGTAAACTATTGCACTGACCAAGTAGTACCAAGATTGCCTATTGATGTTGTTACTTATGAGAACGATTCAGTAGTAGATGCAGTCAAAAGTCATACGTTCACTGGACCATACGCAACGTTTAAACATACTAGTGTTAAAGATAAAATGCCAAATTATTCTCCGTCTATATGGAGGAAAAAAGATCGTGTTATTCACACATTTACACAAAGCGGTAGTGTTACATTAGTACCTCGAGATTCTAAGGTGTATTTAGACACGCAAATGTACGATTATCCATACATTATGCCGCATAAAGAGCATTTTCTGCACGACAAATGCTTAGATATTGTGTATATTTCTAACGGGGAGCCAGATGCAGAACGTTGGTTTACTCACTTAGAGAGCAATGCTAAGGGCCGTACGATACATCGAGTTAAAAATGTATTAGGCAGGGATAATGCATTACGTGAAGCAGCAAGAATTAGTACTACGCCATGGTTTTTTGCGGTGTTTGCAAAATTAGAAGTAACTGCTAGTTTTAATTGGGATTGGCAACCTGATTATTTACAAGAGCCAAAGCATTACATCTTTAATGCAACTAACCCAGTCAATGGTCTTGTGTATGGACACCAAGCAGTGGTAGCGTATAACAGCAACCTAGTATTAGACACAATAACGTATGGTTTAGATTTTACAATGAGTAAAATGCATGAGACAGTAGACGTTATGTCCGGCATTGCTCACTACAACGTGTCACCTCGTGTTGCATGGAGGACTGCATTTAGAGAAGCAGTCAAATTAACAGTTGCAACTGATGAAATATCTAAGCAACGATTGTCTGTATGGCTTACAACTGGTGAGGGAGTTAACGCTGATTGGAGTAAGTTAGGTGCTGCTGACGCAGTTGAGTTTTGTACTAGGGTGGCCAACGACCAGCAGCAGCTTATGCAAAGTTTTAACTGGGAATGGCTGGATTCACTGTTTGACTTGAAATATAGTCACCTGCCCACTTAATGTATTGAACTAGGCCATCCTCTAAATTAATTGAGGGTGAAAATCCTAATAGTGACTTTGCTCTATTAGAATTTAATACTCCCCTAGTAGGGTAAGTCTTGTCTCTGTCAGTAACTACTATTTTGGATGATGAGTTAACCAGTTCCACAGCTAATTTTGCTGCATCCAGCAAAGAGTAACCATTGCCTAACGTTAAGTTAAACGTAGAGTTAGCTGCCAGTGGATTGACTGTAGCAGATACTATTCCAGCAGCAACGTCAGCGACATACGTGAAGTCCAAAATTTCATCAGGGCCGCGAACATATAACGGATTATTTCTAATAGCGTCCATTACAAATTTACTCATTACGCGGTCTTCTATGTCACGAGGGCCATATACTGCGCTTGGCCGAACAATTACATATTCAATATTATTAGCTAAACAAAAATCTTTTACTAGTAACTCACCAGCATATTTAAGTATGCCATATATTCCTTTGGGGTTACAAATAGCATCTTCGTCAGTATCATCAGTAAAGTTGCCATACACCATCGAGCTGCTTACATATACAAACCTAGCCACCTTATGCATTTTGGCTTGGGTAAGTAAAGACAATAGTGCAGTGCTCATAACTTCAGAACCTAGTACTGGCTGCTCATTGACTACTTTAGCACGTGGTAAAGAAGCTAAATGTATTATTACACTTGGCTTGCTTACCATCATTGAACTTAGTAAGTGCTTTGTGTCTCGAATGTCAGCAGTAATAATTTGCCCAGAAATAAATTTCCTGCGATCATAATGCATACGCCTAACTTCAGATTCTGAAAATACACCGTATTCAGTTTTGCTGTCGTAAACAGTCACGGTGTTGTTAACTTGCAAAAGGTTAGTTATGTAATGGCCTATAAACCCGCTGCCACCAGTGATAAAAATATTCATTATTCAAACCTTAACACATATTCAGTTACTTGCATGTCGCTCATTGTAGCGTATAAAACAACTTTATGCAATTGTTGTGCCGTGTTAGTTAAAACAGTTCTAGTTAACTTGATATTTCGATTAAGAAACCAATCTCCCTGTGGGGAATTTTCAATTATTTCAGTGATTTCGTCTTGCGCTTGCTCAAGTCTGTTTGCGGAAAACAGAGAAAAGAAATCGATGTCGATTTCTTTTATCACAATGTTTTGCATTACACTGCCATTGGTGCTTTGATTGCAGGGTGTGAGGAGTAGTCAACTAACATAAAATCATCCATCGTAAATGAATCGATGTCTGTTTTATCGGCGTTAATAATTAATTTTGGTAATTGATATGGCGTGCGACTAAGTTGCTCTTTAACTTGTTCCACGTGATTGCTGTAAATATGCGCGTCGCCAGTCACATGAACAAATTCACCGACCTTTAATTTGCATACTTGTGCAATCATATGTGTTAACAACGAATAAGATGCAATGTTAAACGGGCACCCTAAGAAAAAGTCGTTGCTACGTTGATACATTTGGCAACTAAGTTCATTGTTTCCGTTGACATAAAATTGCGCCATAATATGACACGGAGGTAATGCCATTTGATCTATGTCACCTGGATTCCATGCCGTTAAAATATGTCGACGACCGTATGGATCTTTCTTAATGCCTGCTATAAGAGTTTTAAGTTGGTCAATGGTTACATATTCCCATTGGTCTGAATGAACCCAATGTTTGTGAGTTGTTTGCCAGTTGCGCCATTGAACACCGTAAATGCGACCTAAATCACCATCAAATGCAGCCTTAGGCTTCCAATAATCTGATGTTGCATTTCCAGTCCATATAGTTTTGTTCTCTTCGTATCTTGACCCATGCAATATTTCTGCCAAGCGGCGTTCATCGCCGCTGCCTTCAATAAACCACAATAACTCTGATACAACGGCCTTCCAGGCAAGTTTCTTTGTAGTCACTGCTGGGAAGCCTTTGCGTAAATCATACCGTTGCTGCATACCAAACACGCCAATGGTGCCAGTGTTTGTTCTATCAGTGCGTAGTTCACCGTTGTCTAAGATATATTGCAATGAGTCTAAATACGGTTTCATACTAAATGTTTTTCAAAATTTCATTAGTCACTGGTTGAATTACGTTAGCAACGGAATCCAAACATATAAAAAAGTCTACATCCACGATCATGTTGTCTAACGATTCAAGACGTGAATTTATATGTTGTTCAATTTCCTTAGGCTTTAAGCCTTCAGCTAACAACTCTTTAATGTCTACGTTAACCTTTGTGCCGTCAATTAAATTGACCGTAAGTGATTGCAACAACTCAACTGGGACTTCTTCTTTAGATACTGTCTTTAGAATACCTTCCCATTGCTGCCGCACACTCACATTAATTTTTTTAGACTTTGGCTTTCTTGGCTTTCTGGGAAGTGTCATTTGTAGTGGCCTTGATTACTGCTGGTGCAGTTGAAGATTTTGCTTTAGATGCAGTTTTTGTAGTTTTCACCACACTTGGTGCCAATGCTGCTGCTTCTGACTCTAGACGTGAAGCTTCAGCCAGCAACGAAGTCGCTTCAGCTCGCATCCTAGATGCTTGTGCAATTTGCTGTGCAGCAATAGCATCGTCAGTTAACACATCATTTGGCCCAGCCTGCAATGCAGGAACTGTCGGAGCAGATTCTGTAATTGGTTTTGCTGGTGTGTTGTCGCGCTTTTTCTTCTGTAACCCAGCTTGACTATCAAGCTCAGCCATACGTTTAACTGCGTCATCACCTTTTGACATCTCTGCCAAAATTGTGTTTAGCTCGTCAAGTCTAATTTTTGCAGACGGCGTTGGTGTAATAATAACCTGCGACGTCGGCACTTTTTTCATAAACCCTTCTTTGTGCAGCACTTCAAGTACATTACGGCCGTCAGCCATTGATGCACGAAATAATGCGTCAGCTAAGTTTTCTGCCTGCTGACCAACTGGGCTTTCTAATGAACGCATAATTTCATCGTGCATTAAACGAGGTAGTAAATCACTATATGCAATTAAGCACATATGATCCTCATTTGGAACCTGACGGAAAAGAACTACGACTTTTCGGTCATTATGTTTACCAACATGTTTTAACATTATTCAGCCTTTTCTGTTGCTGTGGTATTGCTAGCAGTGTCAGGAGCTTTTTGGATTGCACCAGATGCTTCAAGAAATTTAAACACACGGTCATATAACCCGCCAATTGCAGACAATTCGTCGGCTTTAAATGCACCGCGTGAAGTTGCGACTTGGATTACTTGAAGTGTCAACGTTAAGTCGTTTACAGTAAGCCCGTTTGGTGTTGGTGTTTCGGTTGGTTGTTGGGTTGTTGTCTCGTCGGTCATATTTTCTCCTAAAAATTAATATGTTAATGGTATTTAAGCTATTGATAATGTATGCGAATATTTTTAAATTACAAATCCCAGAAATTATGAGAATTTATTTCGTGCAACTTCATTGAAAAGTATGTAGCCTCAGCATGATTTTCAAAGCCAATTTTAAACGCAAGTGATTGTGAATGATCTATGTAAAATCTCCCTTCTGTATTTTCATATAACCAGTCAGATATACGTTTTGTTGACACCTTAAGCTCTATGTGCATTACTAGAAAGTGTGCTGGGCAAAACGTTAATTGCCTTGCGTTAGTCACTGCCAGTGGGTTAACTTCGTGATGTTTAAGCATATTTCGTAAATCTAGGTTTTTTGGGCATACGTTCCTTAATGCGCTCTCTGTTTACTTCAAGTGCAGCATTGTCAGGTTCCCAATCTTCGAACGCAAAACCTTTGGCAAGTAAAGGATCTTTCCATACTCTATACGTCATATTGAACCCACGCTTACTGCATTCAATATTAAGTTGCATGTGGCGCCTATGCAGCCATTCAAGTTTATTAGTAAAAAATTTAACGTGACCTGGACCAAGTACATACACTTGGCTACGGTCAGCGTATTCATATTTAAATACACCTTTAAACAGACCACTAGGGATTCTGGTTATCTCCCTGTGTTCTGCTAGTAAGTGCTGGTCACATAATTCAGTGACTGGTACAACATTAATTCGTGTCATAATAACCCATATTAACAATGCCACGCTTGCTCAGCATCCTCCGTCACCGCCCCATCTTAATGCAAACAACATTGCGTCTTGGTGATTTTTGAAATAATAGTCTACAGAGATTAAGCCTGGGCCCGGATAACTTAAATCGTTAGTCCATACTTCTTCACCAACAGGTGACCATCCTTTAAGGAACGAGTCACCTACGTTGTCACAGAGCCAGTTGAATTTAATTCTTGATGTGCTGCTCCAATTTTTGTCGTATTCATCTTTGTCTTGCTCAAAACTAATTTTGTATTTAAAATCTTCCATTTGTTTACTCAGTTATTAAGCTTCGTCGTAGTATGCCCATGTACCAAACGGTGGCTCAATAGTAGTAGTGCCATGAATAATGAACACTGTGTCGCAGTATTCTGGGTCGCCCCAAGAACCGCATGGGTAACCGTCAGTAAACATAATGAACTTCTTAGGTTCAATTTCGTTTTCCTTCATGAATTCCCAGTTAGCTTCAAATGTAGTACCACCACCACCTTGTGGCTCGTAGGACAAGATCTCATCCATATTGTCTTGCGTAAAGACAGCAGGGTTATATACTGACGTATCAAACGTCCACACTGTAATCTTAAATGCGTCATACATCTGCATGATGCCATGGATTTCACTAAAGAAATCCTTGCATTGTTTGTCGCTAATGGAACCAGACAAGTCAACGCTAATGCAAATGTCGATCATTTCAGCAACATTTTGCCCAGGGAAAATAGCATCCATGTGCCAGCTGCGGCGAGACGGTTTCATCCAGGTGTAGTCTGCCTTAATTGTGCTTTCAATTTGTTGTTGCAACAGTTCGCGCCAGTTCATTTTTGGCTCAGTCATGTCTTGCAGCAGACGCTTGACACCACCAGGCAAATTACCAGCACCGCAAGATTGAGCAGCACCAAGTACAGCGTCTTTCATCTCGTCACGGATTGCTTTCTTTTCTTCTTCAGTGTACTGTGGGCGGCCATTGTCATCATCACCGTCACCATCTAAGTGCTCGTCAAGCATCTGTGAAATCAACTTGTCTAGATCAATTTTCTCTGCATTTTCGTAGAGTTTGTCATAAACTTCTTCAGCAGACATGCCTTTGTACTTGGTGTCATACAGGATTGGTACTACTGTAATCTTTTCACCAATGCGCTGATCAATCAAATCAGCGTTAACACAATAGTCAGCAGCAACGTTAAACAACTGTGGGTCACGATCACCACGACGACCCATATGGTCATATACATTGTGCAATACTTCGTGGCCAAACAGGAACTCAGTTTGCTTTACGTTAAGCTTGTCAACGAACGCAGAATTGTAATAAAAATAACGCCCGTCAGTTGCGGCAGTGGGCAACCATTCGTCAGCGTTCTTCAAAATCAACCGTGTAGCCAAATTGCCAAAAAACGGAGCCTTCAGCAGCAAGCCAATGCGGGCAGTTACCAACTTTTCTTGTACGCGACGATCTACTTCAGGCACAGTAACGGTGGCAACCTTTTTACCCTTGCTTTTGTCAGCAGCCGTAGTGTTGGATGCTGCGGACATTTTCATTGCGGAAAGCATAGTATTTTGCATTAAAATTCCTAGTGTTCTGTGTATTTCATGTATTATACAGCCAAATTCACTGAATGTCAACTGCTATTTAACAGTTGGATCAAACAATAATACTGTAAAAGCAGTAATCCATTCCTGGTAAGTGTGACCGTCCTTAAAATTTAAATGGGGACGATCAGTGCGGTGTATGCACCAGTTCAAGCAATTTTGCACATGAGCCCGTGTCATTTTGTTTAACGGTATTTTGACGCCGTCAACGTTTTTCCAAATCCAATCTCGCATGGCTTTGTTTTTTAACTTGCCGTAATGTTCCATACCTAAGTTACAGGTGACGAACCCTTGCAGGATTATCTCACTGCAAGGGTTGCTCATTTTAGTTGCTAGATGCAGCAATAATGTATTTGCCGAAACGCTTGTGGAACTCGTCAAAGCTCTTCAGCTTACCTGGCACAAACGGCAGGTTGTAAGTAGTGAGCGCAACCCGTGCACCCATCACCACAATTTCAGTGCTGAAATTGTCCATCATGAAACGGAAGAAGTTATCCGACATATCATGCCATTTGCCTGTCTTGTCGCCAGCCAACTTCTTGCTAGCATCTTGCAATTCGTAGCACAGTGAAGTCACCAACGAGTACATAGCACTAACTTCCTTAACCTTCAATTCCTTAACCTTACCAGCCAAGATGTCGGTAGGGTTGGGCAATTGTCCAGCGATCTTGCGGTGTGCCATGAACTTAACTGCAAGGCCTTCGCCAACGGAACCAGCAACCAGGTCAGTAGTGGTTGCATCACCTTCACCAATGTCGTCAAGCAGTTCAGACACAAAAGTCCAGCTACGTGGAGTAGCAAACGAACGGCTTGGGCTACGTGGATCAAAGTCAAACAGACTTTGTTTGGAGAACGTGCAAAAACCAACGACGTCCTTGTTGATGCGGTGATCAACAGCCCAGCTCAGCCAGCTGTCAAAGTCCACGCGCAGTTCCAAGTGAACAAAGCGGTTTGCCAACGGAGCAGGCATACGATATGTCACACCCTTGTCAGTTTCGCGGTTACCAGCAGCAACAATCACCACGTTCTTTGGCAGCTTGTAAGTGCCAACGCGGCGGTTAAGCACCAACTGGTATGCTGCGGCTTGAACAGCAGGGGCAGCAGAGTTCATTTCGTCCAGGAAAAGAACTACGATTGGATACTGTGCAGCAAGTTCTTCACTTGGCAGTTCCACTGGTGGAGCCCAGGCCATAACGCCAAGTTCCTTGTTAAAGTAAGGAATACCACGCAAGTCAGTGGGTTCCATAGTAGCCATGCGCAAGTCAATTGTCAACCCACCCATTTCTTCGGCAATGCCAGCAATCAGTTCGGACTTGCCAATACCCATTGGGCCCCACATGAAAACTGGACGCTGCTTGTTAAAGCAACGGACGATTGCACGCCGAGCTTCAGTTGCGGTAACTGTACGATTCTGACTAACTGGGGCGGATGCTGTTGCCATTTAAAACTCCTGTTGTTTAAAGTATGACGTAATTATAGCTTAGATTGCTTGGTTTGTCGATAGTTGTGCAAAAATACAACAAATTAAGCGCGGAAAAAACGGTAAATAGTGCCTTGCGGAGTCTCACATTTCTTAACTGTGCCCTGTGATTCCCAATATGCCTCAAGTTGGTCGCGCAAAACACGGTCTTTAACGCGAGCACCATTGATTTTGATAGTTGCAAAGCCTTTGCGGAAGTTGATAAACGACTCTACGCAAGAGTAAGCACAATCCAGCAGATCTATTGCTTTAAGTACACGATTACGCTCGTCAACACTGTAAGTAGAACGCCATTTATTGCTAACACGTTCTGCGTCTTGGGCTGCGGCCCAAGCAAAATTGCCTGCTTCTTTAGTGTCAAGTGTAAAAGTTTGCATTTTGGTGTACTTTCTTTGCTGCTAAGTGTATATTATAACACCAAAATGCTTGACTGTCAACCGGGTACTGCTAATTTTTTAGATACCGCAGTTGCAAAGTCAGCAAATAACCTAATAGGTGTGTCACTGCGAATAACATTTGCCATGCAGCATGCAAGTTGAATGTTATCTTTAACATAACCACGGTTATTGTCTATTCTATCAATTGTGCATCCACGCGGATTTGTCCCGTGAAAATCGCCGCCGTTTGTAAATTCCAAATCCCATCCAGTTAGTGCACATTTATATTTTTGCTCTCTGAGGGCATACATAACGTCATCAAGAGTAAGGTCAAACTCAAGATTACGCTCAGTTCTTGCTTTAAATTTAGTCTTAGCAAGGCTACGGCTAATAAATGCTCGCTCTTTACATTCTGATATTTTTGACATAATGATCTCTATCAAAACAAAAATGCTTTGGTTGGGGTAAACCCGTTGAGTTTTGCTGGAATAGTTGGTGTGCGCAACTTAGTTGATTTTTTAATTTGCGCTACCAGGAATGGAATAGCATTAAATGATTTCTTGCTACAACTACTGTTATTTGTCTCGTTGCCGTGTTCATTATACCAATGTTTGTACGCAGCTCGCACCTTCCGCCAAAATTTATTCTCAGTGCCGCTCATTTCACAATTAAACAGCGAGTGACACATTAAATGCATACTGCTAATATATGATTTGTCAATCACTAGCCCTTTGGTTTTGACGCAACAATCAAAATAATCACCAATGATTTGGATCTCTAGTGCGTCTGCTGGTCGTGTTCCATTGGTAGATTTAGCTAGATACTCTGCTAGATGATTTACTACTGGGGCATCAAATTTCATTAAGGCTTGCACATTGCTAATTGCACCAAGTGATTTCTCATTACCAGCACCATTGCGCACTACAAATAAATTATTTTTTTCTAGGTAAGTATTTTTTACTTCAGTAGCAACCCATACTGGGTTGCTGATACAACCGTCCTCACGAACTCCATACACAAATTGTTGCCATTCGTCGAACGGTGTAAAATCGTGCCTTCCTTCTTGAGAGTTTGCAGCCATCAAATTAATTCGCATTTCAGTCCTACTCGTACATTTAGAAATGCCCACTGGGACGGTCAGCGTTGATGGATCTAAACCAAGATGGCGAGCAATTAGCCATAGTGCCATAATCGTGTGTTGCGAGTCCCAGGAGATCAATTTGCCTTTGTAATCGTTGTCCCTATACACCCCAATGACTGCGCACCTAGTAGCAACAAAAGTTTTGATTATTTTGATTACCCATTTTAAATCAATTTGCCGCTGCAAGGTAATGTCAATAAAAATCTCAGACATTAATGCTTTCGCAGCAATTGGCAAATCTAATTTATCCCAATTAGTAATTGGATAATGCTTTTTAAATTCTTTCAATGCAAACTGCAAGTCAGCAACTAATTTTTTTTGTTCAGCGGTGCTAAACATTTGCAATGCAGCGTTAAACCGTGATTCAACAGAAACGACTGTGCGTGATGTACTTCGGGCAACGGTTGCTGAAGTAGGAGCATTGGCAATTGCGGGAATTGCCGCGCACACACTTTTTACTGTAAATTTAAATCCAGCATCATTTTTAAGTGTTTGTGGTTTAATAATAGTTACTGCTGATTGAATCATGGAACTCTTTCTATGTTTATGAAAAAATATTATAGCATCAATTTAATAAATTGTCAACTTTCAAGTGCCTTGCGAAACAAAATTTCTTGTTTTGCAAATGCTGCTTTTTCCCATGGCATCGCCAAGTACGGGGTTTTCTTGCTATACTTTTTGCCAGCCCAAGTATTTCCGCCTTTGCCGTCAGGTTTCAAAATGCCCTTTGCGAGTTGCCGTACGTGCTCCATTTCGTGACAAAGGGTTAACCCAATATCGCGCATTGACTGCGGCGCAATAACAACAAGATAACTGTCAATAGGATCAAAGTTAATAGTTGAGCCTGCCTCTGGGCATTCTTTGTCAACAATAATTATCACTGCCTTTTTGCTTGATTCCAGGTTTAACTGTTTGATCAATGACGGCATTAGCACAGTGATGAATTTCCTTCGCATGTGGCTTGCTGCAACTACACTAAATTCCATTTTATACCTTTCGACGTTATGCGACCATTATAATACCAATAACAAGTCAAGTCGATTGATGAATAATTATGTTGTTTTTGTGCAACTTGTAATTGTAATAACGGCGAACAAGGTATGACCGCACAATGGCTACTACAGTAAACCAAAAAGACAAGTATAAATTGGTCACGAAAGAAATATGTATGTCGTATAGTGGATATAAAATTAGTTGAGTAATCATCCCAACTACATACCCAATGGCTACATTATTTACGGATTCTTTTAGGGATTCTAATTTCGATTGCTGCATTGTATGGATGATTTTTTTGCATAACACAATCAGTTCTGCAAACTGGACAATTAGTCATAGTTTTATCTTCAAGAACTTCTTTAATAAAGAACTTGTTGCATGACAAGCACTTAAACATTAATTTAATCATGATTATGAAATAAGGGACCTGAGTCCCTTATTTTGATAAGTTAAACCGCGTAGCGGTCAATCATTACAGCCTTCAGCATAATAGCTTCAGGAGTAAAATTATCCATGTCACCAGACAAAATTGCAGTAGCAACAGCTGGACTAAATCCTGACACTAAAGCAGCACCAGACTTATCAAACTTGACTGGCACGTTAGCACTTGCATTCAAGTTCCAAAATACAATCTTTGGTACGGTGTATCCAGCGTCAGAATACTTGCGCTCAATCATCTGCATTGCAGAGTCATCATTGCCGTCAATACATCCGTCAAATTGCATATCACTAAAGATAATCAAAGTTTCTGGCATGTCACTTGCATCAACCTTGTTTGCCACCGCAGTGGACAAAATTTTGCTAAACGCAGAGTTCAAGTTTGTGCTCATTGCCCAATCAGTCGAGACCATTTGGTTGATCTTTTCATTGATGTTTCCTTTCAATTGCACCAACTGAGGGCTAGAACTGAAAGTTAGCATACAATCTTTAAATACACCTTTGTTCTTATCTGCAAAATACAAGCCAAGCGACACTGCAACTTCTAAACAAGTAGTAGTGCCTTTTCCTCCAGCAGTGCAAGTCATTGACCCAGACACATCAACCAATGGCAATACTTTTGCGTCGCCAACATAATTTGGCAAAGCATTCCATTGTGCTTCAATGACATCAAGTTCTTGCTTGTTCCATGCCATACTATGGGCGCTAATACGACCTTTAAGCACGTCGTGTGGGAAAATTGCAGACGCATTAATTTTAACATCAGCGTCACCTTTTACCAACTTAGCTACATATTCAGCATAGGTAGTGCCATGACGGCCAAATGCCTTCTTGTAGCGCGAGTGTGCGAGAGATGGCACATGGCTGTAATTAATAGTGTCCCACGATCCAGAACACATTGCTGACTCAACAACGCTAGTCATTGTTACCAACGACTTACGGTATTGCTTTGGAGACATTCCAAAGAACTCGCGAATTTCACGAGCAGTGTCACCCTTACGAGGAGTCCACTTAGCAGCTAACCCATTGCGAGCACGAAGTGCATCGCCAAGCATAGTGTAAGCCTTGACCTTCAAAGTGTTAGACTTAAAGACGAACAAATCGTCCCAACGGCCCAACTCAGGAATTTTAGTCAACAACTTAGCGGCAGCGTCTGGATTGTGCTGGTCAAGGTGAGTCAAGATTTGGCGAAATACTTCACGTTCACCAGAACCACCACGAACGTCACGAGCCCAGCCAGCAATGCGCAAGGCAAGGTCAGAGTTCTCGACGAAAGCAGCCGTAAATTGTGGGATGATATTTCTTCCGCGGCTTGCACCAATTGCGAAAAACAAGTCAACGCATGCGTTAGCAGTGTTAACGCGGGCCTTCATACCGTTAGTGGTACGAGTTTCTTGATTACCGATGGCTGTGACAAATGTGTTCATTGTAAATTCCTTTCAGGTTAAAACTATTTTAGGGCATAGTTGCCACAATGAGTTGGCTCAAAAAGAGTCTAAAATTTTTGCTGAATTTAACCTATTCAAATTCAACAGGATGGTCGAGACGGTTTTTATTTTCTGCTTGACTTTATCCCCGGTGTATCGGTTCAGTCTCTCAAGCCTAGCATACAATTCATGTCGCCTAGTTTGTGTTGCGTCTGTACAAACATCATAGAAAGTCTTTCCAATCTGTCAACAGTTCCGTTAGTGCTAGTATTGCTACTAGAAGAATAGTTACCTATCCTTGCTTTACGGGCCACCGTCTACTGCATTAGCCGTACTGTTAAAGTAATTAAATTTTTGCTGAATCCATCCTAAATTTAACAGGTTAGTTGCCTACTTTTTGTTTACAGTGAGAAATCGAAACTCACCTTGTTCGGCTTTCTCCAATAACATGCTTCAACGCCGGTAGGCTCCACATATTACCGTCCACCGCACAGTACATAATTTATGTATTTGCTGTACCTAACCTAAATCTTTCAAAATAAAACAGAATCGTTGTTCCAAACTTTTTACTTGGTTTAGTGTTCAAGTTTGTCAGTAATCTAAAGTTTCCTAAAGGTATTATCCGACTATCATGGTGTTTGCGTTGCTGCGCCGATTCTAAAAATTAACGTAACTTTGTATTTTCTATCTTAGTATAATGTTTGCTTCTTCTAAGTAGTTAAACTTAGTTCCTTGCGATACATTTTATATTTCTGCAGCGCATGTCGTATTATATATACAAAATTACCAATATGCAAGAAATTATTTGCTCAAAATCTGATTTTGTAAATATTTTGGCCCTTTTGCATCTTGGTCACGCTTTACCTGGTTGTCAGGGTGGAGCAGCCAGTTTTTGCCAAGTTTCTCAATTGCTTCTTTTCGTTTAATTGCAATATATGGAGCCTCAGTGTTGAGGCCTTCAATTTTGGTTATAGTTGTGGTTTGTTGTGTCATAATGGTTCCTATTTTACGGTCTATTACCGTGGTGGTCAAGTGGTTTCCAATTTTTCTTTGCCATAACTCTGTTGAGTTGGTCCATGGATACTGGATAAAAATCCCATGCATCAACACCAATGTCACATGATAGCGCAGTTTTATCATCAGGCATTGTACCGTGGGAATGACCAAACAAATGCCAAACTCCATGGTGACTACCATCCCAAACTCGCATTGCATAATGGCACAATACTATACGTTGCCCTTTGCCATTATTTGATTCTTGCGGGACTGTCAAAGAATGTATATCGCCGCAATCATGAACACCAGCTTCTATAATTGCAGATTTCATTTCCTTGTCATGATTGCCCCACACTATATGCTTACTTCCATTAAGCCGTCTTAGCATACGTGTCGTTGCACCACGATCTTTGTCAAAAGACACGTCACCAACTATAAACACCATGTCATGTGGTTGCACTGTGCTGTTCCAACGAAGAATAATTTCTTCGTTCATCGCATTTGCATCCTTGAACGGTCGTTTGCAGTATTTGATGATGTTTCTGTGACTTAAATGTAAATCACTTGTAAAAAAATATTTTTGTATGGTCATATACCTTATTTACTACCTAAATAACTTAGAACAGCAAACATTAGCCAAAAGCAAAACAAAATACCCGCAAACCCAATTAAATTCCCAATTATAAAACCTGCTGTTTCTGCAAATGATGAATTGGCAGTGTATACCACAGGTTGATTCAGCACTGCTGGCAACCCTTTTGCAGTTCTCTCAGCAATAACTTTGTCACGAATTGGTTTATGCGCGGCTTTTGCTGCTTGACCCTGTGGAGTGTTTGGAAAATCCTCGTCGATGATAAACCCATTGTCGCAAAAACGTCTAAATCTTGCCATGTCTGAAACATCACTATAAGACGGAGAGTTTGCCATCTCAGATTGTCTATATTGGCTTTCACGCTGCTGACTTTCACGCTCAAATCTTTCTTGAGCTGCCTTTGCAGCATCACGTTGAATTTTTACAATTGCGCATTGCGGACATTCACCATATGGTACATTGCTTGGTGTACCGCAATCAAAACATGCATATGAGCCATCGCCAACTAAAATTTTACCCATAATATACTCCTAAAATGTTGCTTGTCACTTAATAGACGCATTACGTGCTTTTGCTTTTTTGCGAAATGCTGACGTTTCCATATCACCCATGCTAAACATAAACGCAATGAAAATCATAAGACCTCCCCATCCGTATAGTGCATATACAAATATCTTAAACGCCCACCACACGTGGGGTGATATTACGAGCCCTAACATAATAAAGCAAACCCCACCAGCAAAATACCATAAAAATTCAGGAACCTTAACCACTTCCACTGGCGAAGTAGATGTAGGATATGGTATTTTTGCGTCACTTGAAATTGTAACTCGAGATGCGTGTGAAAATCTTGGTTCGTTAATGTGTGACTTTACAGTAGTCTCTTGCGTTGGACTAGCACTAGCTCTAGACTTTGCTAATTCTTCGTAGTATTGAGACTCTTGTCTAGCACGTTCCATCTCTTCTTCACGATATCGTGATTCCCGCCTAGCTTGTGTTCGTTGCTCTTCTTGAAATTGACGAGCATCTTCAGCAGCCTGCCTTTGAATTTTAACTAACGCACATTGGGGGCACTCGCCCCATGCTGTATCAGTAGTTGTACCACAAGCCATGCATGCCCACGTGCCATTGCCATTTTGTAATTTGCTCATGATTTATTCTACTGAATTTTAATTCTTGAACTATTTTGCCTGTCACTGTGTATTTTATATCCAATTTTGCGAATTGTATCAGCAGCACATTGAGGTTCTACGTCAAACATATCTTTTATGTCAGCTGCTGTTATACCATCTTCTGCTTCAATTGCATAAATTTCATATGCACGTTGGGTATTAAATCTTGCACGAAGAATAGCCATGTTAATAGATTGACTAACTGTAGATTTGGCTTCTTCACCTTTGAGTGTATCCCACATTACTTTACGCTCAATTTCAGTCACTGGGATAACACCTTCAATACCTTCGTTGCACCAAATTACGACAAATTGGTCACTCATCGCTCACTCCATTTTAATGCTGCAAGTGTAAATAATTGGTCTGCTTCATGAAACGATTTAAACTTCCATTTGTAACCGCCGCGTAGCCCACGGTTTTCAAATGGATCAAAGAATGCTGCAACATCAAATTGTGAGGCACTCATTCTCTGCCATGGGTTCATAGTAATAACAAAATGCCGTTTGCCTGTTTTTGTGTTAACGCTTGACGATAGTTTAAACCCGTCGACTTGCTTTAACGTTGTCATCCGGTGTTTCATTATGCTAGCATCAAGTAAGTAGACATTACCCACTTAGCACGGTTAAGTGTTTGACGAGCAGATTCAGACATACCATGCGCAATTTCTTCTTGCGCATCGCTCATCAGTGATGCCACGCACATGGCTGGGCCACTAAATTTAAAAGTAATACTGTCTTCAAGTGATTCGCGAAACATCTCAATATCACAGCCGTACATTACTTTGCTACGCTGGGCCTGGGTCATTGTTTCTGTAAGCATCTTAAGTCCTATCTTGTTACGCAATATGGATATTATACAGTCAAAAGGCTTGACTGTCAAGCCATACAATCGTATGCGTCATGGCCCAGTGAACGGCCAAATTGGTTGCAATAAGCCTCCCACACTGGACGGTTGCTTTCCTTAATTGTGTTGTATTCGTCTACCCAGTTATACATACGCTGGCTAGAATCGCTTCCATTAGCACACCAACGATGCGAATACTTGTTCAGCATCTTATTAAGGTACGCTAAACGCTCTACTAGTGGGTGTGCTTTACTGTTCATGCGTGTATTATAACGCATTTTGAATGGGCAGTCAACCAAAATATCGTTCAAGATATTGCTGCAAATCCCCATCCATCATTATGAGCATAGTGGCGTCCGTTTCACCAAAACATTCAATTTTTTTACTTCCGCCTGCTTCGTAAAAATAAAATGGGGATGCGAAGTGTTTGTTCATTGACAAGATTAGTCGCAGTGTATGCTGATAATCTTTTTTGATTGTGCATGTATAATGCGACAAATTTAGTGTTTTCTTCAAGAAAACTGCGCCAGTATGGGTTAGTCTAAGACCAACTGGGCTAAGTGGTGTATGCCACCATTCGTGTAATGCATGGTGTATGGACTCTGTCGATGAGTCAAGACCAGCATTATTTAGAAATAACTTAGTTAATTCTCGTTTGTTCACACATATTATGGGAAAACTTTTTCTCCAATTTGGAGAAGCACGACGGAAAATTTGTCTGTTTTAAACAAGGCGTTTAGTTTTTTGCATAAATTTACAGCATGCCCTTGATTTGAGAAAGACACTTTTTTGTATTTAGGACCTGGATAACTTACGAGTATGTTATGGGTTTTTAAATTTATGGCTTTGTTGTCATAGTATACAGCCCATATACCATCACTTCCAAGTACTTGCTCAGAAATGTAAGTAGTTTTGTTTACGTGCTCTAAAATTATAGTTGGTTTTGGTCTTGACATGCAGTAATTCCATTTAAGTATATGTTTATTTATACAAAAAATGGAATTATATGATGTGTTATTAGAACTTTCCGCCACTCATTTCAATTGTGGTGCTTGCTGGTTGTTGAGAGGATACGCTTACTAATTCTGCTATCTTTGCAAGCAAACCAACTATTTCATTATGCAGATTTCTAGCCTCGACAATTGACATAGATACTGTTTTGCTGTTAGTTTGATTTGCTAATGTTACTTTATCTGAAAATAGTTTAGATTGAAGACCTAATGTACTCATTTAAGCGCCTTTGCAAATTCTTTTGCTTGTTGCTTAGTCATAAAAGGACCACGAAACTCATAGCGATTTAGGGTTATGAGTTTTGGGCAATATGCATGAATAAACCCTAAGTTAAATTTGATTAAATAGTGTCCAGCACAGAAAAAACTTTTACTTTTTTCTGTTTTTGTAAATACTGGTAATTTTTTTGCTAAATTGAGTAATGCGTTACATGGTTTATGATCGCACGGATATCCATTTACTTCATGTGAAATTTCAGATTTTTTTGGTACTTTTTTAACTTTATCAAAAACAATGTTGTATTTGTCTTTTAGCATTGAAATGCTAGCAAACTGTTCACGAAAGTCGTTACTTACAAAAGAAACTCCGACGGGTGAAGTTTGGATAGTTGCAATTTTGTCTCCATCTTTTTCAACTATCCAAAATTTATTTTTAATTACTGTTTTTGCAGTGAGCATACTTTTAGTCATATTAATCAACAATTGATTCAACTACTAACAACCGGCTAACTGTTTCCTTAATTGAATAAGTATCCATCCAGCATACGCCTTCTGGACTTAGTGCTGATGGTTTCATACATTTAACAAAATCTTTTGCCGAGGCAATTGCATCTTCCATTGCATCAGCATTGACTGAAAACGTATATCTAACGTCAATTGCTACATCATACTCTGTAGAAGATTTTTCAGTAGGTGCATCATTGCACGTTGTAGTTTCATCAACGCAGTTGCAATCTTCACAATTCATACATTGTTCAATGCCATGATCTTTGGCATAGTCATTGGCAGTTGGAAATGCCCACACCGGCGAATCTTCTGGCGCCTCGTATGAGGTTAGGTCAACTAAATCTTCGCCCATTGCAAACTTACGCACAATTGACAAGATAAGTTCTTCGGATGATACTTTAATAAACTTAACGTCATCCCACGCAGATGTAGGGTCAAGACCTCTGTTTTTACTTTCATTATTGACTTCACTAATAACGTTTGGGCCAATCCACAAAAATGCAGACCCTTCATTGTATACAGATACCTCATACACTTCTTGGGTTTTCCGATTAAACACACAATCGCCAATTTCTAATCCATCGCAGCTAGCAATATCCAAAAATTGCCCATTGGGATAACAGTTCCACTGGTGTTCCGACCCTCCGCAGATTTGGAAATTGGCCGCTTGTACAAATTGATCTAGTTTCATGTTTACTCCTTAATATAATTAGCACTAAGTATTGTGCCGTATGTAGATGATTGCTCGCTTAACTTAACTAAATTATGCTTACCGCAAAATTTTAAAAAATGTGCACCAACCATTGGTACATTTTTAGTAATGGAATTTGCAGTAATGCATTCTGTAATCATATCACGTATGGTAACAGGTTGCGCAGATAAATCAACTAAAATGACATTTCTATTAAAGTCGTCTAGAACTTTATGCTCAACATCATTATGGTCAGTCCACCGTTGCAGCATCATGTTATTCCATGCGTACCCTTTGGAATTCCTGTCAGAAAATGCTTCCAAGAGTCCTACTTTATTTTTACTACCTTTAGTGCGTACACCTGGATAAGCACTAAAAATATTGTCAGTAGGGTCTCCTCGCATACATTTTTCAAATAAGATAAACTTAGGATCTGGAATGACTTTTGGCTCGCCAGTTTTCTTATCCTTTACTGGTTTGCCTTTGTAATCAAATATCCCATTGATTGTATGTAGCTCTTTTGTTGTCCCGCTAAATTGCGTAACATTATCAGAAAGCAATTGATAAAAATCAGTGTCAGTGCTAACAATAACGTGACTGTCAGATGGATGACTTTGTATCCACCCTGCTATCAAATCATCTGCTTCCAATTTTGGATGTTGCAGAATTGTTACATTGGTGTGTTTACCAAGAAACTCTATTAACTCTGATAGTGCAGCAAAAAATGCTTCACCTTCTTTTTGCTCAGTCTCTGTTTGCGCTTGCCGTGCAACGTCACGATTTGCTTTATATGGTTTGTAAAAGTCTTTGCGCCATGATCGACCTTCAAGGCAAACAACTACGTGTGTTGCCTTTTGATCTCTCCATGCTGCGGCAATACTTTGCAATGTGCAATGCATCGCAAATGCAACCTTTTCTTCTATGTCAGACCCACGCGCGGTTGCGTGTATAGACCTAAAAAAGGTGTTATATGTATCTACTAACAGGTATTTCTTTGTCATTCGCTATAGTAACACGATAGGTTGAATGAGTCAATTATTTTGGTTTATTTTCTATTAGTAGGGTCAGCTTGCGATTGCTCGTATGTTTCGAGAACAACATTTCGGCAAACGTCTTGAAACCACATATCAACGATGTCAACGTCAGTTTTGCCTTTATAGCCAGCTTTTACTAGTCGCGCAACAAATATTTCATTCCAGTCTAAGTTAAAAGAACCAGACCCTAAGTTGTCAATGTCAACGTCAATTCCTAATACTGCAACCCAAGGTTCCCCAGCAGCAGTCGCAGCAGTTTTTTCAAGATTTGCTGGCGGTTCTACTGCTTTCTTCTTTTTAGGTTTACTAACTTTTTTAGGTTTTGCTATTTCTGCAGGCTGCCCTGGTGCAGTAGTTGGATTTGCTACTTGAGCCCATTGCGGAATTTGCTCTGCACTAGTTTCTGGTTGTGCAGTTGATGAAAACAATGATTTGATTTTACTGAACATTATGCCATCCCTACATACAAATGCTGTTGCAAATTAAGTTTAAACCCATTGGCTAAACAATATGCTCCGGTATATTCGTGGTTTGCTTGATTTGCTGCTAAGTTAAGAAGACCAGGTTCCCAAAACGAAATTACCTCGTCTACTGTGCTACGCTCTGCCATTGTAATACATCCTTTTTCTGCCCTCAATAACTTAATTTTTTGCGGAAATGAATTGTAAATGTTCATTGGTGAGCAGTAAATGTCTTTGCCAGTAGCACGTTTCCAAGTATGTGCCCATTCTGGAACTGTATTGTATGGACTATTTTCGTCTGCACTCATTACAAATTTCAAACAATCAGCACGGTTCATAACTGTATTGCTTGGACTAAAATATTTAATGGCAATGCCTGCCTTCTCTGCACATTTTGGTGAACATACTAAAGTAACCCCCTCTGGCACTTCTGTGTCTGGGATGCCATTGCTTTCAACTTGCACTGCTTTCCACCGAGGCAATTGTAATCTCATAAACTCAGTGATATTATTTTGAATAAGTGGCTCACCACCAGTTATGACTAGCACAACATTTGGAAATGCCATTCCGGGAATTTCACCCATAGGCAATACCCAGTCAGGAACAGTTTGTCCTTTGTCAGTCCAAAAATTACAAATTGTTTGATACGCTTTAGCATTAATTTGCTGAAATGTCATCCAGTCACCGTCGTCAAAGAAGGTGTCACAAAATGAACAATCAAGATTGCATTTAGCTAACCGTATAAACAATGCAGGCATACCAGCATACGGACCTTCACCTTGAAGCGTAAAGAACATTGAAGTAACAAGCAAAGACTTTGCGTCAGCGTCTTTAAAAAATGACTTACCTGTGATTTTATTTGTGCCAAACATTACTCATAATCCTTAATCAACACATCAACTAACGCTTGATGTTTTTCGGTTTGCCATCGTGTAAGCCAAGATGTATTGTCACATTCTTTGATGTGCCGCAAAACTTTACTACGTGAGCAGCTTTCTATAATTTCATACACAGAAATAGTCATGATTGGTTTACCATGCTGACTTATTACAACACGCATATTAGCCGGATCATCTATATTCCATGTAATATTGTTAGTCATTATACAAACTCGTTGTCTTCACGATGACCTTGGCGTCCTGCCATATTGTTGTCTGTTTCACGAACTTCAACTCGACAACACCAAACCCTAGCTGCTTCTTCAGTCCCACAATTTGGAAGATAAATTGTGTTGATGTATTCGTACAAGAAGTCTGCCAATCCTTCGCAACCAGTCTTCTCCACTTCAGTTATTTTGGCTAATTTTAGTTTACCTAAATGTAATAATGCGTCTCGTTGCGGATCATCTTCAGCAACTAGTAATGTGTGATCAAACCAGTCTTCCAACAACCCTTTGAGGGGTTTAAGCCCACCGAAATCAGTGACCCAATTCCTTGCGTCTAGAGTATCCGCTTCAAATTCGAAGTGAAATGACATTGCGTACCCATGAATAAGATTGCAGTGGGAATCTGCTCGCCATTGCCTATACGCAACTGGTCCAATTTGATTGTATGTTTTTGTACTAAAATATTTCATAACTTTTCCTGTAAACAACTATTATAATGCCTTGCTATATTAGGCGCAACTATTTCCCTGCCACATTTTTCACATTTAATTTTGGGAATTGGTTTTCGAGTTCCGCTTGCCCATGACTCTTTGAACTTGTTTTTTATTTCATCAGATCTTATTGCCCCAGTCTGAGATTCAACTATTTTTTTAGTAATTAATGGATTTCTTGGACCTTTTGCCAGGCCACCCAATTGCCAGCCGTCTGGTATAATATCTGTTTTGATTATCAATTTTTCTCGACCAGTAACTAAATTGCATATTCTTTTTCGATTACTTACAGTTGGACCACCGTCACCTATTTCAGGGATACAATTTGCCCATGTATCATCATTGACCACATTATACAATTCTGAATAATATAATCCCGCTTCTTTCAGTAAAGTATTTGACTCATATCTCCCTAAAATTTCTGTGTCTACTTTGTACTCAGGATGCTTATTAATTATCCTTCTCCAAAGAACCCCAGAGCCTTTGTATTTGTATGGATCTTTATTAGTCCTACATTTACACAAATACTTTAACCCAGTGTCTTGAATGGTCTTTATCATTAAAAAATACATTGCCGTACTCCATTGTTTCTACTATTATTTATATGGATTACGGAGAAATATGATTAAATTACTGTAGTTAAAATTTCTGGTAATGTAGTAACTTCAATAACAGTGTCTGAAGTTACTGTTTCTTTTTTATTGTTCATCCACTTTAAAACTTTTTCAAGTTTTTTGTTTTTTGCTTTCTGCAACCCATATTCTGACACACCAATTCCGCTGTCACGAATAAGTTCAATCATTGCCAACATGTCACCAAGCTCTTGCTCTAAACACGCTAAATGTGTTCTGCCATCACTAAAATGATGACTAATGTTTGATGCACCAAATCTAAAAATTTTAGATTTCTCTTGTACATATTCACCACATTCTTCTGCTAAAATTTCCAAGCATTCATCTTGATATGGTGTAAGTCCTGAATTACTCATTTTGATCTTCCCAGCTTAGTCTAATGTGTGTCCAAATCCCAGTTTTAGATTCATACATATATTTTACTTCAAACGCATTACAAATTTTAGTTGTAATTAATTTTTTTCCTGCCTCAGTTGCACTATATACACAATCGTCTAACAGTTCTAGTGTATTGTATTTTGGTGCAAAGATCAAACTATTTGGTGTCTGATCTTTGAAAATGGATACATGATAATCAGATCCTTCTTGTAGTAACCAATTTGATGGAATTTTCTCTTTACTCAGCAACTCGGTCATACTTTTGGTGCTTTCTTTTTCTTAGTTGGCTTAGGGTTAGCCAAGTCATATGCTGCAAGAACTTCTCTTATGTCATGCATCAATTTTCTCCAATGAGTTACAAATTTTACATGCCCGTCACTGTATTCAGTTCGAGTTGAGTGACTTCCCTCAATCACTTTTGTAATATGGTGATGGTGATGTCTACCATCAGTTGGTTTTACTTCTTTAGTCATGTTGTCTCCTTTTTATTTCCACCATTCTTCATACGGAAACACAACCCATTCGTCATGTTCAGTTTTGTTTATGCTTACTCCACAGTACGATGGTGAATATGTTGCCTTGCTTGCTTCGTTGTCTACAATAACAGCAAACCTAACGGTATCACCCCATTTAATATGCGTTCCTGTAGGGTCCCAGTCGCGCAAAATCCAATTAATAGTTGCGCCTGAGTCGTTAATGTCGTCTACGATTAAAATCTTCTTGCCTGCCATTGCGTCTTCAGAAGCCCATGCATTAGTTTCTGGGCCATACTCATCAAAATCACGCAAGCTAACATCAAGTCCAACCATTTTACAATCAAAGTAATGACTTAGCATTACTGCGGCAGTAGCACCGCCCCTTGTTACACCAATAATTAGATCTGGTTTCCAATTGTCTTTGCCCATTTGCCGAATAATGTCTGAACAATACCCTGCTAATTGATCAAAGCTGATGTGACGTTTATTAATAGATTGTGTTTTCCTCATTTTAGTTCCTTAGTGATTGCATAGTAATGATATGTGAAATCTCAACTGCCAGATCTTTGTCCTCTGGGACAATGTGCAATGCAGTAGATCCTTCGTCTGCTTTGTGGTCGTAGAAGTTGTATTCTATCGCAACACCACCAATGCCTTTGATAATCTTAAAACTAATTGCATTGTTGTCATTCAATGAGTCGTGTTTTTGTTTTCTAATTGGAGTGCCCAATGAGGAGTGTTTTGCGTCATGCATATTTTCTTTGAACATATTTCTATTATCATAGTCAAAAGCATTGCGCAACCACAAGTACATCCCTTTTCTAATCTTTTGCAAAAACATTTTAGGCCCTAACTGACACCATACGCATAAACTCGGCTCTTACGCTAGGGTCAGTTTTGAACCCACCGCCAAGTTTACTAGTAACAGTTGATGATCCTGTGTCTTCCACTCCACGAGACTTAACGCAATAATGTTGGGCGTGAATAACAACCCCAATATTATCAGTGTCAAGGATGTATTGCAGGGCAAAGTAAATTTGCTCTGTTAACCGCTCTTGAATCTGTGGTCTCTTGCTAAAATACTCAACAATCCTGTTGATTTTGCTTAATCCTAGCACTTTTTCGTTAGGGATATAACCTACTGTAGCTACGCCGTCAATTACAACAAAGTGATGTTCACAGTTACTTTGAACATTAACATTGCGTTCAATGACCATTTCATCATATTTCATTTTGTTGTCAACTGTGGTGCATTTTGGAAATGCTTCATAGTCAAGGCCCCAAAATATTTCATTTGTGTACATTTTTGCCACACGTTTTGGAGTTTCTTCTAAACTATCGTCAGTTAGATCTAAGCCAAGTGTTTCCATAATGGCCGCAAAATGTTTTTCAATGATTTCAATTTTGTCTTTACGGTCCAACTTAGTGTCTTTAACTGGAGTTTCTACTCCCATTTTAACTAAGTGCTCGTGTATTTGTTTGCCCAATTCTGGGTCGCATTTTGTCTTGTTGTATGACATTGATTACCTTCCTTTGTGATGGTTTGTTGTTGAATGGTTGCAGCCTTTGTGCTGCACTTTTATTTATCTTGCAGTCTCAAAAATGTATTTTTTTTAACTGCCGCTGCTAAAACACTAAGCTCTATGTTAGCATCTTCCGCAACTTTTAGCAAGGCTTGTGTGTCTTTTGGGAAACACATTCCACCAAAACCAAATTGTCCATCAAAGCCCGGTACCATATTATGGCTTTTGCCAATACGAGGGTCAAGGGCCATCATTTGGGCAACCCGATTATAATCAGCAAGTGATCCCTGCGAGTTCATTAATTGATATAGCTCATTCATAAAAACTACTTTAGTAGCCAAAAATGTGTTAATGGCGTACTTAACATACGCTGCTTCATCAATGCGGCACAGACGTACAGTGTTAGTGTGTGGCTGAATTTCCCTTGTAATACGCTCTGCCTCTCTCATGTACGCAGACACAGAGCCGCCAATAATTGCAAATTCGCTATGGGCAAAATCTTGGACGGCATTCTTTGCAGTTAAAAATTCAGGAGAGTAAACAAGATTTTTGTATTCATTGCTTAGTTGTAGATACACTTCTGGCGGCGCAGTGACTTTACTTATTATAACCCCAGCAAAATCTTTAAGATTAGCTAGCACAGATTCTAATATACTGGTATCACATTGCCCGTTAGCTAACATTGGGCTCGGTACGCATACAAATACACCATCGCAGTTTGCTAAGTCAGAGTATGTCCCAGTTGCTTTACTTGGATCAACGTCAATAACTACAGTGCTATCATCACATGCGTGAAGTATAGCACTGCCAACAAACCCTAATCCAATTATACCAACAGTTACGTCGTTAAACATAATAATGTTTACGCTAACAGTTGATTGACCATTACTGTTGGGGTTAAATATTTGTCGATGAGAATTTCACGTTGATATTTAAGAGCTTCCATATATTTTTCACGATTGTCAATTCGATCATTAATAAACGCAATAAGTTTATCTTTGTGCAGCAAAAATGCATCGTGGTTGATTGTCCATTCAGAAGGATACAGAAATTCGTCAACGTACATTTCACTGTAGCTACACCGGTCTGGTAACACTGGGATTACACCAGACAGTACGCCTTCCATAATAGAAATGCCCAAATTCTCATGCAAACTGCAACTAAACAAAACTGATGCTCTACTAAGAGTTTTGTAGTACTCTTCTTTTGAGAGATTCATCTTTTGTGTAATTATAGTTGAAATGTGCGATGCTAACTCTTCGGCGATAGCAGGTTGCTTGTCATCGTTGTACCTGTGTGGCCAAATCATAGTTTTGCTTTTGCTAACGTCAAAATATTTGCCGCATTGATCAATGATAGGAGTATGAGGCTGACCACTTCGCAATGCGCGATGCTGAGTGCCATCATCACTTATGCCTAAGTTTTTTAAGAACATGTTTTTATGAAAATCAGTAGCGTAGTAATTATAATCACAGCTATAAAACCAACCACGCTCCATGTGCCATGGCCATGGCTTGCTCATTTTATACCCAAGAATGTCAGAAGGATCATATGCGCCAGCATGCCAGATTCCATGAATCTCTACTGGAATATTAAGCAAGTCACTCATGTACTTGATTGGTGTAATAATAAAATTCCAAGCATCCGTAATTAAAAATTTGTCTCCAGCTTTAATAATGCCGTCGCTGAACATGCGGCTAACTACTTCTGTCTGTGATGCTTTATACACGTTGGTTGCACCAAAGTCTAAAAACGCACCAGCAGTAGTGTTTGGAGTAATAGTAACCCCGTCAATAGTAGTTACTGCGTAATTAAGTCCACGGTTGACAATTTCAGTTTTGAGTATAGTTGGTATGTTCTCGTACCATTGTTTTGTATACCGCTGGTCAATTGGCTCAATTGGGACAATATAAATCGTGTTCATTCTTCACTTTCTTCTAGTTTAGTTAATAATTTATCGCTAAATCCTGAGTCATCACGGTCAAACACATTAACAAATCTTGTAGTTGTTTTTCCGTTCTTTTTCAGCGTATGTTTCTTTTTAGCTACCGCAGAAAATTCAAACGCTGGAGTTTCAACAATAACTGGATCCACCTTAGGTAAAGGTTTTAGTTTTGGCTGAGCGTCAATAGAAAAATGCTCACTGGCCTTGGTGTGTGCATTAAGAGTTTTCTTACCAAGCATACCGTTTGCGCTTGACCCTGCCATATCCATATACCAACGGCTTTCACCGTCAACTAATGCCATTGCTTGACCAAAAGTTTTAGCACTAAAGATTGCATCAACTAATTGCCTAAATGCATACTTTGGACGCAACTGTTCACGGATCATTGCTGGCACAATACCTTGATCATACAGCTCATTGCCATCTTGAACTGCTTTGATGTGAGCATATACATTGTGGCCCATTAGTAATGCATACGCAAAACTATCCCAACTTGTGCGTCCAATTTTCCCAATTTTGTTTACGTCAGTTGGCCCATAAACGCATACATCATTGATCTCCATCCGATCAATGATAGGACTAGGTATAAAACTTTCAAAATAATGATCGTCAACCGAATATTTTTTGTCATCAACGCACTTATGCATTTGATAACTCCATTGCTTGTTGTCATCTAAGTTATTTTGCCAGTACACTTGACCATTTGCAGTAGCAAGAAATGGTGATGCACAGTCAAAGCTAATAGACAAATTAGGATTGTGATTTGCTCTAATTGCTCGCTGAATGTCAGTAAACATCATTGCCCACTCAAGTTTACTAGTACCAAGATAGTGAATCCAATCTTGTTTGCCTTGCTCTAGCAACCCATCCCAAATCATTACAACTAACCGACGTAGGATTAAGTGGATGTCACATTTATTTTGCGAACCCATTGCCCAACCATTAAAGTGTTCGTTGGGGAATTGTTTTGGGTCACAGTATTTCTTCATCTCATCATACCACTGGTCTGCTTGAGTATGATTGTCGCCTTGTAAAACAGTTAAAAACTTGCAATTGCCACGACGATGTTTCATCCAGTATTCAAAATTGTACTTGGAAGCATCGACAGCTTCTTGGTATGTAGTAATTTTAGTTGCTGCTGATCCTTTAGCTGAACGACCTACCCAACCTGGAATATCAAGTGTCATGCCATAGTTCATGTATGATTCCATCCAGTCAAGAACTTGGGTGCGTTTGAGTTGCGCTTTTGCACAGCCGCTACCTGCACGCCAGTCACCTTCCCATACGCCTTTACCAATTTGGAATCCACCAGAGTCGCCAAGGATGAAACTGTCTTTGTCTCTAGTGCGGATCATTTCCTCACTCATATCAAACTTAGTAGTGTCTAAGTTTGCATGTCCTGCAGAGTACAACCCCCACTTATATTGAAAATACCCTTCATTAGGGTTAAGAAAATTCAACCCTTCGACGCCGTGCTCAAATCTAGTAGGAATTCTTGCTTGCTCGATGTGTTGCGAGTGGCGTTGTTTGCCTACATAGCCAGAGTAGAACCCGCTAATAGCGGGTAAAAAGTAAGCATAGTCTTTTTGTTTTGCAGTTAAATTGATTTTTTCTAACA
>JFJP01037887.1_pt1 | contig 29486 bp, 47 predicted proteins | sample 431651 | NCBI WGS metagenome assembly JFJP01 (sample SAMN02602958, study PRJNA72255) | Microbial mat metagenome, whole genome shotgun sequencing project. | biome: fresh water; feature: sink hole; material: water; isolation source: purple microbial (photo- and chemosynthetic) mats found in... | reverse complement strand
ATTATAAAATGACAAAAAGTAAAGTAATAAGAATTATACCGATGTTATTATTAATTATAATAATTGGTAGTTTTTTAATTCAATTAAAACTAAATAAAAATTCAGTTCTTAATTCTAATATACAAACAATATGTATAACTTCAATTTGTTTAATATCATCAGATAAAACAACAGAATGTATTTATACAAAATCTAAAATATCATATTTAAATATTAAAACCAATTCTGTTGTTATTACACAAACCGCAACTAACTGTAAGGAATAATATAGTGGATGATTTTTTACAACTACTTCTAAATGGACCGATGGTCATTATCATACCTCTTATAATTACAGCTGGTTTGGTATGGGTGATCTATTATTTTGTTTTTCCTATTATTGATAAAAACGAAAAACTTTTAGAAGAAAATCAAAAATTAAATGAAATAATTAATACTGATATAAAGCGCATACAATTAGATTTGGACAACATTAATAAATCTATTGTTTCAAATGATAATAAAAAAGAAATAGAAGAATTAGAATATGATGTACGTATACTAGTTAAAGATTACCCGAAGATAGAAGGAGAAATAACAAAAGTAATTTCTAAAATTAATGAAATAAAAGATTATTTATCTGCCAGTAGAAGAAATATAGATAATACATCTCAGATAATTGGTATACTTAAAAGTTTAGAATCTTTAGAAAGATCTATAGAAATTATTAAAGAGAGACAAATTACACAAGCCGGGGTATTGTCTAGTATTTCTAATAGTATGTCTTCTAATATTTTAAATAAACATTAATGGATACTATCTTTACGTTTCTCTTATTAATTACAGGAACTAAATTTATTGCAACTGTTGTTGTTTCGTTTATTGGCGGATATATACGTATATTGCAACGACCATTTGCAGATAATATGACTTTATTTTTTATTAGAATATTGTTTATAATAACTGGCGGCGGAATCTTATTTTTAATTGTTGAAAATGAACACGATCTATTTATATTAATCTCTTCGCTTTGCTGTGGGTATATTATGGTAGATGTATCCGATGGTATTTGTAATATTATCAGAAAAAGAAGAAGAAAATTATGAAATTGATAATTGCAACTTATCTAATATACCTTGCAATAAGATTGTTTTTTGAATCTATACGTGCATATATTATGATTTTGAAAAATCAGAATAATTTTGGACGACTAAAAAGACCTCTCTTAAAATTTGTAAATGGGATTACTATTATTTCTATAATATACATTCTATTGCAATTTAGATGGGTGTATGGAGAATTATATACTAATCTCGATTCTATAGACGAATTATTATGGTCTATATCTGAAGGTTTGATGTTGTTCACATTCACTAATTTATGTTCTATTATACGGCGAATTTCTATGATCGAAAGGACTTGAGTTATGTTAATCAATCCCATATGTATTTACCGTGGTCAGAGTGTCGAAGGATTTTCCTGCGCGTGGACAGTATGGAGAAAATTTAAAGATTCATTTGAATTTATACCTGTATCGTATTCTGATCCTATTCCAAATTGTAAGGGACGGGATGTTATTATAGTGGATTTCACATATAATACAGATACAATATTGTGTATTTTAAATGAATCTAATTCTTTAACGCTCATAGACAACAAACCAACATCATATGATGTTATAAAAAATCATAAAATATTAGGAGTTGTTGATTGTAATAAATCAGCATGCATATTAACATGGGAATACTTTCATAATACTGCGGCTCCTGTATTTATGAATTATATTCAGAACCGCGAATTCTGGAAATTCGATTTGCCATATTCAAAAGAAGTTTGTCTTGCTATATCAAACAGAAATCTTAGTTTTGAAAATTACGATGATTTATATGAAGATTATATAGACGACTTGATAATAGAAGGACTTGCTATTTCCAGAAAATTTGATAATGATATCGAAAACATTATTAAAGATAAAAAAATTTTATATTTTTCAAATTTTAAAATACAAACAGTTGCTTCTCCTTATTTTTATACAACAGAGTGTGCTAATATTTTGTCAGAAAAATATGAAATTGGAGCAGCTTTTTATTATATCAATAACAAATTCCACTTCAGTTTGAGAAGTAGAATTGATAGTGATGTAGATGTTTCTGAAATAGCAAAATATTATGGTGGAAATGGATCAAAGCATTCTGCAGGATTTGTAGTGTCTTTAGATTTTGATCCAGTTCAACAAGTTTTAGATAGTTCAAAAAAATTTGGATGAGGAACATGAAGTTCCTCATCCAACTATTAATTCAGGCCGCGCTTTTTCCTCCATTGATAAAGTGCTTCCCGATAATTTGGGACCGGTTCTGGAAATATAATTTCTGGAACAACCATTCTTTGGTACTTTCTTGGCTTTTGACGATTCATCATCTTGTAGATGACGAATACTGCCATAATGGCGGCGAGAATAATAGTGAAATCATTGTAGTCGAACATTAGAATCTGCCCTCGTTAAGAGTTGGTCGAACAGTTATATTATCTGTATATCAAATTGTTGAAAACAAAGGAGTTTTAAACTCAAATGTTATATAGTAAATTGAATAAAGATTCAAGAATTACTTCAGATTTAATTGTAGATAAGCAAATAATACTGCATTTTATTCCAGATATTAATTCAAGTATATTAGATTTTATCGATAATATGAATATCAATTTAAATAATTTACAAGGAATATTAATAAAATCGGAAATGATTAAATTAAGTTCTAGTTTCGTAAATACTAGAAATTATCTTGGCCAATTAAAATCTGGAATTCAAGATCATCGGAATATTACTGTTTATAATATTACTCCAAGTGATATACAAAAAAATAAATTTATAATTTACGATCATTCTCCGATGGTGAATTTGATTTCGATGTATAATGACATCAATGTCAAGCAAAGTACTGAATTTCTAATTCAACATTTGAAAGACACTAATACTGATTTAAAATTAAAGTTTCCTTCATATGAAAATGTTCCTGTATTTTACTTAAATAAAGCAAATGGATTGTTGTCAAATTTAAAATATATGAAACGGACCAAAGATTTAAATTTTTTTGATAAATTATCATTTATTAGTGTTGACGATTTAATTTTAAATTTCGCATATTATAATTCTAAAGGTGAACGAGAAATAAATTTAATTAATCTTTCAAATTCTGAAAGTAAATTAAAAAAAGTAAAATTAGACTTAACTCCTGTTATTAAAACAAATATTACTAAAAAAATCGAAGTGACTGCAAATGCAGAACTTGATAAATTAGATGTAAATATTGATAAATTAAGTAGTAGTTTGAATAGCATGAACATTACCGATAAAACAGTAATGTCTAATTTTAAAGAAGCTATTAATAAAAAAATCAATAGCTCGACATCAAATACAGATGAATTAAGTGACGAAGATATAGGTTATGAAATATTAAAAGCATCTCATAAAGTTATTTTTAATAATTCTAATGTCAAAGAATTATATAAACATAATCCAACTAAGCTATTTGATAAATTAAAAGATGTTAATCATTACAAAGAAACACTTTCTTTCCCAAAATCAAGTCATATCAGATTATCAAATCCTGAAGATTTAATTAAAATAAGAGATATAACAGGACCTGTTAGACATAAATATGAATTTAATGAAAATATCGATTTTAATGTCGAAAAACTATTTAAAGTATTAGAGAATAAACACAATCCTATTCAAGTAATTAATATTACTAAAGATTTAAAAGATAATGACTTAGAACGATATTATGAATATTCAATCACTCTGAAAAATGCAACAGATAAAGGCGTACAGGGAACTTACGATATTAAGTTAAAATTACCAAGTTTAATTAATGGAAAATATTTTAAATTAAATGGTAAAGAATATATTATTTCTTCTCAACAATTTTTAAACCCGATTACAAAAGATAAACCGGGAGAAGTTCGTTTTTTAACTCACTATAGTATGATACGTTTGAGATTAAAAAACCTACTATACACTCCCAGTGAAATTGGCTCATTGTTAACTTTGATAAGCAATAAGTATTCAAAACATGTGGATACTTATGAAAAAGGACATATTAAATTTAAAAATGGAGAAGAAATAAATTTAAATGATGAAAATCATATTTATTTTAATCCAAATACTAATATAAAATTAGTATTAAAAAATGGAAAGTATTTTGTTGGAACTACAGAAGTATTAAGAAATGAATATTTATTTGATAGATTACATGGTATTATACCAGAATTAAATTTGAAAATAGCGAACAAATCGGTACAATATATACAATGTTATGTTGTTGGCGCGTGGGTTCCCTTGATAGTATATTTTTGGCAACAGTTAGGTCTTATTGAAAGTTTATTAAGATTTAACTTAGATTATAGTTTTGGAACAGAACCAAATAAAGAATTTAATAAAACTTTAAGATTTGAATTAGCAGATACTAGTTTATTCATATATCCTGAAAATAAAAGAGAAGAATATATAGCAAACGGATTGTATATATTAACTCATTATTTAAAAAATATTAAACAAGAAGAATTATCTAGTAGAGATTCTTGTTATGATTATATTTACACAGAACATGGTGGCAGTATTATTGAAAAATTCGATGGTGCTGCTGAAAACATGATAGATCCGATCACTAAAGATCTATTAGAATTTGAAGATCAACCAAATAATCTATTAGATAATTTATCTGGACCTTGTGTTGATAAATTAATCAATAGTGAAACAGATCATCCTTCAGATCTGAAAAGTTTAAGATCAAGACAGTCAGAATATCTTATGCATTTGTTGTATAATGAGATTGATAATTATAGTCTCTATTCATAGTAATATGAATAAAATTAAATTCCGTGAATTCAGTGAAACTCTCGTAAAAAATATGCCGCCCAATATGTTGTTATACATATAGGGCGGCGGGATTACTAATTTGGATTAGTTAAAATCTTTTTACATTTTTCAATTATTGAATTGATGTTATTTATATATTGATCCAATACTTTATCAGAAACATCAAAATGCAAATCAATTGACATTTCATCTAAATCGTGAATAACTTCGTCAATAGTAGGCATTGCATTTCTCCGTAAAAAAAGCCGCCAAAATTGGCGGCGGGATTGAAAATTATTCTTCGTCTTCGTCTTCTTCTAAATCATCTTCATCTTCAAATTCATCATCTTCATCATCCCAATTTTGCATGTGATCGATAAATTCATCTACTTCGTCCTCTGTATTAAAATACCGGACATGTTCGTCATATGAATTTTCTTTATTCAATAATTTATAGACAACATAATATTGACATTCCTCTTCATTGTAATCATTTTCCAAAACGATGAATGGTTCAAGATCATTAGCAATCAAAGACATAGTTTTTACTCCGAATGAACGATGGGTGGACGTTGTAAAACGAAAACTTTATATGTATATCAAAATATTAAAAACGAGACAATACTGAGCTAATTTAAAAAGTGCAACGACTAGAGCGAAAGCTCGTACATCGCAAGCCACTGGCGATGGAAGCGCGGAACATCCGTTTATTTCCAAAACACATTTACTTCAAAACAGGTGAATTATCTTTTATGCGTATCAAAGGTTTATTTTTAGAAGATTTTCGTGAAAGTAATGATAATCAAAACAACAACAAAAATAAAAGACCTAAAAAGAAACAGGAAATCCCAGATGTAAAAAAAGAAAAAGTTAAAAAATTCTCTCAAAAACCATATTGATTTCATAAAACGGGTGAAGATATAGTCTGATCTGTATCGTGAGATGCAGCATGTGGAATTTGGCGAATTCCACTTTAACAAATGTATGATGTCACACAAGAGATATTCTGATAGTTTGAAATATGATAATACTGAATCAAGAATTAAATTTGATGATAGTTATTTGATGAAGCACATCACTGGTCGTCACGAACATAGTGCTACTTCTGGCGGTACTAGTATTATCGACTTTGTTTCACCATTTAGTCCTGTCGATGAGTTGATGAAAGCGTCAAAAGTTATAAGAACGGGCAGAGGCGGGCTTCCGACAAAACGAGCAGCAGTTAAAGCTCACAGAAATATTCATGAATCATATATTGGGAATATTTCTGCAAATGCGACAACAGAATCTGGGGATGTTGGTCTAGTGAACCATCATAGTCTTGGAGTTCTGATGTCGAATAAGTATGGACAGTATGGAAAATTAGAATTAGAAACTCTAAGTGCAGAAGATAATTGGAAAAGTTTAGGAATTGATGAAGCATTAACTCCGTTTGCACACGAAATGGATTCTGGTCGAGTTATTCTTGCTAGAACACATTCAACTCAGAAGATTCCGATTGTAAATGGAGAAGCTCCAATAATTTGTACTGGTGCCGAATATATAGTTCCTCAATTAGCATCTGAAAAATTCTGTATTAGATCTAAAAATTCAGGAAAAGTAACCGACATTAAAAATGATATAATGACAGTTATATATTCGGATGGAATTAAAGAAAAATTCGATGTTAGTACAAGATATTCAAATACTAAAAGAAATTCAACAATTAAATTAAGTTTTGATAGTTTAAAAGTCGGAGATACTTTTGAAAAAGGAGAAATTATTTCTTGGTCAAAAGTATTTAAAAAAGATGTATTAGCGAACGGTCGTAATATTAAAATTGCAATATTCAATTATATGGGTATTTCTTTTGAAGATGGATATTGTATTAGTAAATCGACATCTGATAATTTTAGAACAGAAATGATTGTGAAAGTCCCGGTGTTGATCCCACCCAATACCAAATTATTATCAATTGTCAGTAATGGAACTTCAACTGAAGTTGGAGATACTTTGATTGAATTTACATATATCAAAGATAGTACCGACTATTTGACTGATTTTGATTTGTTAAATGACGAAGAATCAGAAGAAACAGAAGCGTTATATAAATCAAATAATAAAACCATGAAAGTTGTTTCTATTGGTGGAGTTATCGATGATATTAAAATTAAAGTAAATAGTAAAGAAAATGTAGATCCTATGATATTAGATCATTGGAAAGATCAAGTTAATAAATTAAGATTTAAAATAAAAGAATTAAGAACAAATTCATCAATGGATAGTATTGATAATTTAGATACGTCAGTGTCTAAAACTGGAAATTTTAAATTTAAAGGAAAACATTTTGAAGGAGTTCTTATTGAATTTTATATAAGTAAAGAGAAATCATTAGATGCTGGTGATAAAATGAGTAATAGATATGGTGCAAAAGGAGTTGTAACCGGTATTGTTGAAAATGACGCAGCTGTTGCAGATTATAGTGGTAATATTGATATTTTTTTAGCACCAGCAGGCGTTCTCGGTAGAAAAAATGTAGCGATGATTAAAGAAATATATCTTGGTAAAATTTTTTATTTTCTAAGACAACAAATTCATAAATTAGCATCTGGATCTGATCTTGATAAATTAAAAACAAAAGTATTGAAAATATATACAATGTTAGATTCGACTTCTGATAAACTTCAATCAAAATCGATTTCAAATTTATTTAAAACTACTCCAGATAAGATTTTACTCCAGAAATTTAAAAATAATGAGATTGAATTTAATTTTATAGTACCTCCATTCACAGATGTGAGTTTTACTAATATAAGAGAAGCTGCAAAAGTTTTAAATATTCCTCTTGATGAAAAACTGTTTATTAAAGAATTAAATTGTTGGACCAAGTATAAAGTCCCGGTTGGATATACTTATTACTCTGCACAAGAACAGTTTTCTTCTGATTATGAATCAACAAGATCTATCGCAGGATACGTTGGTTCGACAGGAGCGCCAACAAAAGGTAAAAAGATGATTGGCGGACAATCAATAGGAGATTTAGATACAAATGCGTTATTGACATATGGATGCACATCTTTGTTGGAAGAGTTAATGGTAGTAAGATCTGATAATATGCAAGCAAAAAACAGAGTACTTACCAATTTACGCATGACTGGAAAATCATATCTTCCAGAAGAATACAGAGAAGGTAAAACTACCGAATTGTTTAAAATATTAATGTTGGGTATGGGATTAAACATTAATGGTAAATTTTAATATTTTCATATACATATTAAGTTGTGCATTTTAACTGGAGACTTTCTTGTGAATTTTGATCCTAACGTAACTCCACTCAAAACCATTCCAAAAGAAAATATTGCAGAATTCATGAAATGGTTTATAGCCGATATAAGTCAGAAATTAAATAAAACCCATCAGATCCAAACGGTCGATGGTATCACGGTTGTCGTTGTAAATACGGACTCTCATAAAGATGGAGAATACGTATTATCGAAAATCAGCATGAGTTCGTTTCATTATCTGAATGAATTTATCAAACAAACGTTTGATAGTGATCCAAAAGAATATTATAGAAACATGATTCTATTTCAGTCAGAAGTAAACGAAAATCGACTGATTTTAAAATTCTAATACCAATAACCCAACTAAATAACAATTATTTAGTTGGGCCTTTTTTAATAGGCATTTGGAGATATACTGTGGAAGAACTTTGTTCCCTAGATAATGATAAATTTGAATCTTTATTCAAAATATTATCTATTTTTGAAAAGTCAGAATCTATTATTATAAATAATTCTATTATTAAACAACAATTCAACACTGCAACTGTGATATGTGACATTAGTAAATTAATTGGCGAAAAAATAAATTTACATATATTAAACCCAAAAAAATATATTAAATTATTAAAAGTTTTTAATAAAAAAGGGAAGAAAATTTCTATATTAGAAGATACTGAAAAATATGTTATAACTAATACAGAGGTCAATATATATTGTCCAAAACAGATAGAAAAATTGACTTTCGCAAGCGCGACTGTCGGTTCAAACGGTGGAATAACTGGAATTGGAACAGATATTAAAATAGATAAGGACGCTAGAAAAATTATAAAACAACTATCGGTAGATAATGATTATATTGATTTACTAGTACATCGTAATCAAATTAAAGCAGTTTCAATTCCAGAAACAGCTATTTACAAATTTGATACTTATGTTAATGAAGATATAGATGAAACAAATTGTGATTTCAGGCTAAGAGTTTATACGATATTAGAAATTGATGGAGAATCTTATAATATTTCTCTCGGTGTTGATAAATTCAATTCTTATTGGGTTCAATCTAGAATAGATGCCGGATTTGTTGACATTTCTGTCGTTGAAAATGCAATTAGAAGGGATGATTTGGAGAATATGTTGATATGAGTGAATATTATAATGGTTCTATATCACAAGAGCCTAGATATACAAGCGCGATCAATAATCAAACAAATATAAAAAATTTACAAGATGAAATTTATAATGAATGTTTATTATCTCAGTTTAATTTAGAAAATTTAGGAATAGATTATCTTTCGAATTTAGATGTATCAGTATCATTAGAATTATATGAACGAGTAATATCGTTTATTGACGATTCTTATATACATATTAATGATAACAGTTTTATATTTGACGAAGTTACAAGAAAATTGTTTTTTGGAAAATCATTATATGAATTAATTTTTGTAGATATTCCAAAAGACGATATAAATGAATTTAAGAAAAATATGTCAACAGAAAGTTCAGATATAGAAATTCGAAATTATTTAATTAATTATTATATCGCAAAAGTTAAAAGATACGAGAGTTTAAAAACTATAAATAATGATCATGTTTTTGATTATTTAATATTCAAAAACAGTGTTGCTGCAAATTTATTTGATTCTAATTTACAAGACTTTAGAATCAAATATTTAAATATATTACTATTAAGATAAACCAAATTTTCGAAAAGGAATAAAAATGGATCCGACGTATTGGTTTGTTAAATTCGTTGAAGTTGCTGCAGTTTATGCACATTTTCATATATTTTCGTGGGGAATAAATTGTGGATGTTTCGAAGGAATCGGGCATTATATTTCAGACATGATGGAATCTGCCCCAATTTCTTGTGGATGGATGCTTATAGTAATGTCAATTGGACATTTTGGGTTTGGGGTAGTCCCCATCGTTGCTCTGCTTATAGGGTTAATTCCATATTATATTATTTTAAATTGGTTGATTAAGATCGGAAGTTTTCTACCTGTTGTCAAATGAGGATAAACCTGTGAGCGCGACTACGAATACTGAAATGAAGTACGAAGACGATCTGAAAAAGTATTTAGCAAAATTATTCGAAGTTAAGAGTCTTTTAAAACCATTAGAAACCGAAGAAGAAAAAATTAAGGAAAGAATCAAAAAATGGATGGATTTGAATAGTCTTGACAAACACAATGTCAAAGATGACGATGGTCATGTTTGGATGATGGGTAAAGTAGCAAGTACCAGAAAAAACATCAAGGATTGGAAATTGTTAGAATCTATTCTGAAAGAATCTGAATGGGCATTGATTGTAAAAGAATCTAATTCAGATACTTATAGAATTACATGCCCGGAACTGAATATAGATAAGGCAGAATAATTAGATAATAGATCAGGCGACGGGTTTCGTCGTCTGATTAATTTTTTAATGTAGGAGACAAAAATGCTAGATATGTTAAAATATAATGACATTATTTTGCATTTAAATACAATAAGTTCTATTTATAAATTAAATCCAAGACAGGACTGGATACAAATATTATGTCCTTATTGTGATGATAGTACAAGACACGGACACATAGATCATGGCCATTTTTATATAGCTAGACACTTTAATTATTGTCATTGTTTTAGATGTGATACTAAAATTAGTATCAAACAATTTTTGAAACACACAGGGTTTGGTAATTTTGAATTATTAAATTCTATATTTAAAACAAATTCAAACTACAGTTATACATCTGAACCAAAAACTCCTGATAATTTACAAAAAAAAATAATATTATCTAATTTTGACCCAGATAAATTATTAAAATTTGAAAAATATGTAGAGTCTAGATTATTAAATATTGATTATGATAAATTTAAAATTTATCCGTCATATGATAGTAATTCTTGTACATTATATTGTAATTTTAATAATTATTATAATGAATTTTCTGCCGCGAGAGTAATAGAATCTAAAAAAATAAATTTTAGATATCTTAAAAAAGATAATTCAAAATTTTATTTCTTTCAGAATCCATTCGAATTTGAATCGATAACTATTTGCGAAGGCCCATTTGATATTATTAATTTATATAATTTTTCTAATAAATTTAATAATAATTGTTTCTTCTCTATCAACGGTAAGAGTTATGTAAATTCGGCCATTAAAATTATATCAGACTACTATTTAACAAACTTAAAATTAAGAATAAATGTTGTAGTAGATTCAGACATTTCATATACAAATATACTGAAAAAGAATTTTATTCAAAAAACAAATGTTATTAATAATAACATTACTGTTAAATTCTACAAACCGATGTGCTCTAAAGACGTATCTGATATAGTTCTTTTTAAGGAGATTTAAATTGAGTGGATAGTTTTGATGATAAAAAAATTCAATATATATTAAAAAATATATTAGGATATAATAAAAAATTAAACTTCAAATTATTAAATTATAATGAGAGTAAAATTGTTTTAAATATTTATAATAATATAAAGATAAATCACAGACTGACAGACTTGGAAAAATCTAAATTGTCTAATGCTAATGAACTGTTAAAATTAATTCAAATTTCATTAAAAAAATCAAAATTAAGCAGAACTAGTGTTCAATTTAAATATAGAGAATTTAATTTTATTATATCTACAACTATGATAGGCGGAACATGTAACGTAAATATGAGTTTTAAACCAAGATTAATAAATAAAATTTTCAAATATTTAATTTATACAAATAAATTTGATAAATTATATGATATGTTGGAAAAATATTACATGGACTCTCAGGTGTAAATGTGATTTTCACAAACCAAGGAAATTTTGAAAAATGATTGAACGAAAATATTTCGATAATAACGGAGTAACTTATTATAGAACTAGTCTTCTCTATTACCATATAATTACTAAAAGAACATACGGGAACGAAGGTTACTACACTAACCATCTAAACGACTATATATGTTTAGAATCTTATGGAACCTCTCAAACAGAAGATCCGTTTTTATGTTTTACATTAAGTAATTTTACTAACAAAAATATGATAGATATCTGTTATGTGATATATAACAATGAAAATTTATTAAATGTAATTAAAAATTCTAATGTATTGCATATACATGGAAAAATAGACAATTATAGTAAAATAATTTACATTAATTTAAAAAGTTATATTGAAAAATTATTAGTCAATTTTAATTATAATATTTCGACTACAATGATGTCATATAAAGCAAAATATGAAGTTTGTATTAATATTAATTTAAATGATTATAAATTATGTTTATACAAGCCTATATTATTTACTAAAAAATATGTTTCAAATTTTAAATCAATTCCTGATTTAATTAAAAAAGATTTAGAAGAAATATCTAAATTGACAATTGATTTAGACACTATAGATAAATATGAATTGAATCATATTTTGAAAAATGTATTAAATGTTGATGATTATTGTACAACAGATATCAAGTTATTATTACCAATAAATAAATTTAATAATTTAAAAATTATTTATAATAATTATGATCGGCGGCGGAATCCGTCTTTAGAAGAAATAGAATTATTTGATAATTTAAAAGAATATAATATAATTTTAAAATCAAGATATGAAGAAGATCCGGTTTATATTCAATTAAAAGGAATTAAATTCTGTATAGATGATAAAATAATAATTGACGATGGATTTAAAAAACATACATTAAACACTCTTCCAGAAAACGTTAAAAATTACATACTATCAGTTTGTAAAATTGAATATTTAAAATCCGAAATTGAAAAAATTATTTTGTCCTGAAGGAGAAAGTTCTCTTGAAACAAATTCTCGCTAATTTATATTCTGAATACGGAAGGCATATTGATTCACAGAGAGCAATTCCGTCAGAAAACGATTGTCTAAAACCTGTTGAAAGAAGGTTACTTACTTCTGTTCATGAAGTTGCTCCAGCTGGCGGAAAATTACAGAAATCTGCAAAAGTTGTAGGTTATTGTTTAGGTAATTATCACGCACATTCCGATTCATCAAATTATGAAACTTTGGTGGGATTGGTTAATCGTGGATTAGTAATTGGACAGGGAAACTGGGGAAGACGCGGATGGGATGACAGTTCTCCAGCAAGTATGCGATATACAGAATGTAAAGAACAACCAATTGTAAACGATATAATTTCAGAGTTACTTCCATTTGTTCCTAGAGAATCTATAGAATTAGAACCAGAACCATTATATATACCATCCCCGGTTCCAATGGGATTGATTGGAGATGGAATTATAACTGGTATTGGTTTTAATATAACAAGAATCGGAAGATATAGTTATGCAGATCTTCTAAAAAGATTATACTCATTATTAAATGGTAAAAATGAACTTATAAATATAAAACCAAACTTTAAAGACTGTGTTGTGAAAGAAATCAATACCGGTGATTTTGAAAAAATATTAACAATTGGAGAAGGTACTGTTGAAGTTATTCCTATAATTAAAACATTGAATAATACAACTTTAACAATAGTAGGAATTCATCCACTTACTGGATTTAATAAATTAAAAACATTCAACGAGAACCATGAAGAAGAACATGAAGTTCCATATTTTGAAGTTGTTGATATGTGGAATTATAAATCAAAGACATCTGTAGAAGTTCATATCAGCCCATATAAAAAGAAACAATTAACAGAAGAATTTGTAAAAAAAATAGTGTCTTTAGTTTCATCTAAAATTAACATTAAAGTAAATGTTGTGGATGAAATTACAAATACTGTAAAACAAGTAGGAATAGATCATATACTATTGAAATCTTATGAAAAGTGGAAATTGACAAACAAAGCTCAATTCGAAAATATTTTAAAAAAACTAAGACAGGAATTATATGATATAACTATCATTGAATTAATTAGAACTGTAATACAAAAAAATAATACAACTGATGTTAATGTAATATCAAGCGAAGTTGTAAAATTAAATTCTAATTTAACAGAAGAAGAAGTCGTTTCAATATGTAATAAATATAGAATCCGCCGCCTAATTGATAGTAATATAGATAAACAAAAAATTACACTTGATATTCAGAATTATCAAAATAAATTAAATACTTTAAATTTAGAAGTTTTTAATATATTTAAAACTAAATTTTTAAAAATGTAAAAACCTCTGAGGAAAAAATAGTCAAATGGGATACCGTTCTGAAGTAAGATATGTGATTCACGATGCGTCTAAAACTGGAAGATTAAAAGACTATATCTCATATCTAATTCTACAAAATGATGACGACATTGTGAATGTTTTGAAGGAATTACAAATTTCAAAAGATTATAATTATATATTTTATGAAACCAATTATTTCAAATGGTATCAAGACTATGACGACGTCAAGGCCCATACTAAAATAATGAGTTTTGATTTTAATTATTTCGATAACCCTGAGTCAAAATCTATATTCAATTCTATATTTATAAGAGTAGGGGAGGATATGGATGATAATGAACATAAAAGTTATAATAGTATAGATCGTTATAACAATCCAAACGCATTTGATAAAGAATTATCCGATAATGGAGAATATCATTTGACTGGTATTTTGTATGTCAGTAGATCGATTATATGTGATTTCGATTATAAAACGGACTTTGTAAATTTTGAAGGTATAATTTCCAATGAAAATTAATATATTCGGATTAAAATATTGTTTTCATCACTGGGTAACAGAATATAACAGATATGATGTTAAAATCAGAAGATGTGTAGATTGTCAAAAAACACAAATACAACTATTTAATTATAATAAAAAGAAATTTTACTGGGTCGGCGACTATGTCAATACCAAGAGTTGAGTCACCATACTCAAATACATTTGTGATATACACTGATTCGGAAACATTTTATTATAGTTATTCAACTTGTATTGGTTATAGTAATATGATTTGTAATTTGAATATTAGAGTAAACAAATTCTTTTCAAATACTACTAGTAAACATGTTGGAAAACTAAGAATTGGAAATTTTGAAAAAATTGATGAAACCGAGTTTCATTTATTAATAAATCGATGTCAAAATAAAGTTTCGGAATAATAATTATTGGCGGCGGAATTAATAATTTCGTCGCCATTTTATAAATTTTCATATACATATATGATGATTATCGATTCAATTCGATGTCAACCCCCCACTAAATTGTGAGAAATTAACATGAACAAAACTCAACCCGGTATCGGAATGCATCCTGACTTTTTCGAAGGATGGGATGTGAACAACCCGTGGATTCGGGCGAGCGGATTTAGAACTAAATCTAAATCCAATGAAGATAAAAAAACATCTTCTTCCGAAGAAGAAGAAGAATAAATAAATCCAAAACCCGTAGAATAAATACGTTCTACGGGTAATTTTTTTGGAGACTAACAATGACAAAACAAGAATTATATAGATTAATATCTGGCCCAATTTCAGCTTATTTGATGACAGATGGGTGTAGTTACGGTAAATTCATAGAACTACTAAATAAAGAATTTCCAGAATTAGATCTAAATTATACGGAAATATATCCATTATTGTTTAATTTAAAAATAGCAGAACCTGACGGTTTTGTTGAAATTTGTTATGATATAAATGCAACCGGTAAGAAGTATTTGAACCAACATGTAAAAACTCTAAAAGACTATATTGAAAACGACAAACTGGAAACAGTTTTTGATGAAACTTTTAACAGACGGTGAACTTGAAATGTCTAGTATTTTCTTAATCTACAATGAAAACAAACTCCATTCTGTTGCGTCTACTGTAAGACACACTACTAATATGATCAAAGAAAAATTCGATTCTCAAAAACTAGATAGTATAAGAATTGAAAAATATGCACTGAATAACATGTACAATCATTCATTAGAACAAACATTTAATATAGATTCCAACTATCAACTGCGAGCAATTAATTATGCTTGATATTGCATGGTTCATGAAATATACACCAACTACATTTGAAGAATTTGTATTTGAAAATGAATTAACAAAATCATATGTAGACAAATGGATAAAAACTAATTATATTGATGGAAATGTATTGTTTTATGGACCAGCTGGTGTGGGAAAAACTGTATTTTCAGAACTGTTGATTAAAAAATTTATTACTTCTAGTTATGATTTAAAAAGAATTAGATCTAGATCTGTTACTGAAGTAGACGAACTGTATGCATGGTGTCAAAAACAACCATTTTCATCAGTTAAAAAAATAGTATATATAGAAGAATTTGATAAACTATCAAATGTTGCTTTGTCTACTCTTAAAGATACAATCCTTGAAAAGTTTCAGGAATATGTTACATTTATATGTACTACAAATTATATCAATTATATTGAATATCCTTTAAAAACTCGCTTTAATTATTTAATTAATTTAAAAGGGGATAACTTTGAAGGAATTCATAATAGAGTAACAAACATCTTAAGATTAGAAAAAATTAATTTCGATGAAGACAGACTCAAAGATTACGTATTCAAAAATTATTCTCTTGGATTAAGAACATTAATAACAAAATTGCAATGTAGAAGTATATCTGGTGTTTTAAATTTAGATGATAATAATGAAATAAAAACACTGGAAGAAAATATAGTAGTGAATACTATGGATATAATAAAAATCGTTTTTAATCTAAAAAAAATAGATGACAAAAAATTAGTTATATTAAATCCTCTCAATTCTCCAATCGCTTCTTCATACTCAAGTATTACAGAACTTTCTCAATTTAATTCTGATGATATAGATTGGGTAAATGTATTTACATTATTGAACAGAAATATAAATTTTCTTCCAGTCAAACTTATTATCAATAGATATATAAACGATTTGGAAAATAAACGGATTCCATACTTACATTATGAAAGTTTTGTTTACGAAACTATCAAATGTGTTTTGGAAATTACAAATTAAAAAACAACTCTCAGAGAGAAAACTCTCTGAGAATTTTATTTGGAGAATTAGATGAAATATCTAATATTATTTTTAATGATTAATCTAAATATTTGTTATGCAGAAAGTAATAGATACGACGCCTTTGAACACATAAACGAAACCAAAACTTTTAATGTTGGAGCAAGATCTGACGCTATTCCGTTTTCATTCAAAAATAAATCTGGGGATTTTGACGGATTTTCAATTGACATAGTAAAAGAAATTCACAGACAATTAGAAATAAAATTTGATTCAAAAATTAAATTAACATTTATAGAAGTTACGTCTGCAAATAGAATTTCTAAAATAGCTAACCATCAAATTGATATTGAATGTGGGATTACAATCCCATCTTGGGAAAGAGAAACACTTGTAGACTTTTCAATACCATTTTTCATAGATTATGTTAAATTATTTACTACCAATAAAGATTTGATTTTATCCAAAATCGGAGTATTGACTGGTTCGACAACAATTGCTTCTATATCGAGAGCATATCCCAATATCGAATTAGTTGAGTTACCGGATATGAATACCGGTATGGAAAAATTAAGAAAAGGAGAAATAGATGGCCTTTCAAATATATATATTTTATTAAAAGCATTAATTAAAAATACCAAATATGAAAATTCCGCAATTTTTCTTCCAACTCAGGGAGGATTCTCGGTATCATACTTAACATGTATGATACCGGAAAATGACTCAGATTGGCGAGATTTTGTTAATAAATCAATTTCCAACATGTTAATTGGAGTCAACGAATTCAGAGGCGTATATGTCGGAATATATGATAAATGGTTTGGACAACACGGCTTCATCAATCATCCAATTGACAGTGAAATGTCAAAGAAATTATCTCCGACTATGTGGTTTTACTAATATTGTTCCATTTATCTACCTCTGATTCTAAAAATTTAGCTTGTTCTAAACTTATATTATCTATTACTTTAGACCTTGGTTTACTATCAATTTTTGAAGGAAAACTATTTAATAAAAACTTTACATTTTCGCTTTCATATTTCAAACTAACCCAACCAATGTATGGTGGTGGAATATGTTCCCTATATATTTCAGGAACTATTTCGTAATTTTTAATAAAAAGGTCTTTAGTATTTGGTTTACTACGAAAAGTAATTTTCATGGCGATTTCCTCCAGTGTTAAAATCGAATACTGATATGTATATCAACGATTTAAAAACAAAAATAAACGAACTGTTAGATGTATTGCCAAATTATATGATTACAATTAAAGACGTTGAGGTTGAATGCGTATTAACATTTGAAAGAATATATAGAAAAAGTATTTTCGATCAAGTATACGATCGATCTACAATCAAATTCAAAAATAATTCTGAAATCAGATTCATTGACTATGATAATTATTTTAAACATGATTACTTAAATTGCCTGGAACAACATAACCGACTACATGACTTCTGTGACGAACTCGAAAAAAGAATTATTGGATCAAATTGAATCATACGAAAATAAAAATAAATTAAAAGAACAAGTACATGATAAAAACAGTTACTATTATTCAGACGAAATGAATAACCGGGTATTAGCCAATAATCTAATATATATTGACATAAAATCCGCATTCCCTACTTTATGTAATATCTTGTTCAAAACAGATACTGAATTCATTTCTGCTTTAAATTCTAAAGAAACAAAATTAGAAAAAAATATTTATATTTCTACTCATTTAAAATCAGAACAATTAAGTTTATTAAATTACTTATGTAAAGTATTGGTATTAAATTATACAAACACCAATTATGAAGTCATTAATATATTAGAATACGTGAAAGATGGAATAATCATAGACGGATATCAAGTAAATAATATTGAATTTAGTAATATCAACTTCAAAATAGAAAAACTAGATTACTATTGTAGATTCAGTAAAACTAGTTTCTATTATAAAAATAAAAAATTAGAAGTAAAAGGCAATTTCAAGAATCCGCCGCCATACATAATTAATAATATTTTAAATTTAATCTTTGAAAAACACGATTATTATAATAAAGAATTTTATAATTTAAAAGTAATATATTCTGATTTATTTTTAAATATATTAAAAACAAACGGATTATTTAATTTAGTAAAACATTATTATATGTTTGATAATAAATATTTTATAGATAGTTTTGGCGGCAGATTTAATAATTTAAATAAATTAATTCCAGAAAATACATTAAGATATTTTATATATCCATTGCTATATCTTTTTAGAACTTTTAATAATTAAGCAGGAGAAATATAAATGTACGTGTTAATAGTTTTAGTATTAGCAGCATTACCGTCAGATCAAATAGTAATGCAAGATTTTACTAGTTTGGCTAATTGTGAAGCTGCAGCAACAATAATTAAAACAAAAAGATCAGATGCTCAACCAAGAGAATCTAATAAAGAATTATATAAACCATTTACTATTTGCTTACCAAAATAAACTAAAAAAAGTTAGTATTACCTTGCGGCAACACTAACTTTTCTCAAAAATACCAAATCAAAACCAACAAGTATTAACTACTTGTCACACATAAATATGTATATCAAAAAAATGAAAACGGGTCTACTAGCTGCTAAAAAGCAACTAGTAGAATCCACTTTTTTTTACGAATAAGAACTCGATCGATTGAGATATGACCATGAATAACGATGGAAACCTACTCTTCGACTATATTTCTTCCAAAGCATTTCGGCCACTTCCCAACTGCCGATAACTATGCGTATATCCGGAGGAACATAATGCATGTTCTCGCTATACGCATGGCTTTCAAATGCAAATTCATCATCCCATTCAATATCGTATGGACTGTCTGGATTTTTACAAAAACTATAATCCATATAATACTCGTCTCTCCTTGGTCCGTCCCACCTAGTCAACATTCGCATCCTTCCGTTTCCAGAAGTTGGAATGTAATAATGACTAGAGCGAAGCCATTCCATTTCAAAATCGGATTCAAACCAGCCAGATGCCGGTTTCAATAAGATTTTTTCTCCATCGTCTTCAAATTGAAGACTAGGGACATGAAGTCCGTCTTCCATAACATTAAACGATTCGTATTCTGCGATACAGAATACCATCCAGTATCTCGGATTAGAAACCATATTTTTTTCTCCAGGTTATTAGTGAAAATAAATATGTATATCAAAAAAATGAAAACGGGTTCTACTTTTCACAGTAGAACCCACTTTTTTACGTATATTTGAATTCGATAGTATTAAGATTTGATTTTTTGAATTTTGTAAAACAACTATTATTAGTAATTATTCTTGGCTGTGGGGTCAATATTAAAATTGAATTATAAACCGAATCAACTACAGTAACAACCATCGCAATATTTCCATCTTCACACTCTAATACATCCCCAGAACTGCAAATTGAGAGAACGTCTTCATACGTCAAATCATAAACATTTTTAGTATTTATTACTTTTAACATCAGTTTTTGTCCTTTAATAAATATTGATTATTGATAATTTTGAAATGGTTATTTGGATTTGTAATTGATTTGAACACAACACCTTCCGATATAGTATCATTTAATGATTTATATTTTCCAGCGTAATCTAACAATTCATAAAAATTACAGTTATTGATATTTTTATAACCAACAACAGGAACATGGGGAAAATTAATATATTTCAACCTATCTTCGGATTTTAAATATATTTGTTTTTCAATATCAAATACATCGAAGATGAATAATTCAACTTCCTTTAATCTATATGGATTTCCTTGTATTCCTGGTCCGACCAATTCTCCTTGAATAGCGTGATTGTCTGGGACTAAATTTTGATATTTAAGTCCAGTTTTTACTAGACTATTATTTTTGATATTTTCTTCATTTATTTTTAATTCCCAATTTCTACTACATATTCCAAAAACACCGTCAAATTTATATAAAGTGATACTAGTACCATCTAATTTGATAGATACTTCGAAAGTATCATCATAATCTGCAATTTGACACCAAATATTTTGAATTCGTTCTTGATCTGTTTTTGGAATAAAATGTGGAAACGATCCTTTAATTTCACCGCCAATATTTGTCGGTACTGGTTGTTCATATAATTGTACTCCGAGTTCTTCTGTTAAATCAGAATATAATTCTAATTCTTGATTTTCTAATTTAGAAATTAATCCTTGTGAGATTTGTTTTCTTAATCTAATAGTTTTGATTCTAAATCCTTCTCCTAACCAACTTGTATTATAATAACAAGATTTACGGAGAAATTCATATTCTGGTTTAATAGGAAGAAAGCTGTCGATTTCGAAATAAATTACTTTTTCATCTACTTCAAAATCTCCTTTTTTAACTACTACTTGCCATCCATCTATTAAAGCCAATTCAATATTATCGGCGTTCTCAATTTGTCTCCATTGGTAATATACCAGTTGTCAGTAGGTAAGTGATTAATTAATGATATATCCAAACACTCAGTATAACCTTGAAACTCAATCTTTGGAGTATATTTGAATTTATTATAATGTTTAAGAAAATTTTTTTCAAATTCAAAAATATCAAACCCAATACCTTCTATTGATTTAAGTAATTTCACAGTATATCCGACTCTTTCAAATCTTAAACATCTTTTCTTAATGTTAGTAGATATTCCTACTTTTAAAAATACTTCCGATTTTGATTTTAATTGAATTAGATATAAATTTGTTAGGTCGTGTAAATTATGTTTATAAAGGATAGACATTTTGTCTATTTTAGCACAATTAGGACACCCATGTCCATCCAAAAGTCGGTTTGAAGTTGTCAAGAATACGTTTTTGCACCTATTGCATTGAATATTTATACTTGTTATACTGGTAGCATATTCTACACCAGAATAATCATATTTATCTCCATGTTTTTCAATACATTTTTTGATAAATATGTCTGTAGTTATTATTTTACCATCACAGTTAGGACATCCTGAACCATGGTATAAATGACTACCTGGCGTTTGAGAAAATATATATCCACAGGTATTACATTTAATATCTACTTTTACTTTACAATTTTCATATTTGACATTTGAATAATCATACTTTGTACCGTGTTTTTTTACAGCTTTTTCTATAAACTGTTCAGTTGTTTTAGTGCGAAATTTTCTATTTTTGTTGATTGCACATTTAGGACATCCATGACTACGTAAATGACTACTTGGTATTTGAGAAAATATATATCCGCAAGTATTACATTTAATATCTACTCCTACTTCACAATTTTCATATTTGACATCTGAATAATCATACTTCGTACCATGTATTTTTATAGCTTCATTTACAAATTCATCTACGGTTTTAGTTAAAAGTTTACTAATTCTATTTGCTGCACATTTAAGACACCCTGAACCGTTGTGTAAATGACTACTTGGCGTTTGAGAGAATATATATCCAATCATATTTATCTCCATGAACTTTAATTGCCCTTACGATAAATTCTTCTTGAGTCACTCTAGTTGGCATATTCAATTTCTCCATCAAAATAAAATTCGTACTCAAAGATTTCTCTTTGAGTACGAATTGGAAATTAATTAATTGACATTAGTACATCTTGGACAATGACTCCCCTTCAAATGGGTCATTGGCAATTGCATGAAATCTCCATGTTTTTGACAATTGATTATAACATGATTCATGCTATTGTCGTATTCAACTTTCGAATAGTCATAGTTGCTTCCGTGTACTTGAATTGCTTTTTTAACAAAGTTTTCATTCATTGGACTAATCATTTCAATTTCTCCGGGTTGTGAAATAAAAGCGAATCGTTTGATTCAGATATTAATATGTATACGATTTATTTGAAAACTCGGTAATTATTTCCGTGAATTTATTTATGAAAGAGAAATTAATTGGTAATATACCAATTGTCATTTGGTAATTCTTTAAGTAATGATATATCTAAACATTCTGTATAACCTGTAAACTCAATCTTTGGAGTATATTTAAATTTACTATAATATTGAAGAAAATATTTCTCAAATTCAACAATATCAAATCCAACACCTTCTTTTGACTTAAGTAATTTTACATTGTATCCTTCTCTTTTAATTTCTCGAATTCTTTTTTTTATATTCTTGGATATTCCTACTTTTAAAAATAATTCTGAATTTGATTCTAAACTAATTAGATATAAATTTGTAATTTGATCTAAATTTGATTTATATAAATATGATGGAAACTTTTCATTTGCACATTTATCACAGTCACATCCTTTTAAATGATTGTTTGGAGTTTGATCAAAATCTCCATGTTCTGGGCAATTGATTTTAACATCGATATGAGCGCCAATATAATTTACTTTATCGTAATTATAAAAATCACCATGAACTTTTCTTGCATCTAAAATAAATTCTTCTGTTGTTTTTGTTTTTTTATCATTTACACATTTATTACAATTACATCCCTTTAAATGCTGTTTTGGAGTTTGATCGAAATCTCCATGTTCTGGGCAATTGATTTTGACTTTGGTATGATAGCCAATATAATTTACTTTATCGTAATTATAAAAATCACCATGAACTTTTTTTACTCTTTTTATGAATTCTTCTTGTGTTAGTTTTTTTGACATAATCAGAATTTCTCCTTGAAATTAAAAAAATTTTCAGTTTTCAGCTGAAAATTTAAGTAAACTTTCTTACGCCAGCATTGCTTTTAGATCGGCAAGACTGGTGTAATTTTTCGACTTCAACTTCTCTTTCACCGCAGAAACTTTTTGTTTAAGTTCTGCAGATTCAGACTTCAATTTTTCAACTTCTTCCATTTTTTGAATTTCTTCGAGAACTTCCTTTCTCTCAGATTCAACTTTAGCAAGCTCGTCCCGAGCTTTTAAAAACTCTTTGAATGATTCAGATTCCGTAGACAACTTTTCGATTACTTCTTTTGAAGAATCGAATTCAGTCGCTTTTTTCGGAAAGTGAATTCGTACAAACTTTTGAAACTCAGCGAAATTCAACTCCGAATGACGAATTAACATTTTTTCAAACGCAGCTTCCCACGTTGAACATGGGAAGTACTCACCCATCTCCCAATCCTGGGAGAACGTGAATTCGAAAACATCATCTGGAATCGCGACTTCCCATGTCGAATGGCTCCATTTTCCACCTTTTGAATAGTCTTCCTTGACTATTTTTGCGAACCCGGGAATATCCTTCCCTTCGAAAAGAACGATAATCCCTTTGTCCGTCACCAATAAATTCAGGTGGCGGATATTACGGGATCCAATCCCATCGTTAAATTTAATGGTTTTCATTTTAATTCCTCATGGTTGTGAATAATTATATATATGTATATTAAAAAACAAAAAAGAACCAGAATTAACTGGTTCTGGAATTTGAAATTACTGGTCAATAAGACCAGTTGTTAATGTCGACGATCTTTTCGTCTGGAGGGAGTCGTTGAGTTTCTTTTGTCGCATTATACGCCGCACAACTGGCATATTGATCTCGCACATCTTCTCCCAATTCTCGAAGCGCAGTTAACATCGGGAATGGAATTACCACTACATCGACAGAATCCGAAATCCGTTTCAACGACTGTAGCTGATCTTGAGACAAAATCATTTTCGTCTCGTTGAATTCCATACCAGCAATCTCCCTTTTTTTCGAAAACTTACGCTCCATTGTGAATTCGTCTACAGTGTCCTTATCCTGACGGGGAATCAAACTTCCATCAGAACATTTAAATTCGTGATCAGACAAAGAACAAACAACAGCCCCATTAGTCAGAGTTACAGTTTTCATCTCATTTACCTCTTTGGTTGAAAGTAATTATTAATATGTATATGAAAAAGTTAAAAAAATACCATTTCTGGTATTTAAAACTACGAATTCAAATATCAATCTTCTTCATCATGATATAGAATGCGTAATGTTTCGGTACTGCTGATACGAACATCTACTGCTCCATCTGATAAACGACCTCCATTTTTAATGAAATCGACTACTGCTTCAAAAACTGCGAAAGGAATATTCAATCCGTGTTCATCATCCATGAATGAGACGACTTCGACAACTTTCTCGCTGTCAAAAATGATATGAGCAACTTCTTCACCCTTTTCATAAGTAGCACGGTACATAATATAATCTCCTTTGGTTGAAAGTAATTATAAATATGTATATGAGAAACTTAAAAAAATACTCCCGTCGATTAATTTGTTTTTAGCAAACTAATCGACGAGAATAGAACCGTTCATATCAATAATCGATATAAACGGTTCTTGAAACGACAAATCCCTTTTCAGGAACTTTCCCTGTCACAATGACTCCAAGTCGTCTACAATCATTGAAAGAGCTTTCAATTATCACATCCTCCGGCACAGCCGAAGGATGTGATTCAACCAACTCTTTACAGAGTTGGTTGATCAAATCAATAGAAATGTACGTTTCCATCTATTTTTACTCCTCAAAGTAATTGATACTTAAGTATATGTATATCCACCTTTTGAAAACACGGAGAATTAGACATGACTCAAGACAAATTAATCGGTATTATTAATTTAGTACGAGGAATTACTGATGAAAACATTTTTATCATTAATGAAGAAGTAACATTTGAATCATCTCGTTTAAATTTATCAATAACTTTATTACCAGGATTTGTAACAGATGGAATATCGGTACCTAAATTCATATGGTCGTTTATAGACCCATGGTCAGGAAAATATTTAATCGCAGCAATATTCCATGATTTATTATATTCTACTCATATAATGTCAAAAAATAATTCCGATTTAGTATTTTTAGATATATTGACTTATTGCAATGTGAACAAAACTACATCAAAATTAATGTATTATGCAGTGAAATATTTTGGTCAAAAATATTGGGATGCAGTATCAGACATAGATTTCTCATTTATCAAGATCAAAAATATAATGTGATTTATAATCAACATTTTCATTTTGATATCCGAAACTATTTACTGCGATCACAGTATCTCCTATATTATAGGTCATAGAATTATGAACATGCCCATGAAACCAGTAATCGGGTTTATATTTGAATATGAATTCTTCTAAATCTGATGCAAACGAAGAAGTTAGTAATTCTGATTTATATATATCTGAAGACGATTTAAGAGATGGAGAATGATGAGTTACAACTATTCTTTTATTTTTTGTTTTTTTAGATAATTCTTTTTCAATAAATTTTATACATCTGTAAAACTCATCTTCTGCTAAATATGGATTCCATTTAATATCTTTGGTTACATTAATGTAATTATAATCATTTAAAAACTTTTTAGATTCGAAAATTGATTGTATTTTGCTTCCGATTCCAAATAATAAAAAATCGGTCCACAGAGTACTTCCGATGAAATTAATATTATCAATAGTTATACTTGAATTATTTAGTAAATGTACAGGTCCTTCTGATTTAACTTTTACTTTTGACATTGTAGAAAAATAATATTCGTGATTACCAGGAACATAAATTACTTGCTGATGATCATAAATAATAGATTGTAAAACCGGTATTGCTTTATTTATATGATGAAAATCTCCCGGAACAATAATTAAATCTGCTTCTTTCGACACATCATTTTTAGTAAACGAAGTATCAGTTTTAGTTTCAAGGTGTACGTCTGAAAATAGTTGAATCTTCATCTAATTCTCCGATTAAAAAAGAAAAACCATTACTTTTTAGAGTAATGGTTTAAAAGTACCGTTTTTTAATTAAATATTAGATAGTTCTTTTACAGTAGTCACTAGATTTCGAATTTTTTCTTTAAGTTCAACATCATCGTTGAATCTGAGTCTGATTTCGCTCAGTTCTTTTTCTGTTTCTGTATATTCGTTGTTAAATTGTGCAATCAATTCTGAAGTTTCTGTCATTATAGATTGCATTGACTTCATTTTTTCTTGAATTTTTTCAAAAATATTAGACATGTCTATCACCTTTTTTGCAAATTTAACAAATGCTATTGAACGGTTTGCCAACAATTCATCAGGAGTATATTTATAATCTTTACACATATACATGTGAAATGAGCAAGCGTTACTCACCCATGCATGAATATTATTTAAAGATATTTGACATTCTTCATATTTTTTAAAACGATTATAAAAATATACCGGATATGGTTCTAAAGATATTTTTTTTAAAAATGATTTTAATCCATTTCTTTGAAATCGTTCATCACCAAATCGCATCATATGTAATTCGTGTCTATGTTCCTTTAAATATTCAGAATTAACCCAAACGTAGTAACGTTTTGCATATTTTACAGTCGCTAATATTATTTTATTATCTATTCCTCGTAATTCAAAAGAATCGTCAAATTCTGGAATCTTGTTCCTTAATATTCTACTTTGTTTAAACATAAGTTAATCCTTATTTAATTAAAATCGTCATATTAATATGTATATGAAAATCGAGATTAATTACACCGTTTTCAACCGCTACATATACATATTAATAAGCATAGAGAATGGATGTGTCTTCCTTATAGTAGCAATACTATACTGGTCCATTTTCTTTGTTTTAAAAATAAAAAACAAAATCCGATAGGTTCGGACAGACCCAATGCATATAAAATGCATTGATTATTGATCACGTTTGTCTCTCGACAATCGCGGGAATCCATCGGCAATTCTAGCCGACCCTTTCCATGGTAACCGTATGCCGTGCTGCACGGTCAGGCAGTTTTTTTGGTGGCGACCAAATGCTGGAGTGTGTTGTCCAGCCGCCAAGAATTAGATGTCTCTAATTCAATTATCTATATGTATATCTATCTATTTAAAACACACTTTGTTTTCAAAACCTACATATACATATTACTAAGTATACAAAAGGGTTTCCGCCACAATATTTATATTGTGCCCTTTTGTTTGTTGGAGGATTTGACATCAGATTACGTTTTAAAATATATTTTCACTCATAAAGAAATGTTTAATATAAATCATATAAACGAAAATGTTATACACATTACTAAAAATAAATTTTTTAAACCATCTCTAGATGGACTTATTTCAGTAATAATTGATTTAAAAACATTTGAATCTGAATTTAGATTTAAAGATTCTCAAAAAGATTTAGAAATAACTATTGACAAAGACGAATTCGAAAAACTTCTGATGAGGTGATGTATGCGATATCGCGCAGATGACGAAGCAAATATTAAAAAATTATTTAATGAAAAGAAATACGATATGTTATTAAACCAATTAGAAGAACATCATGAAATTGAAAAATTAAAAATTTATAAATTAATTATAGATTTATCTAAAAAATTTGATAAAATGAAAGATAATTTAAGTACAGTATTATTATCAGAATTAAGAACCGATACTAGGAGAATAAATAGCGGATACTGTCAGCGCTGCGGAGAAGGTCCATTATATACCGGCGATAGTGATATTCCTGACGGTTATATTTCATGTGGAGTTGAACACGAATCGCTTTGTGATTATTGCGATCACATGGTGGCGAAACAAAGGGACGAATGATTATGTCAAATCTCATTTCATTTGAATTTGAAAATAAAAGATATGAATATCCCTTTATTGAATATAAAGGAGAAAAGACTTTAGTTTCTGCAGCTGTAGCTGATTTTATTGGAAGCGATAATACACAAATCGCTCAAAATTTTAAAAATAATTTTAATAGATTTAAAATTGAAAAAGATTATTTTTATGTCGATAGCGTTAGGCTGGCAACATTAAAAACTATAGCAGACAATGTATCAAAATATTTACACCATCCTGACAAGCCGGTGTATCTTATTTTTCCATTTGTAACAAATCTGACGGTTACTTAATTTAAATGAAAATTAAATTACCAAAACAATGGATCAATTGGGTACAAAGCGCTGGATTAAAACCGGTGTATGGGCGTGGTATGAAAAATTATTTTAGTTTGAAAGGAAAGGGTAGATTCTGGAGAATTAGCTGTCATGGTAATTTTGAATGTTCTTGTCCTAAATCTGATTTTGATAGATGGGCTAATAGTTTTTACTCAAAGTTAGAAGGAATTCCAACTACTAAATCTGAATTTTTAGCGGCGGTAAAGATACTTCGATTTTAAATTAAAATCCTACAGAAGAATTAATTTCTTCTGTAGGAAAATATTTTTAAATATTTTCATATACATATATGATTGCGAAGTCATTTATTTTTGAAGGAGAAATTACATTGTCAAAACTCACAATAGAATTAGTTCCATCAACTTGCTGGTATTCTAATGTCAGAGATAATGTTACCAAATCTGAATGGGATAAAATCAGAAAATCTACTTATAAAAAAGCAAATTATCTATGCGAAATATGCGGCGGAAAGGGACACAGATGGCCGGTAGAATGCCACGAAATTTGGGAATATGATGATGAAAATCACACCCAAACTTTAAAAGGTTTGATTGCATTATGTCCCGATTGTCATAAGGTAAAACATTTCGGATTAACTTCAACTAGAAGCGAACATGAACTGCATCATGCGATTAATCACTTGAAAAATGTA
>JFJP01037406.1_pt1 | contig 29489 bp, 29 predicted proteins | sample 431651 | NCBI WGS metagenome assembly JFJP01 (sample SAMN02602958, study PRJNA72255) | Microbial mat metagenome, whole genome shotgun sequencing project. | biome: fresh water; feature: sink hole; material: water; isolation source: purple microbial (photo- and chemosynthetic) mats found in... | reverse complement strand
CCAAAGATACCGTAGTTTGGATGTTCCAATGACGAAGGAGGAGTGCGCACTCCAAAACTCCTTACATCTACTGTTACTGGCTTATTAATGACCGATGGCACAATATTTCTGGGAACAATAACCCTTGGATTTGGACATTTTTTTCCGGGTGCATCTTCAGTGTGATTCCATATTAATGCAGTACAATTTGGGTTTGTTTTGATATTTAAAAATAGCAAAGGTGTTTTGGGCATGATAGTCAATTTCTCAAGTGCTGGATCGTCACCATATTCATTAACACTATCCACGCGTATAAACCAAGCATTTTCTGCATCCAAAACCGTAATTTTACCATTGTCTTTTTGAATTGACTTTGCACACAATGCCATATCATCAGTTACAGGATTAAACGAGCAAAATAAGGATAAATTAATCAACCGTTTTTCGCCTGAAAGAATATTTTCGCCAATCATAACCTGGCCATTTGGCTCGCGAATTATGTGTTGCAACATTTCACTTTTACCGCCACCACTTGCCCCTTCGTGCATAAAAGTAGTCAGATTATCGTACGGGCTAACCACCTGCACAGTAGAGCAATGAGCGGTTATCCAGCCTTCTTTTTCTCCTTTTGTCAACAATGCGCCATACAATCCCTTCTTGGCACTCGGCCCCGGATAAAGGTTGTAAGAGTATATTTCGTGACGATTTTCGGTACGGTTATGAACCACCACTTGCTTGCCATCAAAATGGGTGTGGCGAAAAGTAGGAGCAACATAAATAACAGAATCAATATTAAAATCCTCCGTCAATTCAGTCACAGGAATAATTCGCTGCAACATGGCCAAACCCATTGCAAAAAAACCTGCGTTGGCTGGTGCAATGGCAATTCCACCAACACCAATATCCTTGTTGCCAGCAAAGTAGAAAAACACGGCCAATTCTTGACTCTTCAACCAATTAAAAGTTTCAACTTTCAGATTATCAAATTCATAACCAAATTTATCTTTGAAACGTGTTTTGTCACTTGGCAAATTATCGGCAATTGCCATAGTATCTGGGTCACGACGGCGCATATAGGCATCTGTGTAATTTGCGGATATTCCGTTGGATACTTTGTGAATTATTGCCTCCACATATTCCCCTTTTCCGGGAATATCATATTTCACTTCATAACTTGTTTCGTTAGCACCGCCTACTGCCGCTGCTGCCAACTCTTCAACCAAATTGTAAACAGTGAATTTTTTGCAGCTGCTTAACAAAACATACACATCATCTGGCAAAGTAACTTTATTCTTTTCCAGTACCTTAAAAAAATCTTTCATCTTGCTTGTTATTTAATATACATAATTTATTAGTTATTCAACTGATTTGCAAATTGATAATATTCGTATCACAGTGCAAATCGCTATTAAAAGTTATCATTATTGCTATGCATCAAGATGTACTTTGATGCCTCGGCAATGTCTTTGGAAATTACACAGTCTGTTTTTAATTCATTTTTGTGTTTTTCGCCATGACCAGTCAGCACGTAAATAGGTGTAATAATTGCATTTAAGCCACATTCCACATCTGATGGGTGATCACCAATTATGAAAGAGTCATTAAGATTTAAATCATATAACTCTGCGGCTTGATTTATAAAATAAGGATTTGGCTTCTTGCAATTGCATTTATCCTCGGCTGCATGTGGACAACAAAAAACCTGTGAAATTAAAACTCCCTTCGATTTTAGCATATCAACAACATAGTCATTTACTAACTTCACTTCCGATTCAGTAGTAATGCCTTTTGATATTCCAGATTGATTGGTAATAATGAAGAGCAGAAACTTTTTTTGCAAGCTGAGAAGAGTTGTAAAAGTCTCGGGAAAGAATTTCACATCTTGTGGATCTGGGAGATAACCAACGTCAAATATCAACGTACCATCTCTATCTAAAAAAATTGCTGGTTTCAAAATATGTCGTTTAATTTTATATTAGAACAACAAAGGTAGTGAATTTGTTCTTAATTAATGAAGCAATACTTCATTAATTAAGCATGTTTTTGGGAGGACTATTTGTAATTAACCAAATATTCTGTGTGGAAATACTTGATTATGTGGGTATTATTCAAGAAAATTAGAGAGAAATCTAGTGGAGTAAAAATTAGAGAGACTTTGCAAATTCAGTCATCATTCTTGCTTAAAGAAATCTTAAACAGATATTATCCAAACCAATTCACAAATAGTGTCAGAATTATTAATGGCAGTATAAGCTGCTTTGGAATTAAAATAAATACTGTCGCCCTCGGCAAGCAAATACTCTTTTGTTTCAAGACAAAAAGATATTTCACCGCTTATAACGTAACAAAAAATCTGACCAGAATTAGGCGTAAACAAATTAACCACATCAGATCCTTTGATAAATCGCACAAAATAGGTGTCCATTTGCTTGTTAATGTCGTGGTGTGCAAGCAAATATATTTCAGTACCAGATTCGTTTCTTTCTACAAATTTCATTTCACTCTTTTGCACCACAGGGTTTTCGCTAAGGGTTTCATTTTCGCCAATCAACTCACCCACTGTTGTGTGTAAATGTTCGGCTATAGATTTTAGCGTAATAATGGATGGAAATGCCTTGGCCTTCTCAATTTGTGAAAGTGCGCTGGGACTTATGCCTACCTTTTTAGCCAAATCATTTAGCTGAAGGTTCATTTGTTTTCTTTTTGTATTTATTCTTTCACCAATTCGTTTCATAATAATAGTCTAGCCTTAAATAACACAATAATTTTGCAAAGATAGCACTAGTTATATAACTTCTGGTGTATCTAAATTATTTCGGAAAAAATTATTGTGAACAATACCATTCTCTTCTCAAGTATGGAAGTAAGCCTTTTCTTGCACAGAAAATGCCGATTGCAAGGCAAACCGCTTGGCAACAACTTGGATGTGAATTGCGGTGTTGGTGTTTTGCTAGAAAGAGAAAATTGCAATAAAGAGAAAAAGAAATAAAAGAAGGCATTTGAGAATGAATTTCATATTATAGGTCAAACAATGCAAATAACAATGATTATCCGTTTCGCTCGAGAAAAAAAAACAAACCATCCCGACAAGTTATCGGGATGGTTTTGTAATTTTTCTTAGTCCATATTTTAAAATATGGAGCAAAAATAACTGCCGATGTGGTTAAAAATTAGATTAGAAACTAATAAGCAGCTAGATTTTTAATATAATACAGCTTATTTCTTATAATACTTCATTGCTTCTGGCAACAGAGCTTTCAATTTAGCAATACGATTGGCGTCGGAAGGGTGCGTGCTCATAAATTCCATCGGTTTATTGGCACTATTGGCAGCCATGCGTTCCCAAAAAGATACTGCTTCGGTGGGATTATAACCTGCCATGGCCAGAAAAATCAAACCCATTTGGTCAGCTTCGTATTCATGTTTGCGTGAATAAGGTAGCATTATACCATATTGTGCGCCAAGCCCGTAAAGTGCATTCACACCCGTTCGGGTTATGTCGGATTTATTAGACACCAATACTTCCGTTATGGTAGATCCATATTGCAGCAACATTTGCTGACTTAAGCGTTCGCTGCTGTGTTTGGCTACGGCATGTGCCACTTCGTGCCCAATAACCACAGCCAATCCAAACTCATTTTGGGTTACCGGTAATATCCCCTCAAAAACTACTATTTTTCCACCAGGCATACAAAATGCGTTTACAGAGGGATCTTTTACCAAGTTGAACTCCCAAGCATAATTGGCAATTTCGGCTTCCAATCCATTGGCTTTTAGATATTTTTCAACTACTGTAGAAATGTTTTTGCCTACTTTTTTCACTAAGGCCGTATTGGTCTTATTGGTAGAAAGCGGAACAGAATCGATAAATTGTTTGTAACTTTGTAAACTCATTGCCAACACTTCGGAGTCTGGCACCAACAGGAGCTGCTTGCGCCCTGTTAACAAAACGCTGGAACAAGCGGCTAAGACACAGGTCAATAAGACCAACGAAATTATTTTTTTCATAAATATAAAAATTATTTAGTAAAACCCTAAATTACAAACTTAAAAAATTATCTTTGCAAAGGTAATTATTCATTTGAATTATTTCGGAAATAATATAAAATACTTTGCCAATATTGAAAATATTTTTTATAACAAATTGAAAATCTGAATATTATCAAATATATCAACATGCTTAGAAACATAATCCGTTTATATTGGAAATCTATCACCGTAGTGCTTTGCATACTTTACTTGTCGTTTGCTCCACCTTCCACCTTTAAAAAGATACCCACTTTTGATAACGAAGACAAAATTATTCACTTTTTGATGTATGCCGGACTTACTTCGGTGCTGATTTATGATTTCAGAAATCACTTAAAAAACAACACCAACAAATTGTTGTTTTTTATAGCATGCTTATTTTTTCCAATTATCTTTGGCGGTTTAATTGAAATATTACAACCCACACTTTTTGCCCCTCGATCAGGAAGTATAAATGATTTTTACACTGACACACTAGGTGTAATTAGTGGTTGGCTTTTCATGTTTATTTGGAGTAAGGTGACAAATAAAACTTAAAAAAGCATTTAATTAAGACTAAAACCGTACAATCCCAACAGCTTACTATAATTTAACCCTAAATCGATGAACGATATAAATCTGAAATACAAAATTGGAATAACCCTCATAAAAGGTATTGGCAATAACCTAGCCAAAAACCTGATTGCTTATGTGGGCAGCGTGGAAGGTGTATTTAAGGAAAAGCAAGCCGCATTGGCTAAAATTCCGGGCATTGGGGAAATGCTTTCGGCCGAAATAGTGGCTCAAAACGTGCTGAGCCGCGCCGAGGAGGAAATTGAATTTATTGAGAAAAACAAAATTCAAACCTATTATTACACGGATCGCGACTATCCATTTCGACTAAAAGAGTGTGCCGATTCTCCACTTTTAATTTTCAGCAAAGGGAATTGTGATTTCAACAATGGAAAATTTGTAGGTATTGTAGGCACGCGTAATGCCACGGAGGAAGGAAAAGAAAATTGCAGAAAACTGATTTGTGACCTGGCTACCATGCAACCCAACACAATCATTGTGAGCGGATTGGCTTACGGAGTGGATATTTGCGCACACAAAGCCGCACTCGATTATGGATTGCCTACTATTGGGATTATAGGACATGGACTAGACCGATTATATCCCGCAGCACATAGACCTACAGCCGTAAAAATGATGCCAAACGGTGCATTAATAACAGAGTATTTGAGCCAAACCAATCCCGACAAACCTAATTTTGTGCAACGAAACCGTATTATTGCGGGCATGAGCGATGCACTCATTGTAATAGAATCGGCAGCAAGGGGAGGCTCGCTTATCACGGCAGAAATAGCGAATGATTACAACCGTGATGTATTTGCATTTCCTGGACGCGTTAACGATGAATGGTCGGCTGGATGCAATGCATTGATTAAAAACAACAAAGCTTCGCTAATAGAATCGGCCGAAGATTTGTGTAAATTTATGAACTGGGAAAAACAAAATGCAGTAGGAAATCAAATCATCCAAACAAGCATGTTTCTGGATTTGACGGACGAAGAACAAGAAATTGTATCTACATTGCGACAACATTCCGATGGAATACAGATGAACGAATTGGCAGCAATGTTGGCAAAACCATCGAGCAAAATTTCTTCCATGTTGCTAGAAATGGAATTTAAAGGCGTGGTGCGCTGCTTACCCGGAAGTGTTTATAAAATAGTGAAATAAGGGTTATTTACTCCGCATTATTTGCCTTCGGCGTTATTAATTGTTATTTGCTGCGCGTTATTGAATGTTATTTCAGACTGTAGTCTTTTGAACTTTGGCTTTTGAACTTTGGCTTTAGACCTTTGACATCAGACCTTTGACATCAGACCTTTGACTTTAGACCTTTGACTTTAGACAGAAAAAAAATGTATTCGAAAGAAGAATTAAAACAACTAAAAACAGAATTTTGGGAAGGATTTGGAACGTATTGTAGCCAGATTCCAGCATTGAAGCGTCGTAAAAGCAAATTTATGCTTTACAACACCAAAATGAAAGGCGTAGAAATGAAATTTGATGCTTTACGAACTGGGGTTTATGTGATTTTGGAAATTAACTTATCCAATCCGACATTGCGATTTGAAAAATACGAACTGTTTGAGCAATATAAATCGGTATTGGAAAAGCAATTTCCAGGAGGTTTAATTTGGGATTTTGCTTTTATAAGAGAATGTGGCACAGAGGTTTCGCGTATTTACACGCAAAAACTTGGTCTCGACTTTCATCGCCGTATTCAGTGGATGGAATGTTATGAATTTATGTCGGGCGAAATGTTGAAATTAGAAAAAGCCTTTATCAAAATGAAAGATGCCATAGAATAATCCGCCAAAAAGGGAATGGTAATAAAACCTGCAGAAAATCGTTTAAGAGATGGCGCCGCGCTTTCTTACTTACAAATACCACCACAAAAAGCCTCTAATCCTTTGCTCCCACTTCCAACGCATCTTTGAGTTTTGTACTGTAACAGGGTGACAGCTTTTCGTTTTTGAGTTTCCATTTTCGGTCGAAACCCTGTGATGCCACTTTCACTTTTTGCTTTCCGTACGAGGCATTCATACTATCCATGACACACATTAGCTTGTTGAATTTTTCACGATTTCGGGTGTCGAACAAATCACCTTGCAACGGTCGCGCAGGAACAATTTCGCTGACAATGACACCCGCTTTTTTGTACTTGTATCCGGTGGCAAAAATGGCAGTCAAACCACGCAATGCATAGCTAATCAGCTCGGTAGTATCGTTGGTTGGAACGGACAATTGCATGGTAGTTTGGTTGTAGTATTGCGGCTGATTGGTGGCAAAAGGATTGGTGTGAATAAACACGGTAAGCACACAACCGTATGAATTCTGAGTGCGGAGTTTTTCGGCACATCCAGCTGCAAAATTGGCCACCGCTTCCGAAATTTGCGACAGCTCGGTCAGTTTTTCACCAAAACTTCGAGAAGTGCAAATAGACTTTTTGCTTTTTGGGGTTTCCATTTCCAAACAAGCAGTGCCTCTCAGTTCCAGCCAAGTACGTTCGCCAACTACGCCCATGGTTTGGCGTACCCAGCCTTTTGTTCGTTGCGTAAAATCCCAAGCAGTATTGACGCTGTGGTAATGTAAAGTTTTAGCATACCGCCGCCCAATGCCCCACACATCACCTATCTCAGTCAATTTCAATGCTTTTTCGCGCTTTTCATCGGTATCAATAATGCAAACACCCTTATAATCTTTGTATTTCTTTGCAAACTTATTAGCCACTTTTGCCAATGTTTTGGTAGGTGCAATTCCTAAACTGACAGGAATTCCAGTATTGCGGTGTACGGTTCCTACCATTTTTTCGCCAAACACTTTCAAATCAATATTTTCATATCCATCGAGTAACAAAAAAGCCTCATCAATGGAATAAACCTCCATATCGGAAACAAACTCGGCTATTGTAGTCATCACCCGATGCGACATATCGCCGTACAAAGTATAATTAGACGAAAAAACGGTTACTTGATTGGATTCAATCAAATCCTTGAGCCTAAAAGCTGGCTCGCCCATTGGAATTCCTAACGCTTTTGCTTCGGCCGAACGAGCAATAACGCATCCATCATTGTTGGAAAGTACCACCACGGGCACGCCATTGAGGGCAGGATTAAAAACCCGTTCGCAAGAGGCGTAGAAATTATTGCAATCGAGAAGACCGTAAATTAATGAACCCCTAGAACCCCTAGCCCCTAAAGGGGAATCGAAGTTAGTATTGGTTTCCATATCCATCATCTATTTTTTCTATTTGATTGATTGTGTTAAAGTTTATGTTTAACGACACTTGCATAGTTCCCCTTTAGGGGCTAGGGGTTCGTTTTCTTATTCGTTTTCGTTTTCCTACCCTTATGATTTTTAATAGAATAAGTTACCACACCCCATATACAAAAATTATTATCTTCTGTCACTTTTATGGGTTGAAATTTACTATTTGCTGGCACCAAATAGACCGCATCGGGTTCTATTTGAATGTATTTGAGCGTAAATTCTCCATCAATAAAACACACCGCCGTATCGCCATCCTGTGGCGTGAGTGATTTGTCAATCACCAATATATCACCATCTTCTATGCCTGCATCCTTCATGGAAGTACCTTTTACGCGGCCATAAAAAGTACTAGCCGGATTGGCAATTAGTTCCTTATTTAAATCAATTTTTAGATCAATATAATCCTGTGCTGGACTTGGAAAACCAGCGGAAATACCACCCTCTATCATGGGTAAAGGCAACACAGAACTAGTATTGATTGTATAAAAGTCGATAGTAGATGATGCAACTATTTTTTTTGCTTTTGGCATGGTCTAAACTTTAAAAAGAGATTAATCAAATAATAATTCAAAAGGATAGAAAGAGTTTTAGCAACAACTAAAACTGCATCAACAGATTAAATTACGCATTAGTTCAAAAATTCCGAATTGCAAAGTAACACATTTTCTTTGATAAAAAAGAAGAATGAAAGCATACAAAAATGAAAATTAGCTATGCAAAAAACCAAGTACAAAAAAGAAACATTAACAGCCATTTTTGGGTATAAGGGCTATCTTTGTTTCAAAAACAGATGTTTTTTTGTACTTTTGCAAAAAAATTATAGATATTGCCTTACTCTTTTTAAAATGATGGAACTGCATTTTTAAAGATAAGAATAAAAAAAAAACTGAATCACATTAATTGTCGCACAAAAAAATAATTATGAGCACCATTGAGATTAAAGATAAAAAATTTGCGTTATCTATCCCTGAGTCTGAAATTCAAGCTGCCGTTCGTCGTGTTGCCGAAGATATAAATAGGGATATTGCAGATAAAAATCCATTATTTATATGCGTGCTTAACGGTGCATTTATGTTTGCCGGGGATTTGATGAAAACAATTAATTTTCCATGTGAAATTACGTTTATCAAACTAGCGTCATACGATGGGTTGTACACTTCAGGCACTGTAAAGGAAATTATTGGCCTGAATGAGAGCGTAGTAGGAAGAAATGTGGTAGTGGTTGAAGATATTGTAGATACTGGTATAACCATGGAACGTATCCTAGAATCACTCCGCGCCAAAGGTGCAAATAGCATTAGGGTTGCTACTTTCCTTCAAAAGCCAGACGCTTTACAACGGGAAATTACCGTTGATTATGTGGCCATGAAAATACCTAACGATTTTATTGTGGGATATGGATTGGATTATGACGGATATGGCCGGAATTTGAAAGATATTTATACAGTAATAGAGTAGGCGGACATCAGTAGTAAAAAAAAAATTGAAATTTATTATTCAATATATAATTGAAATTAAAATGTATAGGTAGTATTTTAATTTCTCAATAGTTAACAATGGAAAAAGCAAAAAGTAAATTAAACATTATCATCTGTGGTGCTCCTGGATGTGGTAAAGGAACACAAAGTGATTTATTATTACAGAAATACAGATTGATACATTTGTCAACTGGTGATATCCTTAGAAATGAAATTGAGGCAAAAACAGACAATGGAATTATTGCCGAAAAACTAATTTCTAAAGGCGAATTCGTCCCTGACAGCATGATTGTCAAAATCTTATCGAAGCGAATCGTAGAGAAACCGGCCACATGCAATGGAATCATTTTAGATGGATTTCCACGAACCCTGTCGCAAGCAGAAGCTTTGGAGGCACTAATGACTAGTTTAGGCAAGAAAACAACAATTCTAATTGATTTAGTTGTTGAAAAAGAAGAACTTATCAGCAGACTAGTCAAAAGAGGTGAAACCTCGGGTCGAAGTGATGACAACCTAGAAACTATCAAAAAACGGTTGGAAGTGTACGAAATCAAAACAGCACCTGTAAGCGACTTCTACAAAAAACTAAACAAATACGCCCCAATTAATGGTATGGGAACAGTAGAAGAAATATTCTCACGAATTACCGATGTAATTGACTCAATAGAATCAAACGAAGTTAATTTAAACGAGAAAGTTAACGCTTGCTGCTAATTTAGCCTTTCATTGATAGGGTAATATCAGTTTACATACAACTCTTTTTATCAAACATATTCGGGCATATTGCTCGAATGTGTTTGTCATTTTCCTAATTAAGTGCATTTAATAATTTATTATTAAGCGAGTTCACTTGAAAAGTGATAAATATCAATACTTTAAAAGTGAATATTAAATTATTAATTCCAACAAATCATGTCAAGTTCAAACTTCGTAGATTACGTAAAAATATATTGCAAGACGGGAAAAGGGGGTCCAGGCTCAAAGCATTTATACCGCGATAAACTGACCATGAAGGGCGGTCCAGACGGTGGCGATGGTGGTCGGGGAGGTCATATCATTCTGAAAGGAAGTAAAAACCACTGGACTTTGATTCACCTAAAATACGCCCGTCATATCAATGCCGGTGATGGTGGTGGCGGAAGCCAGAGCCGTAGTTTTGGTAAAGAAGGTGAAGACAAAACAATTGAAGTACCCTGTGGCACTGTGGTTTACGATGCCGAAACTGGCGATTATATTTGTGATATTACCGATGACGGACAAGAAGTGATTTTGTTTGCTGGCGGACGCGGTGGACAGGGCAACTGGCATTTCCGAACTTCCACCAATCAAACGCCGCGATTTGCACAACCAGGAGAACCATCAACGGAACGCACCGTAATTCTGCAACTTAAAGTACTTGCCGATGTAGGTCTGGTGGGTTTTCCGAATGCTGGAAAATCAACTTTATTGTCGGTAGTATCTGCTGCCAAACCCGAAATTGCCAATTATCCTTTTACCACACTCGTTCCTAATTTGGGAATTGTAACCTACCGCGACAATCGGTCGTTTGTAATGGCCGACATTCCAGGTATTATCGAAGGTGCTGCAGAAGGACGAGGATTGGGATTACGTTTTTTGCGACACATCGAGCGAAACTCAATATTGTTGTTCATGATTCCTGTTGACACCGAAGACATTCAAAAAGAATATGATATTTTGTTGAATGAGCTGAAACAATATAACCCAGAACTAGTTGATAAACAACGTATTTTGGCTATCACCAAATGTGACATGCTGGATGAAGAATTACTGGCTGAAGTAAAAAAGGATTTGCCCGATAACATTCAAACCGTATTTATTTCATCGTTGAGCGGACTAGGAATTACTGAATTGAAAGACCTTATTTGGACAGAGATAAACAAAGAATCGAACAAAGTGGTAGAAATTTCACGCCGGTCAATTGAAATTACGCATCACGATGCGGAAATTGAAGAGGAAGAGGACGATTATGAAGAAGAGGATGAGGACGATGACCTGAGTAAATACAAAGGCATTGGCTGGGATGAATTATAGATAGTAAGTAGTTGGTAGTCGATAGAAATTGTTTACCTAATTAAACATTGTGATAACTTACAAATTACTAGACAAATACAAGAATATTGCCCATTTTTGCAGCACCCGAAACGGTGGTGTAAGCGTGGGCAATTATGCATCCAACAATATGAGTCCGTTTTCGGGTGATAATTTAACGCATTTTTCATCAAATAAAAACAAACTTGTTGAACACTTAGGCGATGGTTGTATCGAAATTATTATTCCATTTCAAAATCATGGTACTGAAATAAGAGAGATTGACGAAGCCTTTTTGAAACTTGACTTTGCCCAGAAAAATGATTATTTACATGGCGTTGATGCCATTGTCACTAAACAGGCCAATATTTGTATTGGAATAACCACAGCCGATTGCGTACCATTATTATTTTACGACCCTATACAAAAAGTGATAGCGGCTGCTCATGCCGGCTGGCGAGGAACCTGCGGACGCATTACCGAAAAAACCGTACTGACTTTAATGGATGAATTCGGCTCTAAGCCCGAAAATATCCGCGTGGTTATTGGCCCATCTATCTCGGTAGAAGTATATGAAGTTGGAAAAGAAGTAATTGAAAATTTTGAAGGTGCGGGGTTTGACATTTCGAAAATTGTAACAGAAAGAAACAATGCTTTTTATCTGGATTTGTGGAAAGCCAATCAACTTTTGCTTACTGAAATTGGTGTGCAGGAAAATCACATTGAAGTTGCTGGTATTTGTACTTTTACTGAACACGAAAAGTTTTTCTCAGCCAGGCGACTGGGGATAAAATCAGGTAGAATGCTGAGTGGTATTATGATACAATAAAAATTCAATAAATATTGCAGCTATTCTAAAATGTTGTTCGTATATTTGAATTGACAAGCAACATTATATACAGTTAAACACCTTAGCAATATGAATGAACTCGAGAAACAAAATGATAACGTAACGACCGATAAATCAAGTGTGAATACCTCGCGTAGAGTTGAAAAGTCAACCCCTTTTAAGTTGCGACCTGTTACTGGACTTCCGCCCGAAGGCTTTATGACTGGTGAAGAGTTTACTAAAATAGCAATGCTAAAAGTTAGAAAATTCTGCGACGAGAATGGTATTTTATAGTAGTATAGCAGAAAATGATTTAGATAATATACTTAACGGAATGTTGAACTAGAAGAAAATAACACTTTCATTCGAGCATATTTCAAAAAAACGTTTTGGATCTCATCGAGATTTGCGATTCATTAGACCAATCTCCATTCCATTTTAAATCTAAATATCAAATTCACCGACAATTTGGTAAAATATTTTTCCTTATCAACGGAATAAAAAAACACAACATGGTATATCATTTACGATTATTACAAAAACACAATATCGTTTATATACAATATATTATGCCAAATCACATGTCGGTATCTAATGAGAAAATCGACTAGTCTAATCTAAGTCTGACATCATTTTTTCCAATTCCACATCCAATTCGTGCAATTGTTTCTTGCATATATCCATTAGAAATGCTGCCCGTTTCACTTTCTCCGAAATTAAATCCATATTTACTTCAGAACTTTGTTCCAATTGTGCCAAAATAATTTCCAGCTCTGCAATTGCATCGGTATAAGTAATTTTTTGATTTGTCATACTTGATGATGAGTTTAAAAAGATATATTTTTCAAAAGGTTTGATTTATTTTATTGATAATCAGAATCTACCACTAAATGGTAAATAGTAAATGAAAAAAACAGCAAATGGTTCTATTCATCCGAAAAATGCACCAGCACATGACGGTACGAGTTAAATATCTTTGATTTAGACACATAGCCAACATAGCGTTTTTTGTCATCTACCACGGGTAAATTCCAGGCACCAGTATCTTCAAAAATCTCCATTACTTTTTCCATAGCCAAATTTTCATTGATAGTGGCGGGTGGCGAAATCATCAATCGTTGCACCGTAAAGCGCTCGTACAAATCGGGGCGAAACATGATATTGCGTACTTCGTCGAGTAGCACCACGCCCATAAGCACTTGTGTTACAGGATTTACTACGGGGAAAATATTCCTTTTAGATTGCGAAATTACTTTAACTAATTCGCCTAAAGTCATTTTGGGAGCTAGTATTTTCAAATCAGTTTCAATCACATTTTCCATTTTCAGCAAGGTTAACACCGCTCTATCTTTGTGATGGGTAAGCAATTCGCCTTTTTGAGCCAAGCGCATAGCATACAAACTGTGTGGTTCGAACAATATAATGGTGAGGTAAGAAACCGTAGATACAATCATAAGCGTCATAAACAGGTTGTAACCACCTGTTAGTTCGGCAATTAGAAAAATACCCGTAAGCGGCGCATGCATAACTCCCGACATCAAACCCGACATGCCCGCTAGCGCAAAATTTTCTTCGGGTAATGCAATTCCAAAAAGGTTGAATATGCGAGCCACCACAAAACCTGTTAAGCAGCCAATAAATAACGAAGGTGCAAAAATTCCCCCTACACCGCCAGCACTGGTTGTAGAAGCCGATGCAACAATTTTGAAAATAACAATAAGTACTAGGTATATAATTAATACCCAAGGGCTATTGCCCAAACTTAAGAAAAAACTTCGATCGAGCACCGATGCCGAATGTCCATTGAGCAGCGCTTCAATAATATCATAACCCTCTCCAAAAAGTGGTGGAAAAAGGAAAATAAGCAAACTTAAAGTGGCGCCGCCAAGTACCAATTTGAGATATGGCTTTTTGAATTTTCGGAAAATTCCTTCCAGCCAATTCATTCCACGCGTAAAATAAAGCGATACAAGTCCACAAATAATTCCAAGCAATATTAAGTATGGAATGCGTGCAATTTGGAAAGGTTCGTAGGTGCTAAACTGAAACATAAATGCACTACCAGAAAAAAAGTACGATAGCGAAGTAGCTGTTACCGAGGCAATAAGTATCGGCACAATGGCAGTAAGCGTCATATCGAGCATAAGTACTTCGAGCGTAAAAACCAGCCCGGCAATGGGCGCTTTAAAAATTCCACCAATGGCACCGGCCGCACCACAACCCACCAAAAGCATCAACGTTTTTTGGTCCATTTTGAAGAAAGTTCCCAAATTAGAGCCAATAGCAGAGCCCGTTAGCACAATAGGTGCTTCCGCTCCTACCGAACCACCAAAACCAATGGTTATTGAACTTCCCACAAGTGAGGTCCAAGTGTTATGAAGTTTAAGAATACTTTTCCGTTGCGAAATGGCATACAAAATGCGTGTAACACCGTGGCTTATATTATCCTTAACGACGTATCTTACAAATAAATAGGTAATTAAAATACCTATGGCAGGGAAAACTAAATACCAATAATTTACTTGGTAGCGACTAAAACCCTCAGTAAGTAATTGCTGAATGAGATGAATGGTGGATTTCAACAAAAAAGCAGCTATAGCAGTTAATACCCCAACGACAAAACTCAAAATCAAAATGAATTGGCGCTGAGCTATATTTTGTTCGCGCCAAGTAAGCATTCTTAAATACCAACTTTTATTTTCCATACTTTATTAAAAACAGAATGCAAAGATACTCAAAATAGATGTTCATTAAGTATTCCTATCAGATAAAAATTTAATACGAACAGCACTAATCTAGTTTTATTGAAAAATCATTATCTTTGCACTTTATAAAATATGATATGAGACAAATACTTTTTATACTTCTTACAGTTATTCAATTTGCGGCTTGTAATCAGGTTACAAAAAGCGCACAATCGGTAGAGAAAACAGTCAACGTGCCCACTTTTTCGTCAGATTCGGCCTATAAATATGTGCAGCAGCAGGTTGATTTTGGGCCTCGCGTACCTAATACAAAGGAGCACATTGCATGTTCCAATTACCTAGCAGCAACACTCAAACGCTTTGGGGCTGAAGTGATTGAGCAAAAGGCCACTTTATTAGCTTTTGATGGAACGAGTTTAAATGCAGTTAATATTATAGGCTCGTTTAACCCTCAGGCCAAAAAGCGGGTACTTCTATTCGCTCATTGGGATACGCGCCCATGGGCAGACCATGATCCTAATCCTTCCAATCGAAAAAAACCAGTTATGGGCGCCAACGATGGCGCAAGTGGAGTTGGTGTTTTGTTAGAAATAGCTAGACAATTTCAAATTCAACAACCAAACATTGGCGTAGATATAATATTTTTTGATGCAGAAGATTATGGTGCAACAGAAGACTTTAGAGGTGAAAACACGGAAGATTCGTGGTGCTTGGGAACACAATACTGGGCAAGAAATCCACATGTGGCTGGCTACAGGGCAGATTATGGCATTTTATTGGATATGGTTGGCGGCAAGCAGGCTACATTTTACCGTGAACAAATTTCCGAGTATTATGCGCTAAATATAGTGGATAAAGTTTGGTCACAAGCTCGAAGCCTTGGATTTGGACAGTATTTTATAGACCAAAAAGGCGGCACCATCACCGATGATCACTTATATGTAAATAAAATAGCGGGCATTCCAAGTATCGACATTATTCAATTTGACCCCAATTCCAACAGCGGATTTGCCCATTATTGGCACACAGTGAATGATGACATGACAAATATTGACAAAAATACGTTGAATGCCGTTGGCACCACACTCATGCATGTGGTTTATAAAGAAAAATAAAAATATCTTATTTCAAAATTCCTATCCTAAAAAACAAACTAAGCTCAAACCATATTTGTGTCCCCCATAGCTTTTATGGAAATTAAGCCAGATTTCAAAGGCTTTATTGAATGCTATGGGGGTCATAAAATCTCGGATTACAATTTCAGTTCTTAAATTTTCAATCCTCGAATTTGTCTCAATCAAATTACGGCAACCGTCTCGATTTCTACCAACGCTCCCAAGGGTAAAGCTTTTACGGCAAAAGTAGAGCGAGCTGGACTTTCGGACTCATAAACTTTCAAATACTCGGCATTCATACCTGCAAAATTGGCCAAATCGGACATAAAAACAGTCGATTTTACAACATCCGAATACGTATATCCAGCCGCAGCCAAGACAGCTCCAATATTCGCTAATACCTGTTTCGTTTGTCCTTCAATGTCTGTAGTCTCAATTTTTCCAGAAACTGGATTTATGGGCAGCTGACCAGAAATATATAGTGTGCCATTTATCTCTACAGCCTGGCTGTAAGGCCCAATAGCAGCAGGTGCATTGGGAGTGGAAATTATTTTTTTCATGTTTATTTATTTTAAATTACTAATAGATTTATATCTTTTTTTGTGAACGTTCCAACCACATATCTCTGTACAAAATGAAACATCAACACTTAAAACATCATTTATTTCAGAAGCTTAAACAACTTTAAAACAGAGAGCTATATCTAATAAGATTCAATTAGAAGTTATTCGTCCCAGATACTTTGATAGGTATAACTGCCGTTGGGAAATACAGCTGCAGCCCCTTTTGCCACGCGAAGATTTTTTTCTAATTTTTTTATTTCCTTCATTTCATTGTCATTTAAGGAAATATAAATTGCTTCAAAATTCTCTTTAATTCTATCTGGGTGAATGGATTTTGGAATAACACTTGTTCCTCTTTGCATTCCCCAACACAAAAGCACTTGAGATGGAGTACAGTTATGATTTTCAGCCATTTCCACTATTGTTTTGTGGTAAATAATACCCACTTCGGTATTCATCAAATGTCGGCTGCCCAATGGTGAAAAGGCTGTAACCAGCATTCCGTTTTCTTGACAAAACTGGACTAACTCTGTTTGCTGAAAGTAAGGATGTAACTCTACCTGATTGACTTCAGGCTTAAAAACAGAACTAGCTATCAGTGACTTAAGCTTTGGCACATTGAAATTAGATACACCTATATGCCTCGCCAATCCTTTTGACCGAACCTCTTCCATTGCTTGCCAAGTATTACTAATTGGCATTTCATTTAGCGAGACCAAGTCCGAAACATCATTGGCCATTTCATGATTGGTTTTAAATGCTACTGGCCAATGAATGAGGTACAAATCGAGATAATCTAGCTGCAAATCGGTCAATGATTTTTGTATTGCTATCTCTACGCGTTCGGGTGCATGGTCGCTATTCCAAAGCTTAGAGGTAATAAATAAATCTTCCCGCCTCACAAGTCCTTCTTTTAATGCAAATTGCAAGGCACGACCAATTTCTTTCTCATTTCTGTAAATATATGCACTATCAATGTGCCGATACCCTAAACTAATTGCTGTCAAAACTGCCTGGTATGCCTCGTTGGATTTTGACAACCAAGTACCCAAACCCAATAAGGGCATCTTATCTCCGTTCGAGAAAATTAACGATTTCATCATTTTTTCAGTTTCAAATTTCAAATGCAAAGATAACTTATTTTGTTGGATAAGAAACCTATTTTATTCGGTGAGTGAAAAATCTTATCCATTCACTTCTTCTGATTTAAACTCAAACAGCACAGGTCAACGGCAGCAACTAAATAGCACATTAACAGCAACTTAAAAACCGCGCAAACCAGCAAAATATCAATTACAATAGAATTGGGTTAAAGGAGCTCATTCATAACACATCTTATTATAAGTACAAAAAGGAATACAATCGTGCTTACTACCTAGCTTAGAATATAGTTTATACTATCCAAAATTTAGTGCGTTTGCTATAAAATTAGAATAAAAACAAGGTTATTTTTACTCCAGCAAGATAACAGAATGAAATGTTAGATTGAAAAGAAAAATGTGAAACAAAAACTTAAAAAACTACTATTATGAAAGCACTAATTTTTTTTGGCTATGTACTTGTTTCGGTATTTATTAGTGGTATTGTGTATCTAATTGCAAAATTGTTGATAGGATATTACAACCATTTTATTCATCATGAGAGCCCAGACAAAGGACATTTAAAAACAGGATTGTAAAATTACAATCCTGCCAAACAACCGATTAATGATGACGGAGATTGTGCCACTTCTTTTCAAGAGGTCCGATTTTGATTTTTGTTCCCTAAAAAATCAGCCTGCTTTTGTATTTTTTTTTGATTTTTGAACGCAAACAGAGTATTCCGATGGATTATTTCGACATTCCGAGAAGCGGGAGGTGCCGTCTTAGCGGTATAGAACATCCCGAATTTTATTGGGGCGTAAATAATTGACATTAATTACAATATATCATTACTGCTTAGCTACTATGCAACTCCGCGTTAAAATGATACTTTTCAGAGAAGTCTCAAAAACGGAGATAGTATATAAGACATTTAAGCGACTGATTTTTGGCACTGCTAACTTAGAAAAAGTATGTATTATCATTAGCTGAAGCACAAGTGAGCTACTTGCAGTGATGCGAGCAGCGCAAGTAACAAATGAACTTAAGAGAAGACATCTTTACAACTTGCTGTTGAAGTCTAGCAATTTGACACACAGGTATATTTTATAAAATAACACATAAATATTAAGCAGATAACTTATGTTGGACTAAAGGTGCTAAAAATAAATTGTGTAATAAAAAATAAATTGTAATTTTACATCATTATTGAGATAAAAATAAAACTGCTAATATTTATTATTATGAACCATTTGTTGTTGCTAGGCGGTTTGGGTACTGGCGAAGTGATTATTATTGCATTGATTGTATTGTTATTATTTGGAGGAAAAAAGATTCCAGAACTGATGAAGGGAATTGGCAAAGGAGTAAAAAACTTTAAAGATGGTCTTTCTGACGTAGAAACCGAGATAAATAAAGATATTCAAAAAGGAGAGAAAACTGATACTACAAAATAAATATGAGTGAATCTGAAGAAGGCGAAATGACCTTTTGGGATCATCTTGATGACTTGCGGAAGGTATTGTTTCGGATTGCTGCGTTTATTACTGTGGTAGCACTTGTATTTTTTTCATACATGAAAGAATTATTTGATTATGTGATACTTGCACCTAGTAGAAATATTTTTTTCTTGTATGAATGGATGAATGAAATGGCAAAAAGATTGCCTCTTCTTTTTCCAGATTTTTGCATTGGTGATTTTCAGGTAAAAATAATCAACATCAATCTCTCTTCTCAGTTTTTCATCCACATGTCCACCTCATTTTGGTTTGCATTGGTGTTTAGCTTCCCTTTTGTAATTTACCAGCTTTTTCTTTTTGTAAAACCGGCATTATACAGCAACGAGCAAAAAAATGCTGGCTGGGCTTTCTTTTTTGGAAATATACTTTTTTACATTGGAGTGGCAGTGGGCTACTTAATAGTTTTTCCACTCACGTTGAGGTTTTTAGCGGGCTACCAACTGAGCTCCTACATAGATAATAGTGTGTCGCTGGACTCCTACATGGATAGCTTTTTGATGCTCTGTTTTATTATGGGATTAGTTTTTGAACTTCCGCTACTTTCGTGGCTTTTATCACAAATTGGTATTCTAAAGCGGAGTTTTTTCATTCATTTTCGACGGCATGCAGTTGTTGTTTTGCTAATTGTTGCAGCATTTATAACACCTTCGGGCGACCCATTTACATTAATGGTTGTTTTCTTGCCCATTTATATGCTGTGGGAAATTAGTGCGTTAGTGGTTAAAAAATAGCTGATTACTTTGTTGTTAAGGCTCCAAAATAATTATAGGAGCGCAAAGCCACAAACTCCAAGTTAACACTACATAAAAAAAACATTGGCGCAATTGCATCATTGTTTTTTAGTTTTATTGAGTTTAAGGTTGTTGAATCAAAAAGAACTTTTCAATGGAATACATAAGGTTGTTCTCAAAGCTATATAGAGTAAACCGCAGAGCTAAAAAAAGCAACTTTATTATTAAGAAAAAGAACCGTTTCGCTATAAGTGCTTCATCATTTTCATACTGAGGTGTTTTTTCATACAATAATTTAATATTTAAAGATATAACTATTATGAAACGACGAGATTTTTTCAAATCGGCTGCTTTTGCGGGGGTTGCATCTGTATTTAGCTCAAAAGTATTTGGCACTTCCAATGCCATGTCTGTGTCCAGCACGCCCGATATGGTAGCTATTATGGGTGGCGAGCCGGAGGAAATGCTCCTTCGTGCTTTTAAAGAACTTGGGGGCATTAGCAGCTATGTTTCAAAAGGCGACAAGGTAGTAATAAAGCCGAATATTGGCTGGGACAGAAAGCCTGAACTGGCAGCCAATACGAATCCTTTGCTGGTGGGCGCATTGGTAAAACTATGCAAAAGTGCTGGTGCTTCAGAAATTATTGTGTTTGATCATACCTGCCACGACTGGCAAAAAAGCTATACCAACAGTGGTATTGAGAAAGCGGTAATTGCAGCTGGTGGCAAAATGGTACCAGGCAACGACGAGTCCTATTATCGCGAAATAAACCTTCCACAGGGCGTAAATTTAAAGAAAACGAAGATTCACAAATCCATATTAGACTGCGACGTATGGTTTAACCTGCCAATATTAAAACACCATGGTGGTGCAAAAAACAGCATATCGTTGAAAAACTTAATGGGAATTGTTTGGGAAAGGGGATATTTTCATAGCCACAATTTGCATCAATGTATTGCCGATGCAGCAACATTTCATAAAAAGCCCGCTTTAAACATAGTTGATGCTTACCGAATAATGAAATCGAACGGACCACAGGGTAAATCGGAGTCGGACGTGGTTATGCTCAAATCGCTTATTGTATCGGCAGATTATGTGGCAGCAGATACCGCTGCAATGAAACTGTTTTCGCAAGTGGAGCCTACGGAGCTAAAAGATGTTAAGTACATTGCCTTGGCCGAGAAGCTGAAAGTGGGAACTCAAAATTTGGAAAAATTGAATGTAAAAAGAATTAAAATGTAATGCGCTCTGATTACAACTGATTTTTTAGGAAATAGGGTATTTAATTGCCAAGAGAAATCATCACAAAACAAACTAAATGAGACACCTAAAGCACATACGAGTTGTACTAGCACTTTTCTTTTTTCTACCAATACTCCTGTTTTTTATTGATTTTACGGGCAAACTACCCTTACAATTACATCAATTTTTAAGCATACAATTGATTCCAGCATTGTTATCGTGGAATATAATTGTTATACCCATATTAATTATTCTCAGTCTTCTTTTTGGTCGTATCTACTGCTCCACAATTTGTCCATTAGGTGTTTTGCAAGATATATTGGCATTCAAATCACGTTTTTTTCGCAAAAAAAATAAAAAATATCGCTTCAAATACGCTGCACCTCATAACTTAATTCGGTATTCTATCTTGGGCTTAACGGTGTTGTTATTTGTTTTTGGGAGCTCTTTTTTAATTATGCTACTAGATCCATACAGCATCTTTGGTCGTTTTGTTTCGCAAATACTGCGCCCTATAGTTATATGGGGTAACAATGGGCTAGCTACTTTTTTGAGTAGTTTGGATAACTACACGCTTTATATGGTTAGGCAATCGTTATTTGTGCCTTTGACTTTTGGCATTTCGCTATTCTTTTTTTTATTGGTAGGCGCAATGGCTTGGTTTCGGGGGCGTTTATTTTGCAATACAATTTGTCCTGTAGGCACTTTTCTGGGGCTTCTATCCAACTACTCATTCTTCAAAATAGCAATAGAGGAATCCTCCTGTACCAGCTGCGGACTTTGTGCCAAACATTGTAAGTCGCAATGCATTAACAGCGCAGAGAAGTCCATAGACGATTCGCGTTGCGTGAGCTGTTTTAATTGCATTAGCACTTGCAAAACAGGCGGAGTAAAATATGATTTTAGGTATAAAAAGGCACTTCCCAAAAAGGCTGAAACATTGGAAACGACGGGCTCAGCTAAACAATTGAGTAACAATGGTCGTCGTACTTTTTTGCTTACTTCGGGCGCAATACTAACGTCTGTGGCGGTATTAAATGCGCGCTCGATAGCGGGGAAAAGAGATTCCATTCATTTGCGCAAACCCATTATGCCTCCTGGCGCGGACGACATCACTCGCTTTAATGGCCAATGTACAGGTTGCCAGCTTTGTGTGACCAAATGTCCGATGGAAGTTCTAAAACCTGCCGCTTTGCAGTATGGAATTACGGGCATCATGCAACCTCATTTAATGTTTTCGACGCACGTATTCTGTACTTACGACTGCAATATCTGCTCTACGGTATGCCCTACAGGTGCGTTAAAACCACTGCCAATAGAAGAAAAGAAATTAAAGCAAATAGGCATTGCAAAATTAAGAATAGATATGTGCGTGGTAACAACTGACGAAACCGATTGTGGTGCTTGTTCGGAACATTGTCCTACACAAGCGGTACACATGATTCCATACAAAAACGGGTTGACAATTCCCGAAGTAACAGATAACTTGTGTATTGGATGTGGTGGATGCGAATCCATTTGTCCGGTTCGCCCCTATCAAGCCATTTATGTAGAAGGAACAAGGACGCAATTATTGGCAAAAAAGCCAGAAGAGGCAACTAAATTTGAAAAGGTAATAGATGATTTTGGATTTTAAAACCATAAAAACTATATGAAAATTAAATAAATCTATAGTATTTAGTATTGCTAATTATAGCCTGTTAGCTCTTTTTCATTTTCATTGATAGTTCATCTGTTGGTATTAGCAGATGTAATTAATTTCAATATAATATGGAGTGGGAGAATAAACAGTTAATCAGACATGCATATTTTTGAAACTATATCTCTAGGCATCAATACTTTGTTTTTATTCATTATTTTGCTTAATGGCGAATTAGTATAACTCAACATATCTCCAAAATTCACAAACTATGGAGTTTGGTTCATGCCTCTACTTTTCACACTAAACACAGTTGGCAATTTATTTTCGACAAATAAATTGGAACAAGCTATCTTTACTCCACTCACTTTTATTGGTGCTATTCTTTGCATTATCATGGCAATGAATAAATCAAAAAAAAACGAACAAAAAAATTGAGCCAAGAGTTATGGTATTATATTTCTCAATAAAACAATAAAATTTTTAATGTACTACAATGCCAACATCTTCCTGGCATGTTAATTGAATAAAAAAACCTATCTTTGCGTTATCATCATTCAGCGTAGCAAATGTTAGAAATCATCATTAAAGGTATATTAATTGGCTTGTGTGTTTCAGTACCACTGGGTCCAATTGGTATGTTGGTAATTCAACGAACTTTTAATAGGGGACAAAAATATGGTATAGCCACAGGTTTAGGGGCAACTTTTTCGGATTTGGTTTACACCATAATCACCTTGTTTTTTTTAAGCTTCGTACTTGATTTTATTGAAATGCATCGCTTTGCCATTCAATTGACTGGAAGTGTGATTGTTGCTGCTTTTGGTTTTTATATTTTCAAGAGCCATCCGGCCAATCAACCCAAGCCGAATGAATCTTTTAAACACACATTGCTTCGTGATTTTGCCACTTCGTTTGGGCTCACTTTCTCTAATCCACTGGTATTGTTCGTATTAATAGCATTATTTTCGCGTTTTGAATTTATTAGCAGCGAAACTACAATTTTTATAACAATATGTGGCATATTATCAATACTGGCCGGAGCAATTTTGTGGTGGAGTACTGTTACTTTTTTGGTAATTCACTTTAAAAACAAATTAAATATGCGTGAGTTGAAACTTATAAATCAAATATCGGGGTTAATAATCATTATAGTTGGTGTAGTTGGGTTTATCTTAAGTTTAATATAAGATTAGGTTTTCAGAACATCAATTTACGTGTAAATTAAAATGTTAGATAGACTCCCCTTAAAAAAAGGATATTAAAGAAAATGCTTTTTGGTTTAAGTAAATCTACTTAACCAAACTAAAGAATAATCCATCCCAACAGCTATCTGCGGAGCGAAACAGAAAAGACAAACAATTGTGTAAGAAATACAATAGATAAATAATTATGTAGTTTTTGCCAGGGGTACAATAGTCAATAATGCAATATACATATTGCGCACATTCTGGCAAAATTCCCTTCTACTTGAGCGAGCAGACAATCAAATTAAAGAATCCTTTTTATAGCACATAATTTATGTGTATATTCGGCGGATTGTTCTGAAATAATACCATTATAATCTATATTTTCAATTTTCACCCAACCGGAAGCATGTATAATTTGATGAGAATTAATCATTAGTCCTACATGAACAATGCGCCCTTCTGCATTTTCGAAAAAAGCCAAATCGGCCGCTTCAGCGTGTTCAATAGAATCAATCACACTTCCGCATTCCACTTGCAACGAGGCATCACGGGGTAGTTGAATTCCGCACATATCGTAAATAACCTGTGTAAATCCAGAACAATCGATTCCAAATACCGATTTTCCACCCCAAAGATATGGTGCATTAAGATACTGCATTGCTAATAGTACGAGTTTCTGGGCAGAGTTAATCTCTGAAAACAGGAGCTGTTTAGTGTCAAGGGCAAACCTTTTGTTATTTATAACTACTTTATTATCATGGGTTTTGTCCAATTTACTTCCACCAGGCAGAAATAGTATTTGAGTATCATCGCAGGCTTGGCAGGCAACAATTGGCACTGAGACACAACCTTTATTTTCAACAGGCATATCTGAGGTTAGTTGTATCATTTTTCTATCCACCCACCCCACATAATTATCGGCGATATTGCGCACCAACAGCCATTTTTGGTGTGTTTCAAGTATTTCTACGCACTCTCCAAAAAGCAATTGTGAGGTCATTTCGCTACGGTCACTATCCGTGCTTCTTAATGGAACTAGGGGAAGTACAATTTTACCAATCATCTTTTTTCGTTTTTAAATTAGTCAACAGCAGGCGTCCTAATGAATCATTAAGTGGCTGTATATAGCTATTATTGGACAAAAATACTGAAAGTTTAGGGTTTTTGCTTGTAATAGAGATTTTTTTTGTAATTTTCCGCACTTTATCATTTTGCCCGTCTAGGTTATTAAAGTCATAGTTTAAAATATGCATTTTGAACGAGGCGTTTTTGGTATTTATCAAATAAAAATTAGTGGTATAATTCTATCATAACCAATATGAAAATTAACTTCACCCCCCTACAGTTACAATACATTGCTAAATCGGCTTTGTTTATATGTGTAATAGCCATAATTGTACAACTTTTCCCTATCGAAAGTAAATTCAAGTATCAATTTGAAGTTGGGAAACCGTGGTCGTATGAGTTAATTACAGCATCATTTGATTTTCCGATATACAAAAGCGAGCAGCAATTAAAGAAAGAACAGGAAGAAATACTGAAGGAATATACTCCTTATTATCAGATTGATACTACAATACAAGTTCAACAATTGAATAAGCTACAGGCTGATTTAAAAAAGAAGAATGTCGATGTAATACGTTATAAAAGCTATATTGAAAAAACTTTCAAGACTATATATTCAAAAGGAATTATATCCATTGATGAATATAATAAATTGCAAGATGAGGGTAAAAAAAACATTTCTACCATTTGGCCGAATAGATTAACACGGATATTGTCAACAAAAGACATCTACACGCCAAAGACAGCATACGAAACAATCATAAAAAATGCCCCAGAAAAAATCAAGTCTTATGATCTTCATCTCTATTTAATAGAAAATTTAAAATACGACAGCACTACTTCTGTACTTTCAAAATCAGATTTGCTAAAAAACCTATCATTATCATCGGGTATGGTGCAGGCAGGCGAAAGAATTATCGACCGCGGAGAGATAGTTACACCTGTAAGTTTCTTGGCACTTAATTCACTAAAAATAGAATTTGAAAAAAGAAAAGCATCTATCCAGCAATCTGGGATAGTGGTAATTGGCGAAATAATAATGATTTTTGGATTGATAAGTTTATTCTATTTGTACATTTACCTTTTTCGGCCCCGCATATTTAACAACTTCAGCAATTTAGTTTTTATCTCCTTGGTTATAGTGCTAATTATTGGGTTAACTTCGCTTACTATACGTTATACTTCAAGCAGTTACTACATAGTTCCATTTGCATTGTTACCCATTATTATTCGAGTTTTCTTTGATCCACGCACCGCCCTATTTGCACATGTTATTACCATGCTCATTATTTCGTTTATGGTTGATAATTCATTTCAATTTATATTGTTGCAAATAACCTCTGGTATGGTTGCTGTATCGAGTCTTAAGGACATGACTCAACGCTCGCAGCTGGCTCAATCGGCGTTGTATATTTTTTTGAGTTACGTATTGATGTTTTTGGCTTTAGAGTTTATTTCTGAAGGCGACATTTTGCGCATACACTGGCAACCTTTAATCCACGTTGCCATAAGTAGTGCATTTGTATTGTTGGCATACTTACTTATTTACATTTTCGAAAAGATTTTTGGGCTCATGTCTTCTGTAACTTTACTGGAATTGACGAATATAAACAGCGATTTGCTGTTACGATTTTCGGAAGCGGCTCCAGGTACTTTTCAGCATACGCTTCAGGTTTCGAACCTAGCAACCGAAGCAGCAAAAAAGATAAATGCTAACAGTTTGTTAGTGCGTACTGGTGCTCTATATCATGATATTGGCAAAATGAAACATCCTGAATACTACACAGAAAATCAACATGGAGGAAAAAATCCACTATTAGATATGGACCATGAAGAGGCCGCAAGAACGGTTATTAGTCATGTGGCGGATGGCATAGAAATTGCAAAAAAGAGTCATTTGCCAGAGCAAATCATCAATTTTATTGGCACCCACCACGGGCTGGGCAAAGCAAAGTATTTTTACAACTCATTTATCAATGAATTTCCAGACAGGACACCTAACGACGAAGCATTTACCTATCCTGGACCACTGCCAAACAACAAAGAAACTGCCATTTTGATGATGGCCGATGCCGTGGAGGCGCGTTCTCGCAGCCTTGGTGTATATACCGACGAGAGCATTAACGAAATGGTGGAAAGCATGATTAATAGTCAGATAGCCGATGGACAATTCAAAGAAGCGCCCATCACTTTTAGGGATGTAGAAACGGTTAAGTCTGTTTTTAAAGAAAAAATCAAGAATATATATCATTCACGCATTGTATATCCTACAGCTAAAAGCAAAGAGAACTAGGGCAAAGCAAATTTGGTCTGAATCCCTCTCTCTGCGGAAATAGCGGGCAAAAATAAGGAACGAATTTATTTTCAATGATTTGCTGATTTTTTTTTAGCACACGCACCTGGCTTACTTATAAAGTGCATTCATATCTAAACGAAATTGATTTTGGTGCAGTCAGAATATTCAAATCTTCATCCCGAAAGCAATCGGGACTTCAAATCTTTTTTTTTTAATCAATGATACAAATACAATTAAAAGGTGTAGCAGCCGAATTGACATTAGGAAATTACAAGCAAAACGACACCCGCATATTTGAAAACTGGGAAGATTTTTACCATTACAACGATTTGATTCATCAATCGCAGCTGATGATAGAACATGTATCCGAAATAACAATAAAGCAAGACGATGAGCTAATTTTTACAGGTAAAATACCTGAGGCTCATATATTTGCCCAAAAAAGTTCTTCACCAACTATGGAAAACCAATCATTGTACCTGCGTACCGAGTGTGTGGAGGAAGCTATTTATCAATGTGAATTTGAAGCAGTCGATTTTAATAAAATGAAACTGAGGTTTGAAACTCAGGATTACGATGCCTTTTTTAAAGTAGGTCATTCATTTTTAGCCAACGTAATGTACGATACGGAGGTTTTAAAGCTTGAGTGGAAAAGTGCTAAGCCAATTGGTAATATCTGTGTGTTATGTCGTTTCGAAAATGGTACTTTAGTGCCCATCTATGATGCTGTAAGTAAAATTAGCTAACAGAATTTTGTTTCGATATAGAAAAAATCTATTTAAGTATTTAGTATCTTAGATAAACCTTTTGTATATCGCATTGTTTAGTTAGGTAGTAAATAATAATAAATGAAGAAAGAATGAAAAAGTATAGTATCCTATTGATGGCTTTAGTATTTTCAGTAAGTCTATTTGCTCAAAAGGGCATTATAAAGGGACGTGTTTTTAACGAAAAGAATAATCAGCCGCTTGAGTTTGCCACCATTTTAATACAGGGAACTGACATTGGTTCTACAACCGATTTGGATGGAAATTATATTTTCACAGGAATCGACCCTGGTTTTGTGCGCTTGATAGTAAGCTCGGTTGGTTTTGAGAGAACAGTTTCATCCGAATTGCAAGTGCAAGGTAACCAAACGGTTTTTTTGGACATTGCTATGTCCGAAATTTCGGTAACCCTTACGGAGGTTACAGTGCGCCAAAATTTGGTGGTAAAGCGAATTGAGAGTCCTATTTCGGTATTATCCATTGGTGTACAGGAGATTGAGAAAAGTGCGGGTGCCAACCGAGATATTTCCAAGGTAGTTCAAGCACTGCCAGGTGTGGGTGCTTCAGATCCCAACAGAAGCGACTTGATAGTGCGTGGTGGTGGTCCGTCGGAAAATGTTTTTTATCTTGATGGAATAGAAATTCCAGTCATCAATCACTTTGCCACACAGGGTTCATCGGGTGGTGCGGTGGGTATTATCAATCCCGATTTTGTGCGTGAAATAAATTTCTATACAGGTGCTTTCCCTGCCAATAGAGTCAATGCACTTAGCTCCGTGATGGAAATTCGCCAAAAAGACGGTAGCAAGGATCGTATTCACTCCAAAATTTCCATTGGTGCTTCCGATGCTGCATTTACCCTCGACGGACCTATAGGCAAAAAATCAACTTTCATTGTGTCGGCGCGTCAGTCATATTTACAGTTTTTGTTCAAAGCCATTGGTTTACCATTTTTGCCTACTTATAATGACTTTCAGCTAAAATATAAATATCAAATAGATAAGAAAAATGAAATATCCTTTATTGGAATTGGCGCTATCGACGATTTGGTGTTAAACAAATATGAAGATCCTGCTAAACCAGCCACCGAAAGTCAAAAATATTTATTGTCATATTTACCAATTTACAAACAATGGAATTATACTGTGGGAACGGTTTACAAACATTTTGCCGATAATCATTTTGACACTTGGGTTTTGAGCCGAAATATGCTTAGAAATGCTAATTTTAAATACCAAGATAACGATGAAACTAAATCTAAAACGTCCGATTATTTATCCGATGAGGCAGAAAACAAACTTCGTTTTGAACGTAGCTATCCCGATTTGCCTATTAAATTAACCTATGGTGGTGGTTTAAGATATTCGCATTATACCAATGAAACGTTTCG
>JFJP01027461.1_pt1 | contig 29493 bp, 39 predicted proteins | sample 431651 | NCBI WGS metagenome assembly JFJP01 (sample SAMN02602958, study PRJNA72255) | Microbial mat metagenome, whole genome shotgun sequencing project. | biome: fresh water; feature: sink hole; material: water; isolation source: purple microbial (photo- and chemosynthetic) mats found in... | reverse complement strand
GAGATGTTCGTTTTTTACTTTTAAATTTGAAATAAAGACAATAAAAACATACAGGCGCAAATCAATATTAGGAAAGGAAAACAAATAATTTGTTATGAATTTAATATAGAAGTTGAATTTAAAGGTATGAAAGAACCGTTTTGATTCTTTGACGAAATTTTCTCTTTTTTTTAGCTGTTAAAGATTCAATTGAAGTGGAAGGAAGCTATAAAATTTGTGATATAAATGAATCAGATCTTGATTTTGAAGTACTTTTCTTAATTTTTAATGTAAATCAATGATTATTCAAAGGTAAAATCAGTTGTGATGAACGCGAAAAGTGAAATAAATGATGATTGTAAATCGTTTTTAAAGAAAAATTTGAAGCCCTCATTATCAACTATCTTTCAAAATTTGAATAAAGAATTAGTTGAGATCGAAGCTAATCCAAAGAAATTGGAAGAAGATAAAGTAAAAAGAAAACTAAAAATAAAAAGAATATTAACGTAAAAAAATCTAGTTGAAAAGAGAGCAAGCTTTGTTAGAAACACAAAAAGCTAGACTGGAAAAAGGTGCAGAAAAAGAAATATTATTAGAAGAACAGCAACTCAAGGAAGAAAATTTAAAAAACAAAAAATAAAAAGAGAAAACCAAACAAATATTATGAAGGAATTTTGTTTGTTTGACAAAAAGCTCGGGAGCTAAATTTTTTTTTTTTCAAATATTAACTCACAATTTTTTTTTTCAAATCATCTAAAAATTTCTCTCCATTTTTTGTTTTGTTTTTCAATTTTTTTTTTTTAAATTGGCTTAATTAACCAAGTCAGTGGGGAATGTTGTTTTTGTAATATTTTCATGCATTTCATCAAACAAATACCCACCTTGGCTCAATCTTCTGCTGAATCTTTGCCATAGTGCTGGTGCCTGATATTTAAGAGCTTTTCTAATATAACTTCCATCATCACTTGGATCTGTTAAGATTTCTGTGTACAATCTTCTAGGAATAGGTGTAGTATATCCCCACCAACAAGTCAAAGGCCAAGTTATTGATAAAAGAGGGAAGAAAAAACGATAACCACTGTGAGAACGCAACATTTTCCCTGTTATCATATAAGTTAAAGCCATAGCTGGAGGCAAGAAGTAAATAGGAACATAAACCATTCCATATGAATTCACTTCATACAAATTTTTCATCCTCATCATTCCTTCTCTAGAAAATTTATCATCGTGCAACACGTCCAACATCTCATTATACTCTTCATAGGAAATTGCGATATCCTTGTTATCGCCTGTAGAAAGACTTGTATAGGTTTTATTACTCATTTTTTGAAGCTTTTGTGAGTTGCTTTGGTAATTAAAAGAAATTTATAAAAATAAATCATTTGGTGCTATAAAGCGATTTTATTTTTCTAAAAAAGGTTTTATTTAAATTATTATTTTTTTAATAACAAAATAGAAAAAAATTAACCATAATATTAAAGAGGTTCAATTATAAATTTTATTTTGATTTCTTTCATAATATAGAAAAAGCATTATTGACTCTTGTAAAGATAAACCTGAAACTTTTAAAAAATTTCACTCTAGTTCCAAAAGAATTATTAAAAATGATTTTGAATAATAACGTTTTTTTAAAAAGGAGTTTTCCTTCTAGCTTTCCAATGAACTTAGAAAGAAATATGGAGGATTTTCTTTAAAAAAAAGCAAAATACCATTTTAACCAAAAAAAAATTATTGAAATCTAATCAAATGATTCAGAAAAAAGGCAGAAAAAAAAATGAATAAAATCTGCAGAAATGTGTCAAGGAGCTTTTAAATCTTATAGACAAAGATTGTTTTCAAAAGTTTAAATTAAATCCAATATCTTTTCCTTTTAAAAAATTCGAACAAATTTTTCTTTATCTTTTGAATTTGTGTTTTTTTTTAATCACTTTTCACCAAATTTAAAATGGAAAACAAGAAAATTTTATTAACAAACCAATTTTTTTCGTAATGTTCACAATCTTTTTTCTCTAAAATTTCCAAGTTTTTTGATAGAAGGGTTAATAATGAATAAATATTTAATTAAAAAAACTTTTTTAAAAAGTTAAAATTTTATTAAAATTATAAAAATTGGCCTAAATTATGTTTAAGTTCAAATTTTAATCAGAATTTACATTTTTTAAGATTCTTTATTTATTTTTTATTTTGAGTTCCAGAAAATGCAAAAAATCTGAATTCAAATTATAGTTTTCTTCAAGTTCCAATTGTTTCATTTTCTCATTTAATTTTTTACCAGAAAAAATAAAATTTATCTCAAAAATGCCTTTGCATTTTTCAAGAAAAACATTTAAAGTATTTCCTCTTTGAGGAGCAATTATGATAGCAGATGATTCATTATTTTCAGTATCAAGTAATTCCTTTATTGTATGAATTAACTCTGAATGGAAATCAGTAAAAAACAAACTAAATTCATTTAAATTTTAAAGCAAAATTGATTTTTTTTTAAAAAAAAACCAATCAGCCACAATAACTTTTTCATATTTTTTCGCACTTTTAAAAGAAAAATCCCAAATCAATTGTCTCACTTTTATTGAATTTACCAGATTTTCTCTGAATTCATCAAAAGAATAATTTTCCAAAAATTTTTTATTTAAAATCAAATTTTCTTTCATTTCTTAAATTAAATCAAAGAGAAGATAAATTATTTTATAGCCAAAAAAATTTACTTTGAACACATTTTAAATTTCCGTCAGTTATGAGAATTTCAATAGGAATACTTTGATCTTTTTCCTCTAATATCAAAGAAGCAAGAGTCAAACTGGCTAATCCAGAATATCCACCCCCCAATTCACAAATATTTTTTCCTCTTTAAAAATTATTTTATTTAATTTTCATAGAAAATAAAATTAATGCACTTGAATATGTTTTGGAAATTTTCGACACAAAAAAAAGCCAAAGCTTCTTCTGCAGGCCATAAATCTTTAAAATTTTGATTGAATTATAAGAATTAAACTTTTTCTTTTTTATACTCACTCCTGTGCTGTCAATTTTATCATTATTCATTTCAATAAAATTGCCCAAATCAATTTCAGAAATTTCTTTGCTTGAATATGAATGTTGTTAAAACAAGAAAAAGTAAGAAAACTCACTATATGTCAAGAAAAGTTTTGTTGGCGATCTCATATGTTATTACCTTCTGATTTTCATACCTAAAAAAATAAAAAATTATGTTTTTTCAAAGAGAATACTTGTTAAATAATTGTGGAAATTTCTTTTTAGAGAATTCGAAATTTTTTTTTTTCAAAGCGAAATTTTTCAGTTTGTCCCATAGTTTCTTCACCCTAAATAAGAACTTACAATCTTTTATTTAATTCTCATAAACTTCAATTCTTTATTTGAATCCATTTTTCTTTAAATTTAACAATTTCTTTAGAAATAAATCAAATATTATTCACTAAAAAAAATTCACCAAAATTTTCACAATACAAGAATTTTTCATTTTATGATATTAGAAATATTCACATTTAAACAATTTTTTATAAGAATAATGATAATCTATAGTCATCAAACACAAAGCTAATTTAACATCCTTATCATGTCCTTCTTCCATATTTTCTTTGCATTGAATTTCAAACTGATCATCACAAAAAATTTTTTCTGTATCACAAGCCTCATAACATATAACATGCATTCAACTCTTCACAACAAATCAATATTTCTGGAAAAGAGTCAACGAACGTCAAACTGAGAATATCTTTGCATTCAATTAATTCAAAATATTTTAAATTTTCAGTGATTATCTTGTGATCGATAGTGAGAGAACAGATTTCATCGAAACAATTACCATACGAAATATCTCCCAAAACAAAAATATGCAAGATATTATTTGAAAAGTCCTTTGTGTTTTTTAGAAAAAAATTTACAAATCATTTAAAAAAAAAAAATGTTTATATTATTTATCAATTTTGATCTTAAATTAATTGGTTTAATTCTTTGTCGAACATAAAATCATCCGCTTAACACATGGTCAAATGCAAACATAACTCTTTCTTTGACAATATCAAATATATCCCTATCATGAAAGAATTGCAATCGGTCCTGAAAGAATTTATTGAAATTAATGGGTTTATTCTCGTCCCACACAAAAATGTTTTCTTGAGCCAAAAGAATCAAAAAATCATCTATCAAAAACAAAATTTCCTTAAATTCTTCTCTTGAATAAGTGGCCAAATCAGTAATTTTAATTTTTTCGATCATCGATTTGAAATGCCCCAAAAATTCAATAATCAAATTTCCAAAGAATTTCAAAAATTCACCAATTTCAAATTCATGAAAATTTGCATTCGAAATATTAAAAATGTTCGAATTCAATAAATTTGCCATTTCATGCATTGGTGTTTTTGAATATGCCACTTTTAAAGGTTCAATCAATTCATTGTAATTTTCTGCCAATTGAAAAGTTAATGCAGAAAAATCATATTTAAGTATTTTTCCCACATTTTTAAAATCATCTTTCTTCAAAAACATCTCCCAATCTTTGCTTTCAATTCCATAACTATTGTCTTTCAAATGATCATTTAAATCCTGCATTAGAATCAGTTCAAATTTTGTTAACGCGAATTTAATGATATTCAACAGTTCAAAAGGTATATTCTCAAGATTAAAAGTATTTAATTTATTTTTAAATTCAGTGAATCTAGTTGAAACTCTGCGAACAAACCAAGAAATACCCTTTTCGAAAGTGATTTTTCTATTGAATTTAAAGCTGATTTGATCGATTTTCTGCTTCAAATTCCAATCATTGATCAATTTTTCTCCTTCTTGAGCCAATTTCTCTTCATCAACTTTATTTTCTTTCGGTTCAAAATTAAAATCTAAGTCTTCATATTGTTCATCCTCTTGATCAGAATCCATTGATTCTTCAACACCTCCCAATATATTTAAATCTAATTTTCCTTCTTTCTTCATTTGTAGTTCGGGACGTTGGAATAAATCTTCCCAATTAATTCTATCATCTTCTTCGTATTGCAACATTGATAAAATCAAATCCTTTGTGGATTTCGAGATTACCACACCATCTTTCTCGAAACTCGGCGGGATTTTCTCCTTTAGTTTCTTCACCATTTGAATCATATTTGGAGCTGAATAAGGGAAGTTCTTGAAGAACATAAAATAAAGAGTCGCTCCTAAAGAATAAATATCGGTTTTATCTGAGTAACTTACTCCTTCAAGTATTTGTGGAGACATTGTCAAAGGAGTTCCTTTGAAACTGGTGTTTGTTTCACCAGTAACTTTTTTCGCAAAGCCGAAATCGGCGATTTTTATCACATAATTATTCATAAGAATGTTTTCTGGCTTGATATCTCTATGAATGATTTTTTTTTTATGAATATGCCGAAATCCATTGATGATTTGCGAAAAATAATAAAGAACTTCATCTTCTGATAATTCGTTTTTCATGATAAAAGTTCGTAAATCACCTTGATTGCAGAACTCCATAAATATATATATTTTTCTTTCATATCTTTTGACATCATGCAAACGAACGATGTTCGTATATTTCAAAGATCGTAAGGCTCGGATCTCTTGCTTCACATTTTCAAGCTCTTCAACAATTTGAGCTGGCATTTCCTTATCAAAAAATGCTAATTCAATTAATTTGACAGCCAAATATTGCTCACCATCCTTTTTTTTGCTGGAATCTATATAGGAACCTTTAAAAACCTCACCGAACATCCCTCTTCCCAAACGATCATGTGTAAAGACAATGTACTTATCGATTGTAATAAAATGTTTTTGACTCATTTTGAGTGAAAAAATGATAAAATTTTGATTAATTTTCTTTAGAAAAAATTATTTTCTAATATAAAAACAATTAAAACAATCATATTTATTATCAATTTCATTTGTTTTTTTATTTTTGTTTGTTTGTTTAGTTTTTTTTTAATTTTAATTTAAAAAAATCATAAATTTTTCTTTTTTATATTAAATCTCTAAATATTTTTTGAAACAATAAAATTTATAACGATAAGAAAAATTAAAAAAAATGAAATATTCACCATTCGAAGAGGAAAACCCACCTTATGTGGACAATGCCCCCTTTTCCAGAGTTTTTGTTTCTGACAATAAAGTCGAAATCAAGCCATTCCATGACAAAATCAGCAATCGCTACATCACTCCAAACCTGGCAACAACTCATTCAAAAATGGTAATTTCTCGTGGATTTTTAAAGGGTTTTCTAAGAGATGAGTTCGTGACCTCCTTAATTCAAAATAAAATTGCTTCTTCGGATTTTGAATGTTTGATTGATAAACTTGAAATGGATTGTGGCAAATTTCGGATGTTAAGAATGTTTTTTGCTATGATGTTGGTTTGTTTTTTTTCTGGGCTGACTTTTATCACGATTTTCTTGTTTAATCATTACCGAAACCAAACAGAATATCAAGATTTGTTGCTTTCGGTTGGGTTAGGAGTTTTATTGGGAGGAGGTTTGGGATTCATTCTTTCAATGATAATTCTTTTAATATATTATCAACACATTATCAGTAGAAATTTGATCCCGGAAAATGAGAAAAACAGCAGAAAAGGGCTATATTGGAACATATCAAGCTTTGCTCAATATTTGACTTTAGACATCAAGACATTATAAAATAAAATCTTCATTCATTTGATTTTCTTTTTATTATCAATTTTTCATTTTTTCTTTCGATTTTTTTTTTTATAAATAATATGTTTGTTAATTGAGAGAAAAAAACTTTTTTCATTTGTGGAAGGAAGAAATGGGGTAAAATTTGCTGAATTTTAAAAAGTCTTTTACTAAATAATTTTATTTTTTTAAATTATTATTATTATCATCAAGCGGTCACCACCGCTTATCCAAATCCCCTTCATAATCAGGGGTTGTTTTTTTAAATAAAAAAACAATAATTTTTAATCTTTTCAAAATAAATTGTCATTATGTTTTATTTTAAAAAAAACTATTTTCTTTGAACAAAGATTTATTTTTGTTTGAAACAGTAGCATACCTTTATATTTAATGCACTTTTTTATTAAAATCATTGAAAAATGACACATTTTAAGCATAATATTTAATTAATTTAAAAATTATTAATAAAAAACACAACTAATCTTTATTCAAATTTTCCAAAAAAATGCTCAAAGATGACAAAATCAAGTTAAAGCAAAACCAATCTTCTTTCTTCAAATCCTTAGTATCGAGTTTTCTTGATGTTCACAATCATAGATATTTCAGAGGAACATTTTGTGGATTGATACTATTGCATATTATAGCCGTTATGATTCCATTCTCAGATTTAGAAGTCAATATTCCCAATGAACTCAAAGACATTTTCAATTATCTCTTTGAGCATTGGCCCCTGCCGACTTTTCAAATGAGTGAAAGCAATAATCTTTCTACAAGAAACTTAATGTTTAAAGCTTTAGAAATTATTGTTCTGCTTTTATATACAATAGATTTGTTGCCCAAAATATTTTATTGGAGAAAGCCACTTTATTGGAAGCTATTGAACATATTTGTGGTCACATTCATGGTCTTACAAGTGCCTTTGACGATGATAGGCTATTTAGAATCGAAACATAGCATTGAAAATCTCAAAATGAGAATTTGTTCTATCGGACTGTCTTTCATTTTATTGTGTGAAATAATGTCAATCAGAGAAAGAAGAAATATTCGATTATATGTATTTTTTTTTCTATTTTTTTTGAAATATTTTATTTAATTTTTAAAGGAACTAAGAATGAATCAACTCAATCAAGAAAAAAAAGAAGCTGAATCTCTCTTCAGTAAAAAAGATGTAGGTTTGTTAACTACTCCCAAAGAATACTCCTGGATAGAAATAGTGAAGCATGATCGACCAGGTGATTGTTGGATTGTAATTCATGGAAAAGTATATGATCTTAGTGAATTTGCTAAAATTCATCCAGGGTTTCTTTATTCCTAAATAAATTGAAAATTAAAACTTTATGAATAAATTAGAGGTCCAATGATTTATGATGGTGCTGGAGGAGATTGTACATCAATGTGGGAATCCTATCATTCAGTTTCCATGGTTAAAAATGGACCTCCTCAGAAATTTCTCATAGGAAAAGTCCGAGATTATGAAGAATTTTATTCATGGGAAGGTAAATTCTATACAACAATAAGAGAAAGAGTTGAAAAAGCGATTCCAAAGAATAAACGTCAAAATGATATTCGTCTGATCCTAAAAGGAGTCTTTTTCACAATTTCCTATTTCTTTGCAACCTATATTTTCCTCAAAGAATATACCTTTTGGTCAGCTATTTTCTATTCAGTGTGTGCTGGACAAATGAGTATAAACGTCATGCATGATGGAAACCATATGGCGTTTACAAGTAATAAACTAATCAGTCAAATCGCTGGATATACTTTGGACTTAGTCTTTTCAACAAGTGTTGTATATAGAAGATCACATAATTTTGGACATCATGGCTGTGTGAATCATTATGAGCTAGATCGAGCTTTTGATACTACTTTTCCTCTCTTTAGATTGCATAAATTACAACCAAAATATAGTTTCCATAAATATCAACATATTTACAGCTGGTTGGTTTATGGAATGGTTAATTTTGGTAACAATTTGATTTTTTGAAAAAATTAAAAATACTATTAGGTGATCTTTTTGGAACTTTTGATGAGCTATTTTGGATGTCAAATTATCCTACTCGAAGAGGATTTTTGACTAAAACTTCTTATTATGGTCATATTTTGACCAAAGTGATCTGGTTGATTTTAGTTTGTCTCATGCCAATTTATCGTTTTGGATTCTTTTCGATGTTCCCAGTTTGGGTTGTTTATATGGTTTCCTTCTCGTTCGAAATATTTTTTTAAGTGTTTCTTAAAAGAGATATATTTATTTTATAGTTATTGTTATGTATTTTTCTTTGCTGTAAATCATTGGACAACTGAAGCCCAACAAGTGGATAATACCAGTATCAATAAAACAAATTGGGGAATTTTACAAGTATTCATCATTTAGAAATTTAAATTAAAAATTTAATTAAAAAAGGTTGAAAATTCATCAAATTTCGCTTTAGATTCCACATTTTGGACGCATGTTTCAGGAGGATTAAATTATCAAGTAAAAAAACTTTGAGTTTTTATAAATAATTTTTAATAATTTTCATAAAAAAAATAAAGATTGAGCACCATCTTTTCCCTCATTTCGCTCATACAAGACTTCCTGAAATTGCTAAAATAACACAAGATTTATGCAAGGAATATGGACTGAGGTATTTTTTAAGATTTCATTTTTTTTTGTTTATCACGATTTTCTTTTAGATATTTCAGTTTTAAAACATTTTGGGGTGCGCTTTATAGCCATTACCAACTTTTAAAAAAATTAGGAGAAGCTGATTAGAAAGAACTTAGTAAAAAAACATTTAATTAAGAAAAAAATTAGTAAGCAAATATTTTTAAATTTATTTTTTTTCAAAAAAATAACTCAAAAAAAAATTATTACAAAAACAAAAATTTATATTAGTATTAAATAAAAAAAATAACCTCTTATAATTTTGCACAAAAAACTTAATTCAAAAATCAGAAGAAAATGCAAAAATGCCCGAAATGTGATTTTGGTAGATTTTTTTAAATAAAAACTCTATAAGAATTTGAAATTCTCAAAGAAATGAACTCTGTTTTTCAGAATGATTTGGAATCGCTATGTATAAAATGCGGGTATGTATTAGAATTCCAGAATATTCAGAACGAAAATAATAAAATTATTGAAGAAAAAGGAGTTGCCAAAAGAGTGTTCTTAAATCCTTATAATACAACATTTCCTACTTATCAGCATTATCTCTATAACCCTGATACAAATCAGAAAAGAAATAAAAAAATCAAAGATGTTCTTCGACTTTGTGAGAAATTTATTCCTTTGCAAAAGGTTTTTAATTTTTTTTTAGAATAACTCACATAATTATAGGATGATCGAGAAGAAATCGAGGCTCAAATTGAAAAATATTTAAGCAAAGCAAAAGAAACTTGCCATAATTTAAAAGCTTTAGTGGCCTCTGCCTTCTATATTAAATGCAACGAGAACAAAAGATTCATCAAGTTAAAGGAATATTTGGTTTGTTTTTAATTTTTTTTTAAAAAAATCAAAAATTTTTTTTAAAGAAAAATTTGAGCATCAAAAATAAGCATTTCCTTAAATATACAGAAAATTTTAGAAGAATACTTCCTTCGAAATATTTGGAAAGAGATCAAAATGATTTCGAAGAAATTTTCGAAAAATTATTTCAAAAACTATCAGATTTTCTAAGCACTCAGAGAGTCGATCAAAAGAAATTTGATATGATCTCAAGTCTTTATAAACCTCCTTCTAATTTTTCGACAAATCATAAGAATTTATTCTTTATAAAATTCGGCGACTCTTCCGAATTAATGAATAAAACCAAAAAACTTGTTTATAAAAAATCAAAATGTTTATTTATTATGCCAGAAATTCAATTTTTGAGGAATGGTAAAAGCCCAATGAATTTCATTTCAGCGATTATTGTCATTGTTCTGAAAGTAAACAAAAAAAATGAAAATTAAATAAATAATTACATAGTCCTTTGAATTAAAACTAACGAAAAATGAATTTTCTTCACTTTTTGAAATTCCATCTTGCACTTTAACAAGAATAATGAAAGAAATTGAACATTGTTTAATTGAAAAATATGAATCTTTGAGTCCAAAACAAATAACTTGTAATGAAACGAAAATTGAAAATAAAAAAGAAATTAAGGAAAATGAGATTAATCAAAAAAGTGTGGATGAATCAAAAACTTCAAAAAAACAAAATGTGAATGAAAATAATAAGAGAAAAATGTTGATAAGTTTTATTTTAAACAATTTGCAAAACATTGCCCAAAACCCAAAAGAAAAAGAGATTGAGATTGAGATTGAAAAGAAGAAGGAGGAGGAAGAAGAAGAAAAAAAGGATGGAAATTTTTTACAAATTTTGTTAAACAAATAAAATTTTAGATTGTCTATTTTGAGATATAAAAATAATTATATTGCAAAAAAACTTTTTTTATTTATTTCTCTTTAAGAAAACAAGAAGTTTTTCTTGAATTGTTTCAATTTTTATCAAGTAAAAAAATAATATAAAATTTAAATTGTAAATTTTTATAAACAAAAAATTTCAGAAAAAAAATAAGAAATTAAAAATTTAATTTTTTCTTGAATTAAACTGAACATTTTCATAATTTGTTATATTACTACATCTTAAAATGCTAAAATCAAGTGGAAAATTGACAGAATCCAAGAAAAAGGATCTAACTAAAACTCTAACCTTCTCTATTTCTCCCAATTTAAAGACATCAAGCAGTATTAACGTCTTCAAAATGGTTTGTGATGGCAAAATAACTCAACTACACGAACACATTCATAATCTGACTCTCGAAGCAAAGCGAAACAAAAAAACCGAAAATGATATTCTCGAAGAAATCTCCACTTTATTGAATTTACAAGATTCTCAAGGAAAAACCCTTTTATTTTATGCGATGTAACAATTTTATTCTTAAAAAAATACCGAATTAATGAATTAGCTATTATAATTATCGAAATTTGGTTTTATATCTATTAATGAAAGGAGCAGACCCTCATATTCAAGATTTGAATCATACGAATATATTTCATGTAGCTTGTTTTTTAGCTAGGATTGAATGTATTAGTTTAGTGGTGAATTTTGAAAGGCATGTGCTTCGAGTTGACACAAAAAAAAAAATCAAATCACTTCTGAATGAATTCGGTTTCAAGAAAAGTGATATTAATAAAGGAGTGTTGATATGTTCGGATAAACATATTGAACAAGTTCAAAGAAGGTTTGATGAATTCAAATATAACATTTCTAGATTATATGAAGATTTTGTGAATATTTTAATTGATAAATTCAAAGGATATTTATTGGCGAGTGATTCAAAAAGCAGGAATCCGATTCATTATGCAGGGTTTTCTAAGCATACTAAGTGAAATAATTAATAAAAAGTGTTGTTTTTTTGTTTATAAATTAAATTTAGATGCTATATAACAGCGCGATATTTATTAGATGAAACTTTGCAGAATGAAAACTATGAAGATTTTTTAAAAATGTTTGAGGAATTACAGAATTTGGAAGTGAATAAAGAGCAAATTTTTTTTATGAAAAAAGTTATTGAAAATTTTCTCCTACCCAAAGAATTCAAACATTTCACTGAGAAGTTTTATAAAGAAATAGCAGAAATACAAAAAGAAATCGTCAATACTCAAGACTGTGAAGGTTATACACCATTGCATTTAGCTTCCTTTTATGGAGATTTTACCTTGGTCAAATATTTAATTAAACTTGGAGCTGATCCACAAAAAAAAGAGAATAAATCCAAAAAGGAAGTTTTGTATTTTGCATCGAACGAAGAAACCAGAAAATCATTAATCGACCTCAAAGACGCTGCTCGAAAAGGAGATGTTAATAGTTTAAATCTTTTGATTAATTGTGGCAATTCAATCGATAGCAAAAAAACTATTTTTGGAATCGCTCCGATTCACAATGTTTAAATTTTTTTAATTAACAATTTTTTTTGAACAAAAAATGGTGCATAAAATTTTTAAATACATTGTAAAATTTTTTATGAAATAATTTTAATAAAATTTTTAATTTTTTTCTAAAATAAGGCAATAGAATATTCACACAAGAATCAAGATTATGAGTGTTTGAAGACGATAATAAAATGTGATGCTGATGTGAATTTATATGATTCAAACGGCTGGACTCCCTTGCATCACGCTTGTGAAACTGGTGACAAAACAATCGTGAAAATATTACTCGATAATCAGGCAGATCTCTTCAAATTTTCGAATAAAGGATATTATCCAACTCATATCGCAGCTCTTAACAATCATTATGAACTCATTCAAATGTTGATAAATCATGCCAATGAAAATCAAATGCAACACTCAATTTTAGAGCTCAAAAACAATGAAAAAGCCACATCACTAATCCTTGCTGCCAAAAAAGGACATATTGAAACTGTTCAGACTCTTTTGAATTATGGTGCTGATATATATGCTCTTGATGAATTGAAATGGTCTGCTTTGCATCACGCTACTTTTAATGGTTAAAAAAAATTTGAATTTGGTTTGAATTTTTTTGTATTTTAGGTAAAAAAGACGTAATTAATATGCTTTGCAAACATGATGCAGATTATGAAAAGCTGAGATATATGAGAAACTGTCAAGGAAAAATGGCTCATGAATTGATCAATAAAGAAGAAATTAAATTTTCCTTTAATAGTATTTTATTTTAATTAAAAAGAATAAAATAATAATTAAATTGAAAAAGCGTTATGGAAAGCAGCTTCTGATGGCAATCTAGATATTGTGAGGAGATTGATTATTTTAGATGAGAACATCAATGAGCAAACAGTGAGAAAGAAATACACTCCTTTGATTTTAGTTAATTTCAAATAAATAATTAAAATTACTCTTTAATTAGGCTACTAAAAACAATCATTTCCTTGTTGTAAAATTTTTGTTGGAAAAAAAAGCAGATGAGTCTTTACGAGATGAAAGTCAAATAAATTTTTACAAAACAATTTTTATAATTGTTTTTAGGCCGAAAAACTGCAAAAGATTATGCTATGGAAATTGATCCATCAAAAATAAGCTTTAATGCCCACACTACAATGGAATTTAAAGATAAAAAAAAACAGAAAGAGTTAGAAACTGAATCAAGAAAAAAAGAAGCAGCAAAAACCCGAAAGATTATAGCTCTTTTAAATCACGATGATGCAGAAGAAATTTAATATAATTTTTTTTTTTAAATGGAAATATTGTTTTTTCAGTTTTGTTTTTTCACAATTTTTATGAAAATCTATTTTAAATTATCCATAAATTTCACAAAAAGTTGTGATAAATCATTCTTTGCCTGAACTTTACAATCTTCCTGACTTTTATTTGGCTTACTAAAGCATTTTTCAGCTTCAATTTTAAGAAAACCTAATTTTATGTCTAAAATTCTTTGTTGTCTTTTCACTTTCTTTGAAAATTTGGTCATACAATCCACAAACTTTTCACAATCATCCCCCGCACTAAAATAACAGTTTTTTTCTGTATTAACTAAGGTTTGAAGTACATTCGCTTCACTTTTTCCAATTTCCCCTGAGAGGTTTTTGAAAAATGCATCCCCTTCAGAACTCATTTTGAAATTAAAAAACAAGTTTTTTTTTTAGATATGAAGTTTTTTTATAAATTATTTATTTTTTTAGAAGTGAAGATAATTTCGAAACGTAAAAGTAATATTTTTTGTTTGGCAATTTTATCAAATTAATTTCAAGACAAACAAAAAAATAAAGGAAAAACTTAATTTAATTTCTTAACAAAGAAGTAAAAAAATTCAAATAATCAATCATACATACATATTTTTTTCTTTGTAAAATACAGAAATAAAAATATTAATAAAATCATAAAACAAGAAATTTTTCTTTTAAACTGAAAAAAAGGATTTAATGGTAATAGCAATTGTAAAAAAACCACATCAAAATTAAAACTCTTCTTCATTTTTTATCCATTTTGAAAAGATTTTTTTTAAAGCCTCAATATTTATGGGTTTTGACACATAATCATTCATTCCAGCCTCAAAGCAATTTATCAAATCATCTTTCGCACAAAAAGCACTACAAGCAATTATCGGAATCTCTGGGATTTCCCCCCTTTCCATTTTTTCTTTCAAAATTCTGGTTGATTCTATTCCATTCATCACAGGCATATTATAATCCATTAAAATCATAAGAAATTTCTTGCAGGTATCATTGCATTTTGCTAAGTTATATCTTTCTTGCACGATTTCAACAGCTTGTTTTCCGTCAAAAGCCTTCACTAAACTATAGCCACATTTTTTAATAATGACTTCAGCAGATAAAAGATTAAATGGATCATCATCAACCACTAATATAGATTCGCAACAATGAATTTTCGCTATTTTTTTATTTATGGGTGAAAAATCAAGTTTTTTTGGATATAATTCACTTGGATTAACAAAATCCACTGAATCTCGTTCATTAGCATTAGCCTCACAGCTCTCTTCTGTGATATTTCCTTTCTCCAACCATAAAAGGGATTGTTTTTTAGTGAAAGCTCTTTTGGTTATTCGCCTTTTTATTCCCAATGATCCTCCGTGTAAGTCCACCAAAGTTTTTATTTTCATTGTTGATATCGAGGAAAATTCACCACCAGCCATTTGAAGTCCCATTTTATCTTCAATCAAAAACTCAACAGTGGTACCTCGATTTATTTTAGACTCGATATTGATTCCTCTTAAATCGTTTGATGGTCCTAAAATTATTGCCAAATTTTGGGATATGACTAAACCGAGATTACCTGATTGTAAAGTTGTATGCGAAACATCTTCTTCCTTGATATTTTTCAAAATATCTCTTAAATTTAGTAAATCTGAAGGACTCATGCCAACGCCAGAATCCTCAATCCTAAAAGTAATGAGATTATTTCTGGATATATCGAAATTTGAGGTTGAAAACAAAATTTTTCCTCCATTTTTGGAGAATTTAATTGAATTTCTTAAAATATTTAGCAATATTTGCATAAAACGATTTCTATCGGTGAAGAATTTGGCTGGTATTTTCTGATCGATGATAATTTTTAGGTCAATAGTTTTTTCTTTAATTTGCAGTGAAACAATCTCAATACATTCCATAATTGCTTGTCTGATATCCGTTTCAGTGCAATTTAATTGCAATTGATTAGAATTGATCTGTGCATAATCCACAATATCATTCAAAACCATTTGCAGAATGCTCAAACTTTGAATAGCTATACACAACTGATAATGTTTTTCGGCATCATATTTTTTTAAATTCTCATCAGAATATAAATTCTTTAATAAAGGCAGAGCGCCATTCAAAGGGGTTCTTAATTCATGTGAAAATGAAGATAATAATTTGCTTTTATAATCATTATTCTCTTTCAAGGAATTGATAAGCTCATATTGAGAATTATCCTCAATTATTAGCAAAAAAATCTGCTTATTTTCAAATAAAATCGGTTTGATGTTAATCAGGAAATGCTTTTCCTCAAAACCCATTAAACTAGTGGGATTATCAAGTGATAATTTCAGTTTTTCATTTGTTTTATAAACAATAGTTGTTTTCTCTATATTGATCTTATGAGATTTCTCATTCAAAATTGAGAAAATATCTTTCAAAAATCCTTGATCAGGCATTGAGTTTTCATATTTTCTCATAGACTTCATGGAATGTTCGATTTTTTGCTGTGAAGCGATTTCGAATGAGTTTTGGAAATGACCCGAATCAGAAACAGCGACTTTTTTCAATCTTCCAAAAGTTCGGGACAATTTTTCTAAACAATTCTCTTGTGGGGAGCTTATATTAATTTTTAGAACATCGTTTCCATAACTATTTGAAAAAATTAAATCATGGGAAGGCTCTTTTTTGAATAAAGCGAGACCATATGGAACATTATCGATAATATGTTGCCAATCATGAGCATTTTTTTTGAAATTCAAATAGAATTCATATTTTTCTTTCAAATGGATCTCCTCAACATAGATAAATATGAAAAAAAAAAAAATGTAAAAAAATGATAAAATTATGACAAAAATGATTTCAAAAGATTTGATATGTTTTTCGCTTATCATCATAAAACTTATTAATAGAGATTGTGTGATAAAAGTCATCATCATTTTCAACAGAATTCCTTGCATTAATGTGGTAAGCATGAATAAAATTAGCGGATATTGCAAATGGCCCCAAAAATACAAAAATTCATAATTTCGAAACAAAGGATTTGAGTCCAAGTCTATCATAAATTTGATTTGTGCTATAGTCATTGTCAAGGAAAAAACCATCACCTTGAAATTGTGAATTTTCCACCAATCATTTTTATCAGTTTTAAAGCCATATCGCTCAAAACACAAATAGAAGATAATATTTGCCATTAAAACACAAACTCCAAGGTAAAAATAAGATGAAAGATTATCAAAGGAAAAGTTGGTTGTGAAAAATGGATAAAGAGTTGAAAAAACACAATTTATAAAGAAAAGCAACGAATAGATTAAGATATAAGCATTTGATAAAGAACGGTTTTTGATTGTTTGCCTCAAAAGAAATTCTTTTAAAACTGCCTCTTTCTTAAAAACTCCAATGAAATCTTCTTTTTCTGCCACTTCGTCGAAATTCAATAAATTAAGATCAATTGGTTTTTGAAGAGCTTTAAAAATCTGGGTTTTTTTAAAAAAACTGTTTTTTGGTTCTGTAATGCCCGAACGGAAGATCGTATGATTTTTCTGAAATTCTTCTTTCATAGAAAAGCAATGATTTAATAATTTATAGCCTTTTAATATATTTTTTTTAATAAATAGTGAAAAGTTCAAAAAAAAATACACTGATTAATTTTATGTATGTTTAATGAAATTTTCAGTTTTAATAAATAAATTGATAAGTTTTTCCATTTTTACAATTTCAGCGCAATTTCTTTTTTTTTTTTTAAATATTAATTTCAATTTAAAAAAAAAAAAAAAACCATTTTTTTTCTTCTCATCCCAAAAATTTCGTTTTCCAATTTCATGCACTCTTCTTCCAGAAGCTCATTTTTCGCATGGAGTGAGATGATTTTATTGTTCATCATATTCAACTTTTCTCCAACTTCATACTTATTTTTCAATGAGTTTCGAACAAAAAAAAACTCAATACTTGTTCGAATTTTCTTTGTGCATTCAGTTCATTAACATCGAATCTTAATTTCTGATTTATGGTTTCCACTCTTTTATTTTTCAAAATTTTACGTTAAAAAAATTCTTACTTTTTCACAAGATTATCTGAATCTTCAACATATTTCCTCCAAACTTCAGGTCCATATTTCATCATAAGTTCAATATTGAAAAGCCTAAATTTATGGTGAATTTTCACAAAAATAATTTAAAAATGAACAAAACTTCATATTATTATATTGATATAATGTGGACAAATGGTCCAATAATTTTTTCCAAACCAAAGGATCATTTAATTTTTCTAAGGGGACTACATCATCTATTTCATATCGTTTCATCAAAACTGATAAAATTTCTTTATCGTTTTTAATTCTTTCGATTTCAGAAGCGAAAGTTTGAGAGTTGATATAATTTAAATCAGGTTTGGGCAAATCTTCAAGATAATTTTTCTGTTTATCAAGTTTTTTCATTTCCTCTTCAATCAAACCACTGATTTTAAAGTTCATATTATTGTCATTTTCTTCGTCGATATAGGGCAAAGCCGTGACTAATGAGCTTAAAGGGTTTCTTAAGACTAGAGGCACATAATTCACTTCATTAGATATTGCCAATATTGTATTATTTTGATTCATCTTTTTTGTTTTTTAATTAATTTTTTTTTTTTTGGATGAAAATTTGAATTTTTAATTATCATAAAAAAATTAATTTTTGGATTTTTTTTATATTGAAAAAAGCTCATTATTTTTGATACATAATAAAAAATGAGTCGATTATATTTAGGAAAATTGAACAATGTTTCACATCATGAGCTATCCAGGATAGTCACTCAATATGGCCCTATTGTGGATTTTTTGATGAAAGAAAAATATGCATTTGTGGTATTTTATCCTATTTTCTTTCTGAAAAATTCTGAGACATTAACCTTTTTTCTTTGTTTTCAGCAATATTGCAATGAACAAGACGCTCGGTTAGCTTTATCAGAGCTTGATGGTAAAATTTCTAAATCTTTCTAATTTTTTTTTCTTATCAAACTCCACCAGGGAAATTAATAAATGGACAAAGGATTTTATGCGAAATCGCTAAACCCAAAAGTGAAATCAATAAAAAAATCCTTTTTTTTATTAAATAAGACTGTTTAGATGAGGATAACACTGGATACTTTTTGACACACCCTCGGTAATAAATATAAAACAAAAACAAAAGAAAACTGAACATATCATTTAAGAATATATATCGGAAGATTAAACAGTGCCTTTACAAAAGATGAAATTTATAATATTTTTGTCAAATATGGAGAAATTGTTGATTTTTTATATAAAGATGAATATGCATTTGTGGTATTTCTTTAAAAATCATATTATGTGTTTTTTTCTCTCAAAAAAGCTTTTATTATATTTTAGGAGTTTAAACATATTATTTCTGCGAACAAAGCAATTTCTGAAATGCATAGTTATTTTCTTAAAGGGACAAGATTAGTTGTTGAGGAAGCTCGTCCTAAAGAATCGGAAGGTTCTTTTTTTTATTATTATTATTTATTCCTTGGCTCGTTTTTATTTTTAGAAGGTGGAGGTTCGAAACGATTATTTATTGGGAAAATCGGACCCAATGTAAAAAAACATGATATATTGAAAGCGTTTAGTTCTTTTGGAGATATTATAGATATTTTATTAAAAGAAGATTTTGCTTTTGTTGTAAAAAAATCTTTGAACATTTTCGAAAACAAAAATATGATAGGAATATTCCAATAATTTTTCGAGTAGAAAAGCTATTGACGCTATGAATAACTCCAGATTGTGCGGCAGTAGAATCGTTGTAGAAGAAGCAAGGCCTAAAGATGGCGAAAATAAACTTCCAGGCAAACGTAAAATTAATATGAGAATTTTTTGTTGAAAATGGTTTCTAACCATAATTTTTTTAATTTGTGGTTTAAAACCAAAATTTTCAACAAAAAATATCAATAGACACTTTTAAGAATATAAATTCATTTTTGAGAAATAACAGGCTCATTTTTTTTTTAATTATTATTATAGGAAGCATTAATTCGAACCCTAACCCAAACCCAAACCCAAACCCGAACCCATCCCATATTACTAATAATTCGTTGTATTTTTATTAAATCCTGAGACTCATTAGCTTATTTTAACCCTAAATTTCTAATAGTAGTTATAATAATTACTCCGTCCCCCCAAAAACCTTTAATATTAGTTCAGCACAAGTCAGGTCTTCGAAATTTTTCATATGCACATTATTTTAAATTAAATATTTTTATTTTTTTTCATCGAACTCTTTTACTTTTTTTTCTCTCTCTAAATTTTACTAATTTTATTAGCAAAATGAAAATAAATGCAAATGAAATTCAGCCTAATGTTTTACCAATCCCACTAGCAATTCCAAAATCCATTTCAGTTTTTATCCCTCAAAATATAAATATTAATGCCAAGGATGCTAATAGCAATAATCAAGACTCGCCTAAAAACAAACAAAGAAGAAAAAGTCCAAAAAGGTCTATTAGCAGAAGTAGAAGTCGGAGCTTTGAAAAAACCAATGAAAAATAAATCTAAAATAAAAAAAATAAAAATTTTTTAAAAAATAAGGTGTTTTATTTTCTTGTTAAATTGATTATTTTTTCCTCACAATCTTAAATCGAGCGACTTATTACATCCTTCATCCATCTCCATTTCTGCAAACTAATTCGCTTCTTTATTAAATTCAATATTTATTTTATTAGGATCCAGTGTATTGTTTTATTTTCCTCTTCGTCTTGTCTCAATTTCTCTTCCCATTTCTATTAGAGCAGTTTTTCAGTTTTTTCATCATCTTTCTTAAGATTAGTATATTCTTCATTCTCCAAGTAAAAATATCACAAAAAATTCTCTGTTCTTTCATTAAAGCATAATCAGTTGCATTCTCATCAATGTTTGTTAAACTGTAATCAAAACAAGGTTTATTTTGTGAGACTTTACCTTAATGATGAAGCAAAATTTTAATTAGAGATTCGGCTGACGCATATTTTGTATTGATCTTTCCAGGAATTAAAAGTTTTCTCTTCCATTGGATATGTTAATGCATTTGGATGTATTTTGCTTTTCTGAACATTCTTCACGAAAACTAATTTTTCTTCGTAGCTAGAATTCACGCAATTACAACTTGGGGTGATACCAGACCAAATGTATAGGAATAGATTTTCGGTGTTTTCTGGACATTCATTAGAAGTTGAAACTATTTTCACAAAATTTATCACATCTGAAGACCAATTGTTCTGGATTCCGGCGAAATATAGGGAAAATTTTAGGGTTTATGTGTAAGCAGTAATGGATAAGGAAAGAGCAAAAGCAGCATAAACAGCAAATAGAACACGAGAGCAATTTTGAACATCATTAAAAAATAAACTCTTTTTTTTTTTTTTTTTTTAAAAAAAATCAAAAATTATGAATTTTTTTCCATAAAGAAAACCAAATATTTTAATTTCTTTATTGTTTAAAGGTGGTTATTTTAATTTTGTTGATAATTTCTTAATTTTTTTGTTTTTTATGAATTTTTCTGATTTTTTATTTTAAGACCAAATTTTAAATAGTTCATTCATGCTGTATTCAGTTGCTCCGAAATCTCCCTTTAAAACTTTCTCTTTCAATTTCTCTAGGAAAGTGCTATCAAACATTTCTTTATTTTTGAAAACCTGAATCACAACCAAGATTGAATAGAAATTTAAAGCATCATAATTTTTTAAATTTGTAAAATTCAATAGTTCAACCTGAATTTTCTGAAGAATTTCTTTGGGAAATGGTGAAAGTGTAATGTTTTTTAGCAAAAGATCGATTTCTTCAATTTTAAGTTTACGATTGATTAATTTCTTTTGAATTTCCTTGAAAGGAAACAATGTGGATTTATGTTGAAAAATCCAAAAGAATTCACAAAGTTGTCTTGAAGAAAGGTCATCCTTTTGATTGATTAATTCGCTTTCGAAAAGTTTGTTAAGTTTTTCCGATATTCCATAAAGCAAAGCTATTAAATGATATTTTTCATTTGTATAAAATAAATGAAAATTATTTTCAATGACTTTTTCTAAAAGCACCTTGTTTTTGTAATTAAGTCTTGATATATGTTCTTTATTCAGAGGAAATTCCATCAAAAGTTCATGGAACCCGTTTTCTTGAATTGAATTCACAAAGGAGAAGAAATAATTATTAAAATCCAAAGCTGAAAAATCATTTTTATTAATATTTTTTTTCAAGAGCAATTGAATCATTTTTAATGAAAAATTTTCGAGAGTGTTTTTTTTTATCATTTCAAAGTCTTTTGCTTTAATTTTGATTTGAGAGTCTTTGGCTTTCTTTTTATCTAATAGCTTTAGTTGGTTTGTCACATATAAATCCATGCTAATCAGAATATCATAGTTTATTTTCGTAAACATTCTCAAAGAATCAATCATTTCATATAGTTTATTTGGTGGAAGACTATCCAATTTTGTCAGTATTTGAGAAATATTCCACATCAAATATTTACTCATTTTTTCATAGTTTTGAAACGAAAGATTCACTACATTTGAAATGGTGCATCTGAAAATTTGTGGGTCAGGATTTAAGAAAAAGCTTTTAAAGTAGAACTCTTCGATTTCTTCAGAAGTTATTAAATCGATTTTTTTTAGCGTTAACAAAAAATTTATTTGACCTTTAAACCTTTTGAGGTTCATGACTTTCAATTGAACTTTCTCCATCATTGTTTTTTTTAAAACCTCACCAAAAGAAATTAACTCTTCTTTATTTTCTTTCGAATCTCCTAATAGTTTAGCTAACTTTATCAACTCATTTTCTTTTAGGAAATTCTTTCTCTGTATCAACTCGAGTTTCATGTCTTTAAACAAAGCTTCTTCCGAGAATTTCATTTGCAAAAGTTTATCCCATAATTTAAGTATTTGCCAAACTGGCAAATTTTTTAAACTAGGCTGAATTTTTTTAGTCAAATTATGATCTTTTATAAATGCAGAATATAATCCCAAAATTTTTTCATCGACAAAATCGGTTTTGAAAAGATAAATTAACTGACAATTCTGACTTCCTGTCATATTATCCTCAAAAGAAGAGTATATTTCTAAAACAGCTTGAACTTCTTCAATTTTTGTGTCCTCTTTCAAAAAAAATGTGTTTAAAATGCTTAAATAATATTTTGATTTCAAGTCCTTTTCAGAAAATTTCGTTGTCAAAATAATTTGAGAAAGCATTTTGCTATAATGATCCAAGCATTCATGATCCTTATTATAATAGATTCTCAAAAAGACTGAAAAACTCATTAAGTTATTCCAAGTGCAATCCCTTTCAAGTTTCAGAAAATAACTCTTTAATTTATAAATTGTCAGAAGAGATAATTTTTTTAAAGAACTAAATTTGCACAAATGCTCAACAAGAAGACCATATTGAGGTGAAGTGGGTAGGGTTCTCTCAATTCGATTACAAACTAAATTGAAAATTATTTGAGAATTGGAGTGTTTGACACTTTTGAGCAGATTTTTATTCATAGATATATTTTTATTTGAATTATATTTTTCGTCCCTTTTTTTCTAGATTTATTTATTTTTTATGTTTTAATTTTTTTTGTGATTTTTTTTCTTTTTTTTTTTTCTTTCCAAATTGAAATATTATAATTCATCTTTGGTTTTAAACTTTGCGACTTGATCATCACATTTTGAATTTAAAACTTTGAACATTTCTGAAGTTCCATAATAAAATGTTAATTCATTGGGAGTTTTTAGAAATTTCATTATAAAGGAAGAAAGTTGTTCAAAGGAAAAATCATTTCTCCATGTTGTGAATCTAAAAAAAGGAAAATTAAAAAATAATTTTATGATGAAAATTAATTTCAAACTTTGAATTAGCTTTATAATACAAAACAGCTTGAGGCAATTTTTGATTGTCCAAATCAAAATTTTCGACAACTTTTCGATGGCACGTTACATTCACCCACAAAGTTTGAAAATAAATCTCATGGAATTGACTTCTTAATTTTTTCAAAGTTTCCAAATATTTTTTGAAACTACTGTTAGCATTTCTCTTAGTTTTCTAATATTTTTTTCAAAAATCAGCCAAAATTAATTTGTTTTTTACTTCGTTCGGATTTAAAAATCCAATTAAACAAAACAAATGTTTTTCAGAGAGACACAAATCTTCAAACATTTTTTTATTTTCAAGTTTTATCACTAAATTGTTCAAATCATCTCCTCTATATTTTATCAAAACCTAAAATTAAATAAACTTAAAAATCTCAAAAACTTTTTAAAAAAAATGAACATGATGCAAAAATTTAGCCATTTGATGATAAATAAAGACTCCTTCATAACCAACTATTAAAGTGCCTCCTTCTGAATTAATGAAGCTTTGTTGAACAATAGCAAGAATTTTGGGTATTTTTTTAACACCGTATTTAGTTTTGATGTTTTCTGGAGCGTTTTTGAAATTAATAAATCTGAAATATGGTTTATATTTTGATAGATAGCCAAAAGTTCTGAATGAAACTGATATAACATCAGAATCGTGAAATAAAACAACTGCTATTTTATCCTCCTCAAAGCTTTTAGTCAAATAGAATTCTAAATTGTCTTCAGAAGAAACTCGATTGGAGTTATCAATTATTAGATCTGAAATTGTTTTTAAAGCTTCATTAAAACTTAAAGAAATTGGCAAAGTTGTATTGATAAGAACTGTTTTATTATAATAAAATAAAATTATGGAGGGGAAATTCCTGACTTTGAGTTTATGCTCAGCAAACACTGAATTATCTGGTTTTTTTGTGCAATTCATCGAAAAATACGTTAAGGAATTGCTAAATTTTAATCAAATTTTTTAAAATAAATTTGTTTTTAAGGAGAAAACCTCATTCTTTCAATGATTTGAGAGTAAATTGGAAAAGGTGTTTTCCCATTTGTTATATGGACAAGCGAGATTTTTTCTTTTACAAATTGATTAAAACCTAATGTAGCATTGAAATTGATCTCTTGTATATCATTCCATTCTTCTTCAAATTCTTCATATTTAAATAAATAATTTTTGACTTCTTGAGTGGCAGGTGCTGAATGAAATTTTATTTTTTGTGGGAATGCGTATTTATTCAGGAATTTAACAAGATTTGTCATATTGTATTTATTTTTGAATTCGAATTTAAAGAACTCGTTTTCTTTGAGCCTATTCCTCTTTAATAGTAAAAGAGCAGGAAAATCTGTAATTTGATAAAAATCAATGACTTCTTTGAGATTGAATTTGCAATGAGCGAACTAAATAAACAAAATAATTTCATTGGGTTATTTATTGGCGCTTACTTGTAATCTATCCTTATATTCGGAGGTCAATCCTTTATAAAGCAAAGGGATTTCAAGATTTTTGTGGAAATATAAGACTTTATTGAAGCCATGTTCTGATTCTTTAAGAAAATCTTGCAGATCTTGATAAGAGTTTAGGGTTTGTGAATAAAGAGGAGATAATTTTGTCACAAGTGCTTTGATAAATTTAAATGAAATCTCTTCAATTTTTAAGACATGCTTCTTGTATTGTTTGGATTGGGTTGGCTCTATCAAAGAAACTTCTGGCAAATTGATCAATTTTTTGGAGAAATTTTTGCAAATTTCTAAGTTTTGATTGTCTTTTTCTTTGTCATCACAATAAATAATATAAGATTTGACAATGCCTTCTAAGTTTGTGGTTAAACTTTCGATATCTCTGAGACATGATTCACAATAATTTGAAGGGGAATATGTGTAAATAAGGGAGGCTTTGATGTTTTTTGCATAGATTTCATTAAGTTGTTTTTCAGTGAAAATTCTTGTTAAAACTTTGGTGTTTTGGCAATAAACCACAGAAATAAAAATCAAGAATAACAAAATTTTCATTTTTTTTTAAAAAAATGCTTTTTTTATTTTTATTATTTAAAACCTTAAAATTTCCAAAAAAAAACAATTTTATTTTTGAAACGATTTCTAAAAAAAAAAATATGGCTCAAATAAATAACGACAGCATCAAAAAAATACTTTCAGGACACCGTATTCTTTCTTTTTTCAATTGTTTTCACCATTAATTTTTTAGTTATGCCTGTTGATGAAATGTTCAGTATTGCAACAAGAACACATGCTGCTTGGGGGATCGAAGGTTATGAAGTTCCTAAAGAATATCAGGATCCCCTGAAGCAAATAGCAGATAGAGAAAATATAAAAAATGCAAAGAATAAAGGCAAAAAGACAAAAAGGCATGTGACTAAAAAAGGTCATTTCTTACAAGATTTGGAAAAAGTCTATGGGAAATTTCCTGGACCCAATGCCTATAAAACTGAGTATAAATGGTTAGATGCTAAACCGAAGGATAAAAAACCCAAGAAAGATATCCCAAAAAACAAAGGAACCTTTTTAGATGCTATTTCTAATGAATACACTATAAAAAACTTCCCAATTCCTGGACCAGGAGCCTATGATTTAAGGAAAGATCAGAAACAAATAGAAAAGGATTTAAAGGATAAGAAAAATGTTAAAACTGCGTAATTATTTTCTCAAAAGAAATTACTAAAAGATAAATTTTTCATAAAGAAGAGTGGAAAAAACTAATTTCTTATGTGAATATGAGTTTTTATCAAATACTATTCCAGGACCAGGATTTTATCATCCTAGAGTAAATAAACAATTGAAAAATTTTTGATTTGATGTTTTTTTATAAAAGCAAATTAGAAGCAAATTGCATTTGAATAACACTGAACCCAAAGATTGGATAAAAAAACATAAAACAATTGATACTAAATTCAAAGAAAAAAAAAGTGATCAAAATCTGAATCCATTTCCAACTATGTATATGACCTTTAGCAAATTAGCTGAAATCAAAAAAGCAGAAGAAAAAGAGAAAAGCAAAAGAATTGAACGATTATGGGGCACTTCCAAAAGATTTATAGACCCAAAATTATTAAAAAAAAGCACTTCTTTAACAAGTTTTCCAGGACCTGGCACTTATGATATGATCAGCTATTGGAATGACCCTAAAATAGCTTATAAAAAAAAGAGTGAAAAACCGAATGAGAAGAAAGATTGGCAAATGAAAATTTCCAAGGGGTTTGAAAGAAGCATTTATTATTAATAAAAAAAAATTGATTTCATGAACTTTTGAATTATTAAATTTTTAATAGTAGAAAATTTTTTTCATTTTTCGCTGCACAAAAAACGATTTTTTTTTTTGTGAAAAATTAGTATTTAATTTAAAAATTGTGTTTATTTAAAACTCCAAAAACCTTGAATATTAGATTCAATAAACTTTCTATCGAGAAAAAACTCTCAAGAAGTGAAAATTAAAAAAAAATTAATTTTCGAGAATTCTTTATTTTAATTTTAATTTCAATATTTGTTGAAAAATAAAACTTTAATATAAAACTAATGATTTGATTATTTCATCATAGAAGTACAATTATATGATTAACTAAAGATTTTCTGATCTCGAAGTCCACAAATTTGGATCAATAGAAAAATTATTAAATTTTCTTGAATTCAATGAAATTATTTCTCCTTCGAAGTGTGAAAAAATATTTTGAGAATCAAGCAATATTTTATCAATATTGTCTTTTTCTGTTTTTTTTTCCTTAAAATTAACTTTTCTTAAGCTGTTTTTTGTAGTGAAATAAGTGGAGTTAAATCTGCTTTCTTCCGTTTTTTTTGAAAATTTAGTTTTTATGTCCATTAATTGTTTTATCAATTTCTTATTTCCTTTTTCTTGATTCAAAAAAATTCCTTTTTCTTGATTAAAATTTTTTTCATTGTATTGCAAATGATTTTTTTTTGTCTTAGATTTGTTGAATTTTATGAGATTGACCACCTTATCATGAAGGGAAAGTGAAGGTATAATTGGTTTATTTTTTGAATGGTTTTTTGAACTGTCTGTTTTTTCATCAGTTTTATTTTTTCTATTGAAAGCTAATTTCATATTTAGATCGTCAACTGATTTTCTAAACTTTATTTCTTCTTCAGATTTATTTATAGTTGCAATTTTTAAAAGTGATTCACCAAAAGAAGAAAATTTCAAGCATGTATCTCTGAGGCTCTTTCGCGATTGGAATGTTTTCTGAATTTTCGCTTTGAATTTTGGTCGTTCTTGAATGAATTTTACAAAAAACTGTGAAATTTTATTTCAAATTTAAGTGAAGCAAAAAAATAAATATTTCTGACTTCAATAGGGCATGAATAAATGCTTGCCATCGAACTAGTCACTCTAACACAATATTTCCTTTGTATTGAGTTAAACCGATTGAAATCTGCAATTTCGAAAAGCTCTTCCTCACCAAAGAATTCTCCTCTCATTAAATTTAAAATCTATTGAGGTAAAAAATTAAAAGATGAGAGAGCTTAAACATAATAATTTACTGTTTTTTTTTCTTTGAGATTGTTTTCAATTAATGGCAATCTTCTGCCAAATTTGAAGAAATTTTCTTTAATCTCTTTTTTCATGTTATCCGAAACAAAATAATTCATTTTATAAAACTAAAAAAAGAAGTAAATTTTCATTTAAAAAATATTTAATTATTAGAAAGAAATACTTGAACTTCCCCTTTTTTTATAATAAAAACTTCCTTGATTTTATCTCCTTCTTTATATAAAACTTCATTTCTTATTGCTTTCCTTTTTTGAAAAGCGTAGACAAATTTGACCAAATCGTTTTCTTCGACTTTTCCTATAAAATATTCTTTAAAAAACTGAAGTTTTTCATCAAATTTCTTTCGTTCAACCACTGCAAAAATGCTCCTAAATTCGTCAGCCATCAAAATTCCGAAAGAACATTCTTCTTTGCAAACAATGGTGGCAGATCTTGTTTTGTCTCTGATAATCCCCAAATCTCCAAAATGATCTCCTGCTTTAATTTCTTTGTAAAATGTGTATTTTAAAACTCCATCTTGAAAAAAATTCTCAACATCCCGAACATCCAAAAATTCCAATCCCCCCAAAGAATCTGAGAATCTTTTTAATGTATTTTCTAATTTTTCTCTTCTAGAAATTTTATTTTCCTCCTCTGATTCAAGAGTGAAATCAGGACTATCAACATTTCCTGTTTTTTCAAAGGATTTCAGTTTATTTTTTGATTTTAGAGATAGAAGATAAGAAAAATCATAGAAATTTTTTGAATTTGCTTCTCGAACTGCATCATCTTTGTCAGATAAAAATTTTTCAGCTGTTTTAGGAATCAAAACTACAACAGAACCTCTGAAAATAACATAGAATTTCTTTGGTTTTTCCCCTTTTTGTGAAGGTATGAATGAAAATTTATAAAAAATATTCACCATAAGTGAAAACTATTCTGCCTTTTTCTAAGAACTCATAGCTTAAAAAAGCACAACACCTTTCATGAACTCGTTCGTTTTTCTGCCATTTTTTTTGATTTATTTGATCGAAATAATTTAGGTATGATGACACTTTCACTAAACCCAAGATCTGCTCATTAGTTCGATCCATTGGGTTTATTTTGCAAAGCTCGCATGCTACCTTCAATTTTATAAATAAAAATTCACTTTTTTCATTTTATAATCAAAAGAATGGATTTACTTTTGCAACTTCCTCTTGTTTTTCTAATTTATTTAGAAGTTGGATTGAGTAGGACATTTTTTTTGCAAAACTATGAAAATTGTTTACTGAGATTGTTTTTCTGCGAAAAGGACGGAATGGGGGATTAACTATTTTTGAAGGAAGAATTTCAATTTCTTTTTCATCTTCTTTTTGTTTAGTTTGCATTCCTTCACTTCTTGAAAATCTTCGAAAAAGACTCATTTTTTGATAAGTTCGTTTTTAATG
>JFJP01038816.1_pt1 | contig 29498 bp, 49 predicted proteins | sample 431651 | NCBI WGS metagenome assembly JFJP01 (sample SAMN02602958, study PRJNA72255) | Microbial mat metagenome, whole genome shotgun sequencing project. | biome: fresh water; feature: sink hole; material: water; isolation source: purple microbial (photo- and chemosynthetic) mats found in... | reverse complement strand
ACCAAGCGCGACGAGCGATTTTCCTGGAGCACTCTCTGGGTCACATATTCTGGAGCGCTCTCTGGGTCGCATATCCTGGAGCGCTCTCTGGGTCGCATATCCTGGAGCATGGAATCCTGGAGTCCTTATACCCCAATAGTCCCAAAGTTCGGAAAATTTTTAGTCCCGCTGGGGTCCCTGGTCTTTAGTTGTTCGCAAGATCTCGCTGGGGTTCGATACGCCCTACAAGTCAGAAGGATCTAAGTCCGATGTCCGTAGCACCTAGTCTTCTTGGTCTGCGAAAACTCAACGAAATCCTTATTTCCTTTTTGGATATTACACGTTGGACAGAGAATTTGGATGTTGCTGTCGACGTTTTCACCGCCTTTGGATACTGACACGATGTGGTCGACGTGATAACCTAGTCGCAGGTCCTTATTGCAAACAATACAGGTCCACTTTTGAGATTCAAGCAGCTTAGAGATTATCCCTATAGATAGTTGTCCGGTCATTCCGCGCTTCTTCGCGGTTACGTTTCGAGCTATTTCCGGGTTTTTCTTGTGGTGCTCACGACTATAGTCTGAATCGTAGCTAGGGTTGGCCTTGCGCCACGCCCGTCGAGCCTCCGCTTTGCGTGTCTTTTGAGCCTCCCTCTTGACTTCTGTTAATGCATAGTTTAAAGGTACACGGTAATCCCTCGTGTTAAATCCATAACAGGCCGTGTTGGTCGTCGCGGGGATTTGTTCAGGCATGAAAATGCTCCGGGTGTTGTTGAGAATTGACGTTGTACCTGTGGGAAAACCCCTTCAAGGATTACCTGAAGGGGTTTAAGGGTGGGATCAGCACCCTGGTACAACACCGGGTATATTATACAAGGTCCGATCCCACTAGGGAGCCCTAATTCAGGGATCCTTGATAATGGCGTGGCTCCTTGATCCTGGCCTGGGCCCTAAACTCTAATCATGGATCCTTGATATTGGCGCGGCTCCAAACTCTAATCATGGATCCTTGAAAATAAGTTTGCCTCTGGGAGTCCACATACCCCAGCTGTTCACAAGACTTGAGACAGGATCAGCCGCGCGGGCGAAGATCGTCGTGCGACGCACTTTGATCCCAAGTAGAGCGCTCTGAATGCGCTCTGAACGAATTAAAATTAAAGGTCGTAGGCTTACTTAGGTACTGCTCTTACGACTCATTCTGTGCATGCCGGAGCGCTCTGAAAGTACACCTTTGAGCTAAGTTCTAATTGAATTTTTTTTAAAAATAAAAAAAGGCTACCGAAGTAGCCCCTTTTACCCACCAGAAAAGATTTACGCGAGAAGCGCGTCGGCCGTCGCACCAGCATCTTCAACCACCGCGTCTTCGGCCTTCTTGCTCTTGCGTGGTTTGCGACGGTTACCACCACCAGCGTCAACCACAGGTTCGCCTTCTTTGGTCACAGTAGGTTGTGCGCGAGCGGCGGTGCGAGCGGCTGCGAACGCTGCGGCATCAGCTTCTTCAGCTTCAGGCGTGTTTTCCAGTTCGGTGATGATGGCGTCCACAGAACCAGTGCTGAACTTGGGGTGACGTTGCAACCAAGCCACACCTTCTTCCTTCATGGCAGCCGTGGGCTTGAAGTCTGCGGTCACATAGGCGAAGTTGCGATTTTTCTTGATGTCATCGATCTTGCCCACAGTAGTGCCGTACATATCAGCCAAGGCCTTCGTGGCGTCGCCCTTGTTATTGCCGAAGCGGATCTGAGCAACGACGGCCACAGGCATACGGCCGTTGATGATTGCGGTGTTAATTTTCTTCTCGACGGCGGCTTCAGCGGCGGTAGAGGTTTGAACTTCTTCTGTCATGGTAAACTCCTGTAAATGATTAGCAACTCAACATTTGATTTGCTTGGTGCAATTATATAGCGCTTATTTTAGCTTTATCAACCCTAATCAGGGATTCGTGATTCTAATACAGTGGTCGCCCTTTTAACAGGCCCGTATGCTTTGACGGCCCTTTTGATGGCCCATATGCACGTCGCACGACGCTCCGGATGCGCTCTGAATAAGTTCAAAAGGAGGGTCGTAGGCTTACTTAGGTATGTACTAACAGAGAGCTTCTGCGTATGCTGGAGCGCTCTGAAAGTAGCAATTGGGATCAGTCGAACATTGTAGAACTAGTATTTGGAAGTCTTTTATCCGCGGCTACAGACACGTACGACTGATCATCTTCGCACCCAGGCTGAAGCATGTACTTTTCGAAAGTAATCAAATGAGCCTCTGGTATATCGCTATTAGCTATAACAAATCGGCGCATGGCCGGGTATCGTAATTCGAAGCCTTTGAACAGGAGGGCCTCTTCGTGTATGAAGTCCTTGAAGCGCTCATAGTAGGCCGCGGGTATCGAAGCCCCTCGCCACTCGTAAGTATCTGTAAGGAATGATCTAGACCATTTAGGCAACACAGATGTGTCCATATCTTTGAGTCCAGACTTCTTCATAAGGATCCCATACATCTCATCAATAGGGATTGGGAACGTGGCATTCTTTGAGATCTTGCGATAATGATTGTAATGGTTATTACACACCCTCGCTCGCATCTTCGGAATGTCAGCAGGGGCGAAGTGCATCAACTCGAGGGGCGGGTAATAAATACTGCTCGGGGCAGGTTGATGACAGAAGATACAAGACTTTGTATCATCGCACGGGTGCATCGTGAATACTCCGTTTGGAAAGGTGCTGTCGTACCAGACGTATTCACTAATCTTACCATTTGTAGGCCGCATATAAACTCCTCATTAAAAAATTCATTATATATTAAAACTAAACCGGGCTATAATACATTATCATGGCCCCATGCTTTTCCATGAATGCTATTCTAACATTTGAAAACCGGTCCTATTAAAATCATCCGGTACTGTAAATGGCAATCTTATAATTATGTTTATATGTAATTGCCATTAACATAACCATTCATATTCTTCTTTCTCTAATCAAAATCTTAATATAGTATAGAATATAGTAAAGCCTAAATAACTAATAAAAACAACAACTTACGAATCTCACTGCCACCGAGGTTGCACTTTTTGTATATTTCGAAGCATGGGTCGATGGGCCTGGGTTTTGAGTCACAATAACCTCTCCATCCTTTATACCACAGAAACCATAAACCTAGCCTGGCAAGGGTTTAATCCAGGGAACTATAAATATAGTTCGTCCTGGATTAAAGCCATGGCCTGGATGCGCTCTGGAGCGCTCTGGAGCGCTCTGAAGAGTCTATAAACACAGTACTTTTAACTAGTATTCGGTAAAAAACAGAACTGGACGGGTTCTACATACCTACTTTACCTACTTTAGACTTCCCTCGGTCTTGGACCTTTGCGCCGGAGTGCTAGCCCGACCTAAAATCCAATGTATAATTGGCTCTGCACGGTACGTTCAATAGACATAAACTTCAGCGCAAATTATGGCCCCCATAAAACCTAACATCCTCATTTTAATAGCCCGACTCTTCTGTGTCCCAATAAAGCGACCGGGTTTAGACCTGACAAGCCTCGATGCTGTGGGATCGCTATTCACAATAGATCTTATACTTAAGGATTTCGTGGAGTATGTGACTAGTTCTGACGCGTTCCATGAAGGATCCTCTTGGAATCCAGGCCAGGTTAATTACAGAGAATTAGGCCGTCGCCGCCTCGACTTCCATTTACCTGTATCATTGCGGGAATTTCAGAGTGACCTATGTATCTTCGCAGATACTTTACCGACCCGATTAAATCTCTTACGCCCCGTAGATGCTAGTCACTTTGATTCAAAAGGGCGCCGTCGGGCGGTGTTCCTGGCTGGGGGTACCCCTGAAGGAGTTCATGTCGTGACGGAGGGTGGGAGATGGCTTCGCTCATGTGGCTACGACAACTTACGCGACCTCTTCCATAGGACTAAAAACGAGACCGTAGAGTGGCTGTCTCTCGTGCACTCCTTGGGGATACCTACGAAGGCTTTATCTTCTGACGAGATGTGTTTTCTGATAGAGATAATCGGCGACGGGCCTTGGGTTAAAGCGATAACAGTCCGAGTCGACACATCGTTTTGGCCAGGCCAGGGTCCAAGATAATAAATAATTCTGCAGGCGCCCTTATGTAGTATAATGTACCTTGGCGATGTGCTAGAGTACTGATCCGGCCGGATCTTGCTCTTAAGCCCCTAGGTTTCCCTAGGGGCTTTCCTACAAAGGCACTTAGTCAATCATCCACATCGCCCTCCGGGGCCTAGAAAGGCCTTATGACCGAACCCATCCCCTTGACCCCTCGTCAGCAGTATCAGCAGTATCAGCGCGCGTATTACGCTGCGAACAAAGAAAAAAGGCGCGCGTATCGTGAAGCTAACAAAGATAAAATGCGCGCATGGAAGGCCGCGAATAAGCAATACGAAGCAGGGAAGCAGCGCGAATGGTGTGAAGAAAATCCTGAATATAAGCGAAACGCCAAAGCAAAACGTCTAGCCGCGCCAGGCGAAATAACGCCTGGCTGGATCCATAAACTCCTTGAACTCCAGCGATGGACCTGTATCGTCTGTAACAAAGATCTTCGCTATGGTTATCACATAGACCATATCCAGCCAATAGCTAGAGGTGGCGAAAATACCGACTACAATCTGCAGGCTCTGTGTCCAAAATGCAACCTCGAAAAACACGATAAAGACCCTATCGACTTTATGCAATCTCGCGGATTCTTATTGTAAACAACGCGAATATAAAACGCACGTCGCGCGTGGGTATGCGCGTATACCACATACGACAGTCCCTAGGTTGACCTAATTCATGGGGCCCTGATCTAGGGTCCTCAAGGGGATCCCCAAGGGTTTAGCCAGGCTCTATATCATGAACGGGATCATAATGACAACATTATATTCATGGGCCATGATCGTGGGTGAAATACAGATAAAAAGCGCTGTAAAATTAATGCATCATCAACCAACTGGAGAAATTTATGGCTACATCGTTCAGAACGGCATTTACAGAAGCTGAGGAGGCGCCTCGCACCCTCAGTCAAGCGTTCAAGCGCGCGACGCTCATCGCGCAACCTAAAAACGTGCGACCCAGTATTAACCCTACAAAAGACGGAGCGTGTAATTGGGATAAACGTGTTAAGGCGGAATACAAGAAGTTCGGTCCTGGGTTAGGTGAATTGATTGACATGCGGGTTATTGCGTATCCTAAAGGCGCATTTAATGAGCACGTGCTTCACATGCAGTACGAGTACGGGCACGCTACTTACAATGGCGAGCGTCGCGTTGAGACGTTTGCATAGATCACAAATCGTTGAGTTAGGTCATTATACCGTCTAAAAAGGCGGTATAATTTAATCTTCCACAACAGGAGAAATGAAATGCGACTTAAAGTATATGATGAAAATGGGCGCCACGTGAGTGGCTGTGAAGTAGGCTCGTTGAGCTTGTCTATCGATGAGGTGCGAGATATTTACGCCAAGGGCTGTGGTCATATAGATGCTGAGTCTATGAGCAAGTGTGGGTTCCCAGTAGAGAGTTACACGTTCACAGCCGATCACTATGTGACTTATGGCTGCGGCTCGAATCTGAACAACTGTTTTTCCAAGGTCGAGGTGCCGTACGACGTCAGTCCAACAGACTTCGTGCAAGATCAGATCGGCCCAAAGTACGCCTTCATCTACAGCGAACGGACTTGGGAGCGTGATGGCGTAACTCAAGAGGTTAGTTACGGGCTTCGTCAGGTCCCTCTGCAACCTCAAGTTTTCAGGAGAATAACATGAACAATAACACAGAAGAAGTGCCTCGCGCTTCAGCCAAGCTGACGGAACACGAGTACCTCCTTGTTTCTGACAAGACCTCTGAGGTGCTTAAGTCTGACAGTGACTACATGGTAATCAAGAAGCTGGCCGGCATTATTCGCAAGGCCGGTGGCGAAGTCACGATTTTCAAGGCAATCAAAGGCTAATGATTAGGGCAACGTGCGACGCGAAAAGAGCTGTATAATAAACTCACGATCAACAACGGAGTATATCATGACACTAAACGAAATTCTGGCGAGGCACGTCGATCCTCGGAAACCTGAACACATGATGATTTACGAGGTCTGGCAAGATGGCGAGGTGACTCTCACTAAGGCCGGCGACATTTTCCGCTGCCGCAATATGCATTGCTGTGAGCCTGCAACAGGCGACGATGTGATCGACGTGAATCTCATGCCCGAGCGCCTTGGGAAGAACGGCTCGATCTGTGTCTTGACCCATGAGGACGCGATGATTATTCGCGACTGGATAACTGCGCAGCGGGAGAATCATCAGTGACCCGTATTAACTTAGTTGACCCAAGTACTCTGCACTCGAAGCACTTGCTTGCGGAGTACCGCGAGCTACCTCGTGTTTTCAAGCTTGTCGAAGCTGCTGAGAAGCGCGGGGTGCCAGTTTCTATCCCTTCTGAGTACGTCCTTGGCCCCGGTCATGTGACGTTCTTTTATAACAAACTTGGCTTTCTGGCTAGGCGCTTTGAGCTCCTTGTTAAGGAGTGCCAAAAGCGGGGTTTTAACATCACCTACACGACCGTACCTGTTGTCGACGCCAAGCTTTGCTGGTGGGATGATTATGTCCCTACACCGAAGGCCATCGCGCTCAATGGGGCTCGTATTAAAAATCGGATGCCAAAATGACTAAACCAGTAACCGGACTCGATGTGACAACGATGCCTCAAGAGTTCACTAATAAATACGATGTGACACTTAATGGGGAACGGCAACGTCTCTGTATCATTGCAGACGTAACTGAAGGATACGTCGTGAGATACACGACGGGGCTTTTTGGGAGGCCAGTCAGAGGGCGAGGGGGCGTCCTCAAGACACAGAAAGTTTATGGTGTTGTGACCATTACTGAGAAGACAAATGGCCGCTAAGATCTTCAGACTCCCTGCTAGCACCGAGTTCACCGCTGAACAAGCATTGAACGACGCGCTGAAAGATGACCTGTCAGATGTGCTCATTGTTGGGTACAATCAAGACGGATCCCTGTATATACGCTCTAGCAAGATGACTTGCGCGGAGGCTCTGTTTATGGCTAATAAAGCTATGAGGTGGGCGGAATCTGGAGGCCAGATATGAGAGCATCGAGCGTACCACCGAGCCCCATCAAGATGTCTATCACGCGAAGTCTTGTCAATATAGGGCCTATGGACTGCGGCGAGTTAGCTAGACTCATTGGCACTACACGTGCAGTGGTAGCCCAATATGTACGACATATGAGGGCTTCGGGCGAGGCGATAAGAGTCTCCGGCTGGGCGTACCCAGAGGGGGTAGGCAGGGCGGCCCCTATTTACGAGGCAAGTGACAAGCCAGATGTGCCGAAGCCACCGCGTCAGAGCGTGGCCGAGCAGAAGCGGAAACGGTACGCAAAGAATCGTGCCATCGTACGATTACAGCAGTCGGGGAAGAAGTCGGCACTTTATCGACTCAATAATATACTGGGGTTATAATGGGGATTGACTTATCGAAACGGACCGACGGATTATCCCATGTAGGCGTTCAGCAGTTCAAGGGGCAAGGGATCGTCAGATACTGTCTCTTGTGCGACGCACATCGCCCGCAGTTGGGAGGGAGACTTCGGAATATGATGGGTAGTAAACACTGGGTTTGTGGACAACATCAGGAGAAAACGAAATGAAACAGAAATTTTGGAGGGCTATTGAAGCTTACAGATCCTCAGGTGGTCGTGAGGAGCACTGGAGGAATCGCGACGCCCTCGACACTCTGATTGATGAGATTTTGGATAAGTCCGAAGCCTTAAAAGCTGCATACGATGTGTGGCAAGATAAGACGGAATGGGTTCAAGAGACTGCTACACCTAGAGAATTAGGAATGCATCGCGCGGATGCCCTCAAGGATCGTATCGCCCTTCTCAAGACTCGTTGCGATGACTTGGAGGCCGAGGCGCAACGACTATCAGACCACGCTACAGCTTTGCGAGAGATTGCGGGTCGTCGTGGTAAATCCGTAATGCCAGAGCTCGTTGAATTAGCCAACGAAAACGTCGCACTTCGTGCTAGGGTCTTGGAGCTTGAGAACATAAAGAGATTGGTTATGAGGTCGCATGCCGCGAAGGGGTATTATCACACTCAAATCGCAACCTGCGACCTGTATGATGCGTGTGGTCTTGCAAACACTAGGCCCTAACACCGATCACTAAATTAGGGCGTGAATACGACTAAAACGCGCAGTATAATTTAACTCTCAACAACCAAACTGGAGAAAATGAGATGGTTAAGTTTCCAATAGAAATGACGTTGGTCGGTGCATACGGACGCGAAGCTACCGTAGAAGACTGGAAGGCCGGTAAGGACTTCAAGATTTACAATGGTCCCTATTGCTCAATTCGCGACGTGAAACGTATGAAAGCCGACGGTTATACAGATGTCGCGCTAGTACGTCGCGATGGCACCGTCGTGGCGATGATCAACATCGATGAGGCGATTGCCTCGACTTACAAAACCCCTTCGCTATACTGATAGACCGTGGCCCTAATATAGGGCCCTCTTAACCTAAACTGGAGAATGATATGACAACGAAGACACTGAATGGCTTTGTGCATGCGCGGCATGACGCTTACAGCCCCGCCCATAGTGATTGGCAGATCGAAGGCTTTGAGCTCTCGGTGTGGAAATACGAAGACATGAAGTCCTGCGGCCTGTTCGTGATCGCACCTGCTACTATTACCTTCGAGTTGCCGGATAGCTGGGATCCTCGCAAGGCGATGGTCGAAGTTCTACGTAAGGAGCAGGAGAAGATTCGTACAGAGTACCTCGCTAGAGTGCAGCAACTCGAGGACGAGATCGGCAAGTACCTTGCGATCGGGAACTGACATGAAAATGCCCGCTATCAGTGACAAGCCGCTGAGTCTCGACTCTATCATAGCTGTAGGGTTTGGATCGGCCAACTGCACTAAAGATCGTGAATTCGTATATGATGAGCAGGACGCGGTGGATGAGAAGTACGCAACGTGTGCAGATATGGAGGCTCTTGCCGTAGCGGACCCCGACCATGACTGGCGCATATCCTATTACGCGCCTCTTTACGAGGCAGTGTATCAACGGCACGATGTCGGAGTTTGGAATCTGATTGTGAAAGGTAAGGGATTCGCATGAAAACAATCACAGCTATCGCGTTCATAGTTCTGGCTGTGATGTTCATTGCACCTGATGAAGAGGCCCCGCAAGGGGCTTTGACAAGAGAAGACCGGATACGAATCCTCTGCGGTGAGAACGCCGCCTGGGTTGAAACCGGGAAATCCGGCGAGATCCAGTGCTTCACCAAACGTGGTCACAAGACAATAAAGAAAATAGTTCCATGAAAAAGAAAAGCAAGTATAAACCAAAGCCAGTACGTCTGGACAACTTGGCCTGGATAACTAGCGGTATGTTGCCAGTGTCTGCGGCTAAAGAAGCTATGGTGAACTTAGGCATTAGGAATCATGGCGCTATGGAGTCGTTAGTCAAAGGTCAAGGCACGAGGTAACGTTACGTAGTGCGTTCATTACGGCTAGAGCCTTGGCGATGTTGGACCTTGGTAAAGAGTACAAGCCAGATCTTGACAAGGCCCAAGTGACTATAGCTGAGATGATAGCGCGAGGCGATTCTACAGGCCGATACCTGTTTAAAGGCCCGGAGATAGTGACTGTTAACTTGGGCCTGGAGATCCATGAGGCCCAGTTGGAAATTTGCACAATTGCCAAATTGGAAGAGGCTGTCAAGTTGGCATTGAACGTGGTTTCGAGATTAAAGTGAGCTGCTGATACATACACGCTGTATAATTATCACATCACCTTAACAACTGGAGTAAATCATGACAACGCAAATCGAAACAAAAATTGCAGGTATCCCTTGCATAGCCAAACTTGACCGCATGTTTGTGCAGAAACCCCTTGGTCCTAGCTGCGACAGTGACTATGATTGCTATGGATATACGGAGATCGAATTCACCGTGTGTGATCGTCGAGGCCGCCCAGCTCCCTGGCTTGAGCGCAAGATGACATACAAAGATCAGTCTCGTATTGAGAACGAGCTTGAGGTAGCCTTAGAAGACGACTACTGATCAGTTTAAAAAGCGAGTGCGTAGGCTAATACGTACTTGCTAGTCTGAAGCTGATCAGAGCGCATTTTGATAGCTTCAGAGTAGCAAATAATCAATACGAAAGGTGAATAAAAATGAGTTTATTAGGCAAAGTGCTTCGCACCACGGAAGACACTACGGTTACTGACGGCGAAATCGAGGCGAAGAAAGTGTACAGGCTGCATGAACGTGGTGTGAGTTATTCCACCATGAAGCGTAAAGTTGGGGCAACAAAGTGGACCTCATCGTCGACGAGCGAAGTACCTTTGCCTGCTCCACTGATGGCCATGGTAACCATGACCGGGGGTTAAAAATTGATGATTTTCATGTTATAATATAATAGCGTTGTGTTAGAGGATAAGCCGGCCAGCTGACCCCTCACTGAAAGGCCTCGAAATAATCAATTTCGAGGCCTCTTCTTTCGGAATACGACGCGTTTAACACAACGCTCGAAAGAGCGCATACTGAAAGAGCTCATGCCAGAACAAATCACCCAGTTGACCCCTCGTCAAATATACATGCGCGCGTATTGTGAGAAAAATAAAGAGAAATTGCGCGCGTATTACGAGGCCAATAAGACTCAGATAGCAGACTACCAGCGCGCATGGCACGAGGCCAATAAAGAGGCCCGCAAAGAGAAAAACCGCGACCATTACGAAGCCAATAAAACCTTAATAGCAGAGAAAAAACGTGCGTATCATCAGGCCAATAAAGAAAAGATACGCGCATGGAGCGCGAATAATAAAGAGCGTATAGTAGAAACGCGACGTGCATGGTTAAATGCAAACCCTGAAAAAGTTCAGAACGCCACGGCCCGACGAATACTCGTACCAGGCGCGATAACATCAGGCTGGATCCAGAAACTCTTAGAGTTACAGCGATGGACTTGCATAGTATGCCTAAAAGACCTTCGCTACGGGTATCACATAGATCACCTTTACCCCGTATCTAAAAGTGGCCTGAATACAGATTATAATCTGCAAGCTCTGTGTCCAAAATGCAACCTCGAGAAGAGCGACAAAGACCCTATAGACTACATGCAATCAAGAGGTTTCCTGCTATGACGCCAGAGATCGTAGTAGCGTTCGCCAAACGCTTCGCAGAATCAGGTTTTTATGTATTCCCCCTATACAGTTCCATCAAGGGATCCCTGAAGCCGTACGGATGGGCCCTGAACGTCACGTCAGGCGACGCCACGAAAGTCATCGCAGCGACGAACGATCCAGCCGAGGTTGATACCTGGCAAGAGCAAGTCGATGAGAAATACAATGGCGCCAAGGTGGTTTCCTACGGTGTCCTAGGTAAAAACATAATAATTTTTGACTTGGACTCCAAAGACCGCAAAAAAGGCCCTGAGCAATTCAAGATGCTCATGGATAAATTTAAAATCCCCGCACCTGCTTTAGTGACCAAATCGAAAACAGGCGGGTTTCATCTCTACTATGCAAAGCCCGACAAATTCAAAAAGACTCGTGTTAAGTCTGTAGCCAATATCTCCATAGCAGGTCAAAAATACGAAGGCGTCGATGTTCGTGGTGACGGGGGATTCGTTGTCGGCCCCCTCTCTGAAGGCGACGAAGAGACCTGGGAGCCTGGACGTTATCAGCTCATTAAGGGCCACGTAGGTATCAAACTTACAGAGATGCCCGCTGATATTCTGTCAAGCCTGGGTAGTACATCGTTCTCAGACCCGCTGGATAATCTTATAGGCTCTGCCAAGGAACCCGACGCGAACGACGATGTGATGGAGGTCCTTAAGCGTGGTGAAATCCCTAAGGTCTTACCACGAGGAGCTCGCAATCATGGCTTCTACATCTTTATAAATGCCCTTCGAAATAAGGGCTTCGCACCGGAGACCGTCAGGCAATTTGTCAAGCAGCTCATAGAGGTTACTGAGGATAAAGAAGACTTGCACGAATCAGTCAACATCGAAGAGATGCTGGCGCGGGTTTACAAGGTTGACACTAATAATCCTTACGACGTGGCTCGTGACTTGATCGAACGCGGTCTATATCGCGTGACGGGTCACGGCAGCAAGATCAAATATGTCTTGTTTGCCGATAACCCGTACTACTCGTCTATGGGTTTCCACGACGGGGCCGCGATGCGTCAGTTATTAGACCGATTTACACGGCTAATACCGCAAGCGAACGGCAAAGAACGAGCTGTAAACCCAGCTGAGCTGCTAGACAAGATTTTTGATCAGAGTCACGAAGTGGATATTTCAGGGTTCAAGCCTGGAGCCCCAGAGGTGTTTTATGCTAGCGACATGGGTGGCAAACGTTTTTTGAATGTCTGGAACGATCCGCGCAAACTGACAAACCCAGACGATTTGGATCCAGACGCATGGGATCAATTTTGTTTCGTCGTCTCCAGAATTTTTGGCCCTGAAGGGTCTCCAGAATATCAGTTTGGTTTGGATCTGCCGGCATGGCTAATACAAAAACCAGGAGTTAAACCAGTAGTAGTCCCATTCATACAGTCTGCGTTGCGAGGTGTGGGCAAGTCTTGCTACATGAACGCGCTGAGGCATGTTATGTGCACCACGAAAGACGGAACTAACCAAGCAAGGTCTGTACGATTAGAAGAGATTGGGGCGAGGTTCTTTAACCCTAATGGCGCTGCGCTTCTGATGCTGGACGAGGTGCAATTCGCGACTCACCGGAACATGAGACAAGAGGCCACAAGTTTTTGGAAGCACTTAAAGACTTTGATTACGGCGTCGGTTATCTCAGTGGAAATTAAAGGCGGTGGTACTTTCGAATTGCCAATTATGTCCGGGATGGTTATGGCCGGCAACAGCAACAACCACTTCCCTATCGAGGAGGCGGATCGCCGGATTTGGATTATCGACAACAACCCTCCGATTCTGGCTAAAGGCCTGGCAGATAAACTGTTCGACCTGGAAAATCCAGAAGTTAAACTAGCCACAAAACTCCGTACGGCTAATACAATACGGTATCACTTATCCCGTCACAAGATACATCATAATCTCGCGGAGATGCGGGCCCCCATGAACGACATCAAGCGTGAAATGTTCTTGACAGGGCTAACAGATCTTGAAGAATGGTTCATAACCCACTTTGAAAATACTGAGAATCTGGCTGCAAGGTCGGCCATAGTCACCAAAGAGATGGTCATTTATGCGTTGGAGACCAGCGAACGCATGATGAATTCTAGGTGGCGTGAGAACACAGAGGATGCGTTTCGCGAGCTCAGAAAGCGAGGCATGGTTAGTACAATCAAGGCAAAAGGCCAGCCGTCCCTGACTCGCCAATTGACCAACTTCCCCAATATCAATGCAAACGGCTTAGACTGTGTAGTCAAGGAACGAAGTGTAATATACACGTCCCGACAGCATGGCGAGTTCAACGAGCAAGACAACGACTTTGTTCGACAGTCCCTGAGGTCCAATCAGCTCTCGATAAATGAGTGGAGACAGGCGTCGATCAAAAATCGTGGCCAGAGGTTAGCTTCATGAATCATTGAATTAAGATCTAAATACGAGAGAATGACGCTGTATAATATAATCTTCGAAATACGAAAGAAAATATGCCTAGAAATTATTTCACTCTGGACATTGAGACCGCCGCGACCAATAAAGCGATGGAGCTTCATGCAGGGTTAGAGCCATGGCGGTTACGACAAGGAAACGGACGTATTACGTCCATCGCCATTTGTAGGCCTGATGGCTCTACATTCCAGATCGTCAATGACGGATCTAATTGGCTAGACAAAGTCAAGGCTCTTCTCACTGAATTGCAAGGCAAAATCGTATATGCTCACTATGCCGTATTCGATATCGCTTGGTTACTCGCACAACTGCAACCTGATCGCTGCGGCCCCATTCACCCACTTATGCGTGGGATACAGTGGCGTTGCTCGCAGCTTCTCTGCAAGTGGATATGCAACGGTCAACTAGCTGAGGATACACGATTCAGTTATTCACTGTCTAACCTGACAAAGACATTCCTGCCCGCAGATCCTGACACTCCAGACTTTCTGAAAATGAAAGCGATGGGCTTCAATGCTGGCACAAATGATCAGTACTGGATCGATCGTGGGACCCTTGACGTTATCATGACTGGCAAGCTTGTAGAGTTCTTGCTGACAAAAATCCAGCAACCTCAGATTGTTGGCCTGCTCACCGAGTTCCAATGCCTGGTACCGGTCGCAAATAGTTGGATTATGGGTATACGCATCGACCAGAAAATCTTGGCTCGTTTGCAACCAGAAATGGCGGGTCAGAAAGCAGAATTTGCCAAGCGCTTAGGCGTGGACGAGGGGCTATTCACGTCGCCCAAACGTCTCGGTCATAAGCTGTTTGTGGAATGGGGCTTGCCAATACAGTCTCGTACTCCTACTGGGGCTCCGGGTTGCTCTAAGGAGGACTTAATGTGGCTTCAATACAACCTGCTGAAAGAAGGTTCCGAGGATTACGCCGCTAAAGTCGGCATTATTCTTGAGGCGAAGGTCATCGCAACTGTGATGTCAAAGTATGTTAAGACCACGCATGAAGCGCTCTCTCATACGACTGATGGTTATATCTACGGCGCCCCTCGTATCTTTGGCACGTATTCAGGCCGATTTACCTACTCCAACACCACAAAATCCACCGATTTTGAAGACGATACTACATCGAAGTACAAGACTGGGATCGCGCTCCATCAAGTGCCTCGCAAGGCTAAGAACATTCGAGAAATGTTGATACCACCTGAAGGTTACTCTATTGGCGAACTCGATGCCTCTGGCCAAGAATCTAGACTAATGGCCTTGCGTAGCGGCGATGAGACTATGCTCAGGGTTTTCAAAGATGACATGAATTTCCACAGCATGACAGGCGCCAATATTATTGGCACAGATTATTGGGAATTCGAAGATGCTCGGAAAAAAGAACACGGAGCAGGTTATTATACTGAACAACGCCAATTAGGTAAACTAACAAACCTTTCCTGTAACTATCGTATCGGTGGCAAGGCGCTTAGTGAAAAGGCCTTTGTCAACTATGACACATACATGACCATAGAAACTGGCAACTTTCTTGTAGCTACATTCAAGCGCGCGTATCCAGGGGTGCCCAAGTATTGGGATGACGTTGTTTGGGAATGCAAGCAACAAGGTTATGCAGAAGTATACGGTGGCCGTAGATTCAAGTTATCAAAATGGGCCACAGATCGCTGGATGACAGAAAGCTCCGCCATTAATGTCCCTATTCAGGGGGCCGGGGCGAGTATGAAATCGATAGCGATTGGGGGGCTTGCAAAGAAAGTTCCGGAGTTCAGGTTTAGTATGGACATGCATGATGCCTCATTTGGATATATCAAAACCGAGAACGCAAAAGAGATTTTCGAGGCCGCTCAAGACTGTCTTAATAACATCGACTATGAACCATATTGGGGGTTTAAACCATCTATTCCGCTCCCATACGAAGGTGGTTATGGGTCCAGTTTTGGAGATGTGAAATGAATAGGGCTAACTATCCGAGTCAAGAATGGCTTAAATCAAGGTTTACGTATAACGACGGACATCTATACAGCTTGCAAACGCTGGAGCCTGTTAAAGAGTACGCAGGATCCACCACTAACAAATACAAATCAATTTTAATAGGCCAAAGCAATTTGTGTCTGCATAGACTTATTTACATATTTCATTTTGGAGACGGGTTCGATCAATTAGACATTGATCATATCAACAGAGACCATGCGGACAACAGGATTGAGAATTTAAGAGCTTGTACCAGATCTCTAAATTCCTGTAATGCGAAGCCAAGAATTGGTTGTAAATCAGGCGTAAGAGGTATCTCTACTAGAGCGTCTGGTAAGTGGGCCGTGATGGTTTGCGGTAAGTATTTAGGTCAGTTCGATACCCTGGCCTCAGCCATACGTATTAGAGAAGAGTACATTTCAACTAATGTAAAATAGGAACCAAAATGTCAGATAAAATTCGCATGGCCCTGAGCCACTCTCGTCTTTCAGATTTCAATCAGTGCCCTAAGAAGTTCTGGCATAAATACATAGATAAAACACCGTCGTTCAAGGAAGAGGGTACGTCCCCACACTTGGTGCGAGGGACGAATGTCCATAAGCAACTTGAGAACTACGTGGTCAAGGTGAACGCCGGTGAGCAAGGCATTCGCGCTAGCTCGTTGCCAGAAGTCGAGACTGGAAAAGCGCTGGCAGACTCACTGTTTAAGTCGTATTCAGCGGTGTTGCCTGAAGCCCAGGTGGCCATCAATGACCAGTGGAAACAAAGTGAGTGGTTTGGCAAGGATGCGTATTATCGTGCAATATATGACGTTATCTGCATTCGCCCAGAAGACGTGATGATCGTAGACTGGAAAACGGGAAAGTACGTCGAATATACGCCCGTCACGGGTTACGGTCAATTAGAGCTGTCTGCGGCGATCGCACTCAACCTCTGGCCTGAAGCCCAAGAAATTCACACAGTGTATGCGTACGTCGACCATCGCAAGACGATCAAGAAGACGTACACCCGGGCCGATGAGCCTCGTTTGGTAGAGTGGTTCAAGAAGGAGCACGACAAGGTAAATGCGGAAGAGAACTTCGACCCGAAGGCCAATGAGTTTTGCAGATTCTGCCCCGCCACCAAATTACAATGTCCGTACAGCAGAAAGTTGTAAAACATCAAAGTAGCTAAGTCTGGACTTAAAAGAGCGCTCTGAAATGCGCTCTGATCAGTTTATATAATAGCTACCAATAGCAATACCAAGGCTGACTTTTTATAACTTAAACCAGAGCGCTAGTTTAGAGCGCCCAGAGCGCAAAAGGTAGATATGGCTGAAACCGCAGAGGCGAAGGTAAAGGCCTTCATCAGAAAGTACATGTTTGAGAACTTCGAAGACATTTGGTACTATTCGCCTATGGCTGGCCAGTTCGGTAACACGGGAGTGCCTGATCACTTGTATTTATGGAAAGGTGTGTTTATTGTCATTGAGGCGAAGGCCGACGGTAATAGTCCTACGGCCTTACAGTGGAAACATCTAAGGCACATCGCTCGTCAAGGAGGTGTGGCCGCAGTGGTTACAGGCAAAGACATTGACAAGATGGTTAAAATACGAGATACGATATTAGCGAGAATTAAGGATGGAACTCAGACTCCCACTTGAGAAGTACTTATGGCCAATGAAGTTAGGGTTAAAGCCTTTTGCTCACCAGGTCGAAACTACAAAGTTTCTACTGATGAACTTGAGAGCGTTCAACTTTTCAGATCTTGGCACCGGAAAAACGATGGCATCGTTGTGGGCTGCGGACTTCCTGTTTTGTAATGACAAAATCAAGAAGGTTTTAATCGTATGCCCCTTATCAACTATGCAGTCGGTGTGGGCTCGTGAGATATTTACGAACATACCCCACAGACGTTCTGCCATCGCCCACGGAAGCAAATCATATAGAGAATCCGTGATAAATGGCAAGGCTGACTTTATCATTATCAACCACGATGGCGTAGTGATAATGGAGGACGAGATTATAAAGGCAAAGTTCGATCTGGTTATTATAGACGAACTGACCGCCTTCAAGAAGCATACGACCAATCGTAGTAAGGCAATGATTCGCATATGTCAGAGCGTAAAGGCTGTTCATGCACTGACTGGAGCTCCTACACCCAATGGACCCACTGAGGCATTCGGTCAAGCTAAAGTGGTGAATCCAAATAATCCATTTCTGCCCAAGTACTACACGGCATTCCGTAACTCCGTAGAGCAACAGGTTGACCCGTTCTTGTGGCTGCCAAAACCAGACGCGGTGAATATCGTCAATAAGATACTGCAACCAGCGATAAGGTTCGAGCGCGACAAGTGCCTCGATCTTCCACCTTGTCAGTACGAAGACATCGTCGTCGAATTCACAGAAGAGCAAAAGACTGTTTATGAGAAGATGAAAAAGGAACTCCTGGTGGAGTACCATGCGGGTGAGATAACGGCGGTTAATGCCGCGGTGAAAGCCATGAAGCTTTTACAGATCGCGTCTGGCAGTGTCAAGGATGATGCGGGCAATGCCTATAAGCTGGATAGCTCCACACGAGATGATGAGCTGTGGCGTATCTTCGAGGAAACAGGCAAGACTAAGCTTATTGTCTTCTGTGCGTTCCGGGCCAGCATTGAGCACCTGGTGGAATTCTTTCGCAGTAAAAAAGCGAAGGCCGAGTGCATCTATGGATCAGTAGACCACAAAGTGCGTGCGACACATATCAAGAACTTCCAGGATGGGGATTTGCAGGTTTTAGTCATACAGCCTCAGTCATCCGCGCATGGCATCACTCTGACTGCTGCTAATGTGATAGTATGGCACTCCTTGGTTCCCTCTGGAGAGATCTACGTCCAAGCAAATGGGCGTATCACCAGGGCGGGTCAGACTCGTAAACAGTTGATCATTCACCTTATAGGGTGCCAGGCAGAGAAGCGCATTTTGCAGATTGTGCAAAACAAAGAGTCTATGTCACATAGCGTCTTGGACATGTTCGTGGATCTTTGAATATAGATGTAGTTGGAGTTAAAAGCGCAGTATAATTAATTTCTACTTAATAAGGAATACGAAATGTTAGAAAAACCCACTTTCACTAGCATCGACGAGGCTATTAAGGCCTACGTTGACACCCGTGACCAGCTTCGTGCTCGTCAGCACGAATTCAAAATCGAAGAGGAGGGCCTGAAAACGGTCCTTGAGCAAATTTCAATGTGGCTGCGTGATAAGGCCGACGAGCTGGGTGTCGACAGCTTCAAATCAAACCAGTATGGAACAGCATTCCGTAGTGTCAAGACGAGTTATCGTGTTGCTACCGGTCAGTGGGATACATTCATTGGATGGATCATAGACACCGGCAATTTCCAGTGTCTTGAAAAGCGAGTCGCTAAGCTGGCCACCAAGGAAATTCATGACGCTACAGGTGTCATCCCGCCTGGTCTGGATTATGTTGCGGAAGTTGAAATGGACGTCCGTCGCCCTACAAAATCGTAAGATAGGTATCGGCCAGAACCTTAATCTGGCTTGGTTTAATAATGGAGAAATCCGAAATGACTGATAAAGCAACCGCAGTAGCGGTCCCGGAGTACCTTAAACAGTACATGTCGCAACCGAATGCGGAGGCTGACAGCCTAGCGTCCAGTAGCATCTCTATTCCTCGTGTCTCGCTCCGCGGACGGAAGTTCCGTCTGGTCGAAGGAGGCGAGGAAGTTCGCAAGCCGTCTGATGAGCTGAACGCGGTCATCTTGGCTGTTGAGCCTGGGGCTGGTCTTTTCATCAAGACCTACTACGAAGGTAATTACAACAGCGGTGACAGTTCGCCTCCGACCTGCGCCAGCTCTGACGGCATTGCGCCTGATGGCTGGGTGACGACGCCCCAGGGTAATCGTTGCGCATCTTGCCCCAAGAATCAGTTTGGCTCCGCCACCTCTCGCTCTGGTAAAAAGGCAAAGGCCTGCCGTGACAGCAAACGTGTCTGGCTTGCTCTGCCAGAAGACATCAACGGCACAGTGTATGCGATGGGCATACCGGTTACTTCGCTGAAGAACGTGTCTGAGTATGGTCGCCAGCTAAAGACCAACGGCTATCCTATCTCTGCAGTGGTCACAAAGATCACGATGGAAGATGCAGAGTTTCCTCAGCTTGAATTCGCTATGCTGGGCTTTTTGGATGAGAAAACAGGTAAATCAGCCATTGAGCGCAATGTGGCTCGTGACTGGAATATCGGTTCCGCGTCCAGTGCCCCGATGCTTGAGGATAGCACTCGTGAGAAGCCAAAAGCCCTGCCAACGGTGGCCCAAGCAACGAAGGTTGCAGATGCTTCAATCGCTGACACTCCTGCAAAAGGCGGCTCTGTCGACAACGTACTGGGTAACTGGTAATAATACGCCACAGGTATATGCCGTATAGCGGGGATCGTTCGTATGTACTCTAAGCATTCGGATACTATAGCAGACATTACCTGTGGCACCTTTGGAGCATATATGCACACTGCATTAGCACTTACGCTGGGCCATAATAGCTCGGCTGTCCTTATTCAGGATGGTCGAGTTATTTGTGGATACGAGCAAGAACGGTTCTCGACCGTTAAGTCAGATTCGCATTTCCCAAAAGATGCTATCAATGAAATCAACAAACGATTCCCACTGCCTGCAGATACAGCTATCTGCGTCGGTCACTGGTTTCTGGATCATGATCTGCCTGAGCCTAATAAGTACTGGGATCCTGATTTTCTTCGCCAGATGATGCCTGAATGTGAGATCTATTCGATAGACAAGGAATTTAGCCATCACGATAGCCATCTCGAAACAGCGATGGTATTCGCCGGCGACGATTTTGCAGATCCTTACACCGCATTTATCGTGGACGGTTTCGGATCATCCGGTGAATGCATGTCTATATATGAGGTGAGGGGTAAGAGCTATCGCTTACTCAAGCGCTGGTTTGGATTCGAGAAGTCACTGGGTATGCTTTACCAGTATGCCACCGCATTCCTGGGCATGAAGATGCATAACCACGAATACAAGATGCTGGCGTACGAGGTGCACCTCCATGCTCTGAGTTATGACGTGAACTACCTAAACACGCTGATTCGTGAAGACGCAGACCGCTGGCTTAAGCATATGTTTAAGGGCACGATCAATACAGCTACAGATGGACTGATCTCTCTGACGGCGCTGCCATCGATACAGGCGGATATTGATTCGCGTCTGCACGATGTGCTTCTGGAAATGGATGCAGGTGGTGCGAGTCTCCATGACAAGCGCTGCATCATCTCTTACTACGTGCAGCACCTGGTAGAGACGATCATGGTGACGATGTTCTACAATTTCGCGCCTCAGAATCTACTACTAGCCGGCGGGCTGTTCTACAACGTGAAGTTAAATAATGTGTTAGCCAAACTGACACCTGGAAAAACTTGCATTTTGCCACTTGCGGGCGATCAAGGTTGCGGCCTAGGTGTGTACAATCGCTACTTTGGCGATTTGGTATGGCCAGAACATCTATTCTGGGGGCATCGTGATTTGGATTTTATCTGTGACGATCCATACATGGTATCGTTCGATACGATGGAAGATGCCATGTTTGACATAGACAGGGAGTTGTCGACTGTCGGCTTTGTCAACATAGTGCGAGGTGCGATGGAATTCGGCCCACGTGCACTATGCAATACGACTACGCTGGCTATTCCGAGTCTTGATGTCGGGGCTACCATCAATCGTATTAATGACCGCACAAATGAGATGCCGTTCGCTCTTGTGATGAGCAAGGAGCAGGCGGACGACTTGTTTGTCGAGGTTGATCGCATCCATAAATCTCTGGGCTACATGATCTGCACTAGAGACTTCAAACCTGGAAAGGCTGAAAAACTTCTAGGGGGTGCTCATTACTACCCGGATCTTGCAGTGTATACATGCCGTCCACAGATTACAGATGATCCATATATTCTGGGATTGGTGAAGGTCTTCGGCCCTCTCATCAATACTAGTTACAACTATCACGGTGTTCCTATCGTGTTGGGCGAGGCTCAAATCAAGCATACCCACTCCATGCAGCGGTCTACAGCCTCGGACGTTGCTTTCAAAACCTTTATCATTCGGAACTAACATGCCTTCTTTTGCACACAAAGTCGTTGACTTCAACCAAACGGTTCTCAAAATCCAGCCCCGGATCCAATGCCCCCTGTCACAACCTGAGTTTGACATTACGGTCAAGGCCTTGAACGAAGAAGTTCAAGAGTTCATTCAGGCCTCAAAAGACGCAGATTACATCGGCCAAATCGACGCGCTGATCGACCTGCAGTACTTCGCCATGGGTGCACTGTATAAACTCGGCCTCACAGCGGATCAGATCAATCGCTGCTGCTACGCAGTGCATGACGCAAACATGACTAAAAAGCTTGGAATAAAAGCTAGTCGTGGTGATGGTTCTGCGGCTGACGCGATTAAGCCTACTGATTGGATTGCCCCAGAGCAGCGAATTGGTGAAATCTTAGAGAGTTAAGAATGGAATCGCTAGCCTTTAGCCCTAACTATACAGTGTCACGAGATGGTACTATAAAGCACGTGTTAGGATATACTTTGACTCCCTCTAAATCGGAATATCGAAGGGTTAGATTAAATGTTGAACATGGGTCGAAGATGTTCTTAGTGCATAGACTAGTGGCTAGCGCGTTTCTTGGTCTTGACGTATATGATTTATCTATTACCGTCGACCACATAAACGGCGACAAGCATGATAATCGAGTAGAGAACCTAAGACTGATGTCCGTCGCTGATAATGTCAGGGCGTACATTCAATCGACTAGATCTTCAGATTCTCTCACGCACAAACGATGTAGAAAGTGCAATGAGATAAAGGAAAATGTGGAATTTAATCTAAAACACGGCTCATTCGACGGACTGAGTAGTCACTGTAAAACCTGTATAAAGGCAAATCATGGCGATAATACTTGAGGGTATGGATAACTCCGGAAAATCCACATTAGCTCAAAAGTTCGGCCTGGAAGTAAAGCATCCAGGCCCTAGACCTAAAACCTGGGCAGAAGAAAATAACTGCTTGGAAGGCCAACTACGCGATTGCAGACTTAGTTTAGTCATGGATCGAGTCACTTGTATATCATCACAGGTATATACTCGAAAGCTGTTCGATAAGCGATATATGAACTATCTTGATAGGATGGTTTACACAACAGGCTGTGTCGTGATATATTGCCGGCCGCCCACAGACGTCATATTAGACATGTCTAATCATGAGGTTAAGCCGTACGATACGCCGAAGCATTTGAAGGATCTGGCAGAAAATGCTGAATCTTATTTAAAGGCTTATGATTTATTGTTCGCTAGTCTACCACACTTAGTGTATAATTACATTACACCAGATAAGTCCTTAATATCTAAGGCCTTAAATCTAGTGTCAGATCCTGAAAGGTGGAAGAAATGGATGAGTTAGCTAGGGGAAATGGGCGAGCGTTTTGGGAAATGTTCGACAGAACAATGACCCAAGGCGTTGAAGTCAAACCACGGGGTTTAGTCATTAAGGAAATTGAGGACTTGCAGTTGACTGTCAGTCCTATTTTTCCGTTTATGACATTTCGAAACCGTAACTACAATGTAGATTACTTCAAGAAGGAGATGATCTGGAAGTTATCAGCCAACAAGTACGATGTCACAATTAAACAGCACGCCAAGATGTGGGAGAGTGTGCAGAACCCAGATGGTACCTTTAATTCGCAGTACGGCCAATATTGGTTTGGTGAACAGAACGGGTTCTGGTTTGTAGTGCAAGAACTTACACGGGATCTGGATAGTCGACGTGCAGTGATCCCAATGTTAAGTAAGGAACACTTAAAGCCAGAGACCATTGACACAGTGTGTACAGAGTCTATCGGGTTCCGCGTCCGTAACGGTAAACTAAACATGTCTATCCACATGAGGTCTAGTGACCAGGTGTTCGGTCTAGGAACAGACATCCCCACCTTCGCATTTCTATATCGACTGGTTCTTGGCATGCTCCAGATGAACCATGAGAGTTTGGGCGTCGGCACGATGTGCCTTACAGCTATGTCAAGTCATATCTATGACCGTCACTTCAAGATGGTCACAGATATTCTTGACAACGGTACGGATAAGCTTGAAGCAGTGAATATGCCCTTCTGTACAGGCGCAGAAGCTATTAAGATCGTGGCTAGTCGCGGTAAAAACATGGCTGGAACGGGTCGTCTTGGGGAGTGGCTTGTATCATGAGACCGGACATCGATACGTACTTCATGTCTATGGCAGTCCTAGCATCTAGCCGTGCGTCTTGCAGTCGCCGTAAAGTAGGTTGCATCTTGACCAACACCCGGAACCATGTGCTAGCCACAGGTTACAATGGCCCTGCATCCGGCCAGCCTAACTGCAACGATCACCCCTGTGCAGGTTCTGGCCTGCCATCCGGCGAGGGCCTCAATCTGTGTGAGGCGATACATGCTGAGCAGAATGCATTGTTGCAATGCCGGGATGTTTGGGCTATCGATGTGGCGTACGTCACCGCATCTCCTTGTATTACCTGCACGAAGTTATTGCTGAACACGACGTGCCGTAAGGTAGTATTCCTCGAGGAGTATCCACACTCAGACGCGAAAGACTTGTGGAACAGAGCCGGACGCGAGTGGATTCAATTCACAAGAAAGGAGCTTCTACTTATACAAAATGTGTAGGTGGAGCACTCTGATAACGCTCTGACGCGCTCTGAAATAGTAAAACGTATGCTAATACATGCTACTAAAACAGAGCTGATCAGAGCGATTCCCATTACCAAAGGAAACGATATGGCGGAAACAGAAAAGACGGCCTTAGATGTGCAAGTTGCTGGGACTCACTACAAGAATAAACGGATTCAACCCGTCGAGTACATTGTTGCTAACAATCTCACCTTCTTGGAGGGCTGTGTGGTCAAGCGTATTACCCGTTGGCGTGATAAGCCTTCAAATAAGCGGTTCGAGGATTTGGAGAAAATCAAACATGAGATCGATCTCTTGATTCAGCTCGAAACGAAGTACACATCCGTATGAAATTCCTATATCGCATGAACGCTAACTGCCTCGGCTCTTGGCGTATTTGGAGTGAGGGAAGTACTATTCACATCGCGCACGCCACCGTACTAGGTGGCAGCGAAGTGTTCCACACGGAGTTAGTACCAGAGGGACTTGCCGGAAGATCCCTGTCCCAGCAGATCAGGTCACGTATTGATTCTCGTATCTCTCGTATGAGGGATCGTGGATACAAGGATACGGTTACTGAAGCGGAGCGTGACAGTAATAATCAGATGGGGTTACTTCGCCCGATGCTGGCACAGTCAATCGACAAGGTTTCTAACGTCGATTATGAGGGGGCGGTCTTGCAGAAGAAGCTAGACGGACACCGTTGTATGATCACTTGCGTACTCTAGACAGGGTAAGGAGATTTCTTCGATTACCCACATACTCGGAGCTTTACGGAATGTTCTACCTGAAGGCACTACTCTGGACGGTGAACTTTACCGTCACGGCCAACCTCTTCAAACGTTGGCTTCGTGGATTAAGCGGGCCCAAGATAATACTTTTCTGCTTAATTTTGTTTGCTATGATCTTGTGGCCATGGATGATTATGTGGAGCGTCACAAGGAACTAAGCGACTTAATTAAAGGCGTGGATACAGGGTGTGCAGGCAAAGTATTGGCGCTTCCATATACCCCCTACAGGGATAGACCTTCGATGTACGAGGAGATGCACAGGGTGCGAAGTGCAGGGTTCGAAGGTCTTATTCTCAGACTCGCCGGTAGGTCTTACGAGAGTGGCAAGCGTAGTTCTGGGCTGTTGAAGGTGAAGCACTTTCATGACTCAGAGTTCAAGTGCATTGGGGTGGAACCCAGCGCAGACGGTTGGGGCATCTGCAGGTGTATTACGGAGTCCGGACAGGTTTTTATGACTAGTGCCCCAGGTACCTTCGCAGAGAAATTAGAAGTTCTGCGAAACAAAGAGGACTACATTGGTCAAATGCTGACCGTGGAATACAGTACTCTTACATCCGATGGCATACCCTTTCACGCCAGCGCGAAAGGGTGGCGAGTAGATGTGTAATATAAAGCCAATACCTGGGTACGAAGATAGATACTCTGCTACAATAGATGGGCAGATTCTCAGTAACTATAATCACAGATTCATGACTTTGAAAATGTCTAACTGTGGATATAAAAAGATAACCCTCACCATTAAGGCAAAAGGGCGAGGTTTTACGGTTCATAGACTGATAGCCGCTGCATTCTTGGGTTTAGATTTGAATGATTCGAATATCCAGGTAGACCACATAGACGGTGATCGAACAAATAACGCTGTCAATAATCTGAGATTATGCACATGCAGAGAAAATCATGCGGCGAAGGTAGGAAGATTAGGCGTAAATAACGAAACCCATAGATTATGCTCTAAGTGTCGAAAGATACTGATTAAGGAGAAATTCAATGTGAATAGAAAAAATTTGGACGGCTTGCAGAGTTGGTGTAGAGACTGTAACATAGAAAGTAAGAAAGGGTTATTATGAAGCATGTGATGTTGGATTTGGAAACTTTTGGGACCGACGCTAACTCGGTCATCGTGGCGATTGGAGCCGTTCTTTTTGACTTTGAAGAGGACACGGTTTTTGAGACTTGGTACCAAGTTGTAGATGCTCGAAGCTGTGTGGACGCCGGGTTAGTGATGACTCCGGAAACGGTCATGTGGTGGCTTAAACAGAACGACGAGGCACGCGCTATGTTTAACGTTCAAGGCATGGATCTAAAAACTACCTTGCATCTTTTCGACTCCTGGATCAAAGAGCATGACCCAGTAGGGGTTTGGGGAAACGGTTCAGACTTTGACAATGTGCTTATGGCAAATGCCTGCAAGGCAGTAGGTCGCCCGTTGCCTTGGAAGTACTACAAGAACATGTGCTTCAGGACCATGAAGAACTTGTTTAAAGTCGAAATGAAACGTGATGGTATTCACCACAACGCCCTGCACGATGCGGTGCACCAAATGCGCCACCTTAAGGAAATCAATCGGGTTTACGCTCTGAACCTCAAATAGCGCTCTAAACTAGCGCTCTGGTTTAAGTTATAAAAAGTCAGCCTTGGTATTGCTATTGGTAGCTATTATATAAACTGATCAGAGCGCTATCCAGAGCGCTACTTTTAACATAGAAAGGACCGAAATGAGTTGCTCACCCGGCAAGTACACGAAAAGCAATATCTAAAGCCACAGGAGAAACACCATGAACCGCGCCTTACTCCAGCAAGCCTTGGATGCGATGACTACTTGCAGCTCGTATGTGTGCGGTGAAGGCGATGACGACAGCATCGAGAGATATGAGGCAGCAATCCAAGCCCTGCGCACCGAGCTTGCAAAACCAGATCCAGAGCCTGTTGCTTGGATTTATCAATATGACGAGGGCGACTTCTATGAAGAAGCCAGCATTGATAAAGAAAAGTGTGAGCGCTGGTGTGTTGGGTTTGAGGGCAAAGCTGTCCCACTTTTCACAAAGGAACAACTATGACACCAACAGACTACTGCAAAAAATGTGATGCGCCTCACGCGCCGATGATTGCAGTGACTATGAGATGCGGCCCGTGCTCTGTGAAAAACGGGCAATTGCCGCCTACAAAATTCAAGCCAAAGGAGCAACACTATGACACAGCCCGCAAAGATAGTTGGTGTGGCCGTAATTTATGCAGGGCTGATGTACCACCTACTTGCACCCAACCGCCACCATGATGTTATTCGCAGCATCCCAGGGGGTATCAATGGCCCACACAAAGAGGGATTCATTGGCGAAGATTATGAGTTTCTAAATCGTACACAAGCTATGGCCCGTGCTGAAGAAACAGGCCAACTCAAACGCAAGGCGGGTAAAGAGTTTTACCAAGGGCCAGAACTTTATTCGGAGGATTTATGGTGACACCTCGTAAACATCGCCATGCCGACATGATTCGGCAGTGGTTAGATGACGGCAGTTTGGAGGTTGAGAGGCAGACAGGTAGGGGAGACTGGCACGAAGAAAACACCTGCTATTGGCATGAAGACAGGCAGTACCGATTCAAACCAAAGATGATTCGCTGCGGTGCTCTTGAGTTTCCTGAGCCAATGCGGGTTGCACCTGCTGACAACACTATGTACTGGGTTACTTGCCCTTCTGGTTACATGAGTGTGGCCAATGTGGTTGTGTGGGACAGCAGTTACTTTGACAAACACATGCTGCGAATTGGAATGGCCCACACCACCCGAGCTGCCGCAGAAGCCCATGCCCATGCGCTTATTGCGCTGACGGAGGTGAAGGAATGACTATATTGGCAAATATGGTGACTATCGCTGTTGTCGAATCTCTACAAGATGAACTTGACGAACTGCGTGCCGAAAACAAGCGGCTGGCGTTAATCGTAATGGATCACGAAATGGCTGACTACAAGGGCGAGGTTGCGAAGTTGAAATCCGCCATCGAAGAACTGGTGGCTGATGCTGAATACGGGCGATCATCCGAGCGTGAGCGGTGCGCAAAGGTAGTCGAGCAAGACTTTTACCCGCCACCATGCTCGCAATATCAGGATCAGTACAACGCTGGTGTCATGGCACTGGCAAACAAGATAAGGAGTTTGGAATGACCATTAAGACGTGGCAGGAGAGATTTGCAGCGCATCCAATGGCGACAAGTGACGTAGCAAAATTGGCTGAGATTGAAGAGCTGCGTGCGAAGCTGGCAGAGTATGAGAAACGCCATCAGACTATCGGTAACGCTGGAACGGCCTGCGGTGAGTATGTCGAGCCAGAAAAATACAACCCCGCCCCTGTCTACACCAGCAACTGCATCCGGCACCCAGGTGCACCCCACGGCGTAGATGTGGACGCAAGCTGGCGAGCTGGTAAGACTGTGTGCATGTGCCAGAGTTGGACACCTGGGGAGGCATCATGACACCACATCAGGTAAAACTGCCCGCTGGCTGGACGATGCGGCCCTGCCAGTACGTTGCACAGGCTTCTGAAACGTGATCGGTTTTTTGACTTCGGCTTTTACATCAACCCCGTCCAAAAGCTTGCGCCTGAACTTGTCACGCAAATTGCGGACATCGGCCAAAGTCAAAAGCGGGTACGGCCCCAAAACCTCAGTACCCTCTTTGCCATACTGGCGGTAGGCGATGCGCCAAATCTTTGCGCCAGTAGGTGAAACCCAAAGGAAAAGCCCGCTGATTTTGCGAGGCTTGTCAGTGGCTGTAGCCTTGCGGCACAGGGTATCGGTTAGCTTGTTGATGGTCATTGCGGGTATCCGGTTGGGCGATTTGCCCCGATACCCGCTTGGATACCACTTTGAAACGTCGCGTAATGTCAAAAATATCGCGTTACGTCCGGCAATGTCCGGCGAAAATCAAGGCTAAGTCGTTGATTTTGCACCTAAACGGCTTGAAATATCCGGCAATATCCGGGTATTTCTTTTCATAACTGGCGGAAACGGAGGGATTCACTACATGAATAAAATCAACAGCTTACATTGATTGTCTGCAAAGATACCCGCAAAGATACCCGCTTTTATTTCACTTCGGCCATGCCTCTTGCCACAAAATCAATCAGCATCGTGCGCCACCTCGACAAGTCGTTTTGAACACTGAGTGAGTAGTTGACTGTGGGTAGCGAGCGTGGAGGTGCAGGCATCGAGACCGGCGCTGGCGGCCCGCACGGCGTCGGCGCTGGCGATGCGCAACCGGTCAAGCTCACTACGGCTGCGATCAACAACAGCAGCAAGAGCAGCAGTGCGGATACTCGCATCAGTCTGCGCCTTGCTGACTGCTGACGTAAGCCTATCAGCAGTCGCTCTGGCCGCCCGCTGGATGGCGATACGCTCGTTTGCCCGGTCAAGTCGTTCATTGGATAGCTCCAGTTGTGCCGCTGCAA